>JAESGO010000094.1_pt1 | contig 43666 bp, 41 predicted proteins | sample 9269701 | NCBI WGS metagenome assembly JAESGO01 (sample SAMN15720690, study PRJNA650881) | algae metagenome | isolation source: Hormoscilla sp. CMT-3BRIN-NPC48 and co-occurring heterotrophs from... | place: USA: Clark Mountains Wilderness, California | collected 2010-04-18 | reverse complement strand
GAGCGCCTGTTTTGCACACAGGAGGTTATGGGTTCAAATCCCATCAGATCCACTGTGACTGAACCCGAAGCGGCGGAGGGGCTGGTTTGTGACACCAGTGTTAGCGAGTATGCGCTACGCGCAGGCTACGCCAACAACTCTCGTCAGTCACCCCAAACATGGAAGATGCCGCTAAATGGATGGCAACTGGTCTCGAAAACCAGGGTACAGGTTAACTGCAAAGGTTCGATTCCTTCATCTTCCGTTTTCCATCCACCAGAGGCCGAAAAGCGAGGCACCGTGCTGATAACGCGGCAATAGGAGGGGCAGTACCTCTCTGGTGGATTAACTACCTTTATATCCCACGTTGTATTAATCCCAATCTTCTTGTTCAAATTCTGATTGGTGGAAATTATTGGTGATTTCTTCATCTTCTGAATCTTCATCTACACCAGATAATTGCAACCGCACACCTCGTAATTCTTCACGCACTTCTAATAATAAATTGTGTATATTGTTAAGAGTTTTCACTAACTCCTTGTACTGATTTGTAGATACTACTCGTAGCTGAGTATTATTTGCGATCGCTTCTTTTATTACCCGATTAAAATCTTTGTTCAGTCGCCTCAATTCTAGGTCAAACTGTCCCATCCGTACACTGGTTTTGGCATTAATAGCTGGCACTTTCGGAGGAGTAATAGGACGACCTTCTACTCGTCTGCGAATAAACTCAGCTAAAGGCAAGGCATAGAAAGAAGCCATTTTATGCCATCGGCTTTTTTCCATTGGAGTCAAGCGCAGCAAATAAGAAGTAGTTTTTTCTTTTCCCTCTGATTTTGATGCCATGACTTAACACACTTCTTTGTAAAATAATCCTGCCTGACCCAGCAGCCAAAATTAGACAGCAACACGATAACTAGCTAATTCAAGCTCGTTGTATATCACAACTCCCTGCTTGCTTCCCATGTTATCGGGAAAGTATGTGTAGTGTGTGCAATCAGGTAAAGATTTAGGCTCAATTCAATAAAGTTAGATCGTAATCGCGAATCTCGCCAAATTCTTCAATATATTCAACGACTTGTCTAGTATAACTTCCTCCAGCTTTGAGTCGCTCTAAATTACCAACTACAATTAATAATTCCCTAGCACGACTAACAGCTACATTCAGCAAATTCGGTTGGCGGTTAAGAAACCAGAAACTATGATTTTCTTGACACTGACGAGTAGAAAGAATAATTACCGATTTCTCGCCACCTTGAAAAGTATGAACTGTACCAATATCATTATTAAAAAAATCTTGCCAAGCTGATTGTAAGCGTTCTTGTAAAGCATTGGCTTGACGACGATAAGGAGAAATGATTCCTATAGAATTTTGATTGTTCGGCGAATTTAATTTATAGCCTGCTGCTAATAACTCTTTAACTAAAGTTTCAATCACATCAACTTCTGCCCAATTGACATTGTTAGAGTAATTTCCTTTAACGTGATAAGCAATTAAATTAGAACCCAATTTGGAAAGCTTTTCTTCTGTATTAATCGCCATACCGTAATCACACAGACGGTCACAAAGAGAAGCTATGCTAGGCACACAGCGAAAGTGTTCTTTGAGAAGAATGCCATTACCAATATCGCCTTGTTGCTTTGATGCTCCTGCTGCTCGTTGATAAGCTGTACAAACTGTAGGACTATATCTGTCGTAGTCACTATCTGTCAGTTCACGTGCTGAAAAAGCTTTAGCGCAATACTCATCTTTCTTCTGGTCGCTTAATGGTATAACAGGCTCTAATTGCATTGGGTCGCCTACTACCAGTGCTTGATGGCAACGTACCAAAGCTGGAAACAATTGATGGACAGGAATTTGTCCAGCTTCATCAACAATTAATTGATCAATACAACCGCTATCAGGGTAAGGAAACAAACGACGCAGAGAATGCAAGGTACTGAGGAAAACTGGAAATAGTAAGCTGAGATGACGATAAACGTTTCTCCAGTTAACTGCTAACTGACGTAATGCCTCCCATTCGTTGTTAAGAACGCCCATATAAATTCTGAGGGAAGCAATCACTTCATCCTTCTGCTGCAATGCTGACTGCTGTAAAAACTGCCAAGATAACTCGAATAATTGCACTTGCAGAGAGTGTAAGTCAGTATAAAAGCGGCTGTAAAAATCAGTGGTTGGGTAACTAACAAGTTTTTGTTCTAGTTCTTGTTGGTGACTACAAAGCTGCTTAAGTTCTGCCTGTAAGCTATTTAGTGTTGCATTGTTTGCTTGATGCTGTGATGACTGCTGTTGCCATTCAGCAAATTCTCTTAGCTGCTGAGATATCGTATAGCGCCACCCTTTCAAGTGCTTCAAGTTGATAATCAACTCCATAGGAAATGACGTTTCTCTAGTAGCAGCTACATCATAGGCAAGTGTTCGATTCAATCGCTCAATAATAGTTCTTTCGTCACTGCGCGTTAGAAGTAGCCAAACTTTATGTAGCCCTTCCCCTATCCGTTGCCACCAGTGCTGATGTTTTCTAGCAGCTTTTCGAGAGTATGTTTTTGATAACTTTAACCAAGCTTTTTCTAGTTGGGCTTGAATTATCTGGTAGTTGTCAATAGGAAAATCTGAATAATCTGGAGATTGTGGCTGTTGTTGGTCTTTGACGAGCTTCTCAATTTCTGCTTTCAGGACTGCAATTTGAGTTTGCACTTCCAACAGTTGTTGAGACTCAACAGCTTGTTGTTCAAGTAATTGTTGGTCTTGTTCTAGGTGCTGCTGAAGTTGATTAATTCCTGCTAGCAACTGAGTTTTAGCTTGTTCCCACTGATTTAGGAGAAACGTTTCTCCTAACAACCAATCAATAGTAGCTGACAGTTTAGGTAAGACTTGTTTCTCAACTAACTCTTTGGAACCACCTGATAAATAGAATTGGCTCTTATGAAATTGTCTGGCTAGTAATTCTTCAACGTTACTGACAGCACGATTGTTAGTGCTGGTAACTACAGTCAAGATACTTTCATATTCCCCTGTAGTAGCGAGATGTACAGCACCTTTGACAACTTGCGTGGCGATTTTGTGCAGCAGTAAAGTCGTCTTACCATTTCCTGGTGGCCCAATTACAGCAGTAATCGGGTTACTTTGTGAGTGTTTTAGAGCTTCTGCTTGTGATTCAGTTGCTGGATGTGTGGGAAAAGCTCCTTGAAATAAAACCTCATGTTCAGGTGGTTGTGGTTTCCCAAATAAATATTCGTAAGCTGGATGTCCTGGTACTGCCCAATCCCAGCGATGCTGTGAGCAGATTTTGGCAAAGTCTTTATTCAGGTTGTAGTTAAAAGCAACATAGCCAAAGTTCAGCAGGTAAGGCAGCAGTTTTGACCGCACTGGGGAAGCAGGTAACTCGATTAATCCAATAAAGTCTTGTAGCGTTTTGAAGGGGTGATTGAATGTAGTTTCTAGAAAAACTTTTAGCCCTTCTTGAGTTACCAAACTTTCTGCTGTTTCTTCTTCTAATCCATACCACTCTATTAAATTGGGAATGATAGGTTGAAACTCAAACTCAGTTAAATTCCAGCCACGACTGCGGTATCTGCCTGCAAAGATAGGAGAAACGTCAACAGTAAATAAGGGACGAAACTGACGATAGCCTTCTTCAATGATATAAAGCTGAGGAAACGCAACTGCTATGCACAGTTCGGAATTTTTGTTTTTCTGCTTAATGTCTTTAAGTTGTTGCTTTAGTTCCTTAAATAAAGATTCGTCTAGCAGTAAGTTGTCTCCTAGCAGGCTAACGCCTGCATCCCAGACACGAGGGCGCTGTTCATCTTTTGCTTCTACCTTAGCGTTGCTCAAATTTTCGATATGCAGGTAATCTAACCAAGCCGAGAGCAGCGCCCTAATCTTTGCTGAGTCGGTCATTAATTATGCCAGGAATCCTGTTCCCGTTGATTTTGTGACGATTGGCAGCTATAAAACCTCTATCAGCAGTAGGATTCGTATTTTCTCAAGCATCGAGTTAATCATTTTCCAATAACGCTTCAAGTTGAGTTAACAGCGTATCAATCTGTTGCTCCTTGTTTGGATCTTCCCAAAGTTTCGTTTTTTTGAGTTTTTGATAAGCCACTTTGAGTCGTTCGGGGAGTTGAGATGTGGGTTGAGAAGATGGGATTTGACTTGGTGGAGTTTGTTGTTTGATTTGATCCTTTATTTTGCTTAAAGACCAATTGTTAGCAACGGCTGATTCTAGAAATTGTTGACGTTGTTGCTCATCTTTCACTCGTGCCAAAGCGATCGCTTTGGTGTACTCCAGCTTGCCTTCTCGTAGCTCTACTAAAATCCCTTCAGGCAGATTAAGCAAAGGCAACCGCTTGGTAGTAAATGAAAGCCAATTTATTAGCCCCAAGCTGAGAAACACTTTTTGGATTATTTGAAACTTCTCTGACTCATCTGAGTTAGGAGAAACGTTTCTCCTAGATTCCGTTTCTCCTGCATCATCATCTGAGTTAGCAGAAAGGTTACTCTGAGATTCTGTTGCTTCTACTTCCTCTAAGTTAGGAGAAACGTTTCTCCTAGAGTCATCATCTGCTGACACAGATTCTTTGTCTCCTTTATCCCAAACGTTTTTCATCTTGTAGAGCAAGGATTTAACCTCACTGACATCGCATCCCAGTTTTAGGGATAGCAAAGCTAAAACAGCTTCGGTTTCTTCAATTGGGTTAAGGTCTTCTCGTTGTAAATTTTCAATCAGTGCCAACTGCCAAGCTTGTTCATCTGACAATTCCCGCACGACTACAGGCACTTCTGTTAATCCGGCTTTTTGTGCGCCTCGATAGCGTCGCTCTCCTGCTACCAGTTCATAACCTCCCGACTTTAAGGGACGTACCAACAGAGGTTGCAGTAGACCATGTTGCTTGATTGATTCAGTTAACTCATCTAAAGCTTGAGGGTCAAAGTAGCGTCTAGGTTGTGAAGCGGGAAGATGAATTTCAGTTAGCTTAATTTTTGACTCAGTTGCTTGTGGCTCCTGGGTGACATCGGGTGAGTCTAACCAAGGCACGGCTGTCGTGATTTGACCGCCATAAGGTTTGCTAGTCCGTTTCCGTGTACTCATTCTACAGACTCCAGAGATTGAGCAATTTCTTCAAGAAGGGAAACAGCCGCGTGCTTAGAATCATACACAGCTAACGGCGCACGTTCTTCTGAGGCATCGACAAAGGCTGTGGCTCTGGGAATAGGTGGAAATATCTTACCCCAGGAAGAAAGTTGTTCATTAATAGCACTCAAAGCTCGCGCATCTGCTGAATTGGCTTTGGCGTATCGTGTAGGAACAAATCCAATAATTTGCAACTTCCGGTTAGCTTTGTTTTTGACGTGGGTAAGAGTTTGTAACAGTTCGTCTGTTCCCTCAAATGCTTTCAAATGCGTTTCGATAGGAACGAGTACGTGAGTAGCTGCGACCAAAGAAATGTAGGAAAGCAAGCCTAAGCTGGGAGGACAGTCTACTAATATGAAGTCGTAATTGTCCTGAACTGGTTCAATCGCTTCTTTGAGTCGCAAGTCGCGCATGGCAGCACTAACTAGCTGCATTTCTGTACCACTCAATAAGCGGTTAGTAGGCACTAAATCCATGCCATGAATGCCAGTATGAATCGGTAGCGGTTGTTCGTCAATAATGGCATCAGCAACGGTTTTATTTAACTGCCCTGGCATTAATCCCATAAATTTAGTTAGGGATGCTTGCGGGTCCATGTCTATGAGTAGGACACGGTGTCCACGTTGCGCTAGGTGGTATCCCAAGTTTTGGGTGAGAGTTGATTTAGCAACACCCCCAGCTTGGTTAAATAAAGCAATGATGCGACAAGATGTGGTTGACACGGGGAACTATCCTTGAATACGATTTCATTAAATCCGCAATCAACTGCTATGCAGTTTAAAGGAATTCTGGATCAAAATTACCAATTTACAACAGGAATTTTTGAGTCAAAGTTGATGCTCAATACTGCTGATATGCAGTCAAGCTAAAATGTTGTTAGTAGCACTGAAATAGTATTGTTGTTGAACACAACTTGAAAAGCTGTACAGGCTGCTTCTAATTCGCTTTGCTGCACTTCTGTAGAAAACTACGTATTTCATAACTTGGGAAGCAAGCAGGGAGCAAGTATATATTAAAAATACCGCAGATAGCTCAAATCTTTCTCACTGTATTAACAAAGATTTTTCGACTTACTTTTATTGACGACGCAAGGCAGCACCAGTTACGCCTGTAACAAATCCCAAGCTCAATGCCATCAAAATATGAGATGGTGTTGTAAATAAAGTAACAATACCAACTACTCCTGCTACAAATACGCCACTGTTAAGTAGATTGATAAATTTCTTAATAACAGGCTTTTGCTGTTGGTCATAGATAGCTTGCAAGGCAATCTCATTACTATCGAGATCTTGAATAATTGCTTGGATGTCCTTACCTATTTCTCGTTCTAATCTGGCGATCGCTTCTCTATCTGCTTTAACAGGCGATACCGATAGTCTCAGTAAAGATTCTGATAGTGTTCTCTGAGCTACTAACTGATCCTTCGTTTGCTGGTTCATCACTTCTAAATTATTGGTTAAAACGGCAAGGGTAACAAGAGGGCTATTGTCAGTTTGATCTTCAAGGAATTTAAAGTTAGGAGAAACGTTTCTCCTAACTTTGGGAGAAACATTTAGGAACGCTCACTTAGCTCTTGCATCATCGACTCATACATCGCTTCAGCATCGCGATAGCGTTGCGAGTTTCCTTTTCTCACTTGCCACAAAGCATAAATGCAAGCTTCTTTATTGCATCCCAATTTCTTGAGGTTCTCCAATTGCTTGAGCCGTTCGACTTTGCTGTTCGACTCTGTAACCCCCCTCATCGAAGTAGAATTTGGTATTGACTCGAACTGTCGTTCAACAGGTTCAGGAATCGAACGTCCTTGATTTATCAAAGGTTCAGGTCGAACGTCGTTTGTGTCCAACTCATCAAATGCTTCCTGCTCGAACGGACGCGGTTCGACCCAAGTTTTAGCTGCAACAGTACCAGGTTCCCAACCATCTACAACTTCTACTCCTGCATCACTGGCGATCGCCAATGGTATTGTCAGAGGTAATGAGCGCAGCGGCTTTAATCCTCTGGGTGGCGCTCCTTTAAATGCGCGTGGATAATGCCCATGCGTTGGGTGAATTACGGGTTCATCCCCAATCAACATCCCATAAGCAGTGGATTGCAGCCATTGGATGATTGAGCGGTCAGGCAAATTCCGAGCATACTTGACAGCTACTCTTTGTAACCGTATGAGTATAAAGTTTTCTAGAAAATCTCCTAAACCTTCTAGTCCTAGTGCTTTGGTATTTCCTGATTGAGAGCAGAAAATTGGTAGTTTATTGAACTTGCGCCCTTCGCTACCCATGCGTAGCAGGAAGTCATCAGCAATGCTGATTCCCTGTTTCTTACACCACATTCTGACTGCTGGCCATTCGTCACAGATAATTACAAGTGGAGTACGGTCACGCCCGTCTAAGAGTTCCAGCAGAATCTCCAATTGAGCCACAATCGCTGCGTACTCACGAATTACAAATAAACCAGACCAGTTAGTGTTATCTGGGTCGTCGTGAGGGTCGAGTACCAATATTCCTACTTCACCTACACTACCAGCTATCAACTTGGTGACAGTGGTTTTACCACTACCAGAGTTACCTAAAACTGCAATCCCAGTTGCTTCGCTTAGTAGCTCATAACAGTCAAACTCAGGAATAATAAAAGGCTCTAATTCCTGCTCAGAGGGTGTTGCACTCACTTGAGGTGAGTTAGGGAAGTAATGCTCGTACCGCGCTTTTAATTGGGCATCGTGACCCCATACGCGGTCAGCTTCGATTAATTCTTCTAGTTCAGCAGCAGCTACTGAGTCATCTTGTCCCAAGTACCAAGCTGCCATTGCTCCAATCTGTGCTGCCACTGGAACCCAAGGAGATTTTACACCTAAGCCATAGCGTAATGGTAAAGGAGAAATGGCTAGGCATAATCCACCTAAACCAAAACTCCAAGACCATAGAGTTTTCGCTCTGCATTGTGCTTTGAAATTGTTCATAACAGATATCCCAAGACGATGAACACGCCAAAGCCAAGCAGCCCAAAATTGATAAATCCCAGTGCTTGATTTCCTTTAGCCAGAGATTGAGTTGTGGCGATAAATAACACGCCAGGGATAGCTAAAGCGACCATGACCCAGCCACCAATAGTGACAGGGGCATAGTGGGCTATCAAGTTACCTACTGAGAATGCCAAGCCAGGAAGGGTTAAGCGGGGAATTGCCCACAGGGGAATGTCTCGCAGTTTGGTTGGCGGTAGTAACCAAGTCAGCCAACTAGCTTGTCTATCTGCATAGGTGGGGGAGGGTTGACGAGTGGGAATGCGTGAGCGCCAAAGTTCTTTGTCACTCATTGCTGCTACCCTCCTGTTGCTTGGCTCGTGCTTTGATTTTGGCTGCAAATTCAGTTGGGGGTTTACCGTTAGAGCGAGTTAGCTGGTTGTGTTCCCATGCCCCGTTATTGCCCATTTTGAAGCTGTTAATGTGTTCTTCAAAAAACTCGCTTCTGGCACCAAAGCCAGCGCCAATTAGGTAGAGTGCAACAGTACCAACAACGAAGAGCATCATTTTGTGACCTCCTTAGCTGGCAGAGTTTGCAGATGTATAGATGCCACAGATGCTAGTAGGGCATAGGCAGCAAAGGACAATAATATGGCGATAATCAAGCCAATGAAGGCTTCTAGTAACCCAGAACCTCGATACTCGTGGAGATGTTCGTGTATGTGGACATTGGGTTGAGGTCTTTTAGCAGTTTTTTTGTTACCTAATTCTTCAGGTATATCCTCTGAAAAGCCCCATTCGTCTGCATCTACTTCATCATCAACTAATTCAGCTTTAACAACGTTGGAACTGTTGCTTATTGAGCTAAGTTTTGAGTAGTGAGGTGCTGCTAACCGTCGCAATGATTTAGGAGCAGGGGTTTCAGGTACTACTTGCCCACTAGCACTTTTGACTATTGCTCCTGGCTCGATAGTTTCTGCTGGAGGTGTGTTACTTTTGTTCCAATGGGACAGCACTAATGTTTCGACATAATCCCGAAACATTCTGCCTCTGGTTGATTCGATGAACAGTCCCAGGCGAATTACGCCGCGGCGTGTCCACATAATCTTAAATAGTCCATTGTTAACTGGAATTTTAATCCAGTGAATGCCTTCCAACAGTTCATCGCTGTGACGGCTTTTTTGGCTGCGAATACTTGATTCGCTGACTCCGTACCCAGATGCTACAAGGCTAGTGGGTAGTAGCCACTCATGAGTATCATCGGGGATGGCTTGGCGAAGGATTACTTGAAAATCTTCGTTCATTGCACACCTCCTAACTTTTGAGGTGTTGCAATTACTATGTCGCTATTTGGCATTATTAAGATGTCTCCTTTCCGACTAGGTGGGAGACAGTTGCCAGCGGGAGGCGGCCAAGCTTGTGCCGCTGGTAACTGACCCTTCGTGACTGACCGTATACATCGTATACACAATACAATGTAACATTTTTATGGAGTCACTGTTAATAAAAGTAAATTTGTTATCAGCGTATACAAAAGGTGTAAAATGGCAGAATCGCCGCTAGCTAGTGCTCGATTACCTCAAGAATGGATGGCACAGTTGGACGAAATAGCGCAGCAGACTGGGAAAAGTCGCACTGACTTAGTAAGGGAAGCGATCGCTATGTATCTAGGTGTAATACCACCTGAAGGTGTTCGCTCTGATCTCGAGCAACTTAAAAATCGAGTTGAGATCGTTGAAAAAAAGCTGCAAATTCAGGAATATCAAACCAGTTAGGAGCCATCGAAAAGGAGGCAATCAAATCAGCTTTAACAGGGCTGATAGGGCTATATCAAGAAATGCTCAATAGTGGATTATCAGTTACTAAGCCAAAGGGGAATCGTCGCCAGCAACTAGAACAGCAGATTGAGGCGTGGCAAACGCTACTGCAAAACATAGATGGTGACAAACACAACTCTTAAAGGAGGTGAAGCACAACAACCCCTAAAACTGAAAATACCCCTGCTTTTAACAAGGGTTTTTCAAGGGCGTATAGATTTTTTTTTAATCGAGCCAGATAAACATTTCCCCGCCTTGCTATCGGTAAAGTTTACCAGACACCACCGTAGCAATTGAAAAGTGCGGGAAAGAGTGTCTTGTCTTCTATTATCCATGAAGATCCTTTGAGTTGTACACCAAAAATTAAATTTTTTTTAATTTTTTTCAGAAATAAATGACAGATAAGTCAATTCAAAATCTTTAATTTAGAAGCAAAGCTCTCTTTCCCGCACTACAAGGGTTTGAGTGCTACCTAAAAATTACCGGAAGTAAGCCACAACTATATATATAGATGTAGTGGTTAGCCTCAAACCCTGCAAGGCGGTGTACACAACTCGCTTTACAGGGAAAGAGCCATGACATACGAACATTCTGACGCTACACATACCTTCGATATCCGTAACTTTTCTTCAGTCCTGCAACCTGCCAAAAAAGGTTGCTACATCTGCCCGAACTGCAACGAGCCAAAACTCACCTTATCCAACAATGGTAAGTATAACTGCTGGCACTGTAACGACACCAAACAGATCGCCCGCATCTTAACCGAACCAGAACGAGAAGAACGCCGTCGCCAACGAGAGGAAGCCAACCGACTCCAAGCCACCCTTACACATGACGCTCGTAAACAAGAGTGGATAGAGTTTAGCGGTATACCCGAAAGCATTACAAGTGCCAACCTCCGACACACCAGCGACTCGCCAGAAATAGTAGCACAATTGCTCGGCTGGAAATATTACAAAGGTACTACAGGCTGGTACGTCCTCTCCTGCGACCCAATTACAGGCAAGCGGAGTAATAACGGACAATTTAAACCAGATGAACCAATTGATTTTCCTGACTCTGAGCCAGCCAAATACATCAGCTTCCCCAAAAAATCCCAATCTAATAAAGGGATAGAAGCTATTTATCTAGCACTAACTTTAAACGACTGGATCAAAATTAGCGATCACACAGGCATTCCCTTCACAGAAGACGACATTGACAACACGCGAGATGACCTCGGCTTTTGGGCATGGGTACGGAACAATCCCGAAATTCCCATCATTATCACCGAAGGCATCAAGAAAGCAGCTTGCCTGTTAGGTCATGGCTGGGTAGCCATCTGCCTTGCTGGAGTAACTTGCGGACAACGAAGTGGCAAGAAACTACTCGAATCCCTAACACAATTTATCGTACCTGGTCGCCCAATATTTTTAGCATTTGACGCAGACATCGTAGAGAAAACCCCAGTACGCCGCGCCCTCATTCAGTTGTGCCAACTGATCAAACGAACTGACAAAACCTCCATCACTCGCATTATCCAGTGGGATTTAGCACTGGGTAAAGGCTGCGATGACTTAATTGTTAATCACAAAATTGAAGCTTTTGAAACTGCAATGGATGAAGCCATATCTTACTCTCAATGGATCAAGGAGATTAATACCCAATATCAAGAATCATACACAGGCTCATCCAATGGAGGCGGTAACAATAACAATAACAACGGCAATAGTGGAGGCGGTAACGGTGGAGACAACTCAGATTTTAATTCTGACAACCACAACCCGAAACAAAACAACCGCGAATCGCGCTACGAACGCATTTGTAAATCATTAGGACTGCCCTTTGAACACTGCGTCACTGCTGGCACCTTTGATGGCTATGTTTACCGAACTTGTTTTGAAGCGGGAGAAAAAGACTGGAAAACCATTGATACCGCCTTCTACCGCTACACAGGACTAGGCTACTGGCAGAATCAACCAGATAAGCTGCTCCATAAAATTATTACTGATGCTGGAGATAGAGCATTCAAATTAAAACTAAGTAAAGAAGAAGGTTGGGTTGACTCACACCCCTACGAAACTAACAATCATGCCGAGTCAGCCTTTAAATATTGTCGCAAGCGATTAGAACCCATAGAGCCATTACCCACTAACGGGCATATGCGGGCGTTTCGGAACTGTACAGTAGATATGCGAACTGGGGAAACCATGCCCCACAGCCCAGATCATTATCTCACTTCCAGCATTTCCTACGATTATTATCCCAACCGCCCCTGCCCATCGGTTTTTTACCAATTCTTGTGCGATGCCTACGGAGAAGACTTAATCCCCGTCATCCGAGCATTCACTTCCATGTTCCTTGACCCCACAGCCCCTTACGGCGTATTCCCCCACCTGCTCGGTCAATCTGGCAGCGGTAAAGGAACCTTGGGACGGTTGTGGAACAGTTTGTATGGAGACGATGGTTCAGGCAGTGGTGTCTTTTCTGACATTGCCACACCGGAAGGGCGACATCAATATCTTACAGGGAAATCAATTTTTGGTATTCCCGACATTGGCGGCTATGTTACTGGATTACGGGCTTTCTACGAACTGGTAGACAATGGCGAGTTAACTGGACGAGCATTATTCAACCCAACTGGCTACCAAAAAAGTTTCAACTGCCGCTTCTGGGTTGGCTCAGTAGATCATCTCCAGATCGAGAATGCTGGCGATGGCTGGGAGCGTCGCGCTTATCCCATACCCACTCAAGGGAAACCTGCCAAAGTTGACCCAGAGTTGAGACAGAAACTAGAAGCAGTCAAAGCTGACATCATCTCTTGGGCTTTAGCAATGCCGAGGAAAGAACGTGATGCCATCCTTCTGACCCCACCCACCAATCACCGCATCGTTAATTTGAAGCACGATGCTGCCCTCTATGGCGACTCAGTGAAATCTTTTGTGGATCTATGCCTACGACCCACAGAAGAACAAACCATTATGCCTACCCATTTGCTACATAGCTTATACACAGCTTATTGCCAAGCTCACGGTTATGTTGCTTCTGGGATGTCCAAGTTTATTTCGCACTTTAAGAATGTTTTAACTAAAAACTTCGTAGACCGTCGCTGGGGAGCCATGAAAAATGGCTTGCGCCGGATGCAACCAGCCCACTTTACAAATATGGAGATTCTACCAGGAACCTTTGTAGATCTTGCGTCCGACTTTCAATCGTCTAACGGTTATCAAACGGACTCTAAAAGAAGCCACGAACCAGAGTGGAAGTGCCTCAAATCCCACTGCGTTGAAGGTGGGTTGATGGAGTTTGAGGATTTCTGGAATCCCCAGCCACCTGATGATGATCCTGGTACTGATGGTGGCGGCGGTAGCCCCACTCCTCCATTTTCCCCTGATGGTGGAAATATGGATCGGGGTGGATCAGGGTCTACTAAAAATTCCGAATCTACCCTGATCCACCCTCAAACAACGGAAAATCAAGCTTCTAGAGATGTGGATCAGGGTGGATCAGGTGGATCAGGGTTACTTTTGAGCCATGAAAAAAGTTTTGACGAGATCCAAAAACAAACTGAAAATAGTCAACCTCTATCCTCACCCCTGATCCACCCTGATCCAGTCGCTCAAACAACGGAAAATCAATGTGTTCAGGGTAATCAATCAATGCAGCAGCCGGAACTATCCCCTGCCCTCAAGGAGATTGCTGAATTACTCATGCTTGTAGAAACTGGTTCTGATTTAAAAGCAGTGATGCAAATAGCAGCAGAAAAAGGTTTACCTGAAAATTGGAAAAAAATGGTTTGGTCTCATTTAGATAAAAATACTCAAGCCAAGATTAAGCGTCTCAAGCAACAGCAGCTTCCAACTACGCAAGCGCCAGAAGCCATTAAACTTGAGGAAAAATCCTCGCCACCTTTCCCTTCTGTTGATGATTTAGTTTTGCGTAAGCCTACCCCTAAGTATCCTGAAGCTCAAATATGCCGCATTGTTCAAATCACCCCTGGTGGAGCCTATACCGATAACCGCTGGCACATAAGTCACTATGCTTGGGAAAAAGGCGATTATGTGCCGTATTCTGCCGACAGTAATAATGGTGAATATTAAATGTTGCTTGGCATAGATTTAGGAACAGGCTCTGCTAAGACATTACTCTTAGCGACAGACGGAACCGTTATATTGCGGCAAAACAATATCAAAATAAGCCTTATCATTTAGTGAAATTGATTATTCCCATGTCTGAAAAAGCAAAAATTAGTTTATATGATTTATTTTTTACTAAATTTAAAGAATTAAGCGAAATTTTGTTTGAAAATTTTGGACAGAATTTACATCTTTAAATCACAAACTTGAATGGCAGTTGAAGATCACAATAGGGTGCGTATGGGATAGCCGAGGCTTAACCAATCACCACAGATTAAGTTTGCTTTCAGAATGTCCCAAATGTGGAGCTAGGTTTCAAATTTCTCGTTTATGGGCGTATGGATGGTGTTAGCGGTTTTTTAGAACTTTTACAGAAATGAAAACCTTCAAAAAAAAGTTTTTGAAGGCTTTTGCCTAATAAGCAGCAGCAACATAATTAAATTTGTATTTATAAAAAAACTTGTATAATTAGATTTTTTTTGTAGAAGTATACTATCTGATAAAATAGTCAATATGGAAAATTCAAAATTTAATTAATATATAAACATTGATGTTTGAAAAAACTAACGCCATAATTAAAGTTCCTACTGTATTAGATTTATTTTGCGGTGCTGGCGGAATGAGTTTAGGGTTTCAAAATGCTGGTTGTGAAATTCTAGGTGGGATTGATCATAATAGACACGCTATCAAAACTCATCACAAAAATTTTCCTAACACTAAGCATAAGTTTGAAGCAATAAAAATTGAATCTTTAACTGATTTAAGCCAACTAAATATACAGAAAGATGAAGTTGATATTTTAATTGGGGGACCACCATGCCAAGTATTTTCGGTTGTTGGTATTGGAAAAATGAAGTCTTTAGGAATAGATATAAAAACAGATCAAAGAAATTTTTTATACGAACATTTTATTAGATTTATTGAATACTATGCACCTCGCTGTTTTGTTGTTGAAAATGTTAATACTCTTCAAAATCACTGGATATTTAATAACATCTTAAGAGATTTAGAAAAAGGCTTACCCGGAAAAAGAAAAAATTATCCAGGTTATAATATTAAATTTAAGATTTTGACCGCTTCAGATTATGGTGTTCCTCAAGTAAGGAAACGACTATTCATTGTAGGTATTCGTAAAGATTTAAATCTAGACTTTGATTTTCCCGAAATAAGTACACTTTCTCCTGTTGCGGTAGGAGAAGCAATAGGAGATTTACCAGAATTAAAACCTAAATCTCTTGCCTTAAAAAAGAAAAATACTGCTCCAAGACAAATTGATACTCCAAAAAGTTATTTATCTTGTGCAAAATCCGAATATCAGAAATTAATGAGGAGTCAAGCTTTTGAAGGTGAAACTGTAATGAATCATATTTGTCGCGCTCACAACGAAAAAGACTTATATATATTTAGCATCATGCCCCAAGGTGGTAAATATAAAGATATACCTGATGAACTTAAACGCTATAGTGATGAAATTTTTGATGATAAGTATAGGCGTTTAAAATGGGATGAACCATCATGGACGCTGACTGCTCATATGCAAAAAGATTGTTTAGCTTATATTCATCCAACACAAACCAGAAGTATCTCTGTCAGAGAGGCTGCTAGGCTTCAAAGTTTCCCAGATCATTTTGTCTTTGATGCACCTATGACGAGAATGTTTGAGTTAGTTGGCAATTCCGTACCCCCTCTTTTAGCTGAAGCAATAGCTAAACCTATAGTTGAACAACTTCAAGCCTACTATGCTAGTCTTGAGAACAAGGAAACCTAGTATTTATAAGTGACACAGAGGGAAAGCTCAATAAGCTATCAAAGCAATTAGCTATATTCCTAACTTCTTCATCGTGGATAATAATTCCTAGTTCATAATTTTGCTTCATTCCACGCATACTTAAATTAGCCGAACCAATCAAGGCAACTACTCTATCAACTACAATTAGTTTTGAATGCAATTCTTCTACTGCATCATTAAAGTCATAAACTTGGCAATATGGATAGGTAGAAGCTAGATTAATAAAATATTCTTGAATATCTTGAGGCTGCTTATAGAAGCGATTTATAACTACCTTAAATTTGATGCCTCGCTTTAGGCAATCCTCAAATTCTCCAAGAATTTCATCAGCCCCACCAGTAACAGAGTATGCACAAAGTAAAATTTCGTTTTTGGCATCTCTTAATATTTCTTTCAAAGCCGATTTAACAGATCGCACCCCGCTACCCATCCAACCTAATCCAGTAACTACTGTTTGAAGTTTCATGGTAGGTTTTCCAGTAGTAAGGCTCTGTCTAGTAAAGTATTTCTGTGTTCGCAGGATGTTTCTGAAATTAACTGACAAGCATAGCAAGCAGCACCATTCACCTTATCTTCTCCAAATTCTTCCTCAATACAAATTGGGTCATTAGAACAAGCATCCAAATTGCGAAGGGCAGAGTGCAAAATTCTATCAAAATGAGGAACTAAACCAATTAATCCCCCCAATGTCCCATCACCCCCTGATTGGGCTGTATAAAGTAGTAAGCCACCTACTGTTTTATTGTTAATGGTGCAGGTATATACTCTCTCTCGAATTGCGGCTGAAGAGTAACCAGAGTCAACTGAAAAGGCTGTGATTAAACGGTGAGAAAGTGTATGCCACCAAACAAAAACAGGATGGAGATATTCCTGTTTAGTTCCTGGCATAGCCTTAATTTTTCGATAGCCATCGGCTGAATTATAGGCTGTTAGCCAACGACTGTAAGCGTTTCCTTGTAAAGAAAAATGCTCTGAAACCCCTCTTTGCTCAACATCAGACACAACATCTATGAAAATCCCCTCACCAAATAGTTCTACTCCTGGATGCCAAGCAATAGTTTCATTCGCTGGTAGATACTCAACAGGAATGATTGTAGGCTGATTTTCTTCATTACCTGTATCAATTGGTCGGGTGTAACCAATTTGTACCATTACTACTCGTAATCTGCTTAATGGTGTCACCCTTAAAGTTCGACCTGAATCCAACCTGAAGTATCTGACATTTTCTGCATACACTTCAAATTGATTTGGTCCACCAGGTTTATCGGCTCGCTGTGGAGGCGCACCATCACAAGCTGCGTTGCGTAAGCTAGAAAATTCATCTTCTCTTAGTGTTGCTTCGGTCAATTCTCTAGGATTTGTAATTTCACCTAAGATGTCATCAATTGCCCCTAGTATTTCAGGTTCATCATATTGTTTAATCGTTGCGGCAATTGTTGGATCAAGTAGCTGTCCTCTAACTAGGTTATCTAAAAGCTGAACTAACAAATTTTTAGAATTTACAGGTACAGCGACAAGAACACCTAGAATTGCCCGACTTTGAAGCAAGCGATGTAAAGCTGTGTCTAATGGAGGAATAGTTAGAGCAGATCTAATTTCAGAAACTCTCAAGTTAGCTGCGCCACGTTGAATGATTTTAGCTGGTTTATTACAATCTTCTCTGCGATTATTTTCTTCAGGAAAGCGTCCAGAACACGGAAATTTGCGAGAGTAAGCTTCACTAAAATTAATATTTTCACGACAATCAGGGCATATAATTCTGATATTTCGTAGAGCGCCACCGCCGCCTTGCCAGTGCAAGTAATCAGGTTTTTTACATCCTTGTTTGTGTTTGATCATTGAACCCCAAGGAACTTCATCTAGATGTCCATGCGAACAAGCTAGAACAAAGCGTACGGCTTCTTCACGAGATTTAGCCCATACTTCTCCCCATTTGTTTGCCAGAGTTTTTTGGGGACATCTAGGACAGCCAATTAAAGATTGCGGTTGATATCTGTAGAGAATACCGTGATTAGGACATAGTGACCATCTGGGAAAATAATAGGCGTTATATACAAGTCTATTTTCTGGCACTCCTAAATCTGCATTAGATGGAATACGAAAAATTCTTTTGTTATTCAATAGAGTTTGTGAAAGTCGCAAATCTCTAATTTCATAAGTATCTGGATGAATATTTTCAAATAACCCTGAATGGCTAGGCGCAGCTATAACAACTGGTCCATCAGGGGTTTCTAAAATACTACCTGAACCAAAAGTTGTAATGTATTGCGACGGACGAAGAGATTGACCTTTAGCTCCCATAAATTAATTCCCTTGGCTTTGTTGATTAGATCGGATACTACCGAAGCGTGTCATTCCTTCAACCTCACGTAAAGACTGGGGAGCGTTTCGATATACAACTGCAAAGTTTCTTTCTTGATGTTGCTCATCTCCTAAAACAACAGGTAGTGTAGGATCTTTGTCTATGGCATATTCTTCATACACTAAATTATTTTCCTGTTCTGCTACTGTTTGCCAGCGATCAAATCCACTTCTGACTTCACGATCTACTTGATCTTCTGGTGGGCGGCGAGTTTCTACCTGTATTTGCGATCGCCTATTAATCACATTGTTAATTATTTGTAACTCAGCCTTTGAGTTACGAAAAGCTTGCATTAAAGAGGCGTTAGTTTTTGCTGCCCATTCCTGTGAAATTGATACCCCCTGAATCTCTCTGGCTTGTCGCAACAATGCCACCGCTACAGGTCCCATCCCTCGCTCTCTTGCTCTAGCAGCAAAAGGGGTAACTGTAATTGGCTCAACATAACGATAAATTGCCCGATGGTAGCCAGTAAAAAATTCGTAATGATCTAAGTCTCTAGGACGACTGGCTCTAAAGAAAGTAATTACTAACCCTCCTTGAGAGCGCCCAACACGACCTGTAGCTTGAATATAAGATGAAGTTGTTTTTGGTTGACCATTAACAATCATTAAACCTAAGCGATCAATATCAACACCTGTGCCAAACATTGACGTACTCAAAACAATGTCTTTGGCTTCAGGTAATTCTTGGGCAAGGCTGGTTAATAACCCTGGTAACTCGGTGGAATCTTTACGGCTAGAAAGTTCAATTTCATCACTTGGCTCTCTGGCGATAACTCCTCTATTTTCAGCTATGAATTTTAGCCGTTCAGGAATATCTTGGCGATAAAGTGTTAAAGCACCAGCTAACTCCCGAATCGCATTAAAATAACCTACTAATGTCCAGAATGTATCGCAATCGTGATCGCTAAACCCCTGCTGTTTCAATTCCCAAATGCTTTGGAGCATTGATGAATATAAGCGGACTATTGGGGTTTGAGCGCCTTTACCAGGAGCGCAAATAGCAACATATAAACGACCACTAGCATGGTGATCGTTGTTATCTGTTTCTATTGGGTGTACATTTGCAGGTGTTCTAGCAAAGAAATTATCTGCGGCTGATAAGCTAAGGGGTGGAAACTGAAAAACATTGCGGTCAAATAAGCTTTGTATTTGTGATTGTGATTGTCGCACTGTTGCAGTCGAAGCGATATATTTAGGTCTAATATTTTGTCCTTGATCAAATCTTTCACATAACGTATCAACTGCTGTTTCATAAAGTCCGACCATACTCCCAAGTGGGCCTTCAATTAAATGAAGTTCATCTTGCAAAATTAAGTCTGGTGGTAAAAGCTCGTTCACCCTTTTAATATGAGTTTTCGGCGATCGCTCATCAGTTCCAGCGTTATTACGGTAATATCCTGTGCGGCTGTGATAATGATTAACATTACCAAAGATTGATCCGGCTCTTGGCTCAAATGATAAACGAGCAAATTTGTCAACTGTAGCTACTAAAAGACAGGGTATTCTTGAATAGATTTGATCGTCAACAGTAAAGGCTGAAATAGGTGTCCTTAAAGAGTAACTGTTGTCTTTGAAAGCTTCTATGGGATTCTCCCAAACAAAATTATTAGCTCTATCTAAGGAGCCTAAACATTTATTATTAAATTTTATTGGTATTTTTTCATTCCACTTTTTACTATTATTTAGATCGCACTTAGGGTTAGGACAGTAAATTTCAAAATCCTCAATATTTTCTTTACCTCTAGTTCCCATATAACTTTTTTTAAAATATCCCGCTCTACTGAGTCTAAAGGGAACTAGCTCGGCACTTAAATTAGGCTTGACCTGATTTCTCCACCAATCATCTAACTTAGTGGCTAATATTCTCGAATCTGGTTTAATAGTAAAACTAATTGATAAATTTACATAGCCAATGGCAAGGTTGTGATAAGAGACATTAAAAATAGGAGGAGATGCCATTTCATCTAATGGAATTACTTGGTTAGATAGGGATTGGAGATTAACATCTCCTTTCATAACCAAATAAATAATATGATTCTCTTGTTTTGCTTCTAAGCCATCTTTAGGAATAGCTAAAATTGCACTGCAACAAGGACAATTAAGAATCTGTGCTGGTTCTCCTTCAACTCCTCTCTTACCCTCTAGTGAAGAAATACCGCCTAGTAAAGAGTTATTTGGAGGAACAAACTTGTCCTTTAAAGCATTAGGTGTCACATTTCCACCAACCCAAAGACCAGCAGAAAACCTGGTAGTTCCCCAAATATTATTATCTTTCAACGTGCATTCTTTAGGTCGCCAACCAACAAGACGGCCTGTGCCTAAATTTTCAACTCTCAAAATATCACAGGCAACTATTAAACCTAATGCACGGCGAAACTGTTGAATTGTTAATAGTCTCAGGGTGTATCTAGAAATAACACTAACGCCATGTCCAGTACGATCGCCATTTGTATCTCTGTCAGATCGTAACCTTCTTAATCCCATTGTGAAAGCAGCTAAACCCAGATATGCCTCAGTTTTACCACCCCCAGTTGCAAAAGCTAACAAATCGCAAGTTTGCCGATCTGGGTGTAAAGGATTAGCGATCGCAGGAATATTCATTAACACAAAAGCTATTTGGAAGGGCCGCCATCTAAACTCTTGCTCTTGCCCTCGTCCTCTCCAAGATGCTTGCAAATCAATTGCTTTATTAGCGAAGCAAAAAGCTAATCTAACTTCTTCGTTGTGACATATTAAATTAATAGCTTCCTGTATTCTTTGCTGCGCTTGATTGCAGAGTCCAAGATGTCGATAAGCTGCTCTATGATATCTATTATCTAAACCATTAATTTCAACTTGTTGTTGATTGATCCAAGCAGCATAACCATCTGCAAGCGGTTGTAATGCTTCTTGCATTGCATTGGGATTCCAAATTTCTGCTAATCTAGCAGTTCTAAGTTCAGGAGACTGTGCTATTAAGCCTGAGTCCCAACCAATTTCTGGTGCTTGAATAGGATAGCAAGGAACATATTCAGTCCTACAATCTGGCAAATTAAATATCTGTCGCTGTGCTTCTCCATAACGAGATTGAACAATTTCCTTGTCAATCCAAACTAAGGGGTTTTCGCCTCTACAGGGTCGTTCAGGATCTATTTCTTTCCAAACAGCTGCACATAAATGACCACGAGCATACGCTTGATAGTTTCTGTAAATTAGAGCTAATGATTCATCTTCTTCTTCAAGACTACCAATGTCGGGATCTTTATTTAAATCAGGTTTAAAACTATCAAAAGGTAAAAGCTCAGTGTTTTTGCCACAGATAACGCGAATCTGTGGTTGAAAAATCATATCTCTTGTTTGTGGTCGTCTTCTTCCTGATTCTTCTAATGGGTCCTGTAGAGAAGTTTCATTAACTAGATAGATAGAGACTTTGTAAGTATTACCTCCACACTCTATGCTACGAAGGCTAATCCTGACCTGATCTATTTCAGTAATTAGTCTATTTTCAGTAATATCAATCGGCTCAGGTGTAACGTAGCAATTAGCAACTCGTTGAAATACTTGTTGACCTTGAGGATTTCTTTGCTCAATATATCTTGACCAAGTTGTACAAATTGATATATTTGGCTTCAGTTGATCTTGAGCGCAGACAATAAAGGAAATCCCTAAAGATCTAGGTTGAGATTTAGGATCTAGAACTGGAGCGGATGCAGCAACCGGGGCATCCTCTTCAATGTCTTCATCCCATAACTCTTCTATTCCAGCCACTAGAGTATCTGCTTCCCCTTCAATTTCTCTAGCATCTTCATCGCTAGCATCTCTAGGGATCAGGACACCAGTAATAAACTCATTACGAGGATCTTGATTATTCGGTAAAATTTCGGTTTCAGTTGCCCTTGGGCCAAGAACTTCACGACGCAAGCTAATGAACAATTCTGTGCGTACTGACACAATACACCTATTGAGATTTTCTTAGAAAATTAAGCAGTCAAAATTTTGCTTACTTAAAACAATATTTTTACCATCTAGAGGTAACAGATATTTTTTTGCACTAAAATTAAATCAACAACTTTAGTGCTACTGCGTTCAATCATCCCATATAGATCTATTTAATAGATAGATAAACACTATAGGATGTTACAAATTTTTATAACTGATGATTGAATTAGCTTCAACTTATAATTTAAATCTGCCGAATCACAAATTTATACATTTTTTGACCATTGCTATCTGTAGATATAGAAAAAATTCGTTGCACACTTGGAAGTATTTCAATTGTTTTCCTGTGAGTAAGGAAATACAATTTAGTTAAAGATAGCTTACAACCAAAATTGGCGATCGCCCTCCTGCCCTCCTGGGGAAATGCCTTGTAAACGGCGATATGCTAGACGATCCGCACCAAACAGTGGTACAGGTAAACGAGGCTCTTTCAATGCTCCATGATGCAGCAAAGTAAGTTTTAGTGTTGTTTCTACTAAACTATTAATTGATAGTTGCTCTCCTTGCTCATTTACTCTGAGTCGCAGAGGTAATGGTACTCCTCTGTGGTCAGAGTCTGATTTATTTGTGGTTAATTGAGTTGTTACTAAAAGCACTTCACGAGAAGATAAGCAAAGACCTAATCCTTTGGTAGGTTCACTAATCTTTTTATTCACAGATTTGTAAAGTCTAGGAATACCAGACTTAATACATTCAACTAAAATGAACTTAGCTTTCAAAATATTTGCTCTTTCTAGCAAATATTTAATTTCATCACCACAAAAGCGACCATCACGATAAATGAGAACTTTTTTTCCGCTAAAAATAGAAGAAGGAAAAAAGCTTTCTAGTGTTCTTTTACCAATCTCTTCACCTTCGGACAGAGCATCTTCTAGACGATAGTTCTTAAACTCACCTTGCTTTCCATAGAACCTTACACTTGCACAGACATTTAAACTGCCAGTTATTTTCTTTTTGGCAACTCTAGAAACATCTAAACCAACAAAATAATCTGCAATTTCTAAAGGTTCAGCTAGTACAAATGGTAAATTTCCTAACTTGGCTAAAATTCCTGGTATAACTTGATTTAAAATATTGCTGTAATTCGTAGTTTTTTTAAGCGTATCTTCGTAAATAAATTGGCTAGCAATTCCCCTTTTGATTAAACGTGAATAAATCCAAGTATAAAAACTGCCTTCATCATTGTTGTCAGCATAACGATCGCTTTCAGGAAGAAAGGTTAAAACAATATCAGTAGGAATTGCTAACAAATCATCAAGTGCTTTCTCTAATTTATCTCTATCTTCAGCAACAGCAGCATTATTGATAGAAACAGGAGTTTTAACGACAATTATGCTTTCAAAACCATATTTTTTGAGACGCTGTTGAATCTCTGCTATTAATCGATCTTTAACGCCGAAATTCCCTACTTTCAACACTGCAATCCTAATACTCCTTGCTGGATCTGTATAATCTTTATGACGTTGATAAACACCTCCTGTAGATAGTCCCTTTAAAACTTCACCTCTTTTGCCAATTACATTTTTGCCAAATGTAATCCTGGTATCTTCTAGACTAAATTGAGGTGATAAAAATAAAGAATTATGAGTACGACTATTGATACTAGCCTCTAGCTTAAATCCATACATACTCATAATATTTACTGCTATTTGTTTAGATGAAAGAAGGCGTTCTTGTCGCTCTTGATAAGAAATTTTAGTATATTTAAGTAACTCTCCATATTCGACATCAAATTTATCAGCATTCTCCGCAGTAATGCAAGGGCGTAAAGCGGCCATTGCATAAGGATATTGCTGAGATTTTTTACCAAATTGAATTACAACTACTGGTTGTTCTGGTTGTTCTTCTGCTGCTTCTATAATCGCCTGTTTACTAATTGCACCAGTAGCTAAATTTAACAACTCTTGTTTACGTTCTCCAATAGTTCCCTCAAGTTTAACAATTGTAGCAGAACTATTTTTTTCTATATCTCGTACTTTTAAACCAACTAAAAGTTCTGTTGGCTTTTGTCGATAAGGATGATTTTGATAAAAATCAGCTAGTGTACCTTTAAAAGTAAAGTTACTGTGAGTTGTTATTGCTAAAGCAGAACATACATTATTTTCAATTTCAAATGTCTCTGCCCAAAATTTAACCTCTCGATTGACTTCGACCACTGGATGGTTAGGTAGAATATTATCTGAAGGAAAACATTTGCTAATCTGCAATGCTCTGACCGCTAATTCAGCTAATACAGAAGCTGTTACACAGGGTTGCCTTACCCATTGAATAGAATAGTTGCGATCGCCAATATCTTTTTTTAATTCGTCTTGAATTTCTCCTAGCCATTTTTTCCACTGTAATTCAGTCGGCATTTTTTGATTAGGTTTACCTAAAACCCAAAAACATTGAGTTTCCCAAATAACAACTACATCAGGAAACTTTTGACTAAAGCGCCAACTAAATCGGTTGCCTACCTCTTTTTCAACTTCTGGAGTCAAGCGAAAGCAGATTAAATTAGGTTCAGAGATATTCAAAGGGAAAATTTCACTCAAGTAAGCTGTAGACGTAGATGTAGCAACAGCAGATTCAACAGTAGCAATAGTCATACGGAAACCTCTTTTGAAATAGAAAATTGGCAAACAGAAGTAAACGGGCAGTAAGTACAAGTGAATCCTGGGTTTGGCGGAAAAATAGAGGCAAAATCAGCAGAATTATTACGGTAACGTCCCAAATCTTCCTGATGTTTTTTAGCTATTATTGCTAGCTCTATCTGAAAAGCTTTTAAGATATCAGGAGTAGCAGTAATTGATTCAGAGATCCTCCCATTTTCCAAGTTGTAGAATGAGGCGATCGCTTTTTGTTGAGGGTAAAGATAGCTAACTGCTAATAGATAAAGATAAGCCTGTCGGCGGTCAAAGTCAGATTTACCTGTCTTGAAGTCCAATATATGCAGCGTTTCATCTGGCTCTTTGAAAAGACAATCAATCGCAGCATAAAATTTAAATTGGTAATTACCATGTTTAATTAGTATAAATTTTGGAAAACCTTCGTCCCCTCTACTTAACTCAATAATATTTTTTTGCAGAAGGATCGGGTTTAATTGATAATTCTTGAGAATCTGGATTACTCGTTCTTGAATTTCGACTGATTCTTGATTGAGTTGCAAAATCTCAGCCACTTTCTCTACAGCATCATTGCGGTACAACATCATAGGGTCTTGATGAAACTCATAAACCCCTCTTTGTGAAATAATTCCAATACGTTGAGGTATATTGTCTTGTTCTAACAAAGCTTTAACTTGGGGTTCTTTCTTACGAGCTTTGGTGAATCCGCGCTTCATATCGCAGTGAAACTGTTCCTGACCAACTGCTGGAGAGAATAAGTTTAAAAGATTGTAACTAGCAAACTGCCAAATTTCCGGCATTGATTTTGGCTCTATAAGATGGAGTAGTAAAATAATTTACTTTCTAATCTAATAATTTCGTAGATAGTTGCATTCACTCTTGCAGATTTTGAAATTTTAGCCTCATTCGCTAGTTCAAAGGTATGTAATGCTTTCAACATTTGTTCAGCAGCCTTTCTCACTTGTGGATTATGGCTCAACTTTTGAACCTCTTCAATTAGAACTGGTAGGGGTCTGCCTATTGAAAAACAAAGTTGATCCGGGTTTGAGAATTGTTTTTTCATAATTTTGCTTTTTGGTAAAAGTCTATAAAGCAATGCTGATAAGGATGTGGGAGCTACTGTTGTTTCGTGGTCTAATGAGCTATACTGATATTATTGCACAAGTTGAACAGGTTGACCAACTTAATCAACAAAGTTATCATAACTACTGGGAATGGGAAAGTGAGTCCAACTTTTGGCAAGATTATCCGTCAAGCCCGAAAGGGTAAAGAATTGAGTCAGCGTGAGTTGGCAAAGTTAGTAGGAGTGGATTATACCTATCTATCTAAACTAGAGAATGATCATGCTGGGTATCCCCCAAGTGAGGATGTCATTAATAAATTAGCTGTTCACTTAAATTTAAATGAAGACGAGCTAAGGCATCTTGCTGGTCGAATTACGCCTGATGACACAAAAATTTTCGAGGAACTTGTCAAAAAGTACAAGCAAGTGCCTACTTTGCTTCGCCGGATGCGAGATGAGCCTGAATTTGCCAAAAAATTATTGCGGGAAACAACAGAATCAGAAACTTAGGAGAAATAAAATTGAAAGTCATCAAGCCATGCTGCTACATATCTAGGGCCGAAATTGAAAGTAAAGCAGTTAATGTTCTCACGCGTGTACAAGCAAAGCTTACACGCTCTCTTAAGTGGCCTATAGATGCTGGTTTTATTGCGGAACATCTCGGATTAGATATGGATTGCGGCTACATACCGCCTGATGAACAAGGAGCAATCGCCGCAATGATTATGCCTACAGAAAGTAGGATTGTGATCAATGAAAATAGCCTGAAACTGGCTAAAGGTTTTGAAGCATCTTCCATCGCTCACGAAATAGGACACTGGGAACTTCATATCAATCAGAATGCAGTTGCTCAGGTTAAAAAGCTACAAAATCGTGGTTTGGAGACAAGCATAGAGCCATTTTTGTGTCGTAGTCTTAGTAGTAAGCAGGGAATTGAGTGGCAAGCTCAATATTTTTCTGGTTGCTTACTAATGCCTCAGTTTAAATTACAAGAAGAATGTAGAGGGAGGAATTTAACTAATTGGAAACACCTGTATGCTATGAAGGATGAATTTGGAGTAACAATTTCTAACCTGACAACTCGCTTACAATCTCTTGGCATGATATATATACCCGAAAATTCTAAGCAAATTTATCCTGGTGATGTAGCACCAGGTTTGCAGAAATAAATTTTAACTTACTATTTTTTTTTGTTTTAAGCGATTGCCCCACAGTTGCAGTATTGAAACAGTTATGGAAGAATAAAAGACACTCTTTAGAGCAATTAAATATGACAGAAAAGGTAGAATCACTTCAAAAAGCTGTAAAAGAAACAATTTATTTAGGAAGTATTCCATTAGATGTATATCTAATGCCTGATGGAACCTACAAACTTTACGCCGAATCAGTTACAGGAGTTTTAAATCAAAAGGGAATAGACTTGATCCGTTTTATGAATGGAAGATCGCGACAAGCTTTACCATTCAAAGGTTACAACTTGATCCATGCTGAAACAATTGAAGTAGAGGGAGAAGGTGGCTGGATTAAACCAATTCCAGTTAATCTGGCTACAGCTTTTTGGCTATACAAAGCAATTCAAGGCGATGAAAAAGCTCAATTACTTGCTCAAGCTTGTATGGCTGAGACAATTGAAAGACGTGCAGATATAGCATTTAAGTTTAAACGCACCGAGGAAGAGTATAACCAAAAATTCGGTGAAAGATTAGAGAAGGCACTAACTTACAACAGGCAAGAAATGAATAATAGGAGGCTCCCAGGAGATGACTTTTACCTACCGACTGGGATTAACTAACTCAAGCTAAAACCTAACCCTGATTCTGTACTCCTGGCAAGCTGATCAAATTACAATATCTTCTTCAATACGTTTATTGATTTCAGAAATATAATAATTATTCAAGCTACTTGTTTGGTTTAGCCATTGCTTAGACTACACTAATTTTCACAATAATTTATGCTACTTCAAATCAATTAGGGCGAATAAGTGTAATGATGTTGATTCTTTCACTTGAAAGATTATTCAGGTCATTTTCCAATCCTTTCGGATTTCCTATCCTTCCTTCTGGATCATATACAAAACATATAAGATTTTTACAGTCTGGATGGCTTTGATAACGGACAATATCAATCAAAAGGTGACTGCCAACTTCTTTTTCTCCCAAACCATTTCGAGTCTTTTTTAGTTCTACAACTATCTTTTCTTGTGGCAGCAAGAAATCAACTCTCGAAGAACCTCCAGCATAGCTCGGTGTCCACTCTTCTGCGCGAACATCCTCAAAGAAAAGTCTTAGTAAGGCATGAAATAAATCTTGTACATCATATTCATCCTCAATTGCTAAAGTAGCTCTATTACTATGTCTTTGTCTCAGTTGACGAGCCACCACATGAAAAGAATTACAAATTTTAACTATGTTCTCAATTCCGCTGACTGTAATAGGTTTTTCTCGGAAAATATTTTCCTTAATTTGTATTTTTCTGATTAATTTTTTTGAGATATTTACAAATTCCAAAACAGAAGAGTTTTTTGTCAAAATGTGAACAATGCTTGCCTGAACTTGAATGTGTGGCGGAACTTCAAGTCCTATTTGAAAATCAGTTAAACTTCCAACAAAACTTTTGGGTTGTTTGTAATTAATAAATTTTGAATTGGATATACCCCATTCAATTTTTTCAAGTTTTTCTAACTCTTTAACTTCATTGGTAAACTTTTCATGTGTCTTAATTAATGACAGTTCAACACATAAATCATCATATATCTCTGTAGCTTGTTTCGCTTTATCAAATATTTCCTCTCGTATTTGATATATGTCAAGCTTGCAACACTCCTCTACGATCTTTTCTACCTCGGAGGAAGATATTCTAATCCAACCACTGGGTATTCCAAATATTCTGGCGTGCTGTGGATCGAAAAGAGCATCAGAAGGTGGCTTTTGAAGATTGGAAAAGTACAAATCAGCATATGATTTTAGCCAGTAACCGCTCCAAGAAACCTCAAATTTTTCTATAAATTCCAAGGCATTATTAAGAACATTTTCTAACTCTTTGCTGCGTTCAGTTATAGAATTTTCAAAATCTACAATTCTTTGATTCAAATCAACCAGAATATCATTAAAAGTATTCATGCTCATAAAAAAGCGACTTGATTTAAGTTGAAGGATACAATGCGATCGCTATTTCAACACATCTGCACTTAGAGCTTCTTGAAGTACCTAGCGACTGGGAATAGCTCAAAGCCCACCTTTTCATAGGTATGACGGGCTGGGGCATGACCAGGATCGCCTCCAGTCTCAACCATTGCAATAGACATCCCAGCATCTTTCATCCAAGCCAGTGTGAATTCTATTAACGCACTACCAATACCGTGACCTTGAAAGTCTGGATCGACAGCGACCATGTAGATTTCACCCATACTGTCATCTTTGTGCAGTAAGACTGCTATAAAGCCCACAATAGAACCTGCATCAATAGCAACCCATATATTCGTGTCTTCCGCAGTGCAGACATCCTCAACAGCTTTTTGCTGGCTCACACGCCAATGATTGGGATAGAATGCCTGGTACACATCAGCGTTCATCGCGTTCTCAATTGAATCAAAGACCGGAGTCCATGCCTTTATCGAAAGACGAATAACAGCATCAAGGTGGCGAGGGTCGTATGGTTCAATTTGCATTCCCACACTAACTCCAGTTAACTCTGCAAGCTTGCTCAAATATACTACATTGTATTACAAGGCATGATAGCTTGCCTCTGAATGCTTACAGATAAATCTGAGGCTACGTTCACTGATTAACTAGCAGCATAACGTTCCCAGCGTCTTGATCCAAAACACTCCAGACAGCACCGCAAGTTGGGCAGTTCATCGGAGTCAAGTCAGCGAGAGCTATTTCTGCGCCTAGTTAAAAATTTTAACCAGGTAATGCTTACCCATTCTCCCAAGAAAAAGGTAGAACAGGTTGCGCCAAAAATCAGCAACTTTTACGGAAATTTTCTCCAAAATAACTGATAAATTATTACTATTTTTTTACTTTTTTATCTATCGCTTTAGTGATAGAGGTAAATCACTTTTGCAGAACAACTCATTTAATTAAGCTTGATGATTCACTCAACTTCATAGATGTAGTAACTGGTAATGATAACCGTACCAAATAATCGGAGATTACAATAATATAAATTGCTAGTTGAAATGAGGATTATTCTAGTTAACTACTATTTATTTGTGGGAGACGGAAAACTCGACTAATTAAGTCGAGTTAGCACCACAGCAGTTGAGTATGGCTGCGGCACTATAGGGATATGAACATTAAAGCTTTTAACAACCGTTACCCAACATTTGAAAGAACTATGCTAACCCGTTATTGGCAACCATTGCGTGAAGTAGGAATTCTGCGTCGTGACTTTGACCGGATGTTTAATGAACTGAGCGTTCCTGTTAATGTTCATTCAATGATTGATTGGACACCCGCCATTGAACTTTCTGATACCGGAGACAATTTGGTACTGCGTGCAGTGTTACCTGGCATAGATGCTAAAGATGTAAACGTTCAGGTAACAAATGAAGCCGTCTTGTTGTCTGGCGAACATCGCTACGAACAGAAAACTGAAGAGCCGAAGCTGTTCAAATCTGAGTTCCGCTATGGCAAGTTTCAACGAGTCATCCCTCTGCCAGTAGCCATTATTAATGACCAAGTGCAGGCTGAATATAAGGATGGTATTCTTACACTAACTTTACCCAAGGTAGTTGAAGAAAAGAACAAAGTCGTCAAGATTAATTTGGCTGATTTAAATCAAGCTAATACTGCCGCTTAGTTGAGCGTGCTAGATAATTAACAAGTGGGGTGGACATAGATTGTCTACCCAATTTTTATTTATATTCTTATTTGCGGATATTGTTAAAATTAATAGTCTCAATAGCCATAGGGATAATTATCCCTTTTCAAAAATTTCGGTTCTTTCAATCACAAACCATTCATGATAAAGAATAGCTAAAAAGAAATCTTCTCCTTTAACTTTATCGCACACTGCCATATAGCCAGAGAAAAAATCGTCGTCATCGTAGGTTGTATCTTTAAGAAACAGTGTCAACGAGTTCCCGTCAGCACTCCAAATAGTCCGTAGAATTGTGATATTAGGATGATGGGAGCGTTCAACTGGTAACAGTACCCAACGTCCCTCTATTTCTAGAAATTCTGGTTCGTAATATTTTAAGACTGAACTCCAGTTTTCAGGGCCTTCGTGTTTTTCAATTATTCTGTCCCACCGAACTGATTTAATCTTTTCTTGGGTAGACTTTGATAATTCAGATAATTTCATTGTTCAATTTTTATTTCATAATAAAAAACACACATTGCTTTTAAAGCTATAGTGAATTTACCTTGACAGCCCTGCTTGCTTTAAGGCTTGTGCTAACAAGTTTACTAGCATCAACGTTTCAGCCCATTGATGCAAATAATTAAAATCAAGTCTTTCACCCTGCACCTTTAAAACCCCTAAAACATCTCGCCACTGCTTTTGAGACTCACTACGAGTTTGTTTGTACCAACGCAGTTTTTGGAGAATAATGTCTTCTGCTGAATAGATATAGATAGAACCCTCTGAATCATCACCACAGACATGAAGCTGGCGGCGGTTCATTTTAGAGCGAGAAAAAGAATCTAATGGTAATACAAAAATATCTGCTTTCTCCATAGAAGGTAGATAGATGACATTGAAAGACGTTTTTTGTTCTAAGGCTTCAGCCACAGCCGACTCACTAATATAAAACTCAGAAAGCATCGCATTAATTAGCTGTTCGGCTTGAGAAACAGAAATATCAATTACCAAATCCAAGTCTTGTGTCGCTCTAGTTTCTCCTAACAAAGAACTAGCTACAGAACCACCCACTACATAAGGGATATTCAACGGTTCAAGAATATCGGCTATTTTTCGTGCCAATGTCAGAGGATCAGTAATCACTAAATCTCCCAATAAATTATAACTATAAAGAATATCTAGCCATTCACTTCCTAAGCACCTTTTGATAAATTCCTGTTTGATTTGAATAGGGTTAGCATTTTTGTACTGCTGGCGAATTCCTGATATTGCCAATCGTCGCACCGAAAAATTAAAAGTACGAGTACGCTCGGCTTTTTGTAGCGGTGTCATCTGCCGCAATAGCTGAAACATCAGCACATCAGCATCAATACTGGTATCTGATGACTGCGGTTTGTACCCAGGATAGACGGTAGCTTTTGGTATTAAAGGCATAATGAATTCATTGTAATAATATGCTGTAATATCTGAAAGTTATTTTAATAATAAAGTTGAATTTTGTGAAAATTTTGAGGCGTTTAATTAACAATTATCTGCAAACAAACTCAACTGCCCTGGTGTGATATTTGAATAACGACCTGCGTGTAGTGTAATATGGCAAGGCTTACACAGAGGAATTAAGTTCTCTAGTCGGTTATCTTCAGGTATGCAATTGGCATGATGGACATCCAACGTCAAACGAGCGAGTTCAGTTTTAGTAATAGTTAACTGTTTCTGTTCGCCAGGTCGCAAGCACTGTTGAGTGCAACGACGGCACTTCCAGTCAGCAGATTCTTTTACAGATAAAGCAATCTCTTTCCAATTATCGGGATAGCGGTTGCTATTCATTTAAGCTGTTTTAATAACTGAAGGTAAAAATCTTAATTTTTGTAGCTATCTAATGGCAAGTAACTCTACCATTAGATAGCTACAATGTACCAAATATTTCCATATTTAAGTAAAAAACATTCACTTAGTGGCAATTCAATCCCATACCCAAATCCTCCTGGCTATTGAGCAATATTCCCACTCTGGGAAGACAGTATCCCTAGTGCAATTAAGTTATTATACCAATATATAAAAAAACTTTTAAATATACAGAAACTTTTAATAAACCTCCAGTTTATCTCTTGGGGGTTTTTAACATATTTTAGCTACTTTTTAGCCTCAAGACTGTGCCTGATTATTCCTGATGTCATAACAGATTGATGCTAATTGATAGCCTATTCAATCAAACATTCGATCAATAGTCGCCATTGGTAAAAATAACCGATTAACAGAAGCAGGAAAACGTTGAAATTGATAATGTTCCTAGAAAGAACGAGCCGTATCATAAGGACGCATCTCGCCTTGATCTGGGCTATTTTCAGCCCTTTACTAAATCTGCCAAGTAGATCGGTAATTACCTAGCGCGTGGCTTAACACTCCTTAGAATATAAGTTAAGAGCTATCCTTTATTTGATACAATAAAAAATATCCTCAATTACACACTTCACTCAAAAAACCTCAACCAACACCTGTATTAATTAAAGGGTGGCTCAAATGTGGCTCAGGTATGGCATTGCCCCAGATAATAGCCTAGTACCAGTTGAAGATGTCAAGAGCGGGAAGACTAGCTTAAGATGCCCTTATTGCGACGGTGGGTTAACTGCTAAGAAAGGACGTAGAAAAGAACATCACTTCGCCCACACTGGAGAGACTTGCCAAGAAGTAAATCGCAGCGCCCAGCCTCCCACTCTGCCTTTGTATGATAATTTCAATATTTACCTAACAGGTAAAGAGCTTGAACAACTTAAATCGCTCTGGGATAAACATGGAGCTAATGTAGGTATTTACAAGGAAAAAGTTTTAAAACCTTTCATCGATCAGCAATTGCTGGAATATAATTCATACACCAAAAAATATTACTTTACAAAACTTGGGAAGATACCTGTACGTGCATTGTCATTAATGCTGTTTAATGAAGTCCACGAAGTAATGTTGCTGAAAAAATTACAAGATCTTCAAGGTAATCTCCGAGTAGCGTATTTAAAAAATTTGCCAACTTTCAATCAATGCTTACGAGACTTACAAATTTATCAAGCTGAATTTCGTAAAATTTTATCTACTACCCTTTACTATATCCAAATTGATATTGGTGAGCAGAAACTCTACAAAATTGGCGTAACTCATCGAGAAGTTGAAACCAGAATAGCTGAAATCAAAAATGATTTAGCTAAACATTTTCAAGATTTCTCAATTCAAGTATTGGGAACATGGGCGCACAGGGGGAATGTAGAAAAATACTTTAAATATAAATATTCGTTTTTCAATATTCCTATTGGCAATCTCACTGAATATTATAATTTTTTTACCCCAGAGCAAGCCAAGGCTGTACTAAGTGATTTGCGCCGGATGCGTAGAAAGGGATTATCCGAGGCTGAAGTCAATATTTTAGAGGGTAAGCCTAGTTATGTCGAGCAATTAATTGAGGAAGAAACAAAAGCATTGAAGCGCTCGCAGGCAATCAAAACAGGGATGGAACGGGCTAAAAAGTGGGGTCAGCACGTTGGACGACCTCCAGAGCGTGAGTCGCCTTCTGAGTTTTTAGCAAAGCCCTCATCGCAGCGAGTAATCGCAGCACTTAACGAGGGATTGTCATTAAGAAAAGTGGCGATTAAGGCAGGGGTTTCAGTTAACACAGTACGCAAAGTTCAGCAACTTCAAACTTAACATATATCCGCGAAATCATTCTCTGATCTGGTTGACGATAACTAGGGTAAAAATCCGAGGTTTTTATATGAAATCCACATCCTTTTAATTGTTCAATTAAGATTGCTAAATCTTCACGATAACCTTCAAAAATGGCAGACAAAGCTGCACTAAATTTTGGTGCTGACTTTAAAAACTCCTTCTGCTCTACATAGAAATTAATATTAACCGACCAATCTGGGGAGACATTCAAGAGATGAATTTCCGATGATTCTACCCTAAATCCACACTCTTTAAATTGTTGTACCAATACCGACAAATCCTCTTCAGCACCTTTAATGGTAGCTCCACAAATGCCTGTGGTGTCAGCTAATTTTTGTAATGGGAAATACATATTTCAATCCTTGAAGAAACGTGCAGTTAGGGACAACTAATAGTTGAAGTCGTTGTCCTGTCAGTGGTCGGAATCAACTTCTATAGCAGATTCGGGATAAAGGCGTGAGCCCATACTATTCAGTTGATACCACCAGCAGCCGTCGCCATCATCAAAATCAAGCCAGCGTCGAACAACTTTTGTTTTGTGGTGCTGGTCATCCCAATGCAGTACGACGAATTCATGCAGTTCAAATAATGGTGAGTTAATCTCAGTTCGTTCCATTGTTAATTACTAACAGTTGATTGGGTTAAGGTTGACTATAAGTTAACTTGAGATTAGCCATTGTATCTAATCTATGCCTAAGAAATTAAAAAATCATCCAATCCTTGAAGTGCAAGCGCCGCGAAATACTCAGGTTTCGTTAGTCCAGATGCAAGGTCACTTCCAATTACTCCGGTAACTTTCTTGTCCATGCTCATTTTAATAGCTCCTTAATTGTTAGTGTTTTCATTGATGCCATCTAAAAGTCATACTCAGAAGCCAACTTCTTATCAAGCTTTTCAAGTATCCACTCGACATAATCAAGCTGGTAGAGAAACTCCCATTCAGGGTCATCATGCCCAATTTCACCCCACTTATAATCGTTATCAAAATCAAATTCTTTCGTTCCTATAGCCATGTAAGCTTCATACTCTTCTTCATTGAAGTAAGGCTCTTTACTGCCTATTCCCATCTGCTTGCCTTCAGTAAATTTAAAAGTGGCAATCGCCTTAATCCCACAAGCAAACACAAACAAAAAACAACGTAATCCACAGTGCGCCTGTAACAGCGATATTCCACAGAATTACTTCAGGGCATCCCAATAGAAAACCAATGGGTAAAGTGATAGGCAGTAATGCTAAGTCAGCAGCAAAAATACACACAATCCAGGTTGCTACTTGTCCTAGTTCGTTAAGGATTTTCTGTCTCAGGTTCACCATTGCTGAGACTCTCCTAACTGCAACAAAGCCTCTAGCATTGCTTTACCAGTCTTGTAATTTATACCGCCCATTTTTAACACATCTTTGATGATATCTGAGTCTGATACGCCTTGCTGTTGCAGTGCTATTACTGATAGATACATAGGCTTATATCCCTCCATTCTCTCATCTGTTGCAGGTGTTGCAGCATTGGAGGAAAGCAGTTGTTAGGGAGTCCGTTACAGCTTCGTTACTAACTTCGTTCGGTAAGGAATTCAAAGTTAACTTATTAAATTATGAGATGAGTTTTTTAACTACCCAAACTCAGTCCTCTTTTGTTCCTCGTTGTCTGTTACAACATTACCTATATGTCATCTAGGTAATACCTAGATAAAACTCAAAAACAATAAAACTACTCAACAATGCCGAGCGCACTCTTGGCATCCGCAATTGTAATCATCAGCGTAAAAGGCGCAACTGGCGAAGGAATAAAGCCACATTTTTGATAAAATCTCTGCGCTTCTTCATTAATAGTGTGAACCAGAATCGCCCTGATGCCAGCAATTTTAGCCGCTTGTAATGTCCGCAGCACAGCATCACGCACTAAACCACGTCCAATCCCTAGAGATTGCCAGTTCCGGTCAACAGCCAAGCGTCCAATCACCATCACAGGAATGGACTCTGGCATATTACGTCGAATTCGCCCTGGGGCTTCGGCGTTGATAACACTGCCAGTAGCTAGACAATAGTAGGCGATCGCGTCAAGCCCCACCGTTACAACATAGGTGCGGGACGCGCCACTGCTTTCATTCTTGAGCGCCCGCTTCTTCAACCAATCATCTAACTCCCGCTCGCCGGAATCAAATTGTTCGAGTCGATGTTCGGGTTTTATAGGTTGAGGAGCCTGTATTGTTTGAGTCGGTTCGTCCACTGCCTTTAATCCCAAGGTGCTTTAGTGAAGAGCAATTTACGCAAGTTTTCCGAAGCGGACGGCGGGGCATCAAGTAGATCCATAAATTCTTGAAATTTCTCGTCGTTCAGCATAAATAATCGACGGTCTAGCAAAACCGCTTGTGCTTCCCGACAAGCTGTCTCTAGCATGAAATCCGAGCGATTCTTGCCGAGAGCTTCTGCCGCTTGGTCAATTAAATCGCGTTGAACGCTAAGTGCGCGGATGTTGATGGTGACATCGCGATTTCTTGAAGCTTCCATAATCAAATTTTTTTGATGTCCACACAATGAGTATACAAATTTTGTGTAGGCAACATCAACTGACTGATGAGGAACTAATCCCTGTAATTACAGCTACAGGAGTTAGAATGGCGGTATTATGAGATGGCTAAAGTGCGTGAGGCGAGGATAAGGAATTTAACGATGCTAACTCCCCTCAACTCTGGTCAAGTTATCGGTCAACCAATTACGGAAACGCATCTATTAGAAGCTTTTGCAGACTTCCTCAACATTGATGTGGGTGCAGGAGATGCTTCATTAGATACCTTAGCTACCTACAAAAGCCATCTCAAACAGTTTTTAGCTTGGTGCGAACGCACCCAACTGCATCCAGCACTGGCAACTCGCGAAGAGGTCAAGCGCTACCGCCGCTTTCTGATTGATGAAAAGCACTACTTGCCAGCGACAGTAGCCTTGAAACTTTCTGTAGTCAGGCGCTTCTATGATGCGGCGGTAGAGCATCGACTGATAATGGTGAATCCAGCTATAGGAATCAAACCACCCAGGGAAAAGCGCGATCTCGCTGAGAAAGTTACTTATTTAGAAAAGCTAGAAGTGCAGACGTTACTAGCGGCTGTGCCTGTTGATGGCACGCTGAAGTCAGTGCGGGATAAAGTCATGCTGGCGATTATGGCGCTGGAAGGGCCACGCACTGTAGAAATTCATCGTTGCAATATTGCAGATATTGTCCAGCAAGGAAGTAATTGGGGAATTCGGGTAGACGGTAAGTGCAATATTAGAGTTGTGCCACTCACACCAGATTTAGCTAAAGCTTTGTTAGCCTATCTGGAAGCTCGCAAGGCTGCGGGGGAAGTTTTGCAAACAGAAAGCCCGTTGTTCATTGCAGTGGGAAATCGCGCTGGGGGTCAGAGGATTTCTCGTCGGGGTATTAGAGCAATTGTGGATAAGTATTTGAAACTAACAGGACTGAAGCATCAGCCAGGACGTACTCTTTCAACTCATAGCCTTAGACACACGGCTGGCACTTTGGCATTGCGTTCTGGGGCTGAGTTAAGGCAGGTGCAGGATTTACTGGGACACAAAGACCCTAGAACTACTACTATCTATACTCACGTAGCTGATAGGTGGGAGAATAATCCGGCTTTGAAGTTGGGAATCACTATATAAAAAAGGCGATCGCCTCTCTTAATCATTCAAACTTTCCCAAAGTTTGCCAATGTAAATATAAACCTCAATTAGATTTATTTAGTATTTAGGCTTATATTTGAGTGTAATGACGTTGAAAGTAAATAGTCTTGAATAAAGTTTATTTGGAGGTGTAATTATGCAAATTGCCTCATCCCTATAGTGGGAAATAGTTTAGCGATGTCTGCTAAATTTGAGTTTGTTCCAAACACAGATTTACCAAAGTAATTTTTGTATTTTCTTATGAGTTTTTTTATTAAGCAAAACTAATAGTTCTAATAAAACTATTTTTTTGAAACTCTTTAACAATTTGCAGTTTAAATCCTAACCAATGTAAAAATTAATGTTTAATTAACTCTTTTTTGTAACAGTTCTTCTAACTCCTCCCAGTGAGGAAGATAAGCAGACATGAAGCACTTAAAAACTTTGCCGTGATTGGGAACGAGTAAATGTACAAGTTCGTGAACAATCACAAATTCACCCAGTTTTTTTGGTAAATCTAACAACTCACTATTAAGCGTTAACCGTCCTATAGTCGATATGGATGCCCATTTTCTTTTCATAGGACGGAGTTGAATTTGTTTGACTTGGACTTGGATGCGTATGCTCCACTGTTGTACAGCGTCTTTGAGTTCGGGGAGCGAGTAGCAAGCCAATAATAGTCAAATAAGAAGTGAGCAGAGAGAACTTTGTAACAAAGTAAATGTCAGGTGAACATAGCTCACCTGACATTGAAGCTTGAGTTAAGTCCCCAGCTTCTATCCTTTGGGCGGGTGTGGATCATTGCCATAGCTATTCCGCTCTCTGATTTGTCCTTCTCGATTATGGATGAATAGCTCAGACTTTTGATTGATAGCAATATCGCGTCCTCGTTCAATTGCCTCTTGCTGAGTGGAGAATACTTGGGTAGGTTTGTTAGCACCCTCACCCTTAACTGCCCACCCATCAGAATGGGGGACAATGTGCTGATTTTTTCCTGTAGACATTAGCTTTAATATAATAAAATACTTTTACACTTTAACATAAAGTTTATTAATGTGTACGTTGTGTAAATTGCAAAATATTAAATAACTTTCGTGAGAGATTTGTTTAATGTACTATCTGATATTCTGTTTGCAACGGTTTCTCAAAGCTCCTTGATTTGTTCTGAGAAAACAAGAGATATAGTATAAAGAATGACTTGTAACGATTCAGAAGACATTCTATTAACCATTTTTAAATATCTTTAGCATTATTAAAAATATTTTCAGAAAATAGCTTCAATTGCTTCCTACACAATTTACCGAGCAGGATTTGTCCCCAACTTCTTCTCAATCCGCTCTAACTTCGTTTGCAACCATCCTACTCGTTCAAGAATATAGGCTGTAGTAGCAGAAGTGTATGTTGGCTCAGGTGGAACAATTCTAAGAATAGCAGCGGCAACAAGACCTGTTAGAGTACACTTACCCATAACGAGTAGCCATTGCATTTCCCAACGCAGGTTAGTCGAGTTCGATTTCAATATCTGGGCTTGGCTTTTGACTTGGTTGATATGCTCCTTGCTTGTTTGATTCAGATTGTTGAGCCCGTCTACTAGATTGTTGATCCACTGCCTCAATCTTTTGAATTCTTTTTGGTTTTCGGCGTTGATGTTCTGCTTCAAGCTCTCCCAATCTTGCTGCTGTGTCTTGCTGGAGGAAAGCAATGCGTTGGAGTTGCTCGTCAAGTTCTTGGTTAATTGACTGTGAGTTTGTGTCTGTGTCTCCAACACCGTCGCCATCTTTTGAAGTTGGGTTAGGATTTGTGCCTGCCCCTGCTGCAACTGCGCGATCTCTGTCCGAAGTTCTTTTATGTTTTGATTCTGTTCTTCTATTGTCTGATTCTGTTGTTCTATTGTCTGATTCTGTTTCTCGATTGTCTGATTCTGTTTCTCGATTGTCTGATTCTGAGCGATCGAGTGAGAGGCTAGATTTTCTAAGAGTTCCAAGAATTTCGGTAATTCGGCTAGAGGATCTACTGGGGGAGGTTCCTTGAATTGATTCGCTTTGCCATTGTTGCGATGCTGGGTCATCCTCTACGTTCTCCAGTTCTCTTGAGTCATCCACATAAGCCGCCGTGCTTAATTCAATATTGTCAATCTCCTTAACTTTTGATGTATTCCTTTCGTTAGAGATATTGCTCTTTTTGGTATCTGTAGAATCCGATGCGGTAGCAGAGCCATCCACTGCTGACAGCCTACTGCGAGTCGGGACAAGTTGAGGCGCTTGGACTTGCAACTGAAATGGTTCCAACTGCACTGTTTCACCTGCTGCTACAGCTTGTAATATAGGTAAATCTTGTTCAGAATTAAACGTCACGCCCCGTAGAGATTGCAGTTTTTTCCAGCTACAGTTTTTCAACTGGCTACCGCGACAGCGAAATCCTTCATATTCAAATGCAAAGCCCTTCATTTCATCCCCAATAATGGTGGGGCGAACGTCAACATCAGCGTGTTGCAGTCTGCCTACAAAAGTAATTACATCAGGGCGATCGCTTGTTGCATCAATCACTATCCGTTCTAACTTTTGAAGAGTCGGTTCATCCGGTGGCGTAACTCGTAATCCTTTCTCAAAATCTTCAAGCTCTCGCATCATGCGTCGCTTTTGTCCGGTAGTCAGTGCAGATTGTGATGCTTCTTGACTTGGCGCTACCTGGTACAAATCCCACAGATACTCAATGTCTCTAGTTAATGCCTCAGCCTTTGTTTGGTCTTGCCAATCATTGACTCTTGTAAAGTTGTCACATTCAAACGTATGAATCATCAGATGAACGTGAGGCTGGGCATCTGGATACTTCTGTTGTTGGCTTTCTGTGGGCTTATGCTTAATCATCAACCACAAATTATCAGTGTAGCCTAACCCATTAACCATGAACTCGCCAATATCAAGCCATTGCTCTGATGTCAGGCGATCACTATGGTGGGGACTTAATGCAACGTGCTTGGTGTCTTTATCAGTACGAGGATTTTGTTGGCTAATCGCTCTCCACTCAGCCATGATTTCCCCGTAAGTCTGCCCTGCTATATTTCCCCCATAGAGTTCGTATTCTTTGTCAGAATCCATGAGATAGCCCAACAAACCACCAGGGTTACTGCCAGTAGCTACAACCTTGGCAAGCATTGTCTCAACTTGAAACTTATTATCTTTATTCATTCTGCCACGACAGCAAGTGACATACTCCCGACGCTCACCTCCATAGGGCGAGAGTGCTTGCGATTCAAGCTTAAAAACTTCTCAAAAAAAACTTTGTAGTATCCCTTGACAAACTTGTAGTACGTTGTAGTAGTATAAATGTAGTTAGATACTACAAGTAATACAAAACCTGAGTATCAAACACACTGAACCTTGAAAATTGAATAGCCACAAAACTTGGGGGTGTAGCTCAGTTGGTTTAGAGCGATCGCCTGTCGAGCGAAAGGTCGCGAGTTCAAATCTCGTCATCCCCGCTGTGTAGCCTTGTGGACGACTAGACAAGTCGCTTTAGTTCTCAGCTAGAGAGAAGCGGGTGCAACTCCCGTCGAGGCTCCCAAACCTGTCCAGGTCGCCTAGTGGTTGAAGGCATTGGTCTGCAAAACCGACATCGTGGGTTCAAATCCCACCCTGGACTCCAATCATTGCAGAGATGGTGTAACGGCAGCATCAGGGTCTCCAAAACCTTTGGTTCGGGTTCAAATCCTGGTCTCTGCGTTATGGTGCAGAACGCGAAGTGGTCGAGCGGCACGTCTTTCAAGCGTGTTACTAGCGGGTTCGAGTCCCGTCTGCACTGCCAAGGTTTATAGGTCGGCTCGCCTACTGGTGTGGGCAACTGTCTGTAAAACAGCCGCTTCTTGCGTTGCTGGTTCAATTCCAGCCCGACCTACCAAACGATATGGAGAGATAGCTATTGGCAAGGCAAGCTGTTTGCTAAACAGTCGTGGATTAATCGTCCACTGTGGGTTCAAATCCCTCTCTCTCCGCCTTGAGAACGTGGTGTAACTGGATAACATCTTAGATTACGAATCTAAAGAGTGGGGGTTCAAGTCCCTCCGTTCTCGCCAATTGTGGAGGACACCGCTGAATGGTCGGCAACTGGTCTTGAAAACCAGGGTAGTCCTTGGGCTAGGGGTTCGATTCCTCTGTCCTCCGCTTGTGGGAAGTTGGTGAAGCTGGTGCTCACGTGCCGCTGAAGACGGCGAGAAGGCGGTTCGATCCCGTCACTTCCCACTCGTTGCTCCATAGCTCAACGGTTGAGCCGCCCGCTGTTAACGGGAGGGTTGTAGGTTCGATTCCTACTGGGGCAGCCATTTATTGCCGAGTGGACAACAAGTGATGCGTTGTAGTTGTCTCTGAATCACGGAGATACCGCTACCCGAAGGGTCGCTTTGCTACAAATCCGCTTCGGCATTCAAACTTAGCCCTGTGGTGTAATTGGCAACATCTCGCTCTTTGAAAGCGAAGAGTCCAGGTTCGATCCCTGGCAGGGCTGTCAGGAGGAAAAAAGTCGCTTGCGTCAAATCGTCTACCCTCCTGTTTCTTACTCCTGTAGCCCAACTGGAAGAGGCGCTGGTCTTAGAAACCAGTTGTTGTAGGTTCAAATCCTACCAGGAGTACCAATTATCGGGATGTAATTCAGTGGCCAGAAGCCATGCTTTGGGAGCATGGAGCCGCAGGTTCAAATCCTGCCATCCCGACCATTCTACCCCTGTCACACTCACTGGCATCTGAGCTTGTTTCTCTCAACCAGTTGTTGTGGGTATTGCATGAAAGCGACGCGAACAACTCAAGAGCGGGAGTAGTGAAATTAGGAGAAACGTTTCTCCTAACTTATCTAGGTGCGTTATCGCACAAAGAGTTTTGGGCGTTTGGCAGAGCGGTTATGCACCTGGCTTTTAACCAGGATTAGACAGGTTCAACTCCTGTAGCGCCCACCAACGATGCCCTCGTGACGCAATTGGCAGACGTATCCGGCTTAAACCCGGATTTTTGCGAGTTCGAGTCTCGCCGAGGGTATAGCGGGGATAGAGCAACGGTTAAGGCTCGACGGTCTCATAAGCCGAAATCAGTGGGTTCGACTCCCACCTCCGCGACAATCATGCAGATGTGTGTAGTCGGTCAGCATCAGGATTTGGTATGTCCTTTCTTCGAGTACCCAAAGGTCAGCAAGCTACAAGTCTCGTCATCTGCTTGTGCTGGTGTAGCTCAGTTGGTAGAGCAATCGCCTTGTAAGCGATAGCGGGCAGGTTCAATTCCTGTCACCAGCCCTAGAATGCGTTCACGTAAGTGCAATCGCTCCAATATGCGAATGTGGTGTAAGGGCAAACACCGGAGCACGCCAAGCTCCAGATGCGGGTTCGAGTCTCGCCATTCGCTCTCGTAGCCTCGTAACTCAGTTGGGAGAGTGCCTCTCTTACAAAGAGGAAGTCGCGGGTTCAATCCCTGCCGAGGCTACCAAATTATGGGAGTGTCGCCTAATGGATTGGGCATCGATCTTCTAAATCGACCAATGTAGGTTCGATTCCTACCGCTCCTGCTTATGGGTCTGTAGCTCTAATTGGATAGAGCGCCTGTTTTGCACACAGGAGGTTATGGGTTCAAATCCCATCAGATCCACTGTGACTGAACCCGAAGCGGCGGAGGGGCTGGTTTGTGACACCAGTGTTAGCGAGTATGCGCTACGCG
>JAESGO010000092.1_pt1 | contig 44239 bp, 42 predicted proteins | sample 9269701 | NCBI WGS metagenome assembly JAESGO01 (sample SAMN15720690, study PRJNA650881) | algae metagenome | isolation source: Hormoscilla sp. CMT-3BRIN-NPC48 and co-occurring heterotrophs from... | place: USA: Clark Mountains Wilderness, California | collected 2010-04-18 | reverse complement strand
ATTACTATTAATTCGTACAGATACAAGTTTTGATAGTTCAAATAATCTACTTTTCCCCATGGTTGTAACTGTTGATTACTTCTACTAATACTATTTCTAGATTACCGAAGTAGAAACAACTGCTATTGAATAGCAGTTGTTTCTACTTCAATAAAATACTCATACAGTAGAAATCAAAAAAATTTCTTCCTTCACAATGAATTAACCCTGCCTTGATAAGGGGAGGGCTGGGGTGGGGTAATTTTGTGCGATCGCTTGATAGTAGATTTGCAAGTAATTATTAGATAACTGTTTTACTTTGAAGCAACTTTAAAATTACAAACCAAATTCACGAGTTAAGGAAGATCCATCCATATCTCCAGTACGGACACGACGATCTAGATCGTATGGATCAGGAGAAGCTTTCTTAGCTTCTTCAATTGTGATCCGCTTACTTAATACTTTTTCATAGAGTGCGTGATTGAGAACTTGCATACCTTCTGTAGTATTAGTTTCCATCAATCGCAATGCTTCATCTTCTTCTCCCTTGAGGAGATAATCTTGCATAGCAGGTGTATTAATGAGAATTTCGTGAACCGCAACACGACCCTGATCAATTGTAGGTACTAGCATTTGAGCAATAACACCAATCAAAGACTCAGTTATTTGAATCCGCATAGCTTGCTGTTCGTTTGCTTCATAGAGATTTAACAACCGATTAATCGCATTGATAGCATTGCGGGTATGTAGGCTACCCAAAACTAAGTGACCTGTTTGGGCTGCTTGTAGGGCAGTGTTGACTGTAATGCGATCGCGCATTTCTCCAATTAATATGACATCTGGATCTTCCCTTAACACCGACCGCAAAGCATTATGAAAGTCGTTAGTGTGCAAACCCACTTCCCGTTGACTAATTAAACAATTTTGGGAAGTGTGAACAAATTCAATGGGATCTTCAACAGTGACAATATGCTTTTGGGTAGTTTCGTTAAGATAACGAATCATTGCCGCCAGTGTCGTTGATTTACCTGAACCTGTAGCCCCTGTGACTAAAATCAACCCTTCATGACGACTAGCAATTTTTTTTAAAACTGGTGGTAAACCTAAACCATCTATAGAAGGAACATCTAGACTAATTAACCTCATCACAATTGCGCCACCCGTGAGAGATTCAAAACAATTTATCCGGCAGCGCAAAAAACCAGGGTAAAAAATCGCCGTGTCTAACTCTTTATTAGCTGCAAATTCTTGTATTTGCGCTGGTGTAAGAATCTCTACTAAATACTGTTGAAAAATTTCTGGAGTTAATTTCCATTGTCTACCAAAAGGTACTAACTGACCACGTATGCGATATCTTGGAACTTCGCCAACGCGCAGATGAATATCAGATGCTTTATTAGCATGAGCGTGCCTCACTAGCACAGCGATTGAGGGAGGCTTATCTTTGGCGGGAACAGGCTGTTCTGTTTGCATTGGACATTTGCGTACTTCAGACCTGTAGGTAGTTTACTTTAACCTAGCTTCTCCCTACTAGGACAGCAACAGGTTATCTTAGTTGCTAGGGTGGGATCTCAAGAGAGTAGAAGGAAGCATGATCAACCGGATTACTAGCTGGTTAGAAACTCATTGGGCAACTCCTGCTTATGCAGGTTGGTTGCTTTTAGGAATTGCTATATGTTTCTTCGCAGCCGCAACCAATACAATGGCAGGGTGGCTATATGTGATCAGTGGGATTATCTTTGCCATGCTGGGACTAGGGGCGGTGCTATCAGTGCGATCGCTGCGAGAATTGATAGTACGGCGAAATCCTATTCCTCCTGTCACAGTAGGCGACCAATTAACAATTGAAGTAGAAATCATCAATCAAACTAAGCAGCCAAAAACGCTACTGCAAGTTCAAGATGTACTTCCTTTCGTACTAGGTAAACCTGTACAAATATCCCTAGAAACTATTCCATCTCAAGATGCCCACCGATGGATTTATTATCAATCAACCCAGAAAAGAGGAGTTTATCGGTGGGACACTGTGCAGTTGAGAACAGGTGCGCCTTTAGGATTATTTTGGTGTCGTCGTTTTAGGGATGTTCCAGCAAAAGCTTTTGTTTATCCTACGGTATTACCCCTCAATAGCTGTCCTTTGGTCGATCAAATGGGACAAGATGAAAATTCACTTTACTATAATCGCGATCGCCGCGCCCATGCTGCTACAGAAGGCGTTACCCGCGCCTTGCGACCCTACCGCGTTGGCGATCCGATCCGTTTAATCCACTGGCGTACCAGCGCCCGCTATGGTGAATTTAAAGTACGTGAATTAGAAGTATTTACTGGCGGTCAAGAAGTTATTATTGGCTTAGATAGCGCAGGTGTTTGGGATTTAGAAGATTTTGAACAAGCAGTAATTGCGGCAGCATCCATCTACTTCTATGCTGGTAAGTCTGGGCTTAATGCGAAACTCTGGACAGCCGCAACAGGTTTACTGTGGGGGAACCGAGTAGTATTAGAAACCCTAGCTGCCGTCAATGCAGGTGAAGACTCAAATACTAGCAATCTGCCTAACTCACCTACAATTTGGTTAACCCAAAATTCGGAAACGCTCAACTCCCTCCCGAATAGTAGCCGTTGGGTTCTCTGGCAACCAAGAGCATCCACAGAATTAGCTAAGATGATTAATCGTAAATTGCCTGGAGTAATTATTAATACTGAGCAACCACTGCAATTACAATTGCAGCAAAGCTTGAACAATTATTACTAAGCAATTACCAATTTAGATCCTATCTTCCTGTTCCCTTTCATAAACAGGTATTCTAAAAACCAATTAGAAGCACAACAGCTTAATTATGAAATTATCCCAGAAAGGCTGGATTGCAGCCTCTGTTGTATATTTTCTAATCATTGTGACAATTATTTTATTAGCAGACTCAGGAAAATTAATCAACTTTTCCCTAGCTCATCCGCCTTATGACAAGCTAGGGCATTTTATCCTCTACGGAATTGCTTCTTTTTTATTTCATCGAGCGACAGGCAGGGTAATGATAGCAGTTTTTCGCTATCCCATCCCGCTAGGGTCGTTTATTTTCACAATTTTTACTGCTGCTGAAGAAATCTGGCAATCAATTTTACCCTACCGCACTGCAAGTATTGAAGACTTTGCTGCGAGTTTTTCTGGCATAATACTGTTCTATTGGATAGGAGAAATTTGGGATAGTAAAAAAATTATCAAAAATAAAGATAACTAAAGCCTTATCTGTTCAAAGCTAGGATAAAAAGACGACATAGGAGATTTTAACCGCACTCAAGTCAGGAAAAATACTGGTGACTGCTAACTGCTATAAGAGCGTTGCGGTAAAATGCAAAAACATACGCTCACATCCTGCGATCTTACCCCATGAACCCAGCAAATACTGATAACCAAGCCAGCGAAAAAAATCTGGAGGCAATGCGGCATTTTTCCGAAACTTATGCCAAGCGTACAGGGACTTACTTCTGTGTTGATCCTTCGGTTACTGCTGTCGTCATTGAAGGACTGGCGAAGCACAAAGACGATCTTGGTTCTCCCTTATGCCCTTGTCGCCATTACGAAGACAAACAAGCAGAGGTAAGTGCTGCTTTCTGGAATTGTCCTTGCGTACCTATGCGTGAGCGCAAGGAATGTCACTGTATGCTATTTTTAACTCCAGATAATGACTTTGCTGGTCAGCAGCAAGAAATTTCTCTAGAAGAAATCATAGCTGTTCGCGAAAGTATGGCGTGAGCAATTAACAATTAACAATTAACAATTTTTAGCCTGCTTGCCCTGCACATTGAGTTATGAAAAATCAAAACATCTTTGGCTACTTCACCTCCCAGTTTCAGCTTTTGAGGTAATTCTTAATTGTTAATTGTTATGCCAAATAATGAATTTCTCCAGGGTGTTGAACAGTTTAATCAACAAGAATTTTATGCTTGTCACGACACCCTAGAGGCTTTGTGGATGGAGGCATCAGAGCCACAAAAAAGGTTCTATCAAGGTGTCCTCCAAATTGCTGTTGCCTGTTATCACTTGGAGAATCATAACTGGCGTGGTGCCGTTGTTTTACTGGGGGAAGGAATTGCACGCATCAAAAATTACCAACCTATATATGAGGAGATTAATGTTACGGATTTGGTGACTGAGAGTGCTGATTTATTAACAACTTTGCATGAGTTAGGAGCAGAGAAAATAGCTGATTTCGTTGAGCAGTTAGAGGGAGCAGATACGTCTAACAATCCATCTAACTATCAGTTGCCAAAAATTAAATTCGCTAATATATAAAACGAAAGTACTTATTAAATTAGTTATCAGTAATTAGGTAACAGTTATCAGGTGTATGGTGGGATAATTAAACCCAAGTGAGATTAGAACCGTAACTGATGATTGTTAAAAATGAAAATGAGTTTGCGATTGTAAGAGTGGTTTTGGAGATAAAATACTTATCTAAAGCAAAATTTTTGTGATAAACCCGCCCATACGCATATTAGGTTTATGCCAGCGTAGATGAAATCACACACTAGCAAAATGCCCGCAGTAGATATGAAGCCAATAATTGCGATCGCCTTATATCCTTATATGTAGTGTGGAAAGTGATCGCTTGCCTTTAAGTGCGTGTAGCGTAAACGTCTTAGTTGCGTGCGATCGCCCTAAAAATTCTACTTTTCACCCTTCATGCCTGACTATTTTCATCCAAAAGAAACTTGATTGAACTGAAAACGTCAATACGCTTGTTGCCATACTAGCAAAATATGTCAGCAGGTGGTATGATTCTCGACTTTAACCGATTCGGTAAACTATCGTTAATAGTACTATCACAATCATCTTCATTTAAGCCAGTGCAAACAATGATTTCTTCATATAAATTAATTGATTCTTTGAAGCGTCGGTTAGGGTTAGCAATAATTGCTCCTCTAGTGGTTGCAGGCGCTCTAGCACCTTTGCAACTCCAAAACGCCCAAGCCCAAACCTCTCAAGATAATCGCCCTCTGAGCGTTCGTGCTGATGTGCAAGAATATAACTCCAAAACTGGAGTCGTAACGGCTCGTGGGAATGTGCAAGTTCTTTATCCATCAAGACAGATTCAAGGAACTGCTGCCCAAGCTCAATATTTCAGCCGCGAACGCCGCATTGTAATGAGCGGCAATGTTTATATCCTACAGCAAGGTAATAGCCTGCGTGGGGAGACAATTACTTACCTAATTGATGAGGGGCGCTTTGTGGCACTACCTAAATCTAATAAGCAGGTGGAATCTGTTTATATTGTTTCTGAGCCAAATAATTCTCAACCCTAAAATAACGTGGTTTTCCTGATTATTAGTGCCAAAAACAAGTGAAAATCTACCTAGAAAACGTCCACAAGTCCTATAACAAGCGAGTGATAGTGAACCGTGTCAACCTCTCAGTTTCCCAAGGGGAAATTGTGGGGCTACTTGGGCCTAATGGCGCTGGTAAAACAACGACATTTTATATGGCTACTGGTTTAGAAAAGCCAGACCAAGGTAGGGTACGTTTAGATGCCCTTGATATTACCAATTTACCGATGCACGAACGAGCAAGGTTGGGGATTGGTTATCTAGCTCAGGAACCTAGTATTTTTAGACACCTGAGTGTGCTAGACAATATTTTATTAGTGCTAGAACAAACTAATGTGCCACGCAGAGAGTGGGGTAGACGCATAAGTTCCTTAATTCAAGAGTTTCGCCTCGAAAAAGTAGTTTATACCAAGGGTAATCAAGTATCTGGCGGAGAGCGACGACGGACGGAAATAGCCAGAGCTTTAGCTGCGGGTAGAGAGGGGCCAAAGTTTTTGCTGTTAGATGAACCGTTTGCGGGGGTTGATCCTATTGCTGTGTCAGAAATTCAAAAAATTATTGCTCAATTGCGCGATCGCAGAATGGGTATTTTAATTACCGATCACAACGTCCGAGAAACTTTGGCAATTACAGATCGAGGCTACATTATGCGCGACGGACAAATTCTCGCTGCTGGCAGCGCTGAAGAACTGTATGCTAATCCTTTAGTGCGGCAGTACTACTTAGGTCAAAATTTTCAACGTTGAAATTTATTAATTTTGCAGTAAACATGAGTAAAAAATTAATCAGCAATTTTTTTACTTGATTGAGCATAATCATCATTAATAATGGTTTTATTTAACAATGGCATTTGGTAAATCTAAATTTTATAATCCTCGACTACCCGGCTTCTCGGTTATGGATCGATACATTGCGATCGAACTATTGATGCCATTTTTGTTTGGTGTTGGTGCATTTTCTTCTTTAGGAGTTGCCATTGGAAGCTTATTTGATTTGGTGCGGCAAGTCGCTGAATCTGGACTTTTGATCGCAATTGCCGTCAAAGTTTTGTTATTGAAAATGCCAGAATTTATTGTCTATGCTTTTCCAATGTCTACACTTTTAAGCTGTTTAATGACATATAGTCGTTTTTCTAGTGACAGTGAAATCATCGCGTTACGCAGCTGTGGCATTAGTATTTATCGGCTGATATTGCCTGCAATTGTTCTCAGTTTTATGGTTACTGGGATGACCTTCTTATTTAATGAATTGGTTGTACCTGCTGCCAACTATGAAGCATCAACAACCCTTTCACAAGCACTAAAAAAAGATCAGCTAAACTTAAAAGAAGAAAATATTTTTTATCCAGAATATCGAGAAGAAAAAATCAACGGGCAGACAACCAAGACACTAGCACGTTTATTTTATGCGGATAAATTTGACGGTAAACAAATGAAGAATTTGACGATTTTAGACTGGTCTAGAAAAGGATTAAATCAAATTGTCACCGCAGAAGCAGCAACTTGGAATACTCAAGAAAATACGTGGGATTTTTTTAATGGTTCTATTTATATAGTTGCTCCAGATGCTTCTTACCGCAATATCTTAAAATTTGAACACCAAAAACTGCGCCTTTCTAGAGCGCCATTAGATCTAGCTAGTAAGGGTCGAGACTATGGTGAAATGAATATTGCTCAGTCATTAGAATATTTAAAAATATTAAATATGAGCGGAGATGATAAAAAAATTACTAAACTAAAAGTGCGTATTCAACAAAAAATCTCCTTACCTTTTGTTTGTTTGGTGTTTGGTATCGTTGGTGCTGCTTTGGGAATTAGACCGCAACGTACTGGTAGAGCAACTAGCTTTGGTGTGAGTGTAATAGTAATTTTTAGTTATTATTTACTGTCATTTATTAGCGGTGCGCTTGGTCAGGTGTCTGTTCTATCTCCGTTTTTAGCAGCTTGGTTGCCGAATATCTTTGGCTTAACAGCCGGAGGAGTAATGGTATTACGGGTAGCGCGATAGAGTAAGCTATATGTCATATTCAAAAAAAATCCCTGTATATCGCTATTTCCAAGTTAGGTTAAAGAAACTATCGCAACCAACTGTTTTAGGATCAGCGATCGCACTTGGTTTATTACTAATCGGTGCTTGGCAATATTGGAGCCACCCAGAGTGGTTGCGTGGTAATAACAATAATACAAATCAACTTGATTCTGCTAACTCCTCAACACTGTCGCCTGGAGACATAGCTGCGATCGCAGATATAGATAATTCCTCTGTACTCAACCAACAATTAAATCTACCGCTATTTTCCCAGCCACTCGCCGCACCCAACCAAAAATATTCCGCTACAAAAGCAGATAATTTACTAGAAACAATCAATCCTCAACAATCTGTTGCTCAGATAGACCCTACATCCTTACCATTGAGTAACATCCCCTCATACCAGCAAAACGTCTATAATCCTTTTGCTGACTTAACACCAAATATTTCCAGCAGCAACTTAGTTGCGCTTAACAATAATTCTTTAAGCCTCAATCCTGCACCTAACCAGTACTCCTCACCAAATTCAGCACTTACCTCTAACCCAAGCAGCAACTTCAACGGGTTTAATCCCCTCAATCCCACTACTAATGCTGCACCCGTCAGCGCCCTGCAAGCCGCTCTGAGCCAGCTTACACCATCCCCTGCATTAATAACTCAGACCCCGATAGCGATACCAAACCAACAACAAACTGCGGTTAATCAACCACAAATTATTTCTCCCTCAACTATAAATAACTACAATTTACCTGCCACAAGTGCAACAGCCTATCCCAACTCATTTCCCAGCAATGATTACACCTATTTGAACCGACCTGTAATACCTCCCAGCATTCCCAATGCTGTACCAGGAAATCCGAATAACTTCAATCAACCTACTGTTCAAAACCCTAATCAGCTAAATGGATTTAATAACCCTGGATCTACCCCTACTACAGTAAACCCAGGATTACCACCGAGTCAGTTAAATCAGTCTAACTTCTCTACACCTGGGGTAACTTCAGGTAGCGAAAACGGGCAAAATTCAAATATATTCTCCAATCCTTGATGGGGGAGCAGAAGCAGCAGGGGGAGATTAAGGATAATATTCTTGCTGACTCCTGACTCCCCACTCAGATTTAGCTAAAATTTTTGATAATCGCCTCAGCAAACTCAGAACACTTGAGAGGTGTCTCCACAGGTGGTTCCATCATCCGAGCTAAATCATAGGTAACTTCTCGATTAGAGATAGCTTTACCAATGCCTTGTTTGATTAAGTCAGCCGCTTCTTGCCACCCCATAAATTCCAACATCATCACCCCTGATAGAATTACAGAACCTGGGTTAATGCGATCGAGACCAGCGTGTTTAGGAGCAGTACCGTGGGTAGCCTCGAAAATGGCACAATAATCACCAATATTAGCTCCTGGCCCCATGCCTAACCCGCCAATGATCGCAGCAGCAGCATCAGATAAATAATCTCCATTCAAATTCATCGTGGCAAGAATAGAGTATTCATCCGGTCTGGTCTGAATTTGTTGGAAAATACTGTCAGCAATTCGGTCATTTACCATCACCTTTTCTTTCCACTGACCATTGCCGTGAGTTTCCCAGATGCTATTCAGTACAGTTTCAACTTCACGACAAATAGCAGCTTGTTTTTCCTCTGTCAGAGAGTTGTATCCTGGTTCGATCTCACCTGCATTTTCTGCAACGGTAATATTTGGGTTCTTCTCTTTGTTAGAAAGAATCCAAGATTCCCGTTCAGTCACACACTGGTTACGGAATTCTGTAATCGCTAATTCATAACCCCAGTCGCGGAAGGCTCCTTCTGTATACTTCATGATGTTGCCCTTATGCACTAACGTCACCATTTGCTTATGAGATGGTAGGCGCAGGGCGTGCTGAATAGCGCGGCGAACTAGACGCTGAGAGCCTGTTTTACTAATCGGTTTGATTCCAATGCCAGAATCTAGAGGGATTTGCTTTTTGCCATGTTCGGGAGTGGCGGGAATCAATTCATTATTTAGCAAATGAATGATTTTGTTAGCCATTTCACTGCCTTGTCGCCACTCAATTCCCAGGTAAATATCTTCTGTATTTTCTCGGTAAACAATGACATCGAGTTTTTCTGGGTTTTTGTGGGGGGAAGGCGTACCTTGATAGTATTTACAGGGGCGCACACAGGCGTATAGGTCGTGAATTTGACGCAGGGCGACATTGAGTGAACGAATACCACCTCCCACGGGTGTTGTCAGTGGCCCTTTGATGGCAATACCATACTCTTTGATCGCATTAAGAGTGTCTTCGGGCAAATATTGGTATGTGCCGTACTTTTCACAGGCTTCGTCACCAGCGTAAACTTTAAACCAACTAATGCGTCGTTTATCTCCATAGGCAGTTTTAACTGCGGCATCAAATACTTTCTGAGCAGCAGGCCAAATATCAACACCTGTACCATCTCCACGAACAAAAGGAATAATCGGGTTGTCTGGCACAATTGGTTCGCCATTTTGGAAAGTAATCCGAGAACCAGTATCAGGGGGTGTGATTTTTTCGTACATATTGCTGTTTAGTTTTGGATAACTTAGCCGACAAGCGTGCTTTTAGAGGCAGGTTACTAGATTAATCTAGCTAGTGGTACTGAAATCAAGCTTTTTTTGGTGTTTATGATCAAAGAAGCTATTTAAAACCTCTGAGTTGTTCAAAATTGTTAACAGACAGATAAATAGAAACGAGCATACCATTGTTGTATAGAGCTATACATAGTTCAATCTCGCGGGAGTTACATCACCAGCAGGATTTTAAAAAGTAGGTTAATTACGTGAAAAAGATTTTAGTGGTGGATGATGATAGAACTCTGCGAACTATCTTGATACATCATTTGCACAAGCATGGATACCAAATCAAGGAAGCGAGTTCTGGGGTTGAAGCATTAACTGTCTTCGAGCAAGATCCACCTGATGTAGTCGTATCTGACGTGATGATGCCAGAGATGAACGGGTTGGAATTTTGCCGCCAGTTGAGGGCTAGTAGATTTGGGCAATTGGTACCGTTTATTTTTATATCGGCGAAAGGAGAGTTGGAAGATCGCATTATAGGTCACACGATTGGGGGGGATGATTATTTAACTAAACCTGTTGATCCCAGGGAATTAATCGCCAAGATTGAGGCTCAACTAGAGCGATCGCGCCGGATACATTCAGAAATGGTAATGTTGATGCAGCATTTGGCAAGCCGTTCACCTGCAATGCCTCTACCCCCTGCACCTGAACAACCACTGATAGAAAAAGAGCGCACAGTTGAGATTGCTTTATCTACTCAACCAGAAGATTTACCCTTGACACCCGCCGAAGCGAGAGTATTTTGGGAAGTGATTCAAGGTTTTACGAATAAACAAATCAGCGATCGCTTGTTTATCAGCCCCCGTACAGTGCAAACCCATCTTAGTAATATACTTAATAAGTTGGATTTAGCCAATCGCTCTCAGTTAGTGCGCTTTGCCTACGAAAATGGCTACCGCCTACCAGAACAAAAGTAAAATTATTGGCTGATGTTTACCGATGCTGGTAAGCTAATTAATGCACAGATAACTCCAGCTAGAAGTAACCAGCACGCCGAGTCGCTTAATGAGTGATCTAACCACTACCTCACCAGATACATCCGACAACATCGCTGACATTCGCTACAAGTTCAAGTCAGAAACTGAGAAAAATCAACAAAAACTGATTCCCGAAGTCCTCAGTTCTGGTGATGTCGGTTTACAGTTATTGATGGAATTTTTATGTGAACGTCGCTCTTCACCACCCAGTTTAGTTGACGGTATTGCTTACCAAGCTCTTTATCAGGCGAACTCAGCCAAGGCAACTGAATTTCTCAATACCAACTTTCCGACTGGGATTGTGCCATTAAAGTCTGAGCGTGGAATTGATTATAGCCCTCTCCAAAAACTGCTTGCTCAACAAGACTTTTTAGAAGCTGATCGTCTCTCTAACCTAAAACTGTGTGAATTGGCGGGTTCTGATGCACTACAAAGAAAGTGGCTGTACTTTACAGAGGTAGAAAATTGTCCAATTACTGATCTCCAAACGATCAATAATTTATGGTTACTACACTCAGAAGGTAAGTTTGGATTTTCCGTTCAACGGGAAATGTGGCTGGCAGTTGGCAAAAATTGGGAAAAACTCTGGTCGAAAATTGGTTGGAAAAACGGCAACGCTTGGACTCGTTATCCGAATGAGTTTACTTGGGCTTTAACAGCACCCAAGGGGCATCTACCTCTATCAAATCAGTTGCGGGGAGTGCGGGTTATTTCCTCTTTGCTGTCTCACCCTGCTTGGACAATTAACAATGCACGATGACTGATAGCCAATAACCAAGCTTATCTCTACTAGCAATTCTGCTGCAATGTGTTGGTTGTGAACTGTTGTTCGGGAACCTTAGTTATAGGGTTAACTCAACAGCCGCATTGGGATGAGTAATATAGCAGCAAGGATCGGGGTAGAGATGGTCATGGAAAGTCCAGAAAGTAGGCTTTTTTGTCGTCTTGATAATTTCACGCCCGCAGTAAGAGAACAGCAACGGTTTACAGTTTTGGCGGAGTTTGGTCTACTAAAAACAGACACGATGCCAGTGTTTGAAGAAGCTACTCAAACAGCTTCCCGATTTTTAGAAACACCTATCAGTCTCGTGGGCTTAATGACAGAAGATCGACAGTGGATTAAGTCGGCTGTTGGTTTATCTCGATTGGGATTAATGAATGAGTTATTGACATCTGGGCAACTGCCTCGTAATGAATCATTTTGCACTTATGTCGTTGATAGTCATCAAGTTTTAGCAATTCCAGATACAGCAACGGATGGAGAATTTTCTAGAAGTTCATTATTTCAACATTATGGTATCCGTGCTTACTTAGGCGCACCTTTGCTGACTGCATCTGGACATTGTTTAGGTACACTGGCTGTGATGGATTTAGTACCTCGTAACTTTACGAGCAAAGATATCGATTTCTTGATATTGCTGGCTAGGCTAGTGATTACGGAAATCGAACGGAACCGTCTGATAAAAGCTGAACAAAGAAGAGTGGAAGAGCCGTATGCCCATTCAAACTTACCTCGCTACTCTGTTGCATCATCGTCATTATCGGGTAAAAATAGGCGATCAGATGTTGCTGCTACACCCCTAATTCCAAGTACTTCTACGGCTAATTCAGCCAGCAATCTCTCCCTAAGTCAGGGAAACAATCAAAATAATCAATTTCAACAATATTCTACTCAAAAACTTAAAGTTAAACTGCTCACTCACCTCACCCAAGAATTACGCACGCCTTTGACTTCTGTAATGGGGATGACGAGTGTATTAAGTCGGGAAATTTATGGCCCTTTAAGTAGTAAACAAAAAGAATATCTAAATATTATTCACCATAGTGGTCAGAGTTTAGTTTCTTTAGTAGACGAGATTGCCTCTTTAGGTTTATTGGATGAGAATAATCAAAAACTTCAACTAACTCCTGTAAATATTGAAATGGTTTGCCAACAGGCGATTAAAAGCTTGGAACAGTTAGCAAAGCATAGACAGCAGCAGCTACAGTTGTCGGTAGAACCTGGAAATCGGATTTGGTTGGTAGATAAAGATAAAATCCGTCAGATCTTCTACTACCTGCTGTTAAGTTTAATTCAATCAGCGGAAGTAGGATGTGTGGTGCGTATCCATCTTTCTCGTAAAAGTGAAAAACTCAACATTGCACTCTGGGTGTCTCATCCTTGGTTAGGTGATTGTCTGCCTCAAGTTGAACTGTACTCTCAGTCTGGCGTTGCTAAGATTGCTAATAATTCTGAATTTTTACAGGACAGTGCTACTGCTATTCAAGATCAATTAGCTCATGCTTATTTACCTTTGGGAAGCCAAACGTTAACAAGTACTCCTCTGGTAACAGCTTTAATAAATGCTGAGGATCTCAAAATTAAGTCTGCTGTCGGCAATGACTCCCGTGAAAATTTAGGGTTATTACTCAGTTGCAGTTTAGCAGAAAGGCACGGCGGCGAAATTTTAGTTCAGGGTTCACCAGAGTGGGGTTATCGCTATGTAGTTAGTTTGCCCCAGATAGTAACGGGGGACGATCAACTGTAGTGTTAAGTTTGGGAAAAATTTTTAGTTTTTACCATTGAGTGCTAAGTTACTTTGGCAACTCAATCTCCAAACTTCAATCTCTAGTTTATGAATTTAGTTTGGCAACGATTTACTTTATCAGATTTACCTCTTTATCAGTGGCGCAGTAGCAGCTATCTTTACCGCTTGGTTGGCCCTCTGCAAGCGTGGCGACAAAGTAGCTGGTTGATGCAATGGGCTGAAGCGATAGGGGCAGGGTTAATTAGCTTGGTTTTTGCTTTAGCACCCTTTGTGGCGAATGAACTTGTGGGTGTGTTGTTGTTGGCTAGTGCTGGTTATTGGGTGCTGCTGACACTATCTGATAATACTAGAACTGCTGCAACGCCGATTAACTTGTTAGTGTTGCTATATTGGAGCATTGCTACGGTGGCTACAGCGATGTCTCCGGTAAAGAATGCAGCTTTTACTGGTTGGACAAAGCTAACTTTATATTTGTTGTTTTTTGCTTTGATGTCACGGGTGGTGCGATCGCCCCGTTTACGTTCGTGGTTAATTACGGTTTACTTACACGTAGCTTTGATCGTTAGTGTCTATGGGTTACGTCAGTGGTTTTTTGGCGCGGCGCAATTGGCTACTTGGGTTGATCCGACATCTCCTTTGTCGAAAACAACACGAGTTTATAGCTATTTAGGTAATCCTAATTTACTTGCTGCTTATTTGCTACCTGCGATCGCTTTATCTTTGGCAGCAATGTTTGCTTGGCGTGGTTGGATTCCTAAAGCTTTAGCATTAACTATGTTTCTTGTTAATACAGCCTGTATGATCCTCACTTTTAGTCGTGGTGGCTGGATTGGGTTTGTATTGATTGTGTTCGTTTTCTTAGTTTTACAGCTTTTCTGGTGGAGTGTATATCTACCGAGTTTTTGGCGGAAGTGGTCGTTACCATTGCTCTTGGGAAGTTTGGCACTGTTATTAACACTAACGGTGGCATTTGTCGATCCAGTGCGCGATCGCGTTGGTAGTATGTTTGCAGGTCGCGGAGATAGTAGTAATAATTTCCGCATTAATGTCTGGACGGCAGTGATTGAAATGATCAAGGATCGCCCTATACTCGGCATTGGGCCAGGAAATACCGCTTTCAACAAAATTTATCCGCTATTTCAAGTCAGCCCGCGTTATAGCGCCCTCAGCGCGTATTCTATAGTCTTGGAACTGGCTGTAGAAACCGGATTTATTGGACTAGGTTGTTTCCTGTGGCTGCTAATTGTTACTTTTAACGAAGGGGTGCGCCAATTAGGGCGGCTACGGAAATTTGCCAATGATGAGGCATTTTGGTTAATGGGTGCGATCGCGGCTATGGTAGGTTTGCTAGGTCATGGCTTGTTTGATACTGTTTGGTATCGCCCAGAAGTGAATACTCTCTGGTGGTTCATGGTGGCTTTGATTGCTAGTTATTACAATCCACCCAGGTTGGTAATGGGCAGCCACCCAGATGAGCAAGATTAAATTGCTGTTTTTAAACAAATTTAGATGAGTCGGGATTGATGATTAGTAACTGTTCTTTTACTAATCATCATCCTGCCCTAAATTTAATAGCTGACATGATCTGGCTAATCACGTTTCATTGCCCGTTGCATATCGCGTTTGTCTTGACGTTGCTTCAAGTCTTGACGCTTATCGTGTAACTTTTTACCTTTAGCAAGACCAATGCTGATCTTGGCTTTGCCGTTTTTCAGGTACATTTTTAATGGCACCAAGGTTAATCCTTGCTGTTCCACTTTGCCAATCAGCTTGCGGATTTCTTGCTTGTGGAGTAGCAATTTACGGGTACGGCGGGGGTCGTGATTAAAATACTGGCTGGTAGTGGGGTGAGGTGATACATGGACGTTAATTAACCATGCTTCTCCATTGCGAATCAAGGCATAGCCATCTCGAATGTTAGACCTACCTTCGCGGATTGACTTAACCTCTGTACCCTTTAACTCTATCCCAGCTTCGTAAGTTTCTAGGATCTCATAGAGGTAACGGGCTTGACGGTTATCACTAACTACTTTAAATCCATCACTTTTTTCACTCATATATTAAATTTAGCCTTAGTTTGAAAAAGATAGCTATAAGAAAATTAAGTAGCTGGATAGAAATAAACTTAACATGATGGCTGGTCATGGGTCATGGGTCATTGGTCATACAAAATTTAGTACTAAGTCTGATTGTGCCAAAATCAAGATCAACTATGTAGGCTCATCCTGTATAGGATTTACCCAAAATTATTTTTTACACCTCACTGCATGAATTTGGGAATTGGACAAGCATTAGGCGGGCGCTACCAAATTATTAGCCTGCTAGGGCAAGGAGGGTTTGGTACTACCTTCTTGGCTGAAGATATACATCTACCTGGAAACCATCGCTGTGTTGTTAAGCAATTAAAACCGCAAGCAACTGATGAGTTAACTTTGCAAACGGCTAGGCGTTTATTTGATACTGAAGCGCAAGTTTTATATAAGTTGGGTAATCACAATCAGATTCCGCAACTTTTTGCTTTTTTTGAGGAAAATCAAGAATTTTATTTAGTTCAGGAATTTATTGCGGGTAATAATCTCAGTGAGGAAATAGTTGCAGGTCAGCAGTTAGGTGAAGATTCAGTTATTACTTTGTTAATAGAGATTTTAGAAATTTTAGAGTTTGTCCATCAGCAAAATGTGATTCACCGTGATGTTAATCCTGATAATTTAATTAGGCGTAGTCAAGATGGAAAGTTAGTTTTAATTGATTTTGGCGCGGTTAAGCTTAGTACTACTGTAGTTACTAACGTTAATAGTAATATTAATGTAACTGTGGCAATTGGTACTCGCGGATATTTACCTAGTGAACAGGCAAATGGCAATCCTAGATTAAGTAGTGATATTTATGCGGTGGGGATAATTGGTATTCAGGCGCTTACTGGGCTATTACCTAATCAATTAACATTTGACAATCAGACAAATGAAATTTTTTGGCGTAATCAAGCATTAGTTAGTGAGGAGTTGGGTAATGTTTTAGATAAAATGGTGCGGTATGATTTCCGCGATCGCTATCAGTCTGCAAGTGAAGCTTTAGCAGCGATTATAAATTTTAACACGGTAGTTATTGCGCCTCCTCAAGCTTCATTACAGGGTACTAATCCTAGCCCCATTATAAAATTTAAAAAAATTATATATACTTTATTGGGTTCACTAGCAGTAATTGGAATAATATCTGCTGCTGGAATTACTATTAATCATCTGATTAATTCCTCCAATGCTACAGAATTATATCAGCAAGGTACGGCTTTAGCTGAGTTAAACAAATATGAAGATGCTTTAAATGTTTACCAAAAAGCTATTAACCTTAAACCAGAATATTTAGAAGCTTGGTTAGCTAAAGGAAAAATGCTGTTAGCCTTGAAACGTAATCAAGATGCACAGCAAGCTTATGAGCAAGCAATTCAAATTAAGCAAGATGCTGTAGAAGCTTGGGTTGGTAGAGGATACGCCTTAAATAATTTACAAAAATATCAAGACGCTATTGATGCTTTTGAAAAAGCTATTCAAATACAAATTAATTATCCTGAAGCTTGGAAAGGTAGAGGTGAGGCGCTGATAGGTTTACAACGATATCAGGAAGCTATTACTTCTTATGATAAAGCTGTACAGTTCCAGCCGGATGATTATGCAAGTTGGAATAGTAGAGGATGGGCTTTACATAATTTGCAAAGGTATGATGAGGCAATTTCATCTTACGATCAGGCAGTTTCATATAAGCCAGATTCCTCAGTAGCATGGTATAATAGAGGCAATTCTTTAGTTAATTTAAATAAAGCTCAAGAAGCGATTGAATCTTATGATCGGGCGGTAAAATTTCAGCCTAATTATTATCAAGCGTGGTATAGTCGCGCAAATATACTGGTTAATTTAGGCAAATACTCAGAAGCAGTTGAGTCTTTTGATAAAGTAGTAAAAATTCAGCCGTCTAATTATCAAGCTTGGTATAATCGTGGCTGGGCATTGCATCAATTGCAACGATATGAAAGTGCGATCGCATCTTATTCTAAAGCTATAGAATTGAGACGAAGTAATTATCAAACTTGGTATAATCGGGGAAATTCCCTATATCAATTACAGCGATATGAGGATGCGATCGCATCTTATGCTCAAGCGGTACGCTACAAACCAGATTACTACGAAGCGTGGTATAGCAGAGGGAATGCACTGTTTAATTTAAACAGATATGAAAGTGCGATTGCATCTTACGATCAAGCAATTAGATATAAGCCAAATTACCAAGAAGCAGTAACAGCGAGAAACGATGCACAGAAACAGTTAGATGCTGAAAAGGTTAAAATTGAGGAAAATCCAGAAGAAATTAATCAACAACCAATAAGTTTTTAACTACAATTTGTAAAGCAATTCTTAATTATTAAAAGGTTGTATTTGCTAGTTTGTACGCATCATTTTTTTATACCCAAAGTGTAATTGTTAGAAATTCGATTATGCTGTAATCTAAATATCACTTGATAAGTTACTAATACAATCATTTAAGGTTTCGGATTATGGTTTTCACGCCTCTCACTTTCCTGATGGTTTGGTTAGCTGGACTATTGTCCATTGGGATACTTGGTGGGGGTGTCTACATTCTTTATGAATGGTATGAAGGGGATCTGGAAGGATATTCCTACTTGTTAGGTGGACTGGCGTTAGTTTTGTGGTCTTTTGGCGGTCGTTTTATTATTCCGCTATTATTTCACCGCCGAGGAAATGATGAACCAAGTTTTATGCGGACTGGTAGTGTACAGCGCATACAAAGACCTGATGGTAGCGAATTGCACGTAGAGTTTTATGGGCCAGAAGATGGGCAACCAATTATTTTTTCACACGGTTGGGGGCCTAATAGTACTGTTTGGTATTATGCTAAGAAACAATTGAGCGATCGCTTCAGAGTAATTGTTTGGGATTTACCAGGTTTAGGAAAATCCAAAAGACCTAAAAATAACGATTATTCTCTAGAAAAATATGCGCGTGATTTAGAAGCAGTTGTTTCCATAGCTGGAGATAAACCTGTTATTCTACTTGGACATAGTATGGGCGGTATGATTACGCTGACATTTTCTCGGCTATTTCCTGAACTTTTAGGAAGTCGGGTAGCTGGTTTAATTCTTGCGGATACAAGTTATATTAATCCAGTCAAAACTTGTATTTTTAATGGTTTAGTAACTGCTTTGCAAAAGCCAGTGCTTGAACCTATTTTATACCTGACTATTTTCTTATCGCCGATTTTTTGGGCAATGACTTGGCTGAGTTATTTTAATGGTTCACTATATATTAGTGTAGAGTTATCGGGATTTACAGGTAAAGAAACTCGCGGGCAACTAAATTTCGCGGCTTTCTTATCTACTTTGGGTGAACCTGGAGTGTTAGCGCGTGGCACTTTAGCAATGTTTAAATTGGAAGAAACAGCAACACTAAAAAGTATTAATGTTCCGGTGCTAGTTGTTACAGGTAAGTCGGATATAGCAGTTCTCCCTGAAACTAGCGCACGTATGCAAGCAGAAATACCTGATGCGGAATTGGTGACATTAAAACCAGGTGGACACATGGGTTTAATGGAAAGAAATCAGCAATTTTCTGAAGCTGTTAGTAATTTTAGTAATAGAGTCGCAACTAAGGCTTAGTTAAAGATAAATTTGATAAGTAGGAGATGAAAATGCAAATTAAAGATCTGACAACTGATGAATTTAAAGATTTGATTAGAGAAACAGTCGTTGAAACCTTAGAGGAATATTTAGGAGATCCTGACGAGGGTAAAGAAGTTAAAGAAGAAGTTAAACAAAGACTGCTGGATATTAGGAAAAGACGCGAAGTAGGAGGGCGAGGAATACCTATGTGAGAAGTTGTTGAGAAACTAAGCTTAAAGTAAACGCTTGCCAGCAATTTGGTGTGAGGAAGTGAGCGAATTAGCCCCAGAGGAGATTTATCAAGAGATAGGTAAGATTGTATCGAAATTTAATAATTTAGAATGCGATGTTTGTGCTGTTGCTGTGATGCAATGGTTAAAGAATAACGGAATTGAAGGAAGAATTCTTAAGTTGAGAACGAGAAGACGGAATGATTTTTTTATAATTAGCGATCGCTTTAGTCCCAATGAGTCAATTACTGAGAATGGAATTCACTACGGCGTAGAAGTATTGGGCTTAGTTTTCGATAACCTTTCTAGTGAGGGAATGATCCGCCAACAGTGGGAGAGCGATTTTTCTTGTATAAGTGGAGGATTTATATTAGAAGAGTTAGATTCAATTTAAGTATAATTTAATCAAATTGGTAGGAGGATGTAATGAGCGGAGTTTGGGAGATTTTAGAAAAGATTAGAACAAAACCAGGAATGTATTTAGGGCGACCATCGGTTAGCGATTTGTTTATGTTTTTGGTGGGGTATGAATGCGCCCGTAGCGAGTTGGGAGTTGAACCGATGGAGGAAGAAGATGAGTTTTGTGGTGAATTTCAACCTTGGTTACAAAAGAAGTTGGGCATAAAAACTGTTAGTTCTTGGGCTAAAATGATTATGCTTTACTGTCATAATGAACAGGCTGGATTTGAAAAGTTTTTTATTTTATTGGATGAGTTTAAGCAGAGAGATAAAAGCTTAAATGAAAATGGCAGTAAGATGATTGAAGATTATGAATTTGTCGCTACATCGGTAAACAATCAACAGTCAGCTTAATATTATAGGTATTAATAAAGTGCGATCGCATTTTGAAGAGCGTTAGCGTAGCCTGCCGAAGGCATCGCACTTTACACTCAAACAATACAAATACCCTGAAAAACAATAGAAATCTCTACAAATCAAAGGCGCAATACATAAAACCTTTGTAGAGACATTGTATGCAACGTCTCTATATTTGCTGTGGATCATCTCGGCTATCATAGTCCTAACCTCTGACAGATTCCCAGTTATGATCTGTTGCCTTAATACCCAATGTCACAATCCCCCCAACCCTGACGGCACAAAGTTTTGCGTCAACTGCGGTATGGGGTTAGTCATGCTGCGGCGTTATCGCCCAATTCGGGCATTGGGTAGCGGTGGATTTGGTAAAACTTATTTAGCTGAAGATATTGAAAAGTTTAATGAGATCTGCGTAATTAAGCAATTTGCCCCAAATGTACAGGGAACTGCGGGACTCCAGGTAGCGACTCGTTTATTTGAAGAAGAAGCAAGGCGACTGCAACAATTAGGGGAACATCCACAAATTCCAACGCTGTTGGCATATTTTGAACAAGATCAGCGTTTGTATTTGGTGCAGCAGTATATTAAAGGACAGAATTTATTAGATGAGTTGCAACAGCAGGGGACTTTTAACGAGCAAAAGATTCGGGAATTATTACTCAATTTGTTAAATGTTCTCCAAGTTGTGCATCAGCAGAAAGTTATTCACCGAGATATTAAACCAGAAAATATTATTCGTCGTCGAACTCCCCAACCCGCATTATTAAGGGTGGCAGGGGGGGATCTAGTATTAATTGATTTTGGCGCGTCTAAACAGTTGACAGCAACGGCGATCGCAAAACCTGGAACAGTGATCGGTTCTTTTGGGTATGTGCCGATGGAACAAATGCAGGGGGGTGAAGCGTATCCAAGTAGTGATTTATATAGTTTGGGTGCAACTTGCTTTCATCTGCTGACAGAGATTCATCCTTGGGATATTTGGAAGACACAAGCTTATGGTTGGGTGCAAAGTTGGCGACAGCATTTGTCGCAACCTGTGAGTCAGGAATTGGGGCGTATTCTGGATAAGTTGTTGCAGCAAGACTACGAACAACGTTATCAGTCTGCATCAGAAGTTTTAGCAGATTTGAATCGTCAACCATTACCGAAGCCAAAGGTATCTCCTAAAGTCGTTTCGCCACCTCGACCTTCGCCGCCACAACCAAACACTACCCCCACAATTCCTGTACCGCCAACCCTCATCCGCACCCTCACGGGACATTCCGACTCAGTTGATTGCCTTGCCATAAGCCCGGATGGGCAGACTTTAGCTAGTGGCAGTCGGGACAACACGATCAAAATCTGGAATCTCTCCACCGGGCAAGTGAGAAGCACCCTCACGGGACATTCCGGCTGGGTTAATTCCGTAGCCATAAGCCCGGATGGGCAGACTTTAGCTAGTGGCGGTCGGGACAACACGATCAAAATCTGGAATCTCTCCAGCGGACAAGTGATAAGCCCCCTCTCGGAACATTCCGGCTTACTTTTTTCTGTCGCCATAAGCCCGGATGGGCAAACTTTAGCTAGTAGTGAGTACAAGACGATCAGAATCTGGAATCTCTCCACCGGGCAAGAGATACGCACCCTCACGGAACATTCCAACTCAGTTGATTGCCTTGCCATAAGCCCGGATGGGCAGACTTTAGCTAGTGGCAGTTATGACAAGACGATCAAAATCTGGAATCTCTCCACCGGGCAAGTGAGAAGCACGCTCACAGGACATTCGCGCTTTGTTAGTTCCGTCGCCATTAGCCCGGATGGGCAAACGTTTAGCTAGTGCTAGCCATGACAAGACAATCAAAATCTGGAATCTCTCCACTGAGCAAGAGAGACGCACCCTCACGGGACATTCCGACTGGGTTTTTTCCGTCGCCATTAGCCCGGATGGGCAGACTTTAGTTAGTGGCAGTTATGACAAGACGATCAAAATCTGGAATCTTTCCACCGGAAAACTTTTAAGCACCCTCACGGGGCATTCATCTTCCGTTAGTTTCGTAGCCATTAGCCCGAATGGGCAGACTTTAGCTAGTGGCAGCCTCGACAAGACGATCAAAATTTGGCGGTTGCCGAAGTAGGTTTTTAAAAGGGAACAGGGAACAGGCACTCTTGCAATAGGGAAATCCTCCTAATTAAAATTAGGGGATTTGGTAAAGGAAGGTTTATTGAAAGACAGAATTTATGGAATTCGAGTGGAACCTAGAAAAAGCGTTGATCAATATCAGAAAGCACAGTATTTCTTTCCAAGAAGCTGCAACCGTATTTGACGACTCGTTATCTGTAACATTTCCCGATCCCGATCATTAAATATGAGAAGACCGCTACGTTATTATTGGAATGTCTGGGTCAGGGCAATTGTTAGTTGTCTCCCACACCTCCCTACGGAAACCGTATTCGCATAATCAGTGCTAGAAAAGCCACTGCCTAGAAAGGAGATTTTATGAAGAAGGAAGTTAACGAGCTAGAAGACGAACTACGCTCCGAATACGACTTTTCCAAAATGACGGGAGGGGTAAAAGGTAAGTATGTTGAAAGATATCGAGCAGGAACAAATTTAGTTCTCTTAGATCCTGATGTTGCTCAAGCTTTTCCAACTGATGCGTCTGTAAATGAAGCACTACGATTATTGCTTCAAATCGCTCAACGACAACAGGCTATATAAGCGCGATCGCCTAAAATAAAACTATTATCAAACACCAGTTTAAATATGATTGTTAGCCACAAATTTCCCTACATTTCCGCAGCAGATTACTTAGAAGGCGAGAAAGTTAGCTTAATTAAACATGAGTACCGAAACGGCTATATTTATGCAATGGCTGGAACCAGCGATGCCCATGATACTGTTGCGCTTAACTTGCTCACTTTGTTAAGAAATCATGTGCGTGGCACTGGTTGCCGTACCTACACAGGAAATATGAAAGTTAATATTGATTCAGCTAATACTTATTATTACCCTGATGCAATGGTAACTTGCGACCAACGAGATAGAGAATTTGATTATTTCAAACGCTACCCCTGCTTAATTGTCGAAGTTCTATCACCATCTACACAAGCATTTGACCGCAGTGATAAATTTGCCGACTACGCACAATTAGAAAGCTTACAAGAATACGTCCTCATCAGCCAAGATCAAATCAAAGTAGAATGTTTTCGACGCAATTCTGAAGGCGGTTGGGATGCTTACACCTACACACAAGGACAAGAAGTTAATTTAGCTAGTATTAACTTTCAGTGTGACATCACAGCCCTATATGAAGATGTCTTATTTTAACTTCATATCTCCAGATGCTATCCGCATTAAAGTACATCCCAGTAGTAGTGCGATCGCTACAATGAGAGAGACAGATCTCGCGTCAGGGAGATTTTTATGACTACAAAGTTTATATTGAGCGACTATCTAGATAAAGCGATCGCACAGGCAGTTTACGATAAACTCGAAGACGGCACATTTATAGGTAAGATTCCTGCTTGTAAAGGAGTGTTAGCCTTTGGCTCAACATTACGAGAGTGTGAAGATGAGTTACGCTCAACCTTAGAAGACTGGATTTTGCTTGGGCTGAAACTCAAACATTCTCTACCCGTAATAGATAACATTGACCTAAACAAGGAGGCAACCCTTGAGTCGATGGATACCCTGTAAGCGTCGAGATTTTACCCAGAAATTAAGGCGACTTGGCTTTGATGGACCTTTTTCTGGAACAAAGCATCAGTTTATGACTTACGAGCAATATCGTCTAGCTATTCCCTCGAACGAAGAATATTCTGTTCCTCAGTTACGGATGATGCTTCGGGAAGTTGAGGATATTCTAGAACAACCACTCTCTCTCGAAGAATGGAATAGCCTATAACCTTAATATATCCTTTGCGTTCTTTGCGTTCCCTTTGCGCCCTTTGCGTTAAAAATAAAAACGCTAAGATCATCAAAGATAAATATGTGCCTTCATGCCTCATCCTGCTGACATCTCCAACATCACAACATCCCCAAACGGACATCACCCCAGTAAGCCTAACGAAAACACTATCCGCATTCGGGGTGCGAGACAGCATAATTTAAAGAATATAGATCTAGAACTACCACGCGATCGCTTAATTGTCTTCACGGGCGTATCCGGTTCCGGTAAATCTTCCCTGGCATTTGATACCATCTTTGCAGAAGGACAACGCCGCTACGTTGAATCTCTCAGCGCCTACGCACGACAATTTTTAGGACAACTAAATAAACCCGATGTCGATGCCATCGAAGGTTTAAGTCCGGCTATATCTATAGATCAAAAATCCACATCCCACAACCCCCGCTCTACAGTTGGGACTGTCACCGAGATTTACGATTATCTCCGCCTACTATTCGGACGCGCTGGTGTACCTCATTGCCCGATATGCGATCGCTCTATCGTACCTCAAACTATAGATGAAATGTGCGATCGCATCATGGAACTACCCGACCGCACCCGCTTTCAAGTATTAGCACCTGTAGTACGTGGTAAAAAAGGAACTCACGCAAAACTCTTATCCAGCCTTGCTTCTGAAGGATTCGTCCGCGTGCGCGTCGATGGTGTAGTATATGAATTATCCGAAAATATCGAATTAGATAAAAACTATACACACACGATTGAAATCGTTGTTGACCGCTTAGTTAAAAAAGCTGGTATACAAGAGCGTTTAACCGATTCTCTCACTACTTGCTTGCGTCATGCTAGTGGAATTGCCGTGATTGATGTCTTATCAGATACATCTGTACAGACAGAATCCTCACCCAATACACTACGGTATTCAGAAAATAGCACAGATTTTCTAAAATATCAAGAACCTGGTAAAAATAAGGTTAGTGACAATAATCAAACAACCGCTACAAATAACGATAATGACTATCAGGAAATTACCAAAGAAATAGTATTTTCAGAAAACTTTGCTTGTCCCGAACATGGGGCGGTAATGGATGAACTTTCGCCAAGATTATTTTCTTTTAACTCCCCTTATGGCGCTTGTCCGAGTTGTCACGGGTTGGGTAATTTGCGGACAATATCACCAGATTTGATAGTACCCGATCCAGAAGCGTCAGTATATAGTGCGATCGTACCTTGGGCAGAAAAAGATAATTCCTACTATTTGGGGCTACTTTATAGTGTTGGACAAGCTTATAACTTTGAGTTGCAAACTATTTGGAAGCATCTCACCGCCGAACAGCAGCAGGTGATTTTGCATGGTGCTGATAAACCTATTTGGATGCAAGAGCGCAACGATTATAGACGTTATGCTGGTGCGATCGCTATCCTCAAACGGCAATATGATGATGGTTCAGAACTGCAAAAACAAAAATTAGAGCAGTATTTAGTCGATCAACCTTGCGAAGTTTGTCAAGGCAAAAGATTAAAACCAGAAGCATTATCTGTACGGTTAGGACAACATCGGATATTAGATTTAACCAGCGTTTCAATTGGGGAATGTCGGCAACGAATAGATGAGTTGAAATTGAGCGATCGCCAAGCGCAAATTGCTGATTTAGTATTGCGAGAAATTAAAGCTAGATTGCAATTTTTATTAGATGTCGGGTTAGATTACCTGACATTAGATCGTCCCGCAATGACCCTTTCTGGTGGGGAAGCGCAACGGATTAGATTAGCTACACAAATTGGTGCAGGTTTAACAGGTGTTCTCTATGTATTAGATGAACCTAGTATCGGATTGCATCAACGAGATAATGGGCGATTATTGAATACTTTAACTAAATTGCGTAACTTAGGAAATACCTTAATTGTTGTCGAACATGATGAAGAAACAATTCGGGCTGCGGATCATTTAGTTGATATTGGCCCAGGTGCAGGTATTCATGGGGGAAGAATTATTTCCCAAGGAAACTTAGATACATTACTGCAAGCAGAAGACTCTTTAACTGGTGCTTATTTATCAGGAAGAAAAGTTATTAATACGCCAGCAGAGAGGCGCGAAGGAAATAAGCGATCGCTCGTTATTAAAAATGCCTACCGCAACAACCTTAAAAATGTCGATGTAGAAATACCACTAGGTAAACTTGTTTCAGTTACAGGTGTATCTGGTTCCGGCAAATCTACCTTAATTAACGAATTACTTTATCCCGCATTACAACACAATCTTACCCGTAAAGTACCGTTTCCCAAAGATTTAGAAAAAATAGACGGACTCAGCGCCATTGATAAAGTAATTGTAATTGATCAATCACCAATTGGTCGCACACCTCGATCTAATCCTGTTACTTACACAGGCATTTTTGATCCAATTCGGGAAGTATTTTGCCAAACCATCGAAGCTAAGGCTAGAGGTTATAAACCAGGGCAATTTTCTTTTAATGTTAAAGGGGGAAGATGCGAAGCTTGTAGCGGTCAAGGAGTGAATGTGATCGAGATGAACTTCTTACCAGATGTGTATGTGCAGTGTGAAATTTGTAAAGGCGATCGCTACAATCGTGAAACCTTACAAGTTAAGTACAAAAACAAATCCATTGCCGACGTACTTAACATGACCGTAGAAGAAGCCTTAGAGTTTTTTATCAACATTCCCCGCGCTGCTACAAAATTGCAAACCCTAGCAGATGTCGGTTTAGGATATATCCGTTTAGGACAAACAGCACCCACCTTATCCGGTGGAGAAGCGCAGCGCGTCAAATTAGCCACAGAATTATCCCGTCGCGCCACAGGAAAAACATTATATTTAATAGATGAACCAACAACAGGTTTATCTTTTTACGATGTCCACAAATTACTAGATGTCTTGCAACGGTTGGTAGATAAAGGCAATTCAATTTTAGTAATTGAGCATAATTTAGATGTAATTCGTTGCGCTGACTGGGTAATAGATTTAGGGCCGGAAGGTGGCGATAAAGGCGGAGAAATTATTGCAGTGGGAACACCCGAAGAAGTAGCGAAGAATGAAAGGTCTTATACGGGGCAGTATTTAAAGCAAGTATTACAACAGCATCCATCCCCATCTATTGTATAGTATTATCACACTATACTAAATTGCCTGACTATACCTAAAAATCTAAATTATTCCAAATAAATTATGGCTATTAAAAGCATCAGTGTTTCAAATTTCAAAAGTTTTAGTGATATTCACATTGATTTAGGAAAATTCAATTTATTGATTGGTGCGAATGCTTCTGGAAAATCTAACTTCGTACAAATATTTAAATTTTTAAGAGATATTAATATATATGGTTTAGAAAATGCAATTTCCTTGCAAGGAGGAATTGAATTTCTCAGAAACACCAATATTTCTTCCTCCAATTCATTATCTTTGAAAGTTGTTTTTGATCAACCATTTATAAGAAGATTTGTTAAAAATGGGCAAGAAATTCCATTAAAAATTGAAAAAACAACATATGAATTTTCTTTACAATTTAACAAAAAAGGTTTAGGTTATAGAATTATAGAAGACAAATTAAGCCAACAGTGTAAATTTGTTAATTTAGAAAATAGACATAACAAACCAGTAGAAACTGAGACAATTGCTACAGGAGAAATGATTATTTCCAAAAAAGAAACAGCAATAATATTTTACTCAGATTCTACACTTCCAATTGTGCAAGATGATATATTTCCTCCTATATTTTCAACGAAAGATATTCCTAAAAAAAAGTTACTTTTAGAAACACCATTCTTTTTCTTTTTATTTCCACCCTTTCCACCATATAGTAATTTTTTTAATGATATTGCTATTTACGATTTTGATCCAAAACTACCTAAGCAATCAACTTTTATAACTGGAAAAACAGAATTAGAGGATGATGCTAGTAATTTAGCTATTGTCATTAAAAGTATACTAGAGAATGATTTTAATAAAAGAAAATTTTCTAATCTACTGAAAGAATTAATGCCATTTATAGATGATATAAACGTAGAAAAACTGACCGACAAATCTTTGATTTTTAAGTTAAAAGAACTGTATTATCAGAAGTCTCAGTACATACCTGCTTTTTTAATTTCTGATGGAACAGTGAATCTCACAGCATTAATAGTTGCATTATATTTTGAAGATGAGCCTTTAGCAATTATAGAAGAACCAGAAAGAAATATACATCCTTATCTAATCGCTAGGGTGGTAGCAATGATGAAAGAAGCATCTCAGGAAAAACAAATTATTACTACTACCCATAATCCTCAAATGGTAAAATATGCTGAATTAGAGGATATTTTACTCATTGCTAGGAATAAAGAAGGTTTTTCTACTATCTCTAGACCAGGTAAAAAAGATGAAATTAAAATTTTTTTAAATAATGAAATAGGACTTGAAGAACTTTATGTCCAAAATTTACTAGGTGCAGAATGACTGATAATTACAAACGTTTATTCATTTGGGTTGAAGGTAGAGACGATGAAAGATTTATCAATCAAGTAATTTGCCCATTACTTAATAAAAAATATAATTATATAAAAATCATAAAATATGCTGAAGAAACGCAAATTTGGAGAGATAATGTTTTTAGAAGTATTTTGCAAATGCAAGCTGAATATATTTTTGTAGCAGATATTAATTCTGCCAAGTGCATAACAGACAAAAAAAGCAAATTGCAAAAATTATATAAAAATCTGGATGCAAATAAAATAATAGTTGTTAGTAATGAAATAGAAAGTTGGTACTTATCTGGATTAGATGAGTCTTTATATAAAAAGGTGGGTATCTCTACTTACCATAATAATACTGAGCAAATCACAAAAGAAAAATTTTGTGGCTTAATACCTAAAAAATTTCAAAAATCCCAAATAGATTTTATGCAGGAAATTCTAAATGTGTTTAATGTAGAGATAGCCCAAGAAAGAAATAAATCCTTTAAGTATTTTTTTGATAAGTACATTAAAGAAAGTGATACTTAAGCAAATATTATTACAAGTCCTCTAACGCCGTTCCTCAATAATTGTTTGAGAAATAGGTTTACCTTTTAGCTGAGTTAGCGGGTATCTGGGTTGCTGGTTGTCAATAAGTTTCTTATGCTGTTTTACTAATCCAGATGCTAACAGTGCTTTGTTGAATATAGCTTGTTGAGTTACTTCTTGATGAGCAAGACGTTTTTGTATTGCTTGGTTAAGCTGCTGTAGTTCTTCAAGCTCAAGGGTATTGAGTTGTGAGAGCATCTGATTAAGGATTACTTGTGCCATAGACTGTAAATTTTCACTATGGTTAGTCTGCTTACTATTCTAGAATGGAAAAATAGATTAATCTTGATGCAGTAGAAGTAACATAGTTTACCAACCTCGTTGCGCGTTGATCGCCAAATTTGTTTTAGTTTGTTTTTCTTGTCGTTTATAATACTAAATGCTATTCTGATGCCAAACGTGATCGCACCTTAAGATTTACAGTCAGCATTAACTATTGCAGTTTATTTCAGTCTACTTACGGCTGTTGTTAACAAAATAATTTTATTAATAAATTAAATTTGTTAATAATTCTTGCGCTATTCCTGAAATTCGGGTTAATTTAATGAATATAATTAAAGTATGTTTACCATTTTTTGCTAGGAACATTACACATGAATGAAAGCGGAGTCTTAACAACAGAACAGTTTGATTTAAATAACTGCGATCGCGAACCTATTCATATATCTGGTGCTATCCAGCCACACGGCTTACTCTTCGTTTTACAAGAGCCTGACTTAACTATATTACAAGTAAGTAAAAATACCTTTAACTTATTGGGACGGCATCCAGAAAAGCTACTTAATGAAAATTTAAATACTTTATTGGATGAATATAATATCGATCTTCTCAAATCTTGCTTGTCTCAAGAAGATATCCGCAATAAAAACCCAATTAAATTTACTATTAAAATAGAAGAACATAGAAATGTATTATTTGATGGCATTATTCATCGCCATGATGGACTGTTAATTCTGGAATTAGAACCATCAAGATTTGCGGATAACATTTCTTTTCTAAATTTTTATGATTTAGTTAGATCTTCAGTTTCTAAACTTCAGAATGCCTCAAATCTGGATGAATTGTGTCAAAGTATGGTCAAAGAGGTTAGAAAAATTAATGGCTTTGACCGAGTGATGATTTATAGATTTAATCAGGATGGTGATGGCACAATTCTTGCTGAAGATAAATTAGAAAAACTAGATCCTTTTTTAGGTTTACACTACCCAGCAACAGATGTACCTAAGCAAGCAAGAACATTATATTGTTTGAATTGGCTGAGATTAATTGCCGATATTAATTATCAACCTAGTGAAATTATTCCTTTTAATAATCCTATTACAAATCAACCTACTGATCTTAGTAATTCGGTTTTAAGAAGCGTATCTCGCCTGCATATAGAATACTTACAAAATATGGGCGTGAGAGCTTCCATGTCCATATCTTTAATAAAAAATAAACAACTCTGGGGTTTAATCGCTTGCCATCATTACTCACCTAAGTATGTTTCTTATGAAGTTCGGAAAGCTTGTGAGTTTCTTGGGCAAGTAATGTCTTTAGAACTGGCATCTAAAGAAGATAATGAAGATTATGAGTATAAACTTGAGTTAAGTAAGGTGCAAGAAAAAATTCTTGAGTATGTGTCTCAAGAAGAAAATTTTATTGATGGTTTAATTAAATATCAGCCAAATATACTTAATTTGGTTGATGCTTCTGGAGCAGCAGTATTTTTTGATGGTAATTACACCTTAGTTGGTGAAACTCCTCAATTAGAAGATTTGAATCATTTAGTTGAACTGTTAGAAAATAATTTCACCGAAGAAATATTTTATACAGAGTCTCTAGCCAGGCTTGATCCAGCAGGTGAGAAGTTTAAAGATGTAGCTAGTGGTGTATTAGCGATTTCACTATCTCAAAGCCAAAAAAACTATATTCTTTGGTTTAGACCGGAAGTTATCCAAACTGTAAATTGGGCAGGAGAGCCTAAGAAACCAGTTGAAATGACAGAAGATGGTAGTGTGCGTTTGTCTCCGCGTAAATCTTTTGAACTCTGGAAAGAAACTGTAAGATTAAAGTCTTTACCTTGGAAAAAGTGCGAAATTGATGCTGCACTGGGACTAAGAAGTGCAGTGATTAATATCGTATTAAAAAAAGCCGAAGAAATCGCCAAATTAAATACAGCATTGCAGGAGTCGGAAGCATATTCTAGAAACCAAGCAGAGCAGTTAGAAATAGCTTTGCAAGAACTCCAGCGTACTCAGACACAACTGATTCAGAATGAAAAAATGTCGAGTTTAGGTCAACTTGTAGCTGGCGTAGCTCACGAAATTAATAACCCGATTAACTTTATTTATGGGAATCTTAACCACGCGAGGGAAAATACTCAAGATTTGCTAAATTTGGTCGCCCTGTATCAACAATACTATCCATCACCAACGCCAGAGATTCAAGATGGGATTGAAGACATTGATTTAGAGTTTATGAATGAAGATTTACCTAAATTACTGTCTTCAATGCAAGTGGGAGCAGATCGCATTCGTGAGATTGTGCAGTCTTTACGCAACTTTTCACGCTTAGATGAAGCTGCTATTAAAGCGGTGGATATTCACGAAGGGATTGATAGTACTTTGTTAATTTTGCGACATCGGTTGAAATCTAATGATGAAATTCGCAACGTTGAAATTATTAAAGATTATGGCAAGTTACCGCTAGTAGAGTGTTACGCAGGTCAGCTAAACCAAGTGTTTATGAATATCATTGCTAATGCGATCGATGCTTTAGAAGCAGGTGTGAGCAAGACAAGTGGAGATGATCAGCAAAAGCAGCACCCAACACCTACAATTAAGATTAGTACTGAAGTGAGTGAGCGCACATCTGACGATAATACCTCTACTTCATGGGTAATAATCCGCATTGCTGACAATGGTGCTGGTATTCCTGAAGAATTGCAACTGCGAATTTTTGATCCATTTTTTACTACAAAACCAGTTGGTAAAGGTACTGGTATTGGTTTAGCACTTAGCTATCAAATTGTTGTAGAAAAACACGGTGGAATGCTGAGTTGCACTTCAGCACCACATCAGGGAACAGAATTTGTAATTGAAATTCCAGTCAGCCAAAAGTGAATTAATCAGTATAAAATCAAAGCACTTTAATTACTGCTTTGAGCATGAGAGATCCTTTGCGTCGCCTCAAGTATTTACCTTGGCGATCGCTTCTGCAAGTTTCCGCCTTGACTAACCTGATTGTTTTAATCTTAGACTTTCTAATAGGGGTAGAATACCAGCGATCGCCTGTAGTTCGTCAAGTCCTAAATAGTTTATATACGCCACCATTAGGGATAATCACAACATTAGCTGTAGCAGTTGGCGTAGGTGCTTTAGCTGTTTATTTACTTGAGCGATTTTATCCACAGGTTAGACTTGAAGCTAACACCTTATGGGCGTTAGTTCCTTGTTTAGCTCTAATTATTTTGCTCAAATCACTCTTACCGATTCCATCTATTTTATTGCGTTTTAATGAAATTCAAGTAATGGCTATTATTATTGGCATCTTCTGGAAATCCCAACGCTATTGGCGATAAATCAAAAGATATACAATATAAAATTCAACCTAATTAAACGAAAAAAAAATGGCAACAAGAGGAACTGTAGTCCTAGATATTATTGGCACTTGCTTCAGTTTAGAAAAACCCCGCCAAAAACTGATTGAACTAGGTGCTACTCCTTATACTCTGCAACTTTGGTTTGCCCAGACATTGCGCGATGCTTTTGCTTATTCTCATGCAGGTAGATATCTACCTTTAAAAGAAGTGCTAGAAGCAGAATTACCTCGGACATTAAAGGTAGTTGGTATTGAAGCAGATGTACAGCAGCGATCGCAAATAGTAAAATCCTTTTCTGAGTTAGATTTACAACCAGATGCTTTAGATGCTTTTAAAGTACTAACAACCGCAGGTTTCAAACTAATCGCTCTTACCAACGGTAGCGCAGAATCTACCCAAAAACTGTTAGAAAAGGCTGGTGCAATTCAGTACTTTGAGCATATTCTTTCCTGTGATGCTGTTAAAAAAACCAAGCCGCACCCTGAAGTATACGAAATGGCTAAACAAGGTGTGGAAGGTGATATTTGGATGGTTGCTGCCCATGCTTGGGATATTGCTGGTGCTGTTAGTGCTGGTTTGAAGACTGCTTTTATTACTCAGGAAGAAAAAGAGTACTTATCTGTTTACCCGCAACCAGAAATAATTGCTGATAGTTTATTGCAAGCAGCAAATAAGATAGTAGCTTGACTTAATCAAAACCTTACTTTAATCTCCCCTGAAAAATGGGGTATGGAATTAAGATAAACTGAACTACTCCAGCGCAAAAATTAAATGGAAACTAACCCAGCACAGACAAATCAAGATGTAGCCATCGAACATCAAAATGTACCCGTTGCACATCAGGGATTACATGAGTTTTTATACAGTTCCGATGACGAACACACCGCCGTAGTTACGACAATTCCTCAAATTGAAAGCAATAGTGCTGAAATTGTACCGTTAGAAACTTGGTGCAATCACGCTTCAAATGCCAAAGTTGCTGGTGTATATGCTGTATTAGACACCCAACACCTTACCCAATATATAGGTTACTCCCGTAACGTACAGCTTTCACTCAACGGTCATCTTACGCAAAACGGTAAAGACAAGTGCGCGTTTGTGCGTGTACATACATTTAAATTCCCCAAACGCGAAGAAATGGAAAGCTTGCGAGACCAGTGGATGTCTGAACTTGATAGCATTCCACCAGGAAATAGTAGCGATCGCGAAATGTGGGCAAGTACAATAGGCGAAGCCGCCAAAGCAGCAATGTCAGCAGCAGAACGCAACGCTTATGAAGAGAAAAAGCTGAAACTACGCAAAGCAATGGCTGATACAGCTTTAAATAGGAATTTAGATTCAATAGATGCAACTGAAGCACAACGCCGTGAGAATTTAGAAGCTGCTGTTAAAAATGATGACTGGAGTGCTGTAATCCAAGAACAACAATAAACAATTATCAATGACCAATGACGAATCACCAAGGTTAATAATTCATAATTATTAATTCGTTAATCTCACCTCTTTTTTGAGCATTAGAATTTATCATCCTACTAGCCTTAACACGCTCAATTTTGTATCCCTGATATGCTTTTTCAAAAAAATCATCATCAGGGTTAATATTTTTTGGATCAGAATTACTAAGCATTAACTTTGCACCTCTAGCATCCAGCTTCTTAAAAAAATTAGCTAAACGTATTTGTGCTGCATCATCAAATTCGAGGTTTGCATAAGAATTAAAGTTAGCTGTTCTACTAATAGGACGGTATGGCGGATCAAAATAAACAAATGTGTTGCTATCAACAAAATCCTCACAAGTCATAAAATCCCCATACCTAATTTCTGCACGTTGTAAAATTGTTGAAACAGCACGTAAATTATCTGTTGAACATATTGTTGGGTTTTTGTAACGTCCAAATGGTACATTAAACTCAGACTTAGAGTTGACTCGATAAAGACCGTTGAAACAAGTACGATTTAAAAATATTAGGTAAGCAGTACGTTCTACACAAGCTTGATTAACTTCAGTTAATTTAATTTTTGGCTGATGTAAATTAAATTTAGAACGAATATCATAAAATAGTTCTTTTTGTTGCTCTAAGTCTAAAGTAAAATATTTAGATTGAATTTCTAATAATAAATTAATTAAACTTTCTACGTCATTTCTAATGACCTGATATGCCATCACTATTTCTTGGCTAATATCAGCAATAATAAATTCTTCAACACAATAATTTTGAGCTATATAAAATAAAACTGAACCACCTCCGATAAATGGCTCAACATATCTGTTAATTTTTCCTTGTTTTAATTGTTTAGGAAAATAATTAACGAATTGTGGTATTAACTTGCTTTTACCACCAGCCCATTTTAAAAATGGCTTTGCTTGTGCTGAAGATATTTCTAAAGGCATTAATCAAACACTACAGAGCATTTATCCACATTGAATGTAGAGTATAGCACTTGAGATTTAGGCAATCACAGCGCATACGCATTAGTTATGAGTGGGCAAGATGCACGTACTATACACAATTTTTTTAATCGCAGATGTGAGCAGATAGACGCAGATTACGCAAATTTTAACCACTATTTGTCAAGAGCCGCCAAGGTGATTGCGATACATATGAAATTAAAAATTATGTTCGTGTAACGACTTCGCAGGGGTATTGCGCCTATGTCTCCCTCGCTACCCTATTATTCGGCGCTGAAATGTGCGATTCTTAACTCCTGAGAATTATTCCAAAAGTATGATGGACAAAAATCAACGTCAATCTTATTGGCGTGCCAATAAAGCATTAATCAGAAATCTTTTGGTTGTTTGGGCGTTTGTGTCAATCGTTTTTAGCATCTTGCTAGTACAACCATTAAACACCATCCGGTTAGGTGGGTTGCCGCTTGGCTTTTGGATGGCACAGCAGGGTTCCATCATCGTTTTCGTAGTGCTAATTTTCATCTACGCGGTAGAGATGGACAAACTAGACCGTAAATCTGGCATAGATAAATAAGGGTGGCTTATGTCTGTTGAATTATGGACTATTTTAATAGTCGGCATTTCCTTTGTAGGATATCTCTACATTGGTTGGCAGTCCCGCGTTAAAGTAAGTTCTGACTTTTTCGTAGCAGGGCGGGGAGTACCATCCATCGCAAACGGTGCGGCTACTGCTGCTGATTGGATGTCAGCAGCTTCTTTTATTTCGATGGCGGGAATAATTTCCTTTGCAGGTTACGACGGTTCAGTTTACTTGCTAGGTTGGACTGGTGGTTATGTATTGCTGGCGCTGTTGTTAGCCCCCTATCTGCGGAAATTCGGGAAATATACTGTACCTGATTTTGTAGGCGATCGCTATTACTCCAACGCTGCCCGCTTAGTCGCAGTAGTTGCGGCTATCTTCATATCTATGACTTATGTAGCAGGACAAATGCGCGGTGTGGGAATTGTTTTCAGCCGCTTCCTGCAAGTAGATGTGAACACAGGCGTATTAATTGGTATGGTGATTGTCGCCTTTTTCTCAGTTTTAGGCGGCATGAAAGGGATTACTTGGACGCAGGTAGCACAGTATGGCGTGTTGATTTTTGCCTACCTGATTCCAGCTATTGCAATTTCAATGGTGCTGACTGGCAACCCCATCCCACAACTAGCTTTTACCTTTAGCGATATTGTCGATAAACTCAACCAAATTCACATAGATTTGGGTTTCAAAGCGTATACGGAACCATTTGCTACCCAGTCGCAATTAGATGTTTTGTTTACGACGATCGCTTTAATGGTAGGAACTGCTGGACTACCTCATATCCTCATCCGCTTTTACACCGTTCCTGATGTGCGATCGGCACGCTATTCTGCTGGTTGGGCGTTACTATTTATCGCCATCCTCTATACAACTGCCCCAGCATTATCAAGCTTTGCCCGTTACAACTTAATTAATACTTTGCACAATCAAACTATTGAGCAAATCCAAAGCTTAGATTGGGCGCAAAAATGGGAAAAAACCAAACTGCTAAAGTTTGATGATAAAAATAACGACGGGCGAATTCAACTAACACCAGATAAAACAACCAACGAACTAGACATCGACAAAGATATTATCGTTTTATCAACACCAGAAGTCGCAAATTTAGCACCTTGGGTAATTGCCTTAGTAGCTGCCGGAGGATTAGCAGCAGCTTTATCAACTGCATCAGGATTATTATTAGTAATTTCCAGTGCTGTTGCCCATGATGTTTATTACCGCATCATTAATCCCCAAGCTTCCGAAGCTTTGCGGGTAATGGTTGGTAGAATCATGATTGGATTTGCGATCGCCATCGCGGGATATTTTGGAGTTAATCCCCCTGGTTTTGTCGCTCAAGTTGTCGCCTTTGCTTTTGGTTTAGCTGCTGCCAGTTTCTTCCCAATTATTGTTTTAGGGATATTTGACAAACGCACAAACCGTGAAGGTGCGATCTCAGGGTTAATAACAGGATTATGCTTCACTACTTTTTACATCGTTGGGGTCAAATTTGGGGGAATGCAACCCTGGTTTTTTGGCGTATCACCTGAAGGCATTGGTACTTTAGGAATGGCGATTAACTTTTTGGTTACTTGGGTAGTTTCTCGATTAACTCCACCCCCACCATTAGAAGTACAAGAGATGGTAGACTCACTGCGATCGCCAGATGGAGAATTACCTGTAGAGGCATCCCATTAAATCAATTAACAATTAACAATTAACAATTATCAGTTATCAGTTATCAGGTGTATGGTGGGATAGTTATAGATGACTGATAACTGTTTAATTGTGTATGTCCTTAGATCAACTTGCGAAAGAAATAATAAAATTTACAATTATCAGCTTGACGGCGATTGTCTTTATTGCTTCCGTTGGTATTCCATGTTTATTTGTTGCTTGGTATATTGCCTCATATACTGCTCATAACCACCAACTCAGTAAGTACAAAGACGAATTTAGAAAGATAATACATCCACCTAATACATCATCAGTTGCATTTGAAAGTAGAGTTGAGCGACCTACTGGTAATGGAGACAACTGCTTTTATTTCGTGGGTGAACTGAGACACTATTGGGGAAAAAGAGCAACTATTGAAGCTTTCTACGCAGGTCAAGAAGTAGAATTTGAATTTCTCAATAGGGGGAAATTTAGCCAGAGAGTACCCTACGGATTTGATAACCTTTCCCTGTGGTCTATCTCTTCAGTTAATTACAGCGATAATCTTTACGTAGTTTATACTTTAAATTCAGATTTTGAAGAATTTGCCAGTATGGACTTGAGATGTCATTAGTGCGTGTCTAACTTGTTGATAATTAAGCATTATTACATAATAAATTATTTACTGTTAAATTTAATTAGATTTATTTACTCTCCTCTACGTATAAACTGCTTCAATATCTCACTTGGTTTACGATCCCAAGTATCAATATGCTCGTAGATTAAGCAATCATTATTTAACTTATATGTTGAGTAGCCATTAAAGAATATATGTGCCTTCCATGGTACACGCAATACACCCCGCACAGTCCAATTAGCAATAATAGTGTCCTTATTTTCTTGATAGACATCATGCAAATCAAAAAATATTTCTGTAAAAAATAATTTGGCATGAAATCTCAGCGTCCAAAAGATGATGCGATAGTTAAACTTCCATTTAAAAGTATTAACTGGATCTTTAAAGAAAATATCTTGTGTATAGATATCATAAGAAATATCCCGCTCAAAAAGAGTTGGTAAATCCTTTTTAAGCGTTGCTATAACACCTTCTACTTTTAACTTATCTTCCACAGTGTTTTCTTGGCGATCTTTGCGTAATCTTTTGCGCTCTCTGCGTTGAAAAAAAACTCTAATTCTCCGCCCAACTTCTAGCCCAATCTAAAGTTTGATGCACCTGTTCTAAATTTTCCGCCTCACAATACAGACGTAAAACTGGTTCAGTACCACTAAAACGAATTAGTAACCAACTACCATCAGCTAAACGGAATTTATAACCGTCAATTGTTAAACAATCTACAACCTCACGCCCCGCAATTTCTTTTAAAGGCTGAGTTTGTAATTGTTCTAATAAACGCGATCGCACTTCCATACTAGCTAATGGTAAATCAATCCGGTCATAAGCCGAAAAGAAACCTGTTTCTTGTTGTAGCCTGTGATAAATCTCGCTTAAATCCGTATTTGTAGCAACTACAGTTTCTAACAAATACAAAGCTGATAATAAAGCATCGCGTTCTGGTATGTGATGACCGTAACCAATTCCCCCAGATTCTTCACCACCCAATAAAACTTCAGCTTCTAACATTCTGTCAGCAATGTATTTATACCCAATTGGGGTTTCATACACAGGCAGATTGTAAAGTTCTGCAACTTTCGGAAATAAATCAGAACCGCTAATAGTTTTAATGACTTCGCCCTTGTATGCGCGTCTTACCGCCAGATGTTCTGTCAGGATAGGAATTAAAATTTGGGAACTCAGGAAATTACCTTGCTTATCCACAGCAGCAATGCGATCGCTATCTCCATCAAACACCAAACCGACAACCAAACCAGATTTATTAGTACTGCTATAGCTACGAATGCGCTCAAACAATTTCCCCAGATACTTCGGTAATGGTTCCGGTGCGCCACCTTCAAATAAAGGATCGCGATCGCTATTAATTTCCCCAACAGACACCCCTAGTAGCCTCTCCAACCCACTTGCTGCGGCTCCGTGCATCACATCAGCAAACACGGTTAATTTCCCACTCCTAATCGCCTCCTGAATCCCCGCAATATTTACTTTTGTCTGTAACTCCTCACAGTAACTCTGCCAAGGGTCAAATAACTGTAAACTTCCACTCCCCGATTCTGCTATTACTGTCTGAGATAACAAGCCTTCAATCTGCTGAGTCACTTCTTGAGGAACCGAACCACCAAACCCACCCTTAACTTTTAATCCCAAATACCCACCAGGATTATGACTGGCAGTAATCACCAAAGCACCTAAAGCATTTTGTTTATAAGCAGCCCAACTAAAAGCGGGTGTTGGGGCATAACCTTCGCTCAACAGCACATCAAACCCTGCCGCTTGAACCGCCTCGGCTGCTGCCTGGGCAAAATCTTCTGCCATAAAGCGACGGTCATAGCCCACAATAATCGTTCTGCTGTTAGTAGTGCCACCATAGACATCTGCCAAAACTTGAGCAGCTATAGGGGCGACAGTGATTAGGCGATCAAAGGTAAAATCAGCAGCAATTAAACCTCGCCAGCCGTCTGTACCGAACTTAATGGGATGCAGGGCAACCGACATTTAAACCAAGGGGAAAAATTCCCCAGTAAGAGCGTTAACGGCTGGATTTTATCATTAGTTAAGTTACTTGTCATAATTACTGAGAATTATGAAGTTAACAAAAATTAAGATTCTGCTTCCGGCTCTGGATTAGTAACAGGTAAATCAACTTCAGAGAAATTTTTAAGTAGCGATCGCAGCCGCATCCGGTCAATATACGGCCAACCGCCCTCCTCCTCAATATCCTTCAGAAGTGCATATAATGCCTGTCGGTTATCCGGTAAAGAAACTTGAAACACCCCCTCTTGAATTTCCCTGTGTAACTGTTCCAGCGTCCGTAGCAAAGCCAAAAGCGCCAAACTATCTCCCTCACACTTTGTAGCTAAAGCACGAACAGCATCACCAATAGCTTGCAGTTCAGACAGTTGTTTCAACTCAAAATCTCGCTTCTGATTCATGCAATTAAGTTAAGTAACTAGATTAATTTCAACTTACAGGAGTCTTTTGCCAATACAGGGGAAAGGCGACTCTTCCCGTGTACAATGCTGTATCGGAAGGGGATCGCGCGACCGTCGCTTTCACGTGACCCAAAATATAGCATGGGTGAAATCTCGTTAAATGTGGACAATAAACCTCAACTTTCGAGGCTTTACAAATGCTTGGTTCAAGATCACCCTGGCAAATATTTTTGATATTAGATATTCAGGATTGAGGTAGAAAATGAGGTTTCGTGGTTTCATCGTTGCATTCCTAGCATTGTGCTTGGGTGTGCTAACTGCCTGTAGTGAAGGTCCAGCCTCTGCGACCAATGCTCCACTCACCTACGACCAGATCAGAGGTACAGGGTTGGCAAATAACTGTCCAACTCTTTCAGAAACAACTCGCGGTGCTATTCCTGTAAATTCCAGCCAAACATATACTTTGAAAGAGTTGTGTTTACAACCGACAACCTTTTTTGTTAAAGAAGAATCGGTTAATAAACGGCAAGCCGCAGAATTTGTTCCAGGTAAATTATTGACACGCTACACTTCTAGCCTTGATCAAATTTCTGGAACAATCAAAGTTAGCCAAGATGGTAGCCTGACATTCAAAGAAGAAGACGGCATTGACTTCCAGCCTATTACAGTCAAACTAGCTGGTGGTGAGCAAGTACCTTTCTTCTTCACCATTAAAAACCTAGTTGCCAAAAGCCAACCTGGAATGGACAGTATTAACACCTCCACTGACTTTGAAGGTGAGTTTAACGTCCCCTCCTACAGAGGTGCTGTTTTCCTCGATCCTAAAGGTCGCGGTGTAGCTAGTGGTTATGATAACGCGGTCGCTCTACCATCCGAAGCCGATAGTGAACAGCTAAGACGTGCTAACGTCAAGCGTGTAGAAACTGGCAAAGGCAAAATTTCCCTCCAAGTTGCGAAAGTAGATAGCAACACTGGCGAAGTTGCAGGTACATTTGAAAGCGAACAACCTTCAGATACAGACTTGGGGGCTGATGATCCCAAGGAAGTCAAGGTTCGTGGTATTTTTTACGCTCGCATTGCACCTCAGCAAGCCTAAGTTTCTGCTCTGTAGAAGCTGCAAATCATTTGAACAATTTTGTGGTAACTGCGACAGGGGCTTTTGCCCCTGTTTTTTATAGCACTTAGCAGTCAGCTTTTATATATTTAAGAAGTTATATGAGCAACACTTATACAACTTGTCAATAGCTTTGTGCCTCTGGCTATATGTAAAGCCATTGCAATATTAATGTTAACTTTTAAATCTCAGTAAATACTTCTAGTTTTAAAGCTCCAAAACCTGTGATCTGTAGCACTGCGGCGATCAAAAAATAGGTGAATATTAGTAGAAATGCTGTTGTAATCAGCTTAAGCAAAGCATAAACTAAAAATTATCAGGGAGTGTTAAAAGCAACCGCTATAATAAATTCCCTATCTAAAAAATCTCTTTCAACCCATCATTAGGCTTAAGAAGCAGAGACAAGAGTGTAAATCAAAGGAGTTCTCGCTCCCTAGGTTCCATCCTATCTGTAGCTTCTTCAGTTGTTGCTCTACCAACTGAAATTTGAATATGTCAACCATACTTACCCAAGACCTTAAGCATCAAACATTACAACTCTTACGAGAGTTTCAACAATCTGGTTCGGCAAATATCCGCAATCAGCTAGTAAAACTCAACTTGGGATTAGTTAGAAAAGAAGCCCATTATTGGGTCAACCAATGTACAGAAAGTTATGAAGACTTATTACAAGTCGGTTGTATAGGATTAATTCGGGCAATTGAAAAATTTGATATTAGCAAAGGTCATGCTTTTAGTTCCTTTGCCCTTCCGTATATTCGCGGAGAAATTCAACATTACCTAAGAGATAAAGGTTGTTCGGTTCGCATTCCTCGTCGTTGGCTGACATTACGGCAGCAATCTGTGGAAATTACACGAAATTTCCACACCAAATACAACCGACAGCCCACAGAAGCAGAAGTGGCAGCAGCGCTAGAGATATCTATACAAGAATGGCAAGAAATTAAACTTGCTTATCAAAATCGCGAACCAGTCAGCCTAGATACACCAGTTGGTGATGCCGATGAAGGCTCAACTTCATTAGGAGAACTCGTACCAGATAGTCAATATCGGAGTTTTCAGTTAGCACAAGAAGACCAACTTCGCCTGCAACAAGCTTTAGTGCAGCTAGAAAATCGCACTCGTGAGGTTCTAGAATTTGTTTTTCTACAAGATTTAACCCAAAAAGAGGTCGCCGAACAGTTAAACATTAGTGTAGTCACTGTCTCCCGTCGCGTCAAAAAGGGGCTGGATACGCTGAAACATTTAATGGTGGTTGCGGAAGATTGAACAATCGCCTCAGTAAAGTTACGTAATCAATCAAGGATCTTACTCAGTAAATTTTCGTAGTTAGTTGCAACTTACTAACAGGATAATATAGAGGAACATCCCATTGCCGCCTGAGAGTCCCTATTGCATAGATAGGGAAAAACTATTTGGCAAACTTAGGGTAAACCGTTGGTGGACTGGTTATGCGTAGACTCTCTTCTTTAATTGCATTCTTGGGAATGCTAGCTTTATTAATTGGCAGTTGTTCAAATGAAGGTGACGGTACTAATACAAGTGAGAACAGCCCTTCTCCTGTGGCATCTCAACCTGCATCTCCAACAACCTCTACGGAAAAGCCTTTTTCTAAGCCAGCATTAGTGCCGAAAAAGCCTACAGTCTCTCCATCTCCAGTGAAAGTGGCATCTGTTTCTCCGTTGATTCAATCCACTAACCCTGATGAACGTGTACGGCAAGTGCAAAAAGGACGACCTGATCCGTTTGCCTTAGTTCCGGTACAGCCGATTGTGACGATTAAACCATCGGAAGACGGAACAGCCCAGTCTCCCACTACCTCTCCAGGAAACGGCACAGCCCAGGCTCCCACTACTTCTCCAGGAAACGGCACAGCCCAATCTCCCAGACAAGTTCCTACGGTTCCTAGCTTACCGTCAGCACCTCAGCCTAGATCTGGCGTACAACCGCCTGCAACTTCGTCTCAGCCTCCTAGGGCAAATATATTACCGCCACCTCCAACTGTGCCAAGAGCTATCGCTCCTGCTGCGGCACGTCGCAGTAGCCCAAGTGTGCAACCTCAAGCGAGTAAGGCTCGTAGCGCGGCACAGCCTCGAGCTAACAATCCTTCAGTCTCTCCTGCACCACCAAGGATTGTTAATGTTCCGCGTTCTCCCGCACCACCAAAAATTGTTAATGTTCCACGTAGCAGTGTGCCGTCTCCACGCAGCAACGTTTCTCGTTCTAAGGTACAGGCTAAAACTAAAAATTCCCCACGTCGGAGTGTACAACCTCAGTCGCCTGGTATCGGTGGTCTCGGTTCTACTGTGGGAAAAACAACTAATTGGTATGGTTCGTCTATGGCGACAACCCGCGTTGCCAGCATTGGTGCGCTGTTTGTAGCTGCTAGTGCGGCTAATCCTAGTTCTTCAAATCAGCAAAGAAGTTTGCCACGTTCAAGTTCTCAGCTAAAGTCAGGTAGTCCAGATGGGATGGCTTTTAAGATGGAAGCCGTTGTTGGAGTTACACCCGCATCTCTAGCTAAAGCGAATGTTGTCCCACGTCCAAGTTCAAGACTGGCAGCCGCTCCTAAAAAGCCTGCTCAACAGCCTAAAAAGAGTGCAGCTAAAGCAACAGCTAAAGCCAAACCTCCAGCTAAAGCAACAGCTAAAGCCAAACCTCCAGCTAAAGCAACAGCTAAAGCCAAACCTCCAGCTAAAGCAACAGCTAAAGCCAAACCTCCAGCTAAAGCAACAGCTAAAGCCAAACCTCCAGCTAA
>JAESGO010000090.1_pt1 | contig 47874 bp, 44 predicted proteins | sample 9269701 | NCBI WGS metagenome assembly JAESGO01 (sample SAMN15720690, study PRJNA650881) | algae metagenome | isolation source: Hormoscilla sp. CMT-3BRIN-NPC48 and co-occurring heterotrophs from... | place: USA: Clark Mountains Wilderness, California | collected 2010-04-18 | reverse complement strand
TCGGCTTACTATTTTGGGAACCCAAGTTCCCCTTGCTCAAAGTTATTACTTTGAGCCTTAATTGCTTTTGACGAGGTTTCGTGCTATAAAGCTTTCAAACTATATAATTTTCTAGGTTCAGGCGCTTCGGAAAAGTGTCGCTTTCGCGTCCCTTTGTCTCGACCGCTTTATTAATGTAGCAACTCCATCCAGAACTGTCAACTATTTTGATATTTTTTTTGAAAAAAGCTGAAATCCTATTGTGGTACTGCTTTTAAGTGAAAATGGGATAGGCGTTGTCCACTTTTTGGAAAGGTAGTTGTGAATTTTCAATCGGTTGTTTCTACTTTGCATCAGTTTTGGAGCGATCGCGGTTGCTTGATTGCTCACCCCTATGACACGGAAAAAGGGGCAGGCACAATGAATCCTCATACGTTTTTAAGGGCTTTGGGGCCAGAACCTTGGTCGGTGGCTTATGTGGAGCCTTGCCGTCGCCCGACAGATGGACGTTATGGTGAAAATCCCAACCGCTACCAGCACTATTATCAATATCAAGTGTTAATCAAGCCTTCTCCAGACAATATTCAAGAGATTTATTTGGACTCATTGAGAGCTTTAGGGATTCGTCCTGAAGATCACGACATTCGGTTTGTTGAAGATAACTGGGAAGCTCCTACAGTTGCAGCTTGGGGGGTAGGCTGGGAAGTTTGGCTAGACGGGATGGAAATTACTCAATTTACTTACTTTCAACAATGTGGGGGAATTGACTGCCGCCCTGTATCTATAGAAATCACCTATGGATTAGAACGATTGTCAATGTATCTCCAACAGGTAGATGCTTTTACCAAAATTAACTGGACTGACCAAGTGACTTATGGAGATGTTCACCTCCAAGGAGAGGTTGAACAGTGTACTTACAATTTTGAGGCTTCTAATGCTGAGATGTTGTTGACGCTGTTTAACTTATATGAGCAAGAGGCGGAGCAACTTGGTGGGCGCGGTTTGGCTCTACCAAGTTTGGACTATGTTTTAAAGTGTTCTCATACGTTTAATTTGTTACAGGCTAGGGGTGTAATATCTGTAACTGAGCGGACGCGCTACATTGGCAGAATTCGGAATTTAGCACGACGAATTGCCCAGCTTTACTTGCAGCAAAGGGAAACTTTAGGGTTTCCACTGTGTAAAACACAAAATGCTGCTTAACTATATTATTTAGTTAACTAAAAGAGTTTAGCTATTTAATGAGTCCAGCTAGTGGCATTATTATCAGTTTTGCCTATATTTTAGGCTTGTTATCTACTGCAACTAATTGGGGCGGTTATTTGGTGCTAGGTCTGGGAATTGGCTTAGGGCTGATTATGCCTAGATTTTGGCGGACAGGGCCACAGCTAAGATTGTGGCTAATGGCTGGAATTGTTGGGTTGTTAGCCTCGGTTTATTTTCAAGCCCGACTACCACGACCTGCACCCAATGACATCAGCAATTTTGTGCCAACAATTGAGGGTAATAGGCAGGAGCAGCTTTTTGTTGTTCAAGGTGAGGTGGAAAGTGAGCCTCGTGTAACTCGTAGTAGGCGATCGCAATTTTGGTTAGCAGCACGTCAGTTGAGTCAGGTACAAGGAACTAGCGAAGCACCTGCTGATGTTAGCCAAGCTGTTAGGGGTAGGTTGTATGTAACTATGCCTTTACTACAAACTACTGGCTTACACCCCGGTGAGGCTATCTCTGTTACTGGGGTTTTGTATAAACCTAAACCTGCTACTAATCCAGGTGCTTTTGATTTTAAAGCTTACTTAGCGAGGGAAGGCGGATTCGCTGGTTTTAGCGGTCGTCAAATTAGTTGGGTAGATGAAAAAAAACAGCAATGGGGATGGTGGGCAGTTCGCCAACGTATTATCCGTTCCCAAGTAAATTGGTTGGGAAGTCCAGAAGGCCCTTTGCTGAGTTCGATTGTTTTAGGGGGTAAGGCTGTAGATTTGCCTTACGATATTCGCGATCAGTTTATTCAAGTCGGTTTGGCTCATGCGTTAGCTGCCTCTGGTTTCCAAGTTTCTTTGATTTTGGGTGTGTTGTTAACTTTGACCAAGCGGTTTTCAGCAAAGGTACAATTTATTGCTGGAACAGTCGCGTTAATAATATTTGTTGGCTTAACTGGTGTACAGCCTTCGGTGATGCGTGCAGCAGTAATGGGTTTTGGAGTTTTAGTTGCTTTGATAATGCAACGTAAAACCAAGCCAATTGGATTACTGCTAGTTGCTGCTAGTCTGTTGCTGCTATTCAATCCTTTGTGGATTTGGGATTTAGGATTTCAACTGAGTTTTTTAGCAACGTTGGGATTATTAGTTACTGTACCTGCTTTGATGAAGCGTTTGGATTGGTTACCACCTGCGATCGCAGCTTTGGTGGCAGTTCCTGTTGCTGCTGCTTTGTGGACGCTACCACTGCAAGTATATGTATTTGGTTTAGTTGCAACTTATAGTATTGCGGTCAATATTATTTCTACTCCTCTGATTGCTTTAATTAGTATTGGTGGAGTAATAAGTGCAATGCTTGGGGTATTTTGGTCTTGGGGTGGCAGTTCGGCAGCATGGTTGCTATATCATCCAACTCACTGGCTGATTGGGTTGGTGCAGTTTTTCTGTTGGCTTCCTGGTAGTTCTGTTGCAATTGGCAAAATTTCTGTCATGCAATTGCTCGCCATTTATGGGCTAATGGTATTAGTTTGGCTGAGTCGCTGGTTACATAAGCGTTGGTGGTTAGCTCTGATAGCGGCGATCGCATTAGTAGTGCTACCAATATGGGAAACTCAAGCTACTCTTTTTAGAGCAACGGTACTAGCAACAGACGGGCAGCCAGTTTTGGTAATTCAAGACCAAGGCAAGGTTGTGTTGGTTAATAGTGGGGATGCTGATACAGCTAATTATACGGTTCTGCCGTTTCTGCAACAGCAAGGTGTCAATCAAATTGATTGGGCTGTTGCAATTGATTTGGAACCTAAGTTAAGAAGTGGCTGGCTAAAGTTGTTGAAACGCTTACCAGTTAAAAGTTTCTACGATGCGAGTGCCAACGAAACAGCAAATCAGGCTAGTTCAGTTATAGGTGGTGCTATTAAAGGTAGTCAAGGTGCATACCAAGCTTTGCCAGTAGGTACAAATACACCTGTTGGCTCGACAACGATTCAGCTACTCAATGCTGTACCACCAATAATTAAGTTGCAAATCCGTGACCAAGTTTGGTTAGTATTACCAGAGTTAACACCTGAAGAACAAAAGCAGGTAGCTATTAGTGAAGGCTTACCTCGTCGTCCTCAAGTATTGTGGTGGTCTGGAGGAAAGCTGACGGCAGATTTGTTAAAGGCTATGGAACCAGGGGTGGCGATCGCTTCTTCGTTTACAGTTGATCCAGAGGCGCTCTCGAATTTGCAAAAGACTAATATTAAACTTTACTGGACTGGTCGAGATGGTGCGATTCAGTGGACACCTGGGGATGAGTTTGAGCCGACGTTGGAAGTAACAGATAATAATACTTCGTTTTTCTAAAATGCTGGTAATTTTTGCCTTGATACCAGTAAAATAGCGATAGACTCAAACCTCTGGAGAGGTGGCAGAGTGGTTGAATGCGGCAGACTCGAAATCTGTTTTGGCTGCAAGGTCAACGTGGGTTCAAATCCCACCCTCTCCGTTGAAAAATATTAGTAATTTATTCAGGAGTTACGCAAAAGAACACGCGGGCATCTTGCCCGCATATTCTTTATTTACTCTATAATTTGGCGAATTTCAGCAACTTGCTGCATATATTCTTCCTTGGTTAAGAGGGGAGTTTTATCTTGAATAGAAATAGGCTCTAATAAATTAATCCAAGATTTACAACCACCATATTCTTGACGGTATGAAATAACTTGAGGTTGAGCTAGTTGGTAAGTACGTAGCAGCAGTATATAAAGAGGTTGACGCGGTTTCCATTTCAGGCGATCGCTTACAAATTGCTCGTTCCAGATATGATACGGAAGCAATGCTGAAACTGTTTGATCCTCACTTACTTGAAAAATATCAGTAATTTCAGCCCAACTACTTATACGGATAGTTTCTGGATGCCAACCTGATGCTACTGGCGTAACTTGATTAGCATACTCAGGTTTAAGTAAATGTGGCTGTTGATGTTCATAGGTAGGATAAAGCAAAACCTGTTCATAAGCAACTTTAAAGCGATTTTTTTCTTCACTAATGCCGCCTTTACGTAGCAACATAATAGTTTTACCTTGTTCTAAAGCATTAACTGCAACAGCCCATTCTTTTAATGCGTGGCTAGTATTTGTATGAATAATGATTGGTTCCATAAGTTTAAATCTATAAATTTCTTTGCTAAGTAAACTAACTTTAAAATATCTCAAACAAAAACACCCTCCCCGTAATGCGCTACGCGCACGCTGCGCGAACACAGGGAGGAGTTACAAAAATTTAAGCTTCTACATCTAAAAATTCTTCCTCTACCTCTACTTTTGGTTGTTTTCCATCTACTAAAGCACTAACAGTCATATCTCCCATAACGTTAATTGCAGTGCGACATCTGTCTAAAAACCAATCTACTGTAATCAGCAAGAGAATATACTGAGTAGGCAAACCAACTGCTGAAAATACTAACGTCATTGTGACTAATCCAGCTTCGGGTATACCCGCAGCACCAACCGAAGCAACAATAGATGTCAGAATAACTATCAGTTGTTGTGGTAATGATAGATTGTAATTAAGTACTTGAGAAATAAATAAAGCAGACATTGCCTCATAAAGGGCTGTACCGTCGTTATTAAAGTTGCTGCCAACTAGCGCACCTAAAGAAGCAGAGGATTCTCTTAAACCTATTTTTCCAATTAAAGCTTGAAAGGTAATAGGCATTGTTGCGGTAGAAGAAGCAGTAGAAAAAGCTGTGATTAATGGATCAGAACCACCAGCGAGAAAGTTTTTTGGACTTACCCAAGAACCAAAGTGAACACGAGTTAGGTAATAACAAGCTTGCAAGAATAAGGCAACAAGTACCGCTATGATAAAAGCGCCGAGAGATTTAAATGGCTCAAATCCTTGAAGTGCAACTGTTTTAGCGACAATACCAAATACTGCCAAAGGTACTAAGGCAATAACCCAGTGCAAAATACGTATAACTGCTTCAAACAAGATTGAAATTACTTGCTCAATTGCTAGATAGTCGGTTTTACCTTCAGCAATTTGCTGTGCTTTCAAGGCTCTAAATACAATCCCAAATGCTAAGGCGACGAAGATTAGTTGAATAACATTGTTATCAACAAGTGGCTTGAGAATAGCTTCAGGTATAGTATCTTGCAGTAGCCCCCAAGGATCGAGGGTTTTGTTGACTGCTTCGGTGGTTTCGGGAGGAGCGATGCGCCCCCAAGTTCCTGGTCTTAGAACGTTTGCAACTAATAAACCAATAAGAATTGCAACAATAGTATTAGTAAAAAGTAAAAAGGCTAGACGGCGACCTGATCTACCAGGAATATTAGCTGTAAGAAAAGAGTGCAATACTGCTAACAAAATTAATGGTGTAGCTAGGGCGCGTAAAGCTTTTAGTACTAAAGTGCTAGGAATGGCGAGGTGGTTAATTAAATCTTTATCAAGGATAGGTTGACCAGCACCTAACAATATGCCTAATAGAACTGCAAAAATTAGGGCAATGACAATCTGGAGGTAGAGGGGAATACGCTGCCACCAAGGAAGATTTTTTTGTTCAGGGTTACTCATGCTCAGTGTTTTAGCGTTTGTAGTTGTCATTTAGCATGAGCAAAGAACCTGATATCGTCAAGTGATATGTTGCGATTGTTTAAATTCCCAAGACGAGAAGATTAAATCAGTAAGTAGTGGCGCATACATACAGTGGGGGATGCGTACCTCGTTACCCAGAGATCAAACTGATAACTATTTACTGCTAAAGCTTAGGAGCTAAGGAGGGAAAAGCGATCGCTCGGCACTTCCCAAATCCCTATTACGCCAATTATTATGGGTACTTGGCAAGCTGGCAAACGTATGTGGGAATGGAATTCTTAGTTGTAGGGGCGAGTTAAACCCAGATATTTATCAGGAGCAAATTTTATCTGTCAACCCGCCTCTACGCATATTAGGGTTAATTGACTGAACTTGATGTAATAATTTATTTCAATTTCAATAATAATAATTTTGTATAAACTCTAAGCATTAAGTGGAATTTCTATAATAAATTCTGTACCTTGCTCAGGAGCAGAAATACATTTGAGGTTGCCGCCATGTTTATCTACAACGATTTGATGGCTAATTGATAAACCTAATCCTGTACCTTTACCTATTGGTTTAGTAGTAAAAAAAGAGTTAAATATTTTTTCTTTTACTTCTTCTGGCATTCCAACGCCATTATCAGCAATTTTAATTGCTACCCATTCTGAATCAATTATTTCAGTGCTAATTGTAATAGTACTAGGATTTAACTGTAGTTGGTTTTCTAGCCTTATTTGGTTGTACTCCTCTAAAGCATCAATAGCATTAGATAAAAGATTCATAAATACTTGATTCAAAAGTTCCCCGTAGCATTTAATCAAAGGTAATTTTCCATAGTTTTTGATAATATTAACCCCAGGATTTTGTCCTTTTGGTTTTGTGCGGTTGTTAAGAATTAGCAGCGTACTGTCTATACCTTCATGAATATTAGCTGCCTTCATCTGCGCTTCATCCATCCGCGAGAAGTTTCGCAAAGAATGAACAATTTGGCGGATGCGATCGGCACCCATTTGCATTGAAGATAAGGTTTTACGAAAGTCTACCATCATAAAATCCAAATCCAACGCTTCTATTTCTTCTTCAATTTCAGGCGCAGGTTGCGGATAGTGCTGTTGGTAAAGTTTTAGCAAGTTTAATAAATCTTCAGCATATTGACCAGCATGGAGGAGATTGCCACAAACAAATGTAACTGGATTGTTAATTTCATGAGCAACACCAGCAACCATTTGTCCTATACTAGACATTTTTTCACTATGAATTAGCTGAAACTCAATCTTATGTAGTTTCTCAAGGCTAGCTTGCAGTTCCTCAGTTTGTTTTTGAAATTTTTCTTCTAATTTCCACCACTTTTCTTCGGCTAATTTTCGCTCTTGTATATCTGTAACAAAACCTTCACAGTAAATCAGAACACCATTTTGATCGCGTACAGCCCTAGCACTTTCAGAAATCCAAATAACGCTACCGTCTTGGCGATAAACTTGAGATTCAAAGCCAGAAATTTGCTCATTTTGCTGTATCAGCTCGATAAACTGTTGATGTCGCTGCGAATCAACATAAAGCTGACGGTCAATATCTGTGAGATACATCAGCAAGTGTGCTGATGATTCATAGCCATATATCCTTGCTAGTGCTAGGTTAGCCAATAGATAGCGACCGTCGGGTGTTCTCTGAAACATACCCTCAACGGCATTTTCAAAAATACTGCGATATTTTTCTTCGGTTGGCTGCAATGCTATCTCCACACGCTGGAACTCCAGAAATTTATTCCCTACCTCTAGATTAGTGACTTTCACTGTTTCTACCCACTTTAATAATTAGGGTTTGTAGCACATCTTGACAAATCTTAATGGATTTGTGGGCATGAATGTGATATATATTAAGTCCTAAAAAGATAAAATATCAATAAAGTTTATTAGTCTACTTGTGGTATTATTTCATTTTTTCGGAAATTACTAAGTGATGGAACTCTTGGGTTCAAGTGATGTCGAGCTTAACTAATATGTGACATATATTAGATTTTTCTGGTGAGCAGTTATAAGTTTAGGTGTGACATATATCACAAGAGTTTAGGGAGTGGGTAAAGAAGAGATATAATTTTAGATTTATCCTATAATTATTAAGTTGTTTTAGTTGCAATCATTAAGTTAACATAATTAAACAAAAAACTCCAAGCCGCAGTTTTTTCTAGTTAAGATAAAAAAATGTTTGTAAAAAAAACACAAAATAAACCTATTGATAAAGTCAATTTTTATCTTTGCTACCTTTGCGTCCTTGGGATTGAAACAATAAAATTATGATTTTTGCAATAAGTCTATTGACTTTTATAAAAAGGCTACTTAATTTAATAAGTATTGAGGATTAAAAATGAATCTTAATTTACACTTAAAAGCAATAGAAAGGAAAGGTTGGAGATTTTGGTATTTGGCGATGTTGGTAAAAAAATTAAGCATTGCTAGTTTAATCGCTGTCAGCGCAGTTTGCTTTTCGGAGCAGTTAGCTTATTCTGCTAATCTTACTGGCTGGAGATTTGACCCAACTACAAATCAGTTGGAAATCAATTTAGATCAAGCAACGCTTCCTCGCTATTCTTTGTTGTTTCAACCAACTAGGATTGTGATTGACTTACCTAATACGCAGTTAGGAACAGTACCAACACAACAAAGTTATTCCGGTGCAGTACGTGCTATTCAAATACTCAAGTCGCAATCTAATCTAACAACGATTGTTTTAGAGTTATCACCACAATTTGTTTTGACACCAGAACAGGTAGAGCTTATTTTACCTCCAGCATCCAATGGAGAGCGGTGGGTATTGCGCCCGTTGATTGCTGGAATAAGAACGCCTTCAAATGTCATACCAAGCACCCCGTTAAGTATATTGCCGCCAGCGACATTGACCAATCAACAAACACCATTAGTGCAGGTACCACCGCTAAATATTTTTGGTGGGTCAAATGTCAATGTACCGCCTGCAACAACATCATTAATCAATTTACCAACACCGATATTTCCAAATAATCAAATCTCTGAAAGAAGTTTGCCATATTTTTCTGATGGTAGGGGGGGAATATCTACACCTATATCAACAGCAACGGCAAATCCAGTGATTGAATTTGGTCAGGCGCTACCCTCTTCGTCAGGAGTATTACAAACACAACCAACAAGACAAAGTAGCGCGATCGCACCGCCAAGAAATTTTAATCAGGCTGCTATTAGTTCTAATAGACTGGTATATTCAACTCCTCAAACTAATATCAATTCTGTTAATTTCTCGCAGAGAGCAAATTACAGTACTAATTTGCCATACTTATTACCAGCAGGCACTCAATTAAATCTACTTTATACAGGCGCAAATGATTTAATTTTGCAAGTTGGAACGCTCAAACGAGAAGTATTGCTGCTACAGGAGGAAGTGCGCGATCGCAATGGTAAGGTAATTATCCCTGTGGGTACACCAATTTTTGGAAGTTTCCAAAGCGATCGCAATGGTAGTCGTTTTATTGCTCAAAGTATGATTATTGGTCAACGTAATCTACCTTTATTAGCCCAGTCAGGTAGCTTAAATAACAATCAAGCAATTCCGCAGAATGCTCCACTCCCCACATATACTTGGGGAGATGTACCCACTAATTATTTTAATACCTCCCAAAATACAACAATTAAAACTGGTCAAATTGTGCCAGTCCAACTAATGCAGAATTTGAGTTATAGGTTGAATTAGTAATTAGTTAACAGCTTAGAAATTATTAGATTCTGAAGGAGGTGCAACTGCGCCTGGTTGATTTTGGAAGAAGTTTTTGGCAGCATCGTTCTGATAAATGCAGGTAATGTCTGGTGAAGCCTCCAGAACCCCAGTAAAACCAAAGGTGTTCATTCTTTGTTTACAATCCCGCACTTGATCTGATGTAACTAATTTTCTTTGCTCTAAAATTGACCAATTATTAGTGCGTAACACACACCCAGGGCGCATACTCGGTTGAGATACATACACATTAAAAGGATTCAGGGTCACAAATAGCCGCGTATCCATCACCATCGCGCTGGCTCCATACTGAACACAGATTTCTGGATTAGGGGCGCTTTGATCAATAAATTCACGGGAAGCGACGTTCTGGGGGTTTAAAGTGGCTGTGGAGCTAAAACCAATACCAACGCCAATACCTAAAATAAACACACCCCCTAGAATTGCCAATGAAGTGTAGTTAAAGGGAGAAGATTTGCCAAAAGGGGATTTACTAGCACCAGTTGGAGGCTCGTAGTATTTTGATTTACGTTTCATTGTGTGCGCTTATATTTCACCGACTGAGGTGGGTGTAGTTGTCACTATCCCTTTTCCAGTATGCCAAGATGTTATATTAAATATTTTAAACTAGCAATTATAGTGATTATTTTGTATAATATTATATTATACAAAATTTTGAACAAATTCATGCCAGGATTTTATAAATATATTATTGTCCGTAAATCTTCAAATTAAAAAATAATAAATTTAAAAAAATATTTGCCCAGCTTGGAGTCTATCTGTCAAAGTGCTTTTAAGAGATTTTAACCGTCGATATAGCGCGAACTTTGCTCTTCTTCAGGCTATGCAAATAAATGCCAAGATTTTCTGTGATTAATTATTTTGAAAGATAGGCTCTTAGAGCTAACTTTGAGTTTATTTTGGGTCTAAAACCCAAAATTTTATATATGTAGCGATCGCCATTTAAGCAAAACATTTCAAAAAATGCTGCTTACTTGTTACTTGATAGAATCACAATATATGTGGTAGCCATTACCAATATTGCAAAAGTGCGATCGCCCTATCACATTAGTTGTTTGCTGATTTACAAGACTAATTAGCTTAATCCCTGTCTGGTTTTGGCCTAGGAGCGCCACGTTGAGGACTTGAACGAGAGGTATTTTTCTGCTGCGGGTTAGTATTTTTTACTGCTTTTTCACCCAGCAATCTTTGGTTATTTTCTAGTACAGTTTTAGCAGTTGGAGGTATTTTTTGATGTGTAACTTTATTACTACTAATTGAGTGTGGCGAATTGGAATAGCTAAGTAGCTGTGCTAAGTTACGATCTGATTTGATTAAAATTTTGCTAGTTGTTGCCCATCCTGGTAAAGCTATTAGCGTCAAACTCAAACTCGTCCAAGTTGATAAAAATATTTTGCTCATGGCACCCTCTATTGACAGCGAGATTAGATAGAAGTTTTGTTCAAGTAAGCGAACTGCATAAGTTCATCTTTAAATCAACAGGTTGGGTAATCAATTTAAAATTAGTTAACTAACTCAATTATAGAGACTACCCTTTTGGGATGATCAGTTCATATTCCTTTAGATAGATTCATCCTTAGTAAAAAATTACTAACTTCATGGGCTATTTTGAACATCACCTAAATTCTCTCCTTTACCCCGTCACCCGTTACCCCTCACCCCTTACTCAATCGCTACAATCGGCAGCTTTACAGTCGGAAGAAACTATTTTGTGTAGGAAGATTAATCATCACTGATAACCTAGTGCTGATGCTGGCGGTAAATCCTTAAACTGAAGCATAAAATTTCGATCAATTTGATCTTTTAAACGCCACAAGAGAGGAGAGGCACAACCACAAACTCCCCAAGAAGCGATCGCTGATTTATCACCAGTCCCAATCAAGCTAAGATATTGTTTTTGTGGGATATAAGGCTTCAAGGGTTTTCCTAATAAAGCTTGTTGCCAATTTTTAAACAGTGGTTTTCCTTGACGCACCGCAAATACTCCAGCTTTAGGACGAGGATAATTTAACATTGTGGCAATATCGCCACTAGCAAATATATGAGGATGAGACAAAGATTGCAAGGTATCATCGACCAATACAAAGCCGTTATCGGTTGCTAATCCAGCAGATTGTAACCAACTCGGCGCAGATGCTTGAGTTACCCAAAAGATGTAATCTGAATCAATCGTTAAACCTGACTCGCATTTAAGCTGATGAGGTTGAACTTGATTAACTTTTTCTCCCAGATGTAATTGAATACCTTTTTGGGAGAGAATTTTTTGTACATGACTACGCACCCATCGGTTATGGTGTGGGATGAGTTCAGCATCACGATGGCATAAATGAATCTTTAAAAGATCTCTAGGTTGCTGGGAATTTTTAAGGATTTGATCTAAACGCGATCGCATTGCCATTGCCAGTTCTACACCACCAGCACCACCGCCGACAATACTCACTGATATTGGTTTTTGAGGATTTTTAGTAAATTTTTCTAATAGCTCATTCCATACTGCTAAAAATTGCTTGACTGGTTTAACTGGAATTGCATACTCTGTTGCGCCTAGTACAGGTTCTCTTGTTGGAGTACTACCAATATTGATTGATAACAGATCAAACGGTACAGGTGGATGATTAGCACAAATAACTAAATCTTTTTCCAGATCTAAACTAATGGCTTGGTCAACAATTAAATTAGTTTGAGCAAACTGAGTTAAACTTGACAGATTAATATGACATTGCTCGTGAGTATAGAACCCTGCAACATGACCAGGTAACATTCCAGAATAAGGTGTATCTATACATTCTGTAATTAAAGTAAGTTGGACACCTGATATTGGATTGATGCCAAATAGTTTTAGGGCGATCGCATGGCTATGACCACCACCAATTAGCACTAAGTTTTTCAATATCGGCTGAGAAACTGACATTTACTTACTATAAAATTTATGCTTTCAAAGATGCAAGCAGGACATTTCAAAAAGTCAATTTTTGACAACCGTAATACTTGGTAAATACAATTTGTTATCAAGTGCGATCGCGCCTCTCTTTTGAAGCTACACTACACTTAATTACCAATTTTAATAAATTCTTGGACGAGCGATCGTGATTGACCTTTACACCTTCACAACACCAAACGGGCGCAAAGCTTCTGTCATGCTTGAAGAAGTAGAACTTCCTTACAACATCCATAAGATAGATATTACCAAAAATGACCAATTTACTCCTGAGTTTGTAGCAATTAATCCTAATAGTAAAATTCCTGCTATTATCGACCAAGACACAGGCATGATAATTTTTGAGTCTGGTGCGATTCTAATTTATTTAGCAGAGAAAACTGGCAAATTTTTACCAGCCGACCAAAAAAGCCGCTTTCAGGTTATACAATGGCTGATGTTTCAGATGGCTAGTGTCGGGCCAATGCTAGGTCAACTCAATCACTTCAAAAAATTCGCACCTGAACAAATTGCTTATGCTATTGAGCGTTATCAAAAGGAAACACTGAGAATTTATAGTGTTTTAGATAAACAATTAGAAGATAAAGAATTTATTTGTAATGAATATTCTATTGCTGATATTGCGACATTTCCCTGGATTTCTATCTATGAATTTCAAGGATTAACTTTAGACAATCATCCAAACCTGAAACGCTGGGTTGAAACTGTCCAGCAGCGTCCAGCAGTAAAACGCGGGATGGCTGTGCCGTAAGCAGGCAGTTTAAAAAGAGTAAACTTTCCCCTAGCCCCGAAAGTTAGTTGTGGGAGAATTGATAATTGTTAATTGTTTATCCGAGATAAGCTTTTTTAACTCGCTCATCTGCAAGTAAATCTGAAGCTTTTCCTGTGAAAGTGATGCAACCAGCTTCAAGTACATATCCTCTATCAGAAATTTGTAAAGCTAGGTTAGCATTTTGTTCTACTAAAAGAATTGTTACGCCTGTAGAACGTAAATTTTTAATAATTGAAAAGATTTCAAGTACAATTGCGGGCGCAAGCCCCAAGCTAGGTTCATCTAATAATAATAATTTGGGACGGCACATTAACGCACGAGCGATCGCTAACATTTGCTGTTCCCCGCCGCTTAGAGTTCCTGCTAGCTGATGACGACGTTCTGCTAAACGTGGAAATAATTCAAATTGGCGCTCAATATCTGTACTTACCTGTTTAGCATCAGAGCAAATATATCCGCCTAACTCTAAATTATCAAGCACTGTTTGCCTTGCTAAGACTCTCCGCCCTTCAGGAGAATGGGCAAGTCCCAGGCGTACAACTTCGTGCGCTGGACGGCGAGTAATGTCATGCTGGTTGTAGACAATTAAGCCACTACGAGTCTTAACTAACCTTGAAATTGCCTTCAGAGTAGTAGTTTTTCCAGCACCATTAGCACCAATAAGAGTGACAACTTCGCCACTATTAACAACTAAATTAATATCGATCAGCGCGTGAATACCACCGTAGTTAACGTATACTTCTCTAATTTCTAACAGTGGGCTAGAAGTTGGTTGATGTACTTCTTGATCTTTAATATTCATTATTCTGCTCCCAGGTAAGCTTCCATCACTGCCGGATCAGATTTAACTTCTGTAGGCTTACCCAAAGCAATTAATTTACCAAAATTCAACACAGCAATGCGATCGCACAAACCCATAACTAAGGGAACATGATGCTCAATTAGAATAACAGTTAAGTTGAACTGAGTGCGAATTTCGCGGATAAATTCGCTTAATTGTTGCTTTTCACTAGGATTCATGCCCGCAGCAGGTTCGTCTAGCAGTAAAACTTCAGGGTTAAGGGCAAGGGCGCGGGCAATTTCTAGGCGACGTTGATCCCCGTATGGTAAATTGCGGGCTTTTTCATCAGCGCGATCCAACAAACCCATTAATTCCAACAACTCTAAAGCCTTTTGCTTAGTTTTATGTTCCTCCTTTAAAGCAAACGGTAAACCCAGCACTCCTGTAAAAAAGTTACTTTTAGTATGGAGATGCCTTGCTATAATCACATTTTCTAATGGTGACAAATCCCCAAATAAGCGAATATTTTGGAAAGTTCGAGCGATACCTTTAGCCGCAATTTGATGAGGACGTAGTTTAGAAATATCTTCGTTTTGATAAATTAACTGCCCGCTAGAAGGGTTAATTATTCCTGTAATCAAATTAAATAGCGTCGTCTTGCCAGCGCCGTTAGGGCCAATTACTCCAAATATTTCGTTTTTTTGGACTGTAAAAGAGACATCATTAACTGCAACTAAACCACCAAATCGGCGAGTTAGGTTTTTAGCTTCTAATACAGGACTACCATGAAATTCTGGAATATGATCAATTAGTTGCTGTTGAGTCATTATTGACATACTCCCCTGCTAACTGCTTACAGTATAAATTTAATAAAAGACGCGATCGCATTTTCAAACGAATAGAAAAGTGCGATCGCCCCTGACATCGGATTTATCTGTTACTACAACATTATTGTCTTAATAATAAGTAATACAATTTTCCAATACTACCAGTTACGCCCGCGCGATCGCCTGCCACCTTACCACTACCCATAAAATAATCAACCCGACCTGCCCCTTTAATTGCACTGCCCGTATCTTGATCCAGCACATAGCGATTAACTAAACGCTGTTGAATCTGACCACTAGCAGTACGGTAAGGAAGCTGAGTTTGTACTAAAGCTAAAGCCGCAGGCGGCATCAAAGATTTATCTGTAGCAATTGAACGATCAGGTGTCACCGGAACATTGATCACACCCTTAGCTGGCGAGCCATAAGTATCTTGAAAAAACACAAAGCGTTGATTTCGAGGGAGATAGTTACTTAATTCCGCGGGATTTCTTTGGAAATACCTGATCATCACTGGTAAACTCATACCGTCCAAAGATAACTTGCGATCTTTAGCTAGTTCTCGCCCAATACTTGTATATGGGTAATCAGTTCCCCCAGCATAACCAACGCTCATCACAGAACCGTCTGTAAGCTGTAGTTTAGCCGATCCTTGGATTTGAACTAAATAAGCCTCCATGCGATCGCGTAGCCAAACTAATTCCCTACCTTTGAGTAAGCTTTTTTCCCCTGAACCATCCACCCCTTCTAAATCAGCCCTTTTTGGATGTGGCTTAGACCAACTGGCGAAATCGGCAGGTAATCTATACAGAGGATAACGATACTCTGCGGTGCGTGTTCTACTAGCCTTATAAACTGGTTCATAATACCCAGTAAATAAAACTTTCCCTTTATCATCACTTCCTACTGATTGATAAAAAGTAAATTCACGTCGCACAGCAGCTTGCAGTTCTTTTGGTGACTTAGCAGACAAAACCAACTGACGGAAGCGCAACAAAGAACGGCGCACACGATCAACTGTAATATCCGGCATCAAATATGTTTGATATGTTGCTGCCGCCTCAGCAGTTTGCAAATAACGTAAGCTGTGATCAATCGACTGTAACAAAGCCTGCTGATCTCCAGGCTGATCTTGATTTCCCCAGATTTGTTCATCTAAACCCAACAAATCTGGCTGTCTGGAAGGCACAGCACCCTTAGCAACATTAACTGCTGAGGGTGGCATTTTAGATAATACGGGTGTATTGGGATTGCCCAAAACTACACCTAATCCGAGAGAAAGCAAAGCAAGTGTTTTTTGCATAATCACCCAAGAGTCAATCGATAACTACTAAATGACAACATCAACTTATTTGTGGTTCCCCTACCAGGAAATCTTTCCTGATAGGTACTAACTTTTAATGTTTACTAATTGCCATTAACATAATTTAATACCGTGTAAATAAGTTTGATATATTTGAACTTTTTATCTCCACGTATAAAACCCATATTTTTTACTTTTGTTTCGCTGGCATCTGAATAAAAAATCAGCAACTTCTAAAAGTTTTTTCTAGCTAACCAGATATTTTAAACAAAAAGAGCAGAGGGGCAAATAACCACAACAAATTAATAAGAAGCCTTATTGCAGGCGTTCTGCTCCTCTGTTATTTTATGACTTACACATGAAAGTTAGTTAAATCTGTAATAACTTATGCCTCTACAATTGCACTAATATTCAACATCGACACTAGAAGCAAAGACTGGTTCCACCCTAATCGCCAAAATACTATCAGGACGGATTACCATATACTCGCCTTGAATATTTCTAATTGGCACACTGATAAAATCTTTAGAACTTGATTTTGGTACTAATTCCCCACTGTACCATTTTTGGAACTCTTGAATGGTGGTAAAACGCACCTCTTCCCGATGACCACCTTCAATTAGCAAGTGTACGGCGTATTCATTTGGAGTTCTGGGCATATAGTTAATTGATCCTGCTGATTATGCGGTGTAAATATCAAAATTACGTTACAACAAATTAGCCCTATGTAGATGAGAACAAATTAAACCTCTGTAGCAGGGTGTCAATCATCTGGGGCAGCGTGTTATGCAGTTCATCTGCTGTTTTGAACAATAACTGTTGATGGTTAGGTAAGTCAAAAGGCAATTCTCCCTCAAAATCTGGGCGCTGCATCTGAACTAGCAAAATTTGTTCGCTGCGCTTGCTTTGGAGGGCATAACCGATTTCTACACAAACATTGGGACTAGGAATCAGTTGCAATGTATCCTGAGTACTGAAAGAAGTTATTGGCGTACTATCGGCAATAAACAGCAAACTCTTGCGAATTTTGCGTAGCATCGTGTTGTTGAGCCGCATAGGAGCATCAGTGGGGCGGGGAGATGCTTCTATTATGATGGGGAGACGCGATCGCCCAACTGCACGCATACGTTGGTTGATATTCTCGATCGCATCATTTAAAACTTCTACTAATAGCTGATTTGAGGTTTGATACTCGCTTTGATAACTCAAAAAGATCACTGGATCTAACTGAGCCATTACCTCTTGCTTTGTAAAATAAATTTCGTGACTAATTAAATCAATATTAGAAATTATATATCCGCCACTGCCTTCGATGTAAAACTCAACGGTTTCTCCTTCTAAATATCGCTGAAACCAATTCGAGCCTTTAACATCCTTGCTGTCTTCTAAAAAGTCTGCTCTTAAACCAGACTTGAGTAAGCTATTTTTACTTAGCCTTAGATCTTGGGGGCGTTTTTCTAGTTCTTGAATTGGCTCATACTGCTCAAGATACCAAGCTTTCAGGGCAATAATAGCCATAATGCACTTTCACCGACAATATTATTTATGCCACATCTGAGGGGCAAGCCTGCATTTTAGCAGTAAGCGGTGACATCTTCACCACATTCATCAGCTAAATAGCACAAAGCGCGGAAGCGTAAACCAACAACTTGTTCGTAGAGGGGGTTGAGTTTACACATTGGGGGAATGTGGAACAAAGTGCGTCCAAATAGTTTGACATCGCGTTCAAATGGACATTGAGCAGGAATCAGTTCACATAAGCGTTTAGCTAATTTGCGATCGCGCACATCTACTTGATCTAACCATTGGCGTACAGGCTGTAATACATCGAAAGAGGTTGCTACACAAGCTGGTTGGGCGATCGCGCTGGCATTTACAGTAGCATCCTTGTCATTAAACCAAACCCAGCTTTCTAAGGTAATGTTTGATTTTGTATAATTAGATACAGTCATTTCTTTTCTCCTGTGTTTCGTAGTAGCTAACTAAGCCTGTCTTTCTCTCTCTAACTACAAAACCTCAAATACTCTTACCGGAATGATTGTTTAGATAACTGGTTTTGTAGTTTTTCTACCTGATATAATCTTGCCCAAACTCAACCCATTTCCGCGTGAGCGATATCACCGAATCTTTGTAAGAGTTAATTATGTTGATCTCAGTAACTTCACGCAGATGGTAATAAGACCAAGGAGGAGGGAGGGATGAATAAAAATTTTCATGTTTGGTTATGAGTAAAAACCTATGATTGCCTAAGAGCAAAAACCATCAAAATTTTGTTTACATCTGCGTACCCTGCGGGAAGCGCTAACGCGCTATATCTGCGTCCATCTGTTTGCATCTGCGTTCTCAAAAAAATGAGAACTTTTGCAAAAATTCTCCTGTTTGAGGGCTACACTACATCTATTGAACAGGGTTGGATGCAGATAGTTCCCAATCCCAAAGTCATAATATCGGCGCAAAAAGCTAATAACGGTTTGACACTCCCCTGCCGTCCATGCGAGGGGATTCTTCGTTCACAGACTCGCCGTTAGACGACAGGCTTGCGCCAATCGCCCAAGAGGGCAAATCTCCCGAAGCGTAGGTTCCGGTGTGTCCCACCGTACTTAATCCTATTTTTAGGATGTTTATGCTGGCATTGATATCCCTGTCTTCCACATAGTTGCAATGAGGGCAAACATGAGTTCTTGTAGACAGAGATTTATTCACTTTTTCACCACAATTAGAACAATTTTGACTCGTATTATGGGGAGGAACTGCAACAGTCACTTTCCCATATTTATGACCAAAATATTCCAACCAAGTGCGAAAAGTGTACCAACCAGCATCACTAATTGATTTAGCTAAATGTCGGTTGCGTACCATGCCTTTCACATTTAAGTCTTCATAGGCTACCAAATCGTTAGATTGGATGACGGAATACGCTAATAAGACGCAGTATTCTTTTCGTTGCCTACTTACTCTTAAATGCTTACGGGCATACCTATTTTTAGCTTTCTGGTAATTATTAGACTGAGGCTGTTTAGCTTTCTTTTTGTCTTCGCTAAACTTCTGGGATTTTTTGCGATTAGCTCGATTTAGCTGTTTTTCTGCCTGGCGATAAAACTTTGGTGATGGTTCTACATTGCCGTTACTATCAGCAATGAAGTAGTTCAAACCGAGGTCTAATCCCACTACCTGTTTAGTTGGTTGTGTTTCTATTCGCACGTTAACATCAATCGCAAACTGAGCATAATAACCGTCAGCACGACGCACTAACCTTACTCGCTTAATTTGCTTGATGTCATAAAAATTAAGGTCATAGGTTCCTTTTAATTTAAGTCTACCTATGCCTTTCTTGTCATTAAAGGTAATAGCTTTCCTGTTTTCAGAAAGTTTCCATCCGCTTGTTTTGTATTCTACTGAACGACAGTTTTTCTTGAATTTTGGAAAACCTTTTTTACCTTTTATCTTCTTTTTACAGTTATCGTAAAACCGAGCTATTGCACTCCAAGAGCGTTCAGCCGCAGATTGTCTTGCCATTGAATTGAGTTCATCAGCAAAGGCAAACTCTTGAGCTAGTACAGCGCAATATTTATTCAATGTGTACTTATCTACCTTTGAATCTTTGTTATCCATCCAAAGGCGCAAGCACTTATTCTGAATGAATTGGCTAGTACGAATTGCTTCGTCTATAGCCTGATATTGCTTGTCTTTTCCCTTGACTTTGAACTCGTAAACGATCATGGCATCGACCAATTCACCACTTCCTTATGCTAACACAAAAGTCATAAAGCAGCCCTAGAAGTGCGGGGTTTTAAACCCAATTTTTCGATAAAAGATTACAAATTATAGTTGATCCAAAAATTTAGGGGCGAACTTTGTGTTTACCCCTAAATTTCGTTAATTTACTACCAACCTGCTGATTAAACTACTAAACTTGCCTTCACACTAGGGCGTTGCCGTCTTCTTCCAGGTTTAGCTGGTGGTTCCACAGGGCTTTGCAGCAAGAACACCAATAAGGGGCGACTCTGAAGTTCGCGTCGAATTAAGCGTTGCAGGTCGCGCTCGATTTGAGTTTCTAACCCTGCCCAATCAACCTCTAACCCTTCCTCGCCAAAGGAACGCGCAAATTCTGCCCAGCGATCGTTTAAGGTATTTTCAATCGTCTTTTGGACTAATGCTTGTAAAAGCGATCGCTCAACCGCAGTAACAACTCCTCGCAGATGCACCTCTGGTTTAGTCATTATCTTGCCTTCCCAGTTGACAGCCGCCGCTACTGTCACCACACCATCGTCAGCTAATTGCTGGCGTTCTTTCATTACATTGTCATGAACAAGACCAGCATTATCTACCAGTTGCAGTCCTGAAGGCACTTTACCCGTAACACGTAAAGCATCCTCAGACAACTCCACAACATCCCCATTATCAATAATCACCATATTTTCCGCAGGGATACCCATACTTTGGGCAGTTTGAGAGTGCTTAACCAGCATCCGATGCTCACCGTGAACTGGCAAGAAGAATTTTGGTTTAGTTAAAGCAATCATCAGCTTTTGGTCTTCTTGACAGCCATGACCTGAAACGTGAATGCCTTTATCACGACCATAAACCACGTTTGCACCCTGCATCATCAGCTTGTCGATGGTATTGACAACTGCGATCGTATTTCCTGGGATGGGATTTGCCGAGAAAATAACTGTATCGCCTTGACGAATGCGGATATTGCGATGTTCATTGTTAGCAATGCGAGTGATTGCTGCTAGTGGTTCACCTTGAGAACCTGTTGTCAGAATTAACACTTTTTCAGGAGGGAAATTCTGAATTGCTTGTAATGGCTCAAATAAGTTATCTGGACATTTAATGTAACCTAGATTCCGCGCTTGGGCGATCACATTCAACATTGAACGACCTACCACAGAAACAACCCGATTACGCTTCTGTGCTATTTCCAGAACCATATTGATTCTGTGAACAGATGAAGCGAAGGTTGTTAGTAGTACTCGTCCTTTTGCCTCACCAATAATTCGGTCAAGATTAGGATAAACAGAACGTTCTGAAGCTGTAAATCCAGGTACTTCTGAATTAGTAGAATCACTAATTAAGCAAATTACACCTTTCTCACCATGCTCTGCTAACCTGTGTAAATCATAAAACTCACCATCAACCGGAGTATGGTCAATTTTAAAATCACCTGTATGAATAACAACGCCGACAGGAGTGTGTATAGCTATTGTGAAACTATCAGCAATTGAGTGAGTATTACGAATAAACTCTACAAAAAACGACTCACCAATTCGCACAACATCGCGCGGCATTACTCGCTTTAATTTTGTGCGATCGGCAACACCTGCTTCTTCCAATTTTCCTTCAAGTAACGCCATTGCTAGACGCGGCCCGTAGATGACTGGAATATCAAACTGCTTGAGGTGATAGGGAATACCGCCAATATGGTCTTCATGACCATGCGTAACAATCATGCCCTTAATTTTGTGGCTGTTTTCCCGCAAATAAGTCATATCCGGCAAAACAATATTAATGCCGTGCATACTATCTGTAGGAAATGCCAAGCCAGCATCTAACAGAATAATTTCATCATTAAATTCAAAAACGCAAGTATTCTTACCGATTTCATGCAATCCACCTAAAGGAATAATTTTGAGAGTTGGTTGAGATCCGTTATTAGTCATTTTCTTCGTAATAAGTAATGGTTTATTAGTCATGGAACAAAAATTTCAAAAATTTGCATCAAGTAGAACTTTTAATCAAAGCTAAGTCAAGAGATTTCTTGCAAAAATCATTTATTTTACTATCCATAGGCTGCGTACACTTGGGTAAACCTAGTGCGACCCTGTGGTAAGGCTAGGCTTACATTTCTGGTTAATTTTCTAAAATATGACTTATGCAAGAAGTCTAATGTTAAATATGGAAAAAAATCTATTGGTCTTTGCTTAAAGCTTATCTCAAAAATCTGTTTGAGGTAACTCAATATCTGTATTTATCTGTGTAGCTTGCGGTACGGCTACGCCTACATCTGTGTTCATCTGTGGTAAATAATCTTTTCAATCAATTTTTGGGATAGGTGATCGGAAACAACTAAAAATGCCTGTGATATCAATTTATCCATTGATAAATTACCAGTATTGGTATCAACAACTTAATACTCAAGCTTGAAACCTAATCCAGTAATATTCATTCTTTTTTTAATTTGACATCCTTTATTTAACTTAAATTAAAGCTAGTTCAGTTAATAGCGCTTTTATTGCTTGGCTATCTTTTTCTGATAAATCCGTAAGTGGTAAACGACTACCGCCTACATCCCAACCTTGCAGCTTGAGAGCTACTTTAACAGGAATTGGGTTGGTGTCACAAAATAAACCTTTAAACAAGGGGAAGAGTTTCAGGTGAATTTGAGTTGCAATCTGGCTTTGATTTGTTTCAAAAGCTTGGATCATTTGTTGAATTTGATTTCCAACTAAATGACTAGCAACACTAACCACGCCCACTGCTCCGACTGCCATTAATGGCAAAGTAAGAGAATCATCTCCAGAGTAAATCGAAAATTCTGCTGGGGTTAGGCAGCGAATTTGACTTGCTTGATCGAGGTTTCCTGTAGCTTCTTTAATAGCAATAATATTGGAGATTTCTGCCAAACTAGCAACAGTTTCTGGGAGAAGATTTTGACCTGTACGACCTGGGATGTTGTAAAGCATTATAGGTAGGTCAGGACAGGCTTGGGCGATCGCCTGAAAGTGTTTATATAATCCCGCTTGGGGTGGTTTATTGTAATACGGTACAACTTGTAAAGAACCATCTAACCCTAGTTTAGCAGCTTTTTGTGTTGCTGCGATCGCTTCTGATGTGGAATTAGATCCTGTCCCAGCTATAACCTTAGCTTTGCCTTTAACAGCATTTAATACTACCTGAAATAACTGGAACTCTTCATCCCAACTCAGGGTTGGAGATTCCCCTGTAGTACCACAAATTACCAGCCCATCTGAACCATTTTCAGCTAAATGCGCTGCTAGTTGTTCAGCTAGATCATAATTAACACTTTCGTCTTCTTTAAATGGTGTCACCATTGCAGTGATCACCTTACCAAAGTATACCACGCTTTTATAAACTCCTCATTATATAGCAATTAGCGGTTAGCAATTAGCAGCTAGCTTTTAGCTATCAGTAGTCTAAATTTTATCGTTAAAAACTGATTAACTAAAGCTAACGAAATTATTTAGCTGTGAATCTTAGCTAATTGCTGATAACTGATTGCTCTTTGCTGAGATATAGCTTTTTTCAACTAACAATTCAGCAATTTGAACCGCATTTAAAGCTGCTCCCTTGCGAATTTGATCTCCACTTAACCAAAGTTCTAAGCCAGAAGGATGAGAAATATCTTGACGAATTCTACCTACTAAAACGTCATCCTGACCTGTAGCATCTATTGGCATGGGGAAATAATTTGCTTGCCAATCTTCTACCAGTTTCACACCTGGGGCATCGGCTAAAATTGATTTTGCCTTAGCTACTGGAAATGGTTCAGCAAATTCTAAATTAATTGCTTCTGAATGCGCTCTGAGTACAGGAACCCGTATACAAGTAGCTGTTACACGCAAATTTGGGTCGCCGAAAATCTTGCGTGTTTCATTGAGCATTTTCATTTCTTCTTCACAATAACCTTGTTCATTAATCGGGGTATTGTGTGGGAATAAATTAAATGCTAGTGGATAAGGAAATACTTCAGGAACTGGATTTTCACCATTTAAGATAGCTTGGGTTTGAGTTTTGACTTCTTCCATTGCTCTGGCACCAGCACCACTAGCAGATTGATAAGTGGCTACGACAATCCGTTGAATCGGCTGGATTTTATGCAAAGGCCAAACTGCTACCGCCATTAATATAGTAGTGCAGTTGGGATTAGCAATAATACCTTGATGAGTAGCTGCTGCTTCGGGGTTAACTTCTGGTACTACTAAAGGTACTTGCGGATTCATCCGAAAGGCGCTGGAGTTATCAATCATAACGGCACCAGCGTCTACTATCTTATCAGCCCAAGCTTTAGAAGTAGAGCCACCAGCAGATGCTAGAACAATATCAATTTGATCAAAAGAGCGATCGCCAACCGCCTCAATTGGCAAATTTTCGCCTTTAAATGGCAACGTTTTACCAGCAGAGCGAGGTGAAGCCAATAACTTTAAATCAGCCAAAGGAAAGTTGCGACGATCCAATAACTCTAATAACTCAGTCCCGACTGCACCAGTGGCTCCTAATATTGCCACACGATATGAATTAGACAAACGCTTATCCTCCACTGAAATACTGAGTAGTAACCGATATCAAAATCAATAATTTTTGTTCTAAATCTCTGAATGCTTTAACCTTAAAGGTTTATTTGGTTATAAGTCGATCTTTAAATATTCATCATAATTTAAGCACATTTTACACTCTTAAGCTCTCAAAGTCTGCCATGAGACTCAGATTAGCTAATACTGATGGCAACTACATACCACCTATGTATTATTATCAGATCCGGAAGATATAAAAAGCACGCAGGGTAGCCAAAGTCTCATCTACCCAAGCTTAGAACATTAGATGCCGTCGCTGTGGTGGCAGAACTAGAATATCACTGTGTTGCCAGGATTGAAGTAAACCCTGATACACCAGGATTGCACCACCAGCCATCCTTGCTTTTTCAGCTTAAAATTTAAGTTTAGCCTCAGAAATTAGAGAATTTGTTTGATGAAAGTTACCCAGGAAAAGCTTCCCGCTAGTCAGATTGGTCTGGAAATTGAAATTCCAGCAGAAATGTCCAAATCCGTTTACGAAAAGGTAGTTCAGAACCTGTCGCGCACTGCTAATATTCCTGGGTTTCGCAAAGGAAAAGTGCCACGTCAAATCCTTGTCCAGCGAATGGGAACACAACGGCTCAAGGCAGCAGCCTTAGAGGATCTAATTCAAGAAGGCTTTAAAAAAGCTCTTGAGCAAGAAGCGATCGCGGCAATTGGCAACTATCAAGTCCTCTCTCCAATGGAGGAAATGGTTACTCGGTTCCAACCAGGAGAAGCATTTACTTTCTCAGCATCTGTTGATGTAACACCAGAAGTCAATCTTGGTGAGTATACAGGTTGGCAACTACAAGCCGAAGAAGTTGTTTATGACCCTAGTGAAGTAGATAAGTTTTTAGATGAGCGCCGCGCTGAAAAAGCTACTTTAATTCCTGTAGAAGGACGACCAGCACAGCAGGGCGATGTAGCAGTTGTTGACTATTCAGGAGTATTTGCCGAGGTTGAAGAGGGAGAAACTCCCGCAGAAATCCCAGGCGCACAAGCTACTGACTTTGAAATCGAGCTAGGGGAAGGAAGATTCATAGAGGATATTATTAATGGGATAGTCGGAATGAATAGCGGAGAAACCAAAGAAGTCTCCGTACAGTTTCCCGAAGATTATCCCCGTGAAGACTTAGCAGGTAAGGCTGCACTCTTCACCATTACCTTGAAAGATTTGAAGGAAAAAGAGTTACCTGAGTTAAATGACGATTTTGCTCAAGAAGCCAGCGATTTTGACAACTTGGCAGAATTAAGGGAATCTCTAGAAACTAGATTTAAAGACAAGGCTACACAAGCAACCAAAGCTAATAAAGAGCAAGTTTTAGTAGAACAACTGCTAAAACAGGTAGAAGTTGACCTACCAGAAAGCTTGATTGAGCAGGAAATCCAAACTCAGATGCGGCAAACAATCATGCAGATGCAGCAGATGGGTATGGACGTGAATAAGGTGTTGAACGAGGAAATGGTTCGACAGTTAGCAGAGCGATCGCGCCCTGAAGCACTTACTCGCCTTAAACAGTCCTTGGCGTTGGAAGAAATTGCTAAACGCGAATCTCTCCAAATAGAAGCAGAGGAACTAGAAGCAAAAATCGCCGAATGGATGCAGCAACTATCTGGACAAGAAGTTAATCCCCAACGCTTACGCGAGGTAGTTGAAGCTGACTTACGCAAAGAAAAAGCGATTAACTGGTTGGAAGAACATTCCACCATTGAACTTGTTCCCCAAGGTTCACTTGTAACAGCTGATTCAGATAGTGAAGCTGATAGTACAACAGATGCTACAGAAGCGCGTGAAGTTGAAGTTGAAGTTGTTAGTGAAACCGAGTAACTAGAAACTCAACTGTCTACCTCTGAATAACTTAATATTTCTCTCAAGCTAGGGCGCAGTCAAATTCTGTACCCTAGCCCTCAATCTTGTAACATGGTCAAAGGCAGCGGATTCGGATATAACGGAATTAGGAACAATAAAATTCACCATTTATTGGCAAATAAGCGCCTGAGTCTAACTTTACAATTTTGCTCCATAAAAATAGCCCTATGCTTATCTCGAAATCAGCAAATTACTCAATTACCAGCCTGAACAACTTAGAGGTTTATTCCTCCAGCAATGTCATCCCGATGGTGGTAGAACAGACTGGTCTGGGTGAACGGGCTTTTGATATCTACTCACGGTTATTGCGTGAACGAATTATATTTATGGGTACGCCCGTAGATGATACGGTGGCTGACTCACTTGTTGCCCAACTGCTGTTTTTAGAATCTGAAGATCCAGAAAAAGATATACAACTGTATATTAATTCTCCAGGTGGATCTGTAACAGCAGGCATGGCAATTTATGACACAATGCAACAAATTCGTCCTGATGTAGTAACAATTTGTTTTGGTTTAGCTGCCAGTATGGGAGCCTTCCTACTATCAGGTGGAGCTAAAGGCAAGCGGATGGCACTTCCTAGCTCTCGAATTATGATTCATCAACCGCTCGGAGGCGCTCAAGGACAAGCTGTTGATATTGAAATTCAAGCTAAAGAAATTCTTTATCATAAGAGTAAGCTCAATCAGTTATTGGCGGAACATACAGGTCAGCCTATAGATAAAATAACAGCAGATACAGAACGCGATTTCTTTATGTCCTCTGCTGAAGCAAAAGATTATGGTTTGATTGATCAAGTTATTGATCGGCACAATCTTAAAAACTCGGACGTAACTCTCACCTCACTCTCATAAGAGGCAAATATGTCTAAATACGACTCCCATTTGAAATGTTCTTTTTGTGGCAAGTCTCAGGAGCAGGTGCGGAAGTTAATTGCTGGTCCGGGGGTCTACATTTGTGATGAATGTGTTGATTTGTGTAACGAAATTCTCGATGAGGAATTGTTGGACTCTAATGCTCCATCACCTCAAGCTGTACCCAAGTCAGAACCTTCCAAAAAGCGCCGCGCTCATACTGCCAATTTGTCTCTTAGTCAAATTCCTAAACCTAGGGAATTGAAGAAGTTTTTAGATGAGCACGTTATTGGTCAGCAGGAAGCCAAAAAAGTTCTTTCAGTGGCAGTCTACAATCACTATAAGCGTTTAAGTTTTATCCAATCTAAAAATAGTGGTAAGCCTGGGGCTGATGATGCAGTAGATTTGCAAAAATCTAATATTCTGTTGATGGGCCCTACTGGTTGCGGTAAAACGCTGTTGGCACAAACATTGGCAAGTATTTTAGATGTGCCTTTTGCTGTTGCTGATGCTACTACTCTGACAGAAGCAGGGTATGTAGGAGAAGATGTTGAGAATATTTTGCTACGACTTTTGCAGGTAGCAGATTTCGATGTCGAGGAAGCGCAACGGGGAATTATTTATATAGATGAAATTGATAAGATTGCCCGTAAGAGCGAAAATCCCTCAATTACTCGTGATGTTTCTGGAGAGGGAGTGCAGCAAGCTTTACTAAAGATGCTAGAAGGCACTGTTGCTAATGTTCCTCCTCAAGGGGGACGCAAGCACCCTTATCAAGACTGTATCCAGATTGACACCAGCAATATTATGTTTATTTGCGGTGGCGCGTTTGTGGGTCTGGAAAAAATTGTTGAACAGAGAATGGGGAAAAAGTCAATAGGCTTTATTCAACCGGGGGAAGGGCAACCACGAGAAAAACGCGCAGCAGATATTTTGCGACACATGGAACCCGATGATTTAGTAAAGTTTGGGCTGATTCCAGAATTTATTGGTCGGATACCTGTGGTGGCGGTGGTTGATCCGTTGGATGAAGAAGCATTGATTCAGATTTTGACGGAACCTCGTAATGCTTTGGCGAAGCAATATCAAAAGCTGCTAAAGATGGATAATGTCCAGTTAGATTTTAAAGCGGATGCGTTGAAGGCGATCGCACAAGAAGCTTATCGTCGGAAAACAGGCGCACGCGCTTTGCGGGGAATTGTGGAAGAATTGATGCTGGAAGTGATGTATGAGTTGCCTTCTCGTAAGGATGTGACTCGTTGTACAATTACGCGGGAAATGGTGGAAAAACGTTCGACGGCGGAGTTGTTGGTGCATCCTTCTTCGTTACCAAAGCCTGAATCGGCTTAGGTGTTGGTATAAATTAAATATTTCTCTGGTGTAGGGACTGTTTGATTTGTTTGGTTGTGAGACTGGCAAATTAACCAGTTCCTACAAAATTTTTTATAAGCAGATAATATTCAGTAGTCTGTTTTGTAAGCAAGTTTTGGAGAATTAACCACAGATGGAACACAGATAAACACAGATGGACTCAGATGTAATAATTAATTTTCGCAAGCAGTGTAGTGATTAAGCCTTTTGAAAGATAGGCTCTAAGAGAAGTGTATTATGAGAATTTGTTAGGAGAAATTTAACTTTACTAGCAGATCAAAGTTTTAAGATGGCTTTTATTCAAGTTCGCGACATTGAGCATTACTACGAATGGATTCCCGCAGAGCGTACCTCTGAGAATAAACCAGTGATGGTATTTTTACATGGTTGGGGTGGATCTAGTCGTTACTGGAATAGCACGGCTGAGGCTTTATCAGATTCTTTTGATTGTCTGTTATATGATATGCGTGGATTTGGGCGTTCTCGCGCGGTTTCTGGGACAGAATCGCCTTTGGTAGAATATCCACCTACTACAACAGCAGAATTTACTTATGAGATGGAAGAATATGCAGAAGATTTAGCTGGTTTATTGGATGCTTTAAATCTTCAGCGAGTTTATATTAATGCTCATTCAATGGGCGCTTCGGTTGCAACTTTTTTTCTGAATTTGTATCCAGAAAGGGTAGAAAAGGCGATTCTTACTTGTAGCGGTATTTTTGAATACGACGAAAAATCTTTTACCACTTTTCATAAGTTTGGTGGTTACGTTGTTAAGTTTCGTCCGCGTTGGTTATACCAATTGCCTTACATGGATAAGATGTTTATGCAGCGATTTTTACATCGCTCTTTACCTCGTGATATTAGTCGTGCTTTTTTAGAGGATTTTTTACTAGCTGATTGCAATGCGGCTTTAGGGACTATGGTTACTTCTGTTAGTAAAAAAGCGGCGGAAGTGATGCCTGGTGAGTTTGCTCAGATTAAAGTTCCTACACTGTTGGTTGCTGGAGAACATGACATTATTATTCCAGCAGCAATGGGAAGACAGGCTGCAAGTTTAAATGATTTTGTGGAGTATTTTGAAATTCCTGATACTGCTCATTTTCCGATGTTGGAAGATGCGGAAACTTATCTGAGAAAGGTAAGAGAGTTTTTGGGAGTTAAAGATTTGGTGAGTGCTTAAAGTAGAACCCCACCCTCAGCCCCTCCCCGTCGTGCAGGGAGGGGAGTTTGATTTTATGCGTTGTTTGGTAAACCTAAAATATCTATGGCTTTTTCTAAAACTTCATCGGGGTCGAAGGGTTTAGTCATATAAAGATTTGCGCCAACTTGATTACCTTTTTGTTTTTCAAATTCTTGTCCTTTTGCCGTCAACATAATGATGTAAACATCATCCATTTTTAACTCATTTTTGACGACATTACAAACTTCAAAACCACTCATTTTAGGCATCATCACATCGAGGAAAACTAATGCTGGTTTTTCTGATTGAATCATTTCTAAAGCTTCGATTTATTATTTCCTCTACGGGTTGAGGATAGTGTTGTTGATAAAGTTCTAAGAGTCGGATTAAATCTTGAGTATATGTATCGGCGTGGGAAAGATTACCACCAATGAAATTAACAGGGTTATTAATTTCGTGAGCAACACCTGCCACTAACTGACCCAAGCTAGACATTTTTTCACTTTGAATCAGTTTAGCTTGGGTTTGTTGCAATGTTTGTAAAGTTTGTTGTAATTGTTAGGCTTGGCTTTGAGCTATAAAGGCGGTTGTACTAGCTTCAGAATAAAGTTCTGCTTGGTTAAGTGCGATCGCTAATTGTTCGGCTACAGCTTGTAGTAACTCAACCTCAGTCCAAACTCTTGCTGTTTCAGAATGTCCGCAACTTAAAACACCAATTTGCCCAGAACGAGTTTGGATAGGCAGTGCGATAAAAGCTCTCAATTTTACAGATTTTAAGAACCGTTGAATTGATGCGTCTTTTAAAGTTCTAATTTCTTCACAACAAATAATTTCTTTATTTAAAAGCTTTTCTGTCAAAATCCCCATTTCTTTGCCGCGATAGTAACCCATCAGGCTATGTAATACTGGGTCTTTCGCTTCATTAACTACTTCCCAAGCAGGTTGATTATCCCAAAACATTAAGTTTATAGGACAGCAAGAGTTGATACATAAAATTTCTGGGCGATACCAAATAAATAAGCAGCGATCAATTTGCAATAAATTGCGAACTTGTTCGACTGTTGTTGATAAAATAGCCTCAAGATCTAATGATTGATGTATTTGTTTAGATAACTGAAAAAGTAACGCTTCTCTGCGGCTTTCTTGTAATTGTTTCCGGTGAAGAATCGCAATTTCAATTGCCGAAGCTGCTTGTGATGCTACTAAAGTTAATATTCTTAAATGTTCTGTTGTATAATTAACTAAATCATGAGAATCAATTTTAATTATACCAATAATTTTATTTTTAGCTTTTAATGGTACACAAATCAGCGATTTTATTAATGATTTCCTGTCGATTTTTCTAGAGTCGGATAAAACCTCGTTAACTATTTAGCCTTTACCTGTTAAGATAATATCACCAATAATTCCCTTGCCAATTTCTAAAGGTAATTTACCATACTCTAGTCCACCAAATTCTGCTATAATTTCAAACTTTCCTTTAATGTCATTAAGCAATATTACAGCGCCGCTAGTTGCTGCAATTAATCTTTTAACTTCATCAATAACTAAGGCAGCTACCTCTTTAAGATCTAAACTAGCTGTCATTTTTTGAGAAATATTATATAACAGCGTTGTTTCTCGATATTTATCTAATAATTCTGCTGCTATGGTTTTCTTTTCTAGTTCTTGATTAACGAAGTATGAAAGCAGTATATAAAATACTGCAATTACCTAAAGTATTTATATTAGAATTCCCCAACTACCTATTGAAATTACTGAAATTTCCAGATTTTGTCAAAAATTAACTCAATGTCAGTGCAAAAAACTAATTGCAGACAGGAGATAGGTAGGCAAAAGGAACATAGCAAAAAGATATCTCAAGAAATTACATCTCAGGCCAAACAGCACAAGGCTTTTAGGTTCGTTTTTGAAAATGTCTAAAGAAATAGCGATCGCACCCGTCTCTGGGTCAATTGGCTTAAGCAGGTTCCCTAGAAAACTATTTAGTGTAAGAAACTTGCTGCTAACTACCTTTATATGCTAACTGTGGGTACTGGCAGATGACATATAAAATATACCCATAGACATAAATCTATTTGTTGATTATGAAAATTCCTACTCTTCGTGCCTCTAGACTGTTACTTGTCTTAGCATTATTACTAACAAGCTGTGGTAACACTAACAACTCTACAACCACAACAAACTCCTCCACCAGCAATACTTCCTCCACTGGCATCCCTATTGGTGTTGCCTTAGCCTTAACTAGCAACGTTGCCTTACTAGGTCAAGAAGGCGTAGCTGGCGCGAAAATTGCTGAAAAATATTTTAACGATAAAGGCGGTATTGACGGCAAACCAATAAAATTGGTTGTTCAAGATACTGGCGGAGATGAAGCAGGAACAATCAACGCATTTCAAACCCTGATTACTCAAAATAAAGTAGTTGGTATAGTTGGCCCCACACTCTCGCAGCAGGCATTTAGTGCTGACCCCATTGCCGAACGTTCCAAAGTCCCCGTAATTGGGCCATCCAACACAGCTAAAGGCATCCCAGAAATTGGCGACTACATAGCGCGTGTCTCAGCACCAGTTTCTATTGTTGCTCCTAACTCAGTCAAGGCAGCACTTAAGATTAACCCCAACATTAAAAAAGTAGCTGTTTTTTATGCACAAAATGACGCTTTTAACAAGTCAGAAACAGAAATTTTTCAGCAGACAGTAAAAGATCAGAAACTAGATTTGGTAACAGTTCAAAAGTTTTTAACAACTGACACAGACTTTCAATCCCAAGCAACTAATGCCATCAATCTTAAGCCTGATTTAATTATCATTTCTGGACTAGCAACAGACGGCGGTAACTTAGTCAAGCAACTACGCGAACTGGGATACAAAGGTTTAATTATTGGTGGTAATGGTTTTAACACCTCTAATATATTTTCTGTTTGCAAAAATCTTTGTGATGGCGTTCTTGTGGCTCAAGCTTATAGCCCTGAGCATCCTGGGGAAATTAATCAAGCGTTCCGCACTGCCTATGTCAATCAATATAAGAAAGAACCACCTCAATTTAGCGGACAAGGTTTTGCTGCTGTGCAAGTATTTGTAGAAGCCCTCCAAGATGTGGATAAAAAAACTGATGTCAGTAAAATGCCATTAGCTGAATTACGCACACAACTTAACAAGCAACTGTTAACTAAAAAGTATGATACCCCTTTAGGCGAAATTGCCTTTACACCAGTAGGTGATGTGATTCAGAAAGAGTTTTACGTTGCACGATTAAAGGTAGATTCTAACGGGAATAATGGTAAATTTGAGTTTATCAAGTAAGCTAAGGCGCATTGATTTGTAATTGAGAGAAAAATTATCAAAACCGCTTCCCCTCTCTCCTCCCTTCTCCCTCCTCTCCCCCTCAAACAAAAAACTTAGAAACACAACAGCTTAGTTGTCACTGTTACTAATGGATATAACATTATTTTTACAACAATTCTTAAATGGGATATCAATTGGTACTGTCTATGCAATTTTTGCATTAGGATATACGCTAGTTTTTTCTATTCTAGGCATTATTAATTTTGCTCACGGTGCAATTTTTACTGTTGGTGCGTATTTCACCTACGCGCTCATGGGGGGACAATTTGGTTTTAACGGATTACTAGCTAATGCCAAGTTCCCCATACAATTACCCTTTGCAGTAGCTTTAATTTTGGGAAGTACAATAGCTGGATTGCTAGGAGTAGCAATTGAAAGAATCGCTTTTCGTCCTTTACGAAATAGACAATCTGATTCGCTGCTCACGGTTGTTTCTAGCTTGGGTGTAGCATTAGTAATCGTGAATTTAATCCAATATTTAGTAGGAGCAGAAAACTATACTTTCCCTTCAAATACTTATGGTAATTTACCTCCTGCCATCAACTTTGGAACCTTAGATAAACCAATTCCGATTCGCAGTGTCCAAGTAGTTATTTTTGGGGTATCAGTAGTAATTCTGGTAATTTTGACATTTTTTATTAATCGCACTAAATTTGGTAAGGCGATGAAAGCTGTAGCAGAAGATCCAATTACGGCTAGTTTACTAGGAATTAACACAGATTTTTTTATTGTTCTTACCTTTTTCGTAAGTAGTTTTTTAGCTGGGTTGGCAGGAACATTAGTAGGTTCAAGCGTGAGCATTGCGGGGCCTTATTTTGGGATTGCTTTCGGATTAAAAGGTTTAGCAGTAATTGTTTTGGGAGGTTTAGGAAGTGTTCCAGGTGCAGTGTTGGGCGGGTTAGTTATTGGGTTAGTGGAAGCATTCGTTCCGGCAGATTATTCTGCTTATAAAGATGCTGTGGCTTTTGGTATTTTGTTTATTATGTTGTTGGTTAAACCCGAAGGGTTGTTAGGGCGAAAGTTTATTCAAAAGGTGTAAATAATTTCTTGCCACATAAGATAAACCCACACCCTCCCATAAATACGCTACGCGCACATTCCGTAAAAAGAGGGGGGGGGAATTGATTATTTGATTGATGGTTTTATTCCTCGTAGTCGCCGTACTCTTCCTCATCATCCATATTATTTTGTATGGGGATAGCAGCAACGATCGCATCAATTACTTTTGCTACTTGGATAACTTCTAACCCAACGTCAGGGAAATTTTGACCTTTAGGTATAATTGCGCGTTTAAATCCTAATTTGGCAGCTTCTTTAAGTCGTAATTCCATTTGAGAAACTGCACGAATTTGTCCACCTAAACCAACTTCGCCAATTAAGACAGTACTAGGATCAACAACGCGATCGCGAAAACTAGCAACAACTGCGATCGCAATTCCTAAATCTACTGCTGGTTCTTCCACATTTAAACCACCTGCGGAAGCAACATAAACATCCAACTTCGATAGCGGAATACCAACTCGTTTTTCTAAAACTGCCAAAATTTGTAGTAGTCGGTTATAGTCAACGCCAGTAGTAGAACGACGCGGCGAAGAATAGCTAGTTGGACTTACCAAAGCTTGCAACTCTACCACAATTGGGCGAGTACCTTCACACGCAACCACAATTGACGTACCAGGAGCCATATCATCGCGGTTGCCTAAAAATAATTCTGAAGGGTTTGATACCTCTCGCAGACCCCGATCAATCATTTCAAATACGCCAATTTCGTGGGTAGCTCCAAAACGGTTTTTAACCGAGCGTAGCAGACGATGAGAAGCAAAGCGATCGCCTTCAAAATACAATACTGTATCAACCAAATGTTCCAGCACTTTTGGCCCTGCGATCGCACCTTCTTTAGTAACATGACCTACAATCAACAGCGTGATATCTTCCCGCTTCGCTACCTGCATTAAAGCGGAAGTACATTCCCGCACCTGAGATACTGAACCTGGAGCCGATGTTAAAGTTGAAAAGTAAACAGTTTGAATACTATCAATCACCGCCACATGAGGCTTTAAAGATTCCAATTCCTTCAGAATCTCTTCTAAATCTGTTTCAGCCAAGGCATACAAATTTGGATCGCTAGTAGCAGGCTTAGTAACTATCTCAGACGAGGTTTTTAAGCTAATATCTGCTTCAATTGTTACGTGACCATTCTCACTTACGTTATGAACAGAAGATGACACAGCATGATCTATTACATCTTCTTGAGCAGAATTACCAACACCCAAGCGAGAAGCTCTTAGTTTAATTTGTTGCCCCGATTCTTCCCCAGATACATAGAGGATACGGTAATTTTGGGACAAACCATTAGCTACTTGAAGTAATAAAGTTGATTTACCAATCCCAGGATCACCACCAATTAATACTAGAGAACCTGGCACAATCCCACCACCGAGTACTCGGTCTAGTTCTCCGTATCCCGATGACCATCGGGGTTGGTCTCTTTCAGTAATATCAGCAAATTTAATTGAAGCTCGTGGTTGAGGCGATTTTGGCGATTTACTATTACCTCGTGGTTGAGATTGCCAACTATTGCGGCTAGTAGAATTACCTGGCGCTGTAGTGACCTGCTCATCCAAAGAATTGTAAGTGCCACAAGAAGGACATTTACCAAACCATTGTGAGGATTCTGCACCGCAGGCGTTACAAAAATAAGACGTTTTTGGCTTTGCCATCCCGAATTGTTAAAGAAATTTAAGAGACGTTAATGTAAAGAAACGTTAAAAAGCTGATTCAATCAGGGTTTCAAGCTTTTTAAATTAATTAAAGACAGTGATATGTTAATGATAAGGTATAAAAAATTAATGTTCAGAAACAACAGAAACTAGGAGCATTGAAGAGCTTGGAAAGCCACAAAGAAAAAATCCTGGTAGTAGACGATGAAGCCAGCATTCGTCGGATCTTAGAAACTCGACTGTCCATGATTGGCTACGATGTAGTCACTGCTGCCGATGGAGAGGAAGCCCTAGAGACTTTTCGCAAATCTGAACCTGATTTAGTGGTTTTGGATGTGATGATGCCAAAGCTTGATGGCTATGGTGTCTGTCAGGAATTGCGAAAAGAATCTGATGTTCCCATCATTATGCTAACTGCTTTAGGAGATGTAGCAGACCGCATCACAGGTTTAGAGCTAGGCGCAGATGACTACGTTGTTAAGCCTTTTTCTCCTAAAGAATTGGAAGCCCGTATTCGTTCAGTTTTACGGCGCGTAGACAAAATAGGTGGCTCTGGCATTCCCAGTTCCGGTGTCATCCTGGTGGGGAATATTAAAATTGACACTAACAAGCGGCAGGTTTACAAAGGCGATGAACGCATCCGACTAACAGGGATGGAGTTTAGCTTGTTGGAATTGTTAGTTAGTCGTTCCGGGGAACCATTTTCACGTTCAGAAATCTTGCAAGAAGTTTGGGGTTATACTCCAGAACGCCACGTAGATACGCGGGTGGTGGATGTCCATATTTCGCGCTTACGGGCTAAGTTGGAAGATGATCCGAGTAATCCAGAGTTGATTCTGACAGCAAGGGGTACAGGCTATTTATTCCAACGAATTATAGATCCTGATGAATAAGCGATTAGCGATTAGCAATTAGTGATTAGCGATTAGTGATTAGCTCAATTAATTGATTAGTTGCATTATTTATGAATAAAGTAAATGTGTTTCCAACAAAAAGCTAACAGCTAACAGCTAATTGCTAATCGCTCAATTATGGCTAAACCAGATCAAAATCAGGTATTACGACGTTTACCATTGTTTGCAGGTAGTTTAGCGGGCGTTTTGTTATTAATTAACCGCTTGCTAACACCAGAACTGACAAATTCCCAGGCACGTTCTGATGCAGTCGGCGTGATTGTTACTGCATTCTTAATTTTGACTGGTTTATTGTGGCAGCAGGTGCAGTCACGCACTCCCGATGCAGTTGATTTAATTGGGGAAGAAGGCTTTGAACTATCACCGGCATTGCCAGATGCGGTGAAAACAGAACTAGCTTGGGCATCGCATTTATTGTTAACTAATACTGTGACGCGATCGCTTGTTATTTTGTATCAAGGTAAAGTACTGTTACGGCGTGGGGTTTTAGGTGTCAACCGCGATGTTAAACCAGGGGCAATTTTACAGCGAGTCTTAGATAAACAAAAGCCTGTTTATTTAGTAGATTTGAAAGCTTATCCAGGCAGAATAGAATTTGATTATTTACCAGAAAATACCCAAGGCGTAATCTGTCAACCAATTGGCAATGAAGGTGTGTTAATTTTAGGAGCAAATGCGCCTCGTAGTTATACAAAACAAGATGAAAATTGGATACAGGGGATTGCTGATAAATTAGCTAATACTCTTAGTAGTTATTTAGAAACGCCCGCAGGCTGAAGCTTGGGGCTATACAGACTAAGCTCGCCTGCGCGGGCTACTTTAAGATTATAAGAGTACATAATGCGATCGCCAACCGCTATAGCTTAGGCTAGAGGCAGAATTAAAAGGCAAAGTGCCATGCTTCAAAGCACAACAAAAAAACTAACTTTTGAGCAGTATTTAGTTTACAATGACGGGACTGATAACCGTTATGAATTTGAAGATGGGAATTTACTGTTAATGCCTCCTGCTACTGGTAAGCACGAAGCGATTATCACTATGCTACTAATTCGCTTTTTCTTGGAAATCCAAAGATTAGGATTACCTCTACAAGTTCGTCCCAGTGGTACGGAAGTGCTAACCACAGGGCAAGGCAGAAAGCCTGATGTTTGTGTAATTACTAACGACCAAGCACGCGAGATTGAAAACTCAACGGCTATCCTTAAGACTCCACCTATACTAACGGTAGAAGTTGTCAGTCCCGAATCTATTGACCGCGACTATAACCGCAAATTCACGGAATATCAAACTATAGGCATTCCTGAATACTGGATTGTTGACCCAATAAAAAATCAAGTAAGTGTTTGCGTATTGGTTAATGAAAGTTATCAGGTTAAACAGTTTAGTGGGAGCCAGCGAATAGTTTCTCAAACTTTTCCCGAACTAGCTTTAAGTGTTGAGCAGGTGTTGTCAGCTTAAAGTTTATACTGCGAAGCAATGCTGCAAGACGTGAAGAAAGAAAAATCCCCTATCTCTAATAAAACTATAGGTATACGCAATTCATGAGTTTAACTGTTATCTACTGGCTGCTAGTTGCCGTCATGGTTGTTGGTGTGATTGGTGCTGTAATTCCAGGGATTCCTGGTTCTAGCTTGATTGTCGGGGCAATTATTATCTGGGGGGCAGTTAACGGTTTTAGTACCGTAGGTTTGCCTCTAGGAGTCGCCGTTGTAGTCTTACTGCTCAGTATCGGCATTGATTTTTTAGCTACCTATTGGGGAGCAAAACAAGCTGGAGCGAGTAATTGGGGACAAATAGGGGCAGTAGTAGGCTTATTTTTGGGATTTTTCGGCTTATTGCCAGCTTTACCTATTGGAGGCCCATTATTAGGTATTGTGCTTGGGCCATTGTTGGGTGCAATTGTGGGAGAGTTTATTTATAGACGAGAGTTGGAATTTGAGCCTAGACTAAAGCAATCTTTTAAAGCGGGTGTTGGTATTGTGGTAGGTACGGTGGTTGGGCGGTTGATTCAGGGAGTATTAGCGATCGCTGCTGTGGTAGTCTTCTTAGTTACAACATGGCAGATGGGAGTAGGTGCATAAAAACTGACTCTGATAAAGATTTTACCTTTGCGATCTTTGCGTATACCTCTGCGATCTTTGCGTTAAAAAACTAAGGCGGTAATTACCCGCCTTAATATCCCAAATCTAATTAAGAAGCATAAACTTGCTGATAATAAGCCTGATATTCTGGTGATAACAATGGTTCCCACCAATCACGGTTATTGAGATACCACTCCACAGTTTTACGCAAACCTTCTTCCACTGTTACAGAAGGACTCCATCCCAATTCTGTTTTAATTTTTGTAGCATTAATCGCATAACGGCGATCGTGTCCCAGTCTATCTTTTACAAAAGTAATTAACTCACTAGCAGGACGCACAGGCAATTTTATATCCGCATCATCCATTAATTGACAAAGAGTTGTTACTAAATCAATATTCTTAACTTCGTTATTGCCACCGATATTATAAGTTTGTCCTGGTAAACCTTTATGGATAACTACATCTAAAGCTGCACAATGATCGCCAACATATAACCAATCCCTGACATTTTGACCATCTCCGTAAACAGGTAATGGTTTACCCATTAATATATTGATGCACATCAAAGGGATTAACTTTTCAGGAAAGTGATAAGGGCCATAATTATTAGAGCAATTAGTGATAATTGTTGGTAAACCGTAGGTGTGGTAATAGGCACGTACTAAATGATCGCTACCAGCTTTAGAAGCAGAATAAGGACTATTAGGTGCGTAAGGTGTGGTTTCTGTAAATGCTGGGGCATCTGGTGTTAGACTGCCGTAGACTTCATCAGTAGAAACGTGCAAAAATACTGGATGTTGTTCGCTGCTAGTTGTATCAGGATTTTGCAGTGTTTGCCAGTGTTTTTTAAAAGCTTCTAGTAGGGTTAATGTGCCGACAACGTTAGTTTGTATAAATGCGTCTGGTGCTAAAATTGAGCGATCAACGTGAGATTCAGCCGCAAAGTGGGCAATTGTATTAAGGTTTTCTGTAGATAGTAATTCGTCTATGAGGGCGCGATCGCAGATATTTCCCTGCACAAAGTGAAAATTGTCCCTTCCCTCCAAACCCTTTAAATTAGCCTGATTACCAGCGTATGTCAGGGCATCTAGAACCACTATACGGTCATCGGGATAGCGATCGCACCAGTGATGGACAAAATTTGCGCCAATAAACCCTGCGCCACCTGTCACCAATAACCGACGTGGTATCCTCACGACATTAACACTCACGTTGTCTTTCATAACAATATAAATCTCCAAACTTGATAATAAACTAATTTCCAAATAGCCTTAAAATCTGGTGATAAGTAGGTTAACCTAATTCAACATCAAACTTTTTCCCCTACCCATAGACACTGAGAAGTTGGAGACGGGGTTTTAGTTTGAGGTTTTTAGGTTATTCTACTTAACGTAGATTACCCTTTCTAAGTCCTCAACTAGCTGAATCAATCATAATTTCACCTAATTGGGGTTAGCATTATTCAGGCGTATCATTTAAACACTCTCGTAGCGTGAGGAAATAAATCAGGTATATGCAAGAACTTTTTACCTTAGCCGAAAACGGCAACGAACAAGCGCTTTCAACCATCATCAACCAGGCTTTAAATAGCGAAAATATAACCGTACAGTGCTACCGCCATGATACTTGCCTCTACGTTGTGCTGGTATCTGCTGAAACACCTGAACAATCTTACTGTATCAAGTTAATTAACAATCAGCTAAACCATTTACAAACTAAATCGCTTAAAACCGTTCAGGTTTATGGGCGAAAAAACAACCAAGCAGATCACATTTGGACTCAAACATTTGAGTTAAACCAAATACCGAATTCCCGCCCCAGCTTCATACAAAGTTGGTTTGGCAAAAGTAGGCAGCAGCCAAAATCAAAAGCAACCACCTATACAACTAACTTATCGTTACTATTATTAAGTTCTATTAGCTGTTTTTGGGTTGGCACATGGAGCTTGGTAGTAAAATCTCAACCAGATATATTAATAAATAATAATGCTAAAACAGAGACAACAGTTGACTTACAAAATTTATTTACAGAAACAAGCAATCCGTTTTCACTTTCAACGCCTTCTGATAAATTTAACTTAAAAGACAAAGCAGATACTTCTGCTGAAAAAGATAATAAATCTTTTTCTAAATCCGAAAAAAATATTGAAAAGTCTGAAAACAAATCTTCATCTACTGAACAGCCTAAATTAGCAGAAACATCCGATACTTCCACTGAAAATGAAAAAAATAATAAATCTTTTTCTAAATCAGAAAAGCCTGCTAAACAGTCGGAAGTTAAACCGTCATCGGCTGAACAGCCTAAGTTATCAGAAAAATCCGATAATTCTGCTGAAAAAAACAATAAATCTTTTTCTAAATCCGAAAAACCTGTTAAACAGTCTAAATTCGCCGAAAAACCAGATAAATCTGCTTCTAAATCGAAAAAACCTGCTAAACCGCCTGAAATCAAGCCCTCACAAGCTCAATCAACTGAAAAGAAAAATTCAAATAAAAAAAATAAATCAAACAAGAAGTCATCTAATTCTACGCCTGAAATCAAGACAAAATCAGATAAGCCTTCAGAATCAAAAACTCAATCATTAACAACCAAGTCTGTCTCTAAATCTTCTTCTCAGGATACATCTTCTATTGATGCCGAATTAGATAAAAAAGTCTCTACTTCTGAACAAACTACACAACGTTCTGAAGCTGAACCTAATAAATCATCTGTAACTCCTAAACCCACTACGAAATCTTCTAAAAACGAAAAATCTACTGTTCCTGCTACATCAACACCAGTATCTCCAGCCAGCCAGAGTAAATCTGAAACTTCGACAAAAGAAAAATCTGCTGATACCTCAGTGACAACTGATAAATCATCAAAAACTAAGTCTCCCCCTCAATCTTCACCGGATGATAAACCTGACCAGAATTCTGAAGCAATTAAGCAAAAATTAGAACCTAATCCTACTGATAATTCTGCCCAGGATAAAAAATCATCTGACGATTTGCCAGCAGCCGATAAATCTTCACAACCTAACTCTTCTTGGACATCTCCAAGCGAAGAAAAACCTGATAGAAATCCTAAACTTCAACCTTCAGTACCATCTAAAACTCCAAAACCAGACACAACATCAACTCCTCAAAGTACTTCTCAGCCTTCTTTACCAGAAAAGCAATCTGAAAAAAATACTGTTGATGCGCCAAAATCCCAGCCAACTAAAACACCTGCAACTGAGCAAAAACCAGCTATTAGTCCTCCTGAAAATTCTAACACTGGCCCAAGTTCTAAACCGCGATCGTCAAAAAATGACGGTTACATTACTATCAAAGCGGTAGGTGATATCGTTCCTGGTACAAATTTTCCCAATAACCGATTACCAGACAAGAACAAAATTTTTGAAAAAGTCAAAAAATCTTTGGATGGGGCTGATATTTTATTTGGAAATTTTGAAAGTACGTTCACTAATTCTTCTAGAGTTGGCAAAGATACGAGTCGTCCAATGGTATTTGCTTTCAGGACACCACCAACATTTGCGAATGTTTTTAAAAAAACAGGGTTTGATATTTTGAGTGTTGCCAATAACCATTCTTTAGATTTTTCTCAAGTTGGTTTTACTGACACAATGAAAACTATCGAACGTGCAGGCATGAAACCTGTTGGCAAGAAAAATGAAATTGTTTACAAGAAAGTAAAAGATATTCCAATTGCTTTTATTGGGTTTAGTTCTCTAGATGTTCATAATTCTTTAAATGATTTAGAGGCTGCAAAAGCACTTGTTTTAGAAGCAAAACAAAACGCCAAGATTGTCGTGATATCAGTTCATGGCGGTGCTGAAGGAACAGATGCAATGCGGGTAAAAAATAAACAAGAGAATTTCCACGGAGAGAACCGAGGCAATATGGTTCTCTTTTCCCGCACTCTCATTGACAATGGTGCAGATTTGGTATTAGGACATGGGCCACACATTGTCAGAGCAATGGAATTATATAAAGGAAAAATGATTGCTTATTCTCTAGGTAATTTTGTAGGTTACAGAACTTTATCCACAGCAGGAGACTTAGCGAAATCACTTGTTTTACAGGTAAAGCTAAACTCTAAGGGTAATTTTGTGTCTGGAAAAATTCTTCCAGTTATCCTTGATAGACAAGGCTTACCTTACCCCGATAAACAATTAGGTAGTGTGAAGTTAATCACAAAACTTACTAAGAGCGATTTTCCTAATACTGATTTAGCAATTAATCGCAAGGGAGAAATATACAAACAATTCAGGACTTATCGGTTTTTTACTTTAAATTTTGAAGGAAAACCAACTTCAAAACCTAAAGCTTAAAATTGTAGAGAACTTACGCAGTTACAATTTGCCTAGGCGGGTTTAAGTGAGATTGTTGTAGGATACTTTTGGTGAACCCGCCCCTACAGGTGGTGTATTAATCTAAAATTTGCGTAAGTTTTACTGTGTTGGTGTTGGGCTAGGCGTTGGTTCAGAACATAATTTGCTGTCGTATTCAAATTTGACATCAACTATGTAAGGTTGTGTTTTACCAATATTGTTTTGAAACTGGTAAACTTTCAGCGCCTCCTGTGCTATTTGATTAAAAATAGCGTAACCAGAACTTTTGATTAAGAATGGTTCTTCAGCTAGTTGTCCCTTAGCATCAACTAATACACCCATAACAGCAGCGCCAGCCAGCTTATTTGGGCAGGCTGCTTTTGGATAAGCGGGACTAAGGCTAATTATTGGGGCTTCTCCCTTCCGCAATTTTTCTAACAAATCAACAAAACTTTGCCCTAAGTCTTGGTCTTGTGGATTACGAGTTTTAGTTGCCCAAGCAATAAGATTGTTGCGTCCAGCCTCGTCACTTGTACCCGTTTCGTCGCGAGTAATCTGCTGCTGTGACGGATCAATACTTGCTTGGGGTTCTGGTTGTGGCTGCTGTGCTACTGGTGTTGGTTCTGGGGTGCTTTGCGGTTCTGGAGTGGTATCTATAACTTGTGGTTGAGATGAATTATCAGGTTGTACTTCTGTCTTAGGTTCACTATTTTCTGAACGAGGTGCTTCAGTTTCCCTTACGTCTGGTTGAGGAAATTCTCGGTTAGCAAAGAATGGTCGATCATCAATTTTGAATTGTCTTCTAGGCTGCAACCTTCTTTCTTGGGGGATTTGTATTATTAATGGTCTTGGACGTAAGGGCGAAACTGGTGGCAGAGTGTCATTTCTAGATATTGGTGGGAGGCGGATGAGGGGAATATTAGAAGAATAATTGCCTGAAGGCGGTAGCAATGGAACGACAGGTAATGAGGTTAATGGGGGTGTAAGCGGTAAGGGTTGTGTATTGGTAGTTAATGGTGGTAGGGATGTTGTTTGGGGCAGGCGAGCTTGTTCTGTTGGTGTTAATGCTACTACTTCAACACTTCTGCGTATATTCTGTTCTTCTTCTTTAGAATCAGCGGATAAAGTAGGTAAACTCAGGGCTAATAAGCCGTGAATGCCGATGGAAACTACTACCGCGATCGCACTAGGATTTAGCAGCAATTCAGGTAAGTTTTGGCTCGAAGGAAAATAAGACATAGCAGGTAGAGTTATTCACTGCTGCGATCGCAATTCGGAATCAGATCTAAAAAATCTATCCCGCTTTTATATTAGTGTCAGAATTCACTGATGTTCTAACTTGGACAATTAATAAAGAAAAGTAAGGCAATTTTAAATTAGGGCGATCGCTTAATCCAGCATAAATCACTTGCTCTGGTAATGTTGCCCGCTCTACTATCCAACTACGCTCTAGCAAATCATGTTGCTTCAACACCTGCCAAACATCTTCGTAGACAGAACTTACCTTCATCAACACTACTACATCTGCCCACTCTAAAACGGCTTCTAGCTCGCTTACTGTATATAGTGCAGGTAACACCACTAAGCGTTGGTCACGAATGGTTAACGGCACTCCTAATGCCGCTACAGCAGCTAATGGTGAACAAATGCCTGGTACTGCTTCAACTACTGCTTCAGGATATAGCTCTTGTAATGTCTGAGCTAAATAAGTAAAAGTACTATAAAAGCTAATATCGCCTTCTGCTACAAAAGCAACATCTTGACCTAATTTAAGATATTCCCAAATTTGCCCTGCGGAATTTTGCCAAGCTTGAGTTAGTACTGCGGTGTCATGTACATAAGGAAAATTTAAACTTAGTTGTACTTGGTGAGGAACTAACCAACGATCTACAATTTGCTGTGCCAGACCTGGTTTACCATTCACCCCAGCCGGAAAAGCAACAATAGGCACTCCTTGTAAAATCTTGAGTCCCTTAAAAGTAATTAATTCTGGGTCGCCTGGGCCAACGCCGATACCGTAAAGCTTGCCTGTTTGCACAATAGAATCTACAATCCACAATTTAAATAAAGTTTATTCATCGTGTTACCAACCGTCATTTTGCCTGGTTATTTGGAAGGTGCGATCGCCTACCGTTCCCTAGAACAATCTTTAGAACAGTTGGGTTTCCCCACTGTGACAGTACCATTGCGATCGCGCGATTGGTTTCCGACAGTGGGTGGTCGGTCGATGATACCAATTTTGCGACAACTTGACCAAACGGTAAAACAAGTTATGCAAAAATACAACGCTTCCCAGATTAACTTGATTGGTCACTCTGCTGGTGGTTGGATTTCACGAATTTATATAGGAGAACAACCCTATTGTATTCATGGGGATGTCACAGAAGATGCTGGCTTATGGCACGCTCACCCTAATATTGCCACGTTAGTAACTCTCGGAACTCCCCATATTAGCGGTGAACGTTGGACACGCAAAAATTTAGATTTTGTTAAACTCAACTATCCAGGCGCTTTTTACCCCAACCTGCGTTATGTTTGCGTCGCGGGTAAATCTATTTTTGGTGCTAGGCGGCGAGGTAGTTGGTTAGCCTACAGCAGTTATAAATTAACCTGTGGGCGCGGGGATACTTGGGGAGATGGTATTACACCTATTGAAGCCGCTCATCTTGATGGAGCAATTAATCTAACTATAGAGGGAGTTAAACATTCTCCCAAGTCGCCTGGAACTTGGTACGGTTCTCCAGATGCCTTGAAAGATTGGGTTTCCTATTTAGCTTGAGTGATGGTTGTTGTCAAAAGGTTCGTTATATCAAGTGTTCACCGTCTGAAATTTGAATCAAATCGGTGGTATTAAAAAACTTCCATATTTGGTAAGTGGATTATTAAAAATGATAGACGAGAATTTGACAGCATAGAAACCGCTACAACTGCCTTAAAAGCAAAACTAGACACAAGCCCTTTCTCTGCGTTAACAAAAGGTACAGAAACCTTCATAAAATTTTTCTCAAACTCTGCATGAAGCTCTTTTGTGTATGCGCTCTTGTAAACTTTTCACGCATACTTGTAAGAATATCAATTTTTTCTTGACTAAACCGGATTGCCGAATGCAGCAAATTTTCGATTTCGTTAGGCACAGAAGCGTAAAAGCTTTAGTAAAAGAGGCGATTAAATCAGAGTTTAATTATCGCTGTGCCTACTGTGGTTCCAAGTCTAAACGCCTAACCCTAGACCATGTAATAGCTTCGTCACAAGGAGGTATTAATTCATGGGTCAACCTAGTGCCAGCCTGTGCCAAATGCAACAGTAGCAAAGGTTCTAAAAATTTAACTGACTGGTACACAGTATCGCTGCCTTGTTACTCTGAAGAGCGGTTACAGCGGATTTTAAACAGATATAACGTCAAGTCGGGGACGTTCCCACTCAATCGCTCAAAGGGATTTGCATATTTTGGGTGAGCGATTGGGGGAGCAGCGACTCTCTTCAATTCCGGTTGTTAGTCGAGTTTTATAACCTCCACAATAACGCACTCATTGTTTGAATAGTTTGATTTAAATCAAACAAAGTACATAATCTCTATGTCGTAGACAGCAGTTTTTTCCCATCTCATGCTAGTGTGAGTCCCAGCTTAACGGTGATTGCTAATGCTTTGCGGGTGTGCGATCGCTTAATTGAGCAGTTGAAGTAAGCTCAAACCTTTGATGTTTTAATCGAAGATTTAATGGAAGTTATGAAAGAGTGGGCGATCGCTGTATCTTTTTCTATCGCCTATTTTTTGGGTTGGGCAATAATAATCTATTTAGCAATCGCTGCCTTGCCCATGAACTAATCTGTGGGTTGTATCCAAGGATGAATATGAACTATAACCCAGAAAAACATCATCGTCGCTCAATTCGCCTTAAAGGATATGACCATACACAAGAAGGTGCATACTATTTCACGATTTGTTGTCATCAAAAGCAGTGTTTGCTAGGAGAAATTAAGGATGGTGTTATGCACCTAAATCTCGTTGGTGCAACAGTTCAATTTGTTTGGAAAAGTTTACCTCATCATTTTCCATTAATTGAATTGGATGCTTTTGTAGTCATGCCCAATCATGTACACGGAATTATCGTTCTTACCGACAGCCCAGATAACTTCGCCCCTACACCTTGATGGCTGAATATGAACGAAGAACGCCGCAAAGCCTATCTGAATCTAATCTATGCGCTGCTGAATTGCCCCAGTGAGCGAGAACAGATTTTGAATGTCAATTGGGATCTGGTTGATGCTGGGTTATTAAAAGTAATGAAACAGGTGGCGGTAGTGATGGCACAAAAAGGTAATCGCGAAGCCGCCCGGAGCCTGCAAATTTTCACCCCTCGCCTCCAATTTGCCGCTTTTTGGATAGAGGTACTACAGGCGATTGAAAACAGTAATGGCGACCTACAACGCGTGTACCCACTATTGAAAGCCAACCTAGGCTTACTAAATGATAACTTTGCTCAGATGTTGCGAGGCTGGGCAATGTATGTACTACCAGGAAAAGAGCTAGAGCAAGCAGAGATGATTGCCGCCTACATCGCTGATTTCAGTAAACTAATTCAGGAATTTTCGTTGGGTAACCGAGCTATCAATCTGGAAATTGCTGTTGCAGGATACAAAGTTGCTGCCACAGTCTTGACCCGCCAAACTTCACTGATATCGCTCTTCTGTCACTTTAAGCAGAGGAAAAGTGATAATCCGGTTTAAACTCAATCTGTCGCATAGGGTTAGGGAAGAAATTCATCAAAGAAATCAGCCTGGGAAATCCTAAAGACAACTGAGGT
>JAESGO010000089.1_pt1 | contig 49658 bp, 50 predicted proteins | sample 9269701 | NCBI WGS metagenome assembly JAESGO01 (sample SAMN15720690, study PRJNA650881) | algae metagenome | isolation source: Hormoscilla sp. CMT-3BRIN-NPC48 and co-occurring heterotrophs from... | place: USA: Clark Mountains Wilderness, California | collected 2010-04-18 | reverse complement strand
GTCCTCAAGGTGTGGCGCGATGGGGCTGAGCTGGTCTCCTATGCGGGCCCGCTCGGCTACAACGACCAGATCGGACCCTACTGGAAAAACGGCATCTACCGCGAAGCCTCCCCAGAAACCATGGCCGCGCAGTACCGCGATCTCACGGTGACTCCGGGCAAGCTTCCTCCCGTCGTGGCGGCCGCGCCCACCAAAACCCTCGTTGGGACGGACGGCAACGACCGGCTCACGGGCTCGAAGGGCAAGGATGTGATCGTCGGCCAAGCGGGCGACGACGTGCTGAACGGGCGCAATCTCAGGGACGTGCTCAAGGGAGGCGAGGGTCAGGACGCGTTCGTGTTCAACACCCTGCTCGGCCGCACCAATGTCGATCGCATCGTGGACTTTCAGCGCGCCGAGGACAGGATCCACATCGAGAACAAGGTGTACAAGGGTATCGGACGCGCCGGCACGCTCGTGAAGGACGCCTTCGTGGTCGGCACCAAGGCGAAGGATGCGGAGGACCGCATCATCCACGATCGTAAGACCGGCAAGCTCTCATTCGATCCGGATGGGACAGGCGCCGCCGACGCGATCGTGTTTGCGACGGTGCAGAAGCACCTGGTTCTCACCCATGCCGATATTCTCGTGATCTGAGGCGTTCGGCGCCAGCCGGGGAGGGCTGGCGCCGGCCTGTGAGAGGCACGCGCGGCGTTCCCGCCAATCGATCGGCGGGGCGGACGGTCTTGCTCAGTGCCGGGGCATGCGCCGGTAGGAATAGCAAAGAGCGACTGAGGCAAGGAAAAGCAGGTAGCCGCCGTTCCCAACGATCCGGAATGGGGACACCTCACCCATGGCCATGGCGCAGTTGCCCAGGACGAGCATCAACAGCGCGATCGTGGCGCTGCGCTGCGGCCCCTCCAGGGTGAGCGCGCCGACATATCCGCGCCAGAGCCCAACGAGGATTCCGAAGAGGAGAGCGCCGAGGCCAAGCAGGCCGCAATCAAGAAGCACGTCGATATAGGCGTTGTGCGCGTCGATCGCCGAGGTGAACAGGGCTTCGGTGAGGGTGGGAGCCAGAACCCAAGCGGTGGCGGCCGAATAGCCGTAGCCGCCCAAGGGCTGCTCGCTCCAGATGCCGATCGCCGCCCGCCAGATCTCCGTGCGGCCCGAGAAGGTGGCGTCGCGCCCAAGCCATTCGGCCACCATTTCGCTCGACAGAAACTGAAAAGCCAGGACCGCGAAGACGAAAACGAACATCAGCACGATGGGATGGGCGAGCTGACGGCGGATAAACATCACGTAGGTCAGCAGCAGCACGACGACCCCGAACACCGCCGTCGATGAGCCGCTCATGGCAAGGCACACCAAAGCGCAGATCCGCGCGATCCAGAGATAGACGAATCCGCCCTTGATGAGGTGGCTGTGGGTGAAGAGGAGGACGGCCGCGAACGCCGCATAGGCGCCAAGCGCGTTCTTGTGGGCGAATATGCCCCGCCAGCGTCCCACATGGCCGAGCTCTGCAAGGTCGGACGGGTCGTGGCGGCCCACAACGGGCCAGAGCAGGGCCACGATCAAGCTGACGATCATCAGGAAGGCGAGAAAGTGCAGGACGCCTTTGACCACCCTGACCGGTCCCAGGCGATCAACGAGGAATGCGGAGATGACGAGCAGGCCGAACAGCAGGATGCTGTAGCGGGCCGTGAACTCCCGATCGACCGACCAGATCAGGGTCAGGGCCGAGACGATCGCGAAGGGAAGCAGCGGCGTCATCAGGCGCAGCGGCCGCCCGATGGAGGCTGCTCCTCCCAGGGCCGCGACCGCGATGGTCCCGATGATCTGCAGGTAGCGCGCGTAGTTGGCGAGAAAGGCGTAGGGCTCCTCCGCCCCGCCGGCGCGCAGGGGGTTGAACAGCAGGCCGCGCCCGATCTCGCCATAGGTGAGAAGAAGGCCGGCCAAGAGCAGGTAGCAGAGCAACTCGTCTTGAGCCCGCAGGCGCTGCCCGCTCGGCAGGTACCCATCGGGCCGCACGGCCGGCCGGGATCCGGTGCCGACAAAACCCGCCGGGGACGTCCTGGCCGGTCTCATGGGAGAGCGGCCTTGTAGGCAGCGATGAGCTTGGGAACCTGGTGGCTCCAGGATAGCTCGCGCTCGACCCGGGCGCGCCCGAAGGTCCCCATCTCCCGCCGCTGTCCCTCATCCTCGAGGAGCGTCACGATCTTGTCCGCGAAGTCGACCGGATCGTTCGGCGCGGCGTAGAGCGAGGCGCTCTCGGCCGAGTAGCGGCCCTCGGTCACGTCGAACTGCACGATCGGCTTTTCCATCGCCATGTACTCGATGATCTTGTTCATGGTCGACTTGTCGTTCATGGGGTTCACCCGGTCCGGGTTCACGCACAGATCCGCCGTCGACAGCACCTCGAAGAGCTCCGCATCCGGAGCGCGTCCGAGGAAGGTCACGTAATCGTCGATGCCCAGCGCCTTCGCGCTCTCCTGCAGGCTCGCAAGGCTCGGTCCCCCGCCCACGAGGCAGAACTGGATGTCCGTGCGCCCGCGCTTCTGCACCAGATGGGCCACGGTCTCGAGGAGAAGATCGATTCCCTCCTGCTCGCCCATGACGCCCACATAGCCCACAAGGAAGCGCCGGCCCTTCCGAAGCGCCGGGTTCGGCGGCACGGGCTTGAACCGGGAGAGATCCGGGCCCGAGCGCACGACGAACACCTTGTCCGGATCCATGCCGCCGCGCTCGACCGCGATGCGCTTGTAGCTCTCGTTCGTGGCGATCGTGACGTCGGCGAGCCGGAAGGTCATCCGCTCCAGGCGCAGCAGCAGCTTCCAAAAGAAGTCCCGACGGTTGAACTTCGCCTCGTAGAGTTCCGGGTTGATATCATGGTGGTCGAAGAGGAAGCGCTTGCCGAGCAGCTTGAAGGGCAGCGCCACGAGAAAGATGAGATCAGGCGGATTGCAGGCATGGATCACGTCGAAGCCGTGCCGGAAGAATACCTTCCAGGCGAGCCGCGTCTCCCAGTAAAGCGCCGAGGCATATTCCTTCAGGTAGCCGAGCGCCGAGGACGCATCCGGCGGCAGCGGGTGCCGGTAGATGTGAATGCCTTCGAGGACCTCGTAGGCTGCCTCGAAGCCCTTGCCGGTCGGGCAGATCACGACGACCTGCGCGCCCGCGGCGCGCAGGGTCCTGGCCTCCTGCCAGACCCGGCGGTCGAAGGGCACCGGCAGGTTCTCGACGACGATGAGGACGCGGCGGCCGCGCAGGGGCTCGTCCGCGAGCGCCGCGTCGGTCCCGGTTTGGAGTGGGTTCATCATGTCCATCGGCGCCTCCTGGAGGGGTCGTGCCATCAAGGCAGGCTGTTCACGTCCACGACGCGTCCGGATTTCACGGCGACTTTGCCGATCGTGCCGTTCGTGTCGATGATGAGATCGAAATCGTCGCTCTCCACCACCTCGCGCGGCACCAGGATGTCGGCGAGACTCGGCAGTTGCGCGTAGATGTAGCCGAGGTTCTGGCCGACGAGCTTGCCGGGATCGAGGGTGGGGTCATAGACGGAGAGCTTGTAGCCGGCCTGCAGGAGCTTGCGGGCAAGGTCCACGTTCGGCGATTCCCGCAGATCGTCGCTCTCCGCCTTGAAGGCGAGGCCGAGCATCAGGATGCGGGAGCCCTTCGGCACATCCTTCGAGCAGTACTCGAACAGGAAATGCTTGTGCGCTTCGTTCGAGCGGATGAGCGAATCCACCACATGGGTGTTCGCGCCCACATCGCTGGCGATGTACTGGAGCGCGCGCACGTCCTTGGGCAGGCACGAGCCGCCGAATGCGCCGCCAGGACGCAGGTAGTAAGGCGAGATGTTGAGCTTGGTGTCGGACACGAAGATCTCGTGCACGGTCTTGGCGCTGATCCCGAGCTGGACGCAGATGCGGCCGATCTCGTTCGCGAAGGACACCTTGAGGGCATGGAAGGTGTTGTCCACGAACTTGGTGAACTCGGCCTCCGGGTAGCGGGTGTAGAAGACCGGCGCTTCGATGTTGCGGTTGAGTTCGTCGATGCGCGCGCAGGGTTTCCCGTCGGCCGTGCCGACAACGATCTTGGGCGGGTTGAAATAGTCCCGGATCGCGACCGACTCGCGCAGGAACTCGGGATTGTAGACGAGCTCCACGTCGCCGATCCGCGGGCCGAGGGCAAAGCGGAAGATGGGACGGACGAGGTGCTCGATGGTGCCGGGGCGCACCGTGCTGCGGTAGACGACGGTGAGGGGGCTGGGGCGACCGGGCTCGATGGCGGCTGCGATCTGCCGCGACACCTCGGCGATGAAGGTCATGTTGTGGGAGCCGTCCGCCCCGCTCGGCGTGCCGACGCAGACGATCGCCATGTCGCAATCGCCAAGACGGCCGCGCGCATCGGTCGTGCATTCGAGGGTGCCCTTGGCGATCGCGTCGCGCAGAAGATCCTCAAGACCCGGCTCCGCGATGGGCGAGATGCCCTGGCCGATCTGCTTGACCTTCTGCTCGCTCACGTCGACGCCGAGGACGGAATGGCCATCCTTCGTCAGGCATCCGGCCGCGGTCAGCCCGACATAGCCTAATCCGAAAACAGCAATCCGCATGGTCCGTCCTTTGGTCACGGGTGAACGTTGACATTCGCAGACGAAGGGCGGGCGGTCGTCGCGGCGACCCGCCCCTCGGGCAACTAGGGCCTCGCTCGGCAAGCTCAAGCATTCGCTCGACCCTCCAAGGCCCATTCAGTCCTCCAGCATGACGATGCCTCCGCCCGGAGGCGAAGGCATGGACGTCATGTGGGGCAGGCCTCTAGGCCGCTTCGTTGGTGTAGTAGTTCTGGTAGTGGCGACCCTTGTAGCCTTCGAGCCGCTTGAGGACGTTCGGATCGGCCTTGTTGAGGATCACGCCAAGCATGCGCTCTCCGACGAGATCGGCCGAGGAGAGCGCTTCGCGCACGATCTCGTGGCTGCTCTGGCCCCACTCGATCACGAACACGAAGCCGTCGATGAGATGGCTCGCCGCCTTCACGTCCACGATCGGCACCACCGGCGGTAGGTCGACGATGATGTAGTCGTAGGATTCTCGGGCGCGTGTGAGGAGCTGCGCCATGGCATCCGAGGAGATGAGCTCCGAGGTGTAGGACATCCGCCCCTTGATGGCCGCGGGCAGGAAGTCGAGCCCCGTGGTCGGCTCGCGCAGCACCACGTCCTTCAGGGTTTTGCGCTCCACCAGAATCTCGAGGAGGCCCTCCTTGGCGTTCGGCGTCAGCAGGCGCGTGAGCGAGGGGTTCCGCAGGTCGCCGTCGATCAGCAGCGTGCGGTGGCCGGTCTGCGCCACGAGATGGGCGAGGTTCGACGAGACCGTGGTCTTGCCTTCCTTCGGGAGGGACGACACCACGCCGATCACCCGAACGTCGCGGGTGAGCCGGGCGATGTCGGTCGAGACCTTCACGTTGCGCAGGGTCTCGGCATAGCGGGAGAACGGCGCATCGATCACGTGGCGTGCGATGGAGGGGCTTCGGGCGACGGACCGGCCATCCACGCCGGCCCCCTCGCCCTGGGCATCGTCCCGCTCCTTCGTGCGGATTCGCGGCAGGATGCCGAGGCACTCGATGCCGGCAATCCGCTCCACATCGGACTGCGTGCGGAACACGCGGTTCATGTATTCCCGGCCCCAGGCGCCGGCAAAGCCGAAACAGAGCCCGACGAAGGCGGCGGTGCCAAGGATGAGCGAGGTCTTGGGCGCGCTGGCGCCGAAGGGTTCGGTCGCGGCCTTGATGATGCGGGCCTCCGTGATGGGGAAGTCCTGCTGCTGCGTGGATTCGGTGAACTTCTGGAGGAAGTTGTCGTAGAGGCTCCGATAGGTCTGAGCGGAGCTCTCGAGATCCCGCAACTGCACCTGCGCCTGGCTCGTGGTGCCGGCCTCTCCGACCAGCTTGGCAAGGCTCTGCTGGAGCGACTCCTCGCGGCTCCGCGCGATCTCGTAATCGCTCTTGTACGTCTCCGCGATGCGACGGATCTCGTCGGCGATCGACCGCTGCAGCTCGCGCATCTGGTTGCGGATGTTCACGGTTGCGGCGTGGTTCGCGCCGAAGCGCGACGACCAGTCGGCCTCCTTGCTGGACAGGTCGAGATACTGGGCCCGAAGGCGGGTGATCACCTCGTTGCGCAGGGCGTCCGTGACGGTGGCGTCCGGCACGTCCGCGCGGTTGATGTCGTTGATCCGGTCAAGCCGGGCCTTGGCCTCGGCCGTGACGGCGCGGGCCATGATGAGCTGGCTGTTCACGTCGGAGAGCTGCTGCTCGTTCATGAGGCCGCGGCTCGTATCGACGATGTTGTTGTCCGCCTTGAAAGCCTGCACGGCGCGATCGGCGGCGGTCGCTTGGTCGCGCAGCTCGACGATGCGGTCCTGGAGCCATTTGCTGGCGCGGCGCGTCGCCTGGTACTTCGCCTCGAGCTCGCCGACCATGTAGGCGTCGGAGATTGCATTGGCGATCTGGGCGGCCTTCGCAGGGGATTGGGACTCGAAGCTCACCTCGATGGCGTAGGACAGACCGACCCGCCGCGCCGTCGTCTTGCGAATAAAGACGCTCACAGCCCGGCGCTCCAGCACGTTATCCCCGCTGGGCTGGTCCACGAGCCCGAAGAGATCGGCTGCGGCCTGCAGGATGTTGCCGCGCGGGTCCACGAATTCCGGGTCCTCGGTCAGCTTCAGATTGCGGATGACGCTCAGCGCCACGCTTTCCGATCTCATGATCTGGATCTGGCTCTCCACCGTGCTCGCATCGATGGGTTGGTCGCCGACCATCGGATTGCGCAGGAACTGGTTCTTACGCGTGTCGATGAGGATGTGGGACGACGCCGTGTATTGAGGCGTGACCGTCGACAGGTAGGCGCCGGCGAGCAGGAGCGCCGTGATGACGGCGCCCAGGAGCAGAGGCCATTGCCGCTCGATGATCCCACGGATGGAGGCGAGATCGATCGGCTGTTGAGCCGGAAGGGGCTTGGCGTCCGGATCGATCCCGGACGGCATGATTTCCTTCATCTTCAACATAGGCAGTCCTCGCGGAGTCGGGCCGGAGAGAGGGGAGCGGTCGCGTGGCTCATCGGGCGAGCTCGACCGGTGCAAAAGGATCGTCGTTGTTGCGCAGGGCGCGACGCTCCGGAGCATTTTGCGACAGGCTGGGAAGGCCTCGGCCGGGCTGCTGCCCCTGCAGGGCGGTGCCGAAGGGCACCTGGCTGCGGTTCGGATCCCCGAACTGCCGGTCGCCCGGCCCGGTGTCGCGTGCAGAATCGGGCAGGGTCGCGTTCGGCTCGTCCCCTAGCGCGCGCCGATAGGCGAGGCCCACATCGGCATTGGCCGAGACGCGCACGACGCCGACGATCCGCTGCTGGGTGCCGGGATCGAGTCTCAGGCAGACGATAGCCGCCCGGCCCAAGCCTTCCCCGATGGCGCGAGCCTGCGAGGCGTTGGCTTGGCGGATCATGGTGAGGATCGCCCGGTGGCGGTTCGGATCCGCCGCCAGGCTGCGGGTGTCGAAGATGAGGCCGGCGCCGCCCTGCGGGTGGCGCGCCAACAAGGAGCCGGGATCATTGGTGTAGCGGTCTGCGGCTTCGAGCGGCAGAGTCGCGCCGGGCAAAGGGCATGCGGCCCAGGCCGGGAGGGCTCCCAGCCAGGCGGCTACCATGCAGAGCGGAAGCGTCGGTCTCATCCTTGCTTCCTTCCTGGTCTCGTCGGTCTTTGTTCTGGCATTCGCCTTGTTTCGTCCGTTCTGGAGTGTTGGGCCTCGGGGGTTCGCGCTGGCGTCACCGCCGCGCCGCGTTTCCTGAGGGGCCGATGGATCAGTAGGCGTTGCGGGTTCGCATCACCTCGACGACGGTGCGGCACAGGATCGAGATGTCGAGCCAGAAACTCCAGTTCTCGATGTACCAGCGGTCGAGCTCGACCCGCCGCTCCATGGCGTCCACAGTCGGCGTCTCGCCGCGGAAGCCGTGCACCTGAGCCCAGCCGGTGATGCCGGGCTTCACGTGATGGCGGTAGGCGTAGGTGCCGATGAGCTGCATGTACTGGTCGTCATGAGCCATGGCGTGGGGGCGGGGGCCGACGAGGGACATCTCGCCGCGCAGCACGTTGAGAAGCTGCGGCAGCTCGTCGATGCTGGTGCGCCGCAGCCAGCGGCCGACGCGGGTCACCCGGCGGTCGTTGCGCTGTGCCTGCACGACGACGGCGCCGTTCTCCATCACGTTCATGGTGCGGAACTTGTAGATCTCGAACGGACGTCCGTTGAACCCGTTGCGCATCTGGCGGAACAGCACAGGGCCCCTGCTGTCGAGGCGCACCGCGATGGCCACGGCCGCAAAGAGGGGTGCCAGAAGCCACAGGCCGATGCCGGCCAGCATGATGTCGAGGGCGCGCTTGGACACGCGCTCTGCCGTCGAGAGCGGGGCGCGCTGCAGCTCGAAGACGATCTGATCGCCAAGCTGGGCCTGGGGGTGACGCAGCAGCTCGGCCGCTGCACCGCTCGGGATCAGCCGCACGGGCAAGGGGGTCGCCCGAAAGGCGGAGAGGAGGCTGCCCACATTCTCGAGATGGCAGGGCTGAAGGACGAGGTGGATCTCCTCCACATCCGAACCACGGGCGAAGGCCAGCACCCGTTCGACAATGGCGCGCAACTCGCCAGAATTCGGGTTGTCGGAAATCTGAAAGATGCGGGTGGGGCGGAACCCGTAGCGCCGGAGCATGCCGACTTCGCCGCTCAGCTCGGTCGGCTGGTCCGTCAGCACCACCACCCTGCGCCCCTGAAGCCGGCCCGAACGGGCCGCCTGAGCGATGAAGCGTGTCAGGCAGTAGCGCTGGGCCAAGAGGAGCGGAAGGCCCACCACCGCCAGGGACAGGACGGCACCGCGGGAGAACATGTGGCTCACCTTCATCAAGAAGGCGAGGGTGATGAGGAAGAGGATCACCACGCACCACAGAGCCGCGATCGTGGCTGCGCTCGCTCGGAACGAGTGAAGAGTCGTCGGACGGTAGGCGCCTCGCAGAATGAGGAGCGGGATGAGGATCGCCGCCACCGTCGCGCCAACCCCGAAGAGCTGGCTAGGATCGTTCACCTCGCCGAGTGCCAGGACATGATAGCCGACACCGGTGAGGATGCTGATGAGAATGATCGAGGTTGCATCCGCCGCGGCCGTGATCGGCGCGAGATTGTCGTAGAAGGCGGGCCAAGCACCAGTGCGGCGTTCAGCGTGCGCGATCCGAGTCGGCCCTGACAGTTCCACTTTGACGCCTTCCATCGCGGATTTTCTCTCAAGGATTCAATCGCACACCGTAGATATCACGCCGTATGTTGCTCCGCAACATAGAACATTAATAATATCGCTAAGATTAATGTGAGTCACGTTGGAACGGAGCGTGGGCCGAAGATGTTCCTTAGTCTTTTGGTATACATGGCGGAACATGCATAAAGGCGTCCAGGTGCGTGGATAAATCCTGGAAGCACTATGGCGATCAGAATTTATGCGCGCCTTGGCGCCTGCCCAGACCTCGTTCCCCCGAACCCGTGCGGCCCGGTAGACCTCGCCGTAATGGGAGTGCACGCGCGCTGCAGCCTCCCACCAACACGAAAGACGCGCGATGGTTCCAAGCTTGGCCAGGACTGGCATTGTCGCGGCAGCCGCGTGGGGTGGTCGCTTCATCGCAGTCATGGGAGTGCGGAGCTTCGACGCGCGGGCCTCGACAAAGCTTGGCCATGCGCTAGGTCGCGTGCTGCAATAGGAGCAGGTGTCTCGCGGCAATGGCGAAGTGGTTTGCGTTGGATCCGCTCTTGCATCGCTTGCGAGGACGGCCGGAGCCGTCACCGGCTCATAGCTTGGCGCCTTCGGCCGCGCTGCCGTGCATCCCGCCTGGGCAGCGCGTCTACGTCATCGGCGACGTTCACGGGCGCCGCGATCTCCTGCGGCGCGCGTTCGACAAGATCGACAAGGACCTGCGTCGACGGCCGGTGGCCCGCAGCACCGAGATCCTGCTGGGCGACTACGTCGATCGCGGGCCCGACTCGAAGGGTGTGATCGATACGCTCATCGAGCGTCAGGGGATGCGCGAAACGGTGTGTCTGTCGGGCAACCACGAATGGATGCTCGGCGAGGTGGTCCGGGAGCCGCGTCTCCTCATGGATTGGCAGCGGCATGGCATCCTAGACACCATGATCTCCTACGGCGTGACGCCACCTCCGCAGATCGGCCCTGCGGATTGTGCGCCTCTGGCAGAGGCGCTGCGCCTGCGCATCCCGGACGACCACCGGCGCTTCCTTCAGCTTCTGCTGCTCCATGCAAGCATCGGGGACTACTTCTTCGTCCATGCGGGGGTCCGCCCGGGCGTCCCCCTCGAGGAGCAGGCGGCTCAGGATTGCCTTTGGATCCGCGAGGAGTTCCTCGCCTTCGAGGGCTCCTTCGGCAAGGTCGTGATCCACGGACACACGCCGGTGCGCAGCCCGAGCGTTCACCCGAACAGGATCAACATCGACACCGGCGCCTACCGAACCGGCGTCCTCACCTGCCTCATCCTCGAGGGTACGCAGCGCGCCCTGCTCGAATAGCGCTAGCCGCCTTTGCCCAGCCCTTGCGGGGCGAGCTTCAACGGTTGCCGCCGCTCGCCGGCGACCCTGCGGTAGACGTCGAGCAGCTTCTTGGCTTGAACCGCTGGGGTGAACCGGCTCGCATAAACCGCGCGCCCTGCTTTGCCCAAGCGTTGCCGTTCCTCCGGTGAGACAAGGACACGTTCGAGGGCCCGGGCGAGAGCGTCGGAGTCTCCTGCCTCCACGAGAAGGCCGCTCCGCTCGTGCTCGACCATTTCAGGGATGGCGCCGACCCGGGTGGTGACGACGGCCAGCCCCGCTCCCATCGCCTCGATGATGGACATAGGCTGGTTCTCCCCATGGGAGGGCAGCACGAATACATCCGATTGCGCCAGGAGAGCCGTCACCCCGTCCGGGCCGACCCATCCCTCGAAGCGGACCCGGTCGCCGAGGCCAAGGCGCTCCGCCTCGACCCGGTAAGGCTCGATCAGCCCTTCGCCCGCGATGGAGGCCTGCCACGGCAGTGCCCTGACGCGGTCATCCGCAAGGGCACGCAGAAGCTCGGGCACGCCCTTCCTCCGCCCCACCTCCCCAAGAAAAAGGATGCGGGTAACCTCATTGCGGTCCCCAGGCGGGGGCGGCGTGGAGGGGGCGGCATTGTCGACCACGCTGACCCGGGCATCGTCCACGCCGATCGCGTCCACCACATGCCGCCGCCAATATTCTCCCAGCACCACCACCGCGGCTGCCCCGCGGAACAGGCGCCGCACCCGATCCTGTGCGAAGCGTGGCAGGCGCGCGAAGAAGACGTCGTAGTTCGAACCGTGCAGATGAATCACATACGGGACACGAAAGGCGCGCGCGATCGCGGCGAACAGCGCCTTGCGCAGGGTTGAGCCGCCGATGGACAGGTTAATGTGAACGATGTCGGGGCGGCCGCTGGCCAATTGCCACGCGAAACGCAGCAGGTAGAGCGGCATCAGCACTTCTGCGATCTTCCGGTCGGCGGAGAGCCGAGATCTGATGGGCCTGACGTGAACTCCGCCCGATCTTGCAAACTCGTCGGCGATGACGGCCGCCACACGCGCCACGCCGCCGGGCCCGTCAAGTCCATTCGGGACGAGCATGTCGACACGCAATGGCGCCTGGTCCGCGCTGGCGTCCGTGCCCCCGCCGGAACTCTCGGGCCGGGTGTTCGATCGTTTTACACGCGCCAGCATTGCATTTCCTTACTAGTAAAATATAATAAATTATTACATTTATAATTTTCCAAGGCTGCGACGTGGGGCGCTCTGGAAAACTCGTCTCGGAGGCCTGACGCGAGCAGGTTTCCAACCAAGGCCAGGGCGGAAAGGGCGTGGGCGCTCATGTGCGGGATCTTCGGATGGGCGTTGCCAGACTCGATGCGGCTCGACGAAGGCCAACTGATTGGATTGACCGACTGCCTCCAACATAGGGGCCCCAATGCCGGCGGCTACTGGTTGGCGGATGTCGCCGGTGGTGCGTGGCAGATCGGCCTTGGCCATCGGCGTCTGTCGATCATCGATCTGTCCGAAACGGGCGCCCAGCCGATGCACGGCGAAGGTGGCCAGGTGCTCATCTTCAACGGGGAAATCTACAACTACATCGAGTTGCGCCGGGAGCTCGAGGCCGAGGGCGTGGCCTTCAACGGGCCGAGCGACACGGAGGTCCTGCTGCGGCTCCTGATCCGTCGTGGGGCGGCCTGCCTGGCGAAGCTCCGGGGCATGTTCGCCTTCGCGTATTGGGATGCCCGCTCGTCCGAGCTTATCCTGGCCCGCGACCATTTCGGCAAGAAGCCCCTCTACCTCGCCAGCCTGCCCGGCCAAGGCTTCGCCTTCGGTTCGGAGCTGGAGCCGCTCCTCGCGATGCCCGGCTTCGATCGGTCCTTCGATTGGGACTCGCTGCCGGAATATCTCGAATACCGATATGTGCCGGGTCCAAACACGTTCTTTAAAAACGTTAGTAAGTTGCAACCCGGCCATTTTGCGGTCTGGTCCGATGGCGTGCTCCGGACGGAGCGGTATTACACCCCGCCCTACGCGGACGCCGTCGACCACGAGATCGACGACGGGCAGGCGGAGCAGGCCTTCATGCGCACCCTGCGCGAAGCGGTTTCCATCCGCCTGCGTTCGGACGCGCCCTTCGGCGCCTTCCTCTCCGGCGGCATCGACTCGGCCACCATCGTCGGCCTGATGGCGCAGGAGCTCGGAAGCCCCGTTAAGACCTTCTCGGCGGGCTTCGACGAGGCGGCCTATTCCGAGCTCGAGAACGCGCGCGGGATCGCCGCCCATTTCGGGACCGAGCACACGGAAGTGGTCGTCCGCTCCGCCTCGATCATCGATCATTTGCCCAAGGCCATCCTTCACAGGGGGGCACCGGTCTCCGAGCCCTCGGACATCCCGATCCTCCTCCTGTCCAAGGCCGCCTCCGGCACCGTCCGGATGGTTCTGACCGGGGAGGGAAGCGACGAGCTGCTCGCCGGCTATCCGAAGCACCGGGTCGACGGGCTTCTCACCACCTATCAGCGGCTCGTGCCGGATGCGCTGCATCGTCTTCTGATGAAGCCGCTCATGAAGGCGGTCCCCTATTCGTCACGGCGGCTCGCCATCGCGCTCCGCGCCGCCGGGGAGCGCGATCCCGAAGCCCGGATGCGGGTCTGGTTCGGCGCGACGACCGAAGCGGACCGGAAGGCGCTTCTGGTGAAGCCCCACGCGAGCCGACCGCTCGATCCGTTTCCCTTCTCAAGCCGCGCCTCAGCCCTGAAACGGACTCTGTTCTTCGATCAGACCTCCTGGCTGCCGGACAACCTTCTGGAGCGGGGCGACCGGATGATGATGGCCGGGTCCATCGAAGGGCGGATGCCCTTCATGGACACCGAACTCGCCCGGCTCGTCTCCACCTTCCCGAGCCGCCTGCTCACCGGGCATGCGGGCGGCAAGGCGATCCTGCGCAGAGCCACGGCCGGCCTGCTGCCGACAGGGATCGCCAATCGCAAGAAGGTGGGGTTCCGCGTGCCCGTGGGCGTATGGTTCCAGTCGTCCCTCAAGGACTACCTGATGGATCACCTCTCGGGACCCTCCGCCGTCACCACCGCGTTCTACCGTCGAGCTGCGCTCGACAGGATCGTCGGGGAGCATGTGTCGGGCGTGCGCAATCACGAAAAGCTCCTCTGGGCGCTGCTGAATCTCGAAATGTTCGCGCGCCTGTTCAAGCCATCCCTGGCCCGGAGCTGAGCGCGGCGCTCTCCCGCGGCGCCTTGCGCGGTCGGCGTCGCCGTCATGCGCGAGGGAACCGGCCTGTGGGGCCGGGCGCCGAGCTCGCAGGACGGCCCCAGCTGATCAAAGACGTTCGGCGGTCATGCATGGAGGATTGACCGCAGCCGGAACGGCTCCAGTTACCGGGCGCGGATTGGCTGTGCCAGGGAATGACCATTGAGCAATGTGCATTTCATCATGGGCGGCGCAGAGGCCGTCGGCGCGAACCTCATGGAGCGGCTCTTGGCCCAGGGCGATCGGATCGCCGCGCGCGATGATCCGTTGCTCGCTCACGCGATGGTCCTCGAAGCGTCCGGCTGCGCCGCATTCGGACTCGTGGAGACGCTCCATGGCGGGATCGGGCTCGCGGAGACCCGCCACGTCGTATCCTGCTCCCGCAATCCATGCGGCTCCGGCGCGGCACTCGGCGTGCCGCGCGCCCGGACGATCATCGCTGGACCGGCGAGAGCGTCATGACCCGGGGGATTTCTCCGCTTGCGGCGACGCGCGCCCGCTTGCCGTCATTGCGCTGCCCGCAGCGTCCACCCGGCGCTGGCTCAGCGGCATGCCTCGATCGCAAGGGCATGGCCATGGCCGGGTCGTCCGCCCGCGGCATGCGAAGGGCTGACCCCTCACCACGGCAAGGGCAATCTTCGATCGTCACCCCCAACGGGAGGCGTTCGTGAGGATCGCCTTCCTGGCCGTTCAGTTCGCCGAGTACTCGGCTCGGCTCGCACTCGCGCTTGCGGAGCGCGCCGATGTGCTCCTCGTCCTCGATGGCTCCTTGAGCGACAAGGAATGCGACCCAGGCCTCATGGACGAGCTGCGCCGAAAGGTGACGCTCGTCGAGTACCGGTATACGGGCTCCGCGAGCCGGGCTCTCACCTTCGCGCGGGTCTGCCTGCGGGTGGCGTTGTTCAGGCCCGACGTGCTGCACGTGCAGGAGCAGGCCGACCGCTCGACGGCCCGCATCGTTCGATATCTCGCGCCGCGCTATCCGATGGTGCTCACCGTCCATGACCCGAAACCGCACCGGGGGCGCGATGCGGTCTGGGCCGAGCAGAACCGCATCCATCGGGACGAGATGCGGGCGAGCGCCGACATCTACCATGTGCATGGCGCCTTCTGCCGCGAGGAACTGCGCTCCGTCGTTGGCGACGAACGGCCGATCCTGGACACCATGCATGGGGTGATCCTGGTGCCCGGCCAGCCGGAACGGCGAGCCCCCGATCCGCGGCGCATTCTCTTCTTTGGCCGCATGGAGGCCTACAAGGGCATCGAGGTGCTCCTCGATGCCGCCGACCGCTTGGCTGCGGACGGCATTCCGTTCGAGGTCGTGCTCGCCGGACGTGGCCCGGAGCTCGACCGCCTCCGCCCCCGCATCGCCGACATGCCGTCCGTCACGGTGCTCGAGGGTTTCCTCACGCCGGCGCAGGCCGTCGCCGAGTTCCAGAAAGCGGCAGCCGTGGCCGTGCCCTATCTCGACGCGACCCAGAGCGGCGTCGTCGCGGCCGCCATCGCGAACGGGCGCCCCTGCGTCGGGTCTCGGGTCGGCGGCCTCGTGGACGCGTTGCGGGATGGGGCGACAGGCCTCCTCGTGCCCCCCGGCGACGCCGTGGCCTTGGCTGAAGCGCTGCGACGCGTTCTGACCGACACGGCACTGCGTGAAACCCTCGCCACCGAAGCGGCCCGCGCGGCCGGCGCGGCCTTCGCCTGGAGCACGGTCGCCGACACCCTGATCGACGCCTATCGCCTTGCCATCGCGGGAGGGAACCCTGCCACACGCCCCGTCACGTCCTGACGTCGCGCCGGTCCCGTCCGCCACCGCCGATCAAGGCGGCTCCGGCGGCCGCCGCCCGAAAATTTGCTTCTTCGTACCAGGCTTGCCCCTCGGCGGGCTGGAGCGGCATACGGTGTTCGTTCGCGATCAGCTGCGTAAGCGCGGCTTCGACACCACGCTCCTGGTCTATGGTCCGCTCCGCTCGGAAGTGATCCTGCGTTTGCCGGGAGCCGAAAGCCCGATCGGCCTTGGCCGCAACGGCATGTCGGATCTGATGGGTTGGGGCGTGGTCTGGCGCGAGCTGCGCCGCCAGGACGCGGATGTCATCTTTGCGATCAATCAGACGCCCGCGATCGTCTCGGCTCTCCTGCGCCTGGCCGGCGGCACCCGGGCGCGGATCGCGTGCGTGTTTCATACGACCCTGCTTTCACGGACCGAGGAGACACGCCTGCCCCTGTTCAAAATGGCGGCGCGGCTCCTGGATGCCATGGTCTATGTGAGCGTGAACCAGAAGCGCTACTGGGAGGGGAGGGGCCTGCGCAGCCGGCGCAACCTCGCCATCGTCAACGGCGTCGATGTGAGCCACTACGCCTCCTATGCCGAGGACAACGCGGAGCCCAAGCGCAAGCTCGGTTTTGAGCCGTCTGATGTTGTGTTTGGTCTTGTGGCGGCGTTTCGGCCTGAGAAGAACCATGGGCAGCTTGTGGAGGCGGCGGCACGCCTGCGCCAGGAGGGGATCCGGGCCAAGGTGCTGTTTGTGGGCGACGGCCCCACCCGGGCCGACACCCAGGCCAAAGCCGCGGCGCTGGGGCTTGCCGAGCACGTGGTGTTCGCAGGCGAGCAGTCCGACGTGCGGCCCTGGATCGCGGCGGCCGATGCCGGGGTGCTGTGCAGCACCTCGGTGGAGACCTTCTCCCTGGCAGCCCTCGAGGTTCTGGCGAGCGGTGTTCCGATGATCATGTCGAACATCGGCGGAGCCTCCGAGATCGTGGAGGACGGGGTCAACGGCTACCTGTTCGAGGCCGGCAACACCGAACAACTCGTCGAACGTCTCAGGACAATCGCCGCGGCCGAGACCCGCCAGCGCATGCGCCGCGCCGCGCGTCCATCCGTCGAGCGCTACAACGTGGACCGAATGATCGCAGCTTATGAAAGCCTCGCCCTTGAGCTTGCTGCGGAGGGATCCGGACTGGCGGCGGGCCAGACGGAACGAGCCCGCGCCGGCTAGGGTGGCGCTCTTCGGGAGTGCACAGCATGAAGGACCGCCTGCTCAGCCTTCTCGCGAACGACCGGCTCATGCGGCTCATGCGACCCGTCCGCCGGAACGGCGCAACGATCTTCTTTCTGCATCGCTTCCACGATCCGGCGCGCGGCAACGACGGACATAGCCCGGAGCTGCTGCGCCAGGCACTCGCCTTCCTGCGCCGCCACGGCTTTACCTTCGCGCCGCTGGGCGACGTTCTCGCGACGCTTGCGGCCGGCGAGGAGCCCCGCCCGGACACCGTGGTTTTCACCATCGACGATGGCTATGCGGATTTTGCTGAGGTGGCGGGACCCATCTTCGCGGAGTTCGACTGTCCGGCGACCGTCTTCCTCGTCACCGGCTTTCTCGATGGACAACTCTGGCTGTGGTGGGATCAGGTCGAATACGCCATCGAGCGCTCACCCCGGCAGAATCCCGCCATCCGGCTCGACGCGATGCCATTCGCGGCGACCCTTCGCACGCCGCAGGACCGGCGCCATGCCATCGACCATCTCACCGAAGCTTTGAAGCATGTAGACGATGCCCGTAAGCACGAATTCATCGCGGAGCTTGCGCGCCAGTTGGAGGTAGCCCTACCTGCCGGCTGCCCGCCGCTCTACGCTCCCATGACCTGGGATCAGGTCCGCCGCGCCGCGCGGCAGGGCGTCAGCTTCGGGCCTCACACCGTGACTCATCCAATCCTCTCCCAGTGCAGCGATGAGGCCGCGCGGTGGGAGATCGCGCAATCCACGGCGAGGCTGCGGCAGGAGACCGACGCCATGGTTCCGGTGTTCTGCTATCCGAACGGCACGCCTTGGTCTTTTTCCGCGCGGGAAGAGCAAGCGGTTCGGGAGGCAGGCCTCGGCGGCGCCGTAACGACGCTTCCGCGCCATGTCACGCGGGCGCGCTACGCAGCCGACGGACGGGCGCCGTTCGCCATTCCGCGCTTCCCCTTCCCGCGTGATCTACCGCGCGTTGCCGGGGTGGTCGGCGGCGCCGAGCATATGCGCAGCCGTATCCGCGCCGCTGTCCAAGCAGGCGACTGACAAAACGCTTAGCTTCAACTTGCGCAATCCTCGCTAAAGCTAAGCCATTCAAGAATAATTTGCTGGCGCGCGAGTTGTTATTCGCTTGTCAATTCGAAATATGGGCCTAATTTACATAAATAGTTTTTAGGCCGAGCGCCGAAGCGAGTATCAAGTATGCGGCCCCGGATTACCTTCCTTGTATCCGGTCTCGTCGTTGGCGGGGCAGAGCGCCATACCGTGGATCTGCGGGCGCGGCTCAAGGCTCTCGGCTTAGAGACCAACCTCATGGTCTATGGGCCGAACAGCTCACAAGCCGTTGCCGCCCATGAGGGCGCGAGGGATGCGGCGATCCTCAACCTGAGGGGGCTGCCCGGACTGGCTGGATGGCGCTCGATCCGCCGGACGCTGCGCCAGCAGAACCCCGATGTGATCGTCGCGGTGAACCAGACCATGCTCATCATCGCGGTGACCGCAAGGCTGCTTGGCTTTACGCGCGCCAAGATCGCCTGCGTGTTCCACTCGGCCGTGCTTCCGGGGAACGAGGAGCGTCAGCTCCCCTTCTTCCGGGCGGCGCTCACGATGGCCGATGCGCTGGTCTATATCAGCCGCAACCAGAAGGCCTATTGGCGCGGGCGCGGGCTCTGGTGTCGGCGCACGCCGGTCATCCTCAACGGCGTCGACCTGTCGCGCTTCGGCTCCGGTGAGGATCGGCCCGGAGCGGTGCGGGACCAGCTCGGCCTCGCTGACACGGATGTCGTGTTCGGTCTCGTGGCAGCGTTCCGGCCCGAGAAGAACCATGCCCAACTGGTCGATGCGGTGGCGCAGCTTCGTGCCGCCGGTGTGCCCGCGAAAGCGCTCTTCGTCGGTGATGGGCCGACCCGTCCCTCCGTCGAGGAGCGGGCGCGCGCCCAGGGGGTCGAGGAGCATGTCCTGTTCACGGGCGAGCAGGCCGACGTTCGACCTTTCATTCGCGCAAGCGATGCCGGGGTGCTCTGCAGCCCGCAAAGCGAGACCTTCTCGCTTGCGGCGCTCGAGTTCCTGGCGAGCGGCGTCCCCATGGTGATGTCGGATATAGGCGGCGCATCGGAGATCGTGCAGCACGGCGTCAACGGCTACCTGTTCCGGGGCGGCTCCACCTCGGAACTCGTCCAGTGCCTGGGTCAGTTGGCCGAGGCACCCGTGCGTGCACGATTATCGGCCGAGGCGCGGCTCTCCGCCGAACGATATGGCATCGACGGCATGGTCGAGGAGTATGCGGGCTTCATCGCGGATCTTGCGCCTGCGGTCCCCACCTCGCCCCTGCGGCGCGATCAGAAGAAGCTCGAGGACGTAGGACCTGCCGTCCGCGTGACCTCGCGCCGCTGACCGGCACCATCAGGGCTGGCGCGGGGCCTCCTGGTCGAGCTGCAATCTCACCTCGACGGAATCGCCCGGAAGCAGCGCCATGTCTTCGTTGCCCTCGACCTGCTCGGGGCCGTTGGGTCCGGTCCGGTGGATGACGACCGACACCTTGTCGCCGCGCGACCGGTTCATCTGCGGCTTGATGCTGCCCGTGTAGAGCAGCTTCTCCCCGACGCTTTGCACCCGGCCGCGCAGATCGGCGATCTTGACCTGGGCCTCCTGCATGGCACGCAGGAGTTCGATCTTGCGGCGATCGTCGAGAGCCTGGAGCTTGCGGGCGATTTCCTCCCGATCGATGCGGGCCTGAGCGGCCTGCACGTTCGCCTCGAGCCCCCGCGGCGAGGACGCGAGACGCCGGAGCGCGGCAATCTTCGCGTCCGTCTGGCGCAGGGCGCTCTCCAGGAAGGCGCGCTCCTTTTGCTGATCCGCGATCCGAAGGCTCAGCTGCTGCGCCTCCAGTTCCGCGACGCGGGCGTAAAGGGCATTGTCGGCATTGGCGCCGAGGAGCTCGGCACTGTTGAACTCCTCCTTGCCGTCGAGCTCGGCCTGGGCCGCCTGCATGCGGGTCTGCTCCTTCACGAGCTCGGTCCGCAGGGCCTCGTACTGGCTCTGAAGCTCCGGCTGCTCCATGAAGGGATTGCCGACGCGGATGCGGTTGATGTCGTAGCCGCCGGCCACCGCCACGGCCTGGCGAACGGTCAGTCCCGGACGGAAGGGCTGCTGCCCGCCGCGAGCCACGTCGCCCTGGAGGAAGATGGGCCGGTAATCCACCACTTCGAGGCTCACCTCCTCGGGGGCGATGACCGTCCGGACCTCGCGGCCCTCGCTCGTCACGAGGCGCACGTCCTTGGTGGCGATCACCTCGCGCACCTGACTGCGGACCTCCGGCAGGGTGAGGCCGCCGGCCTTCACGTCGCCGACGAAGGGGAGGGACAAGGTCCCGTCAGGCCCGATGGTGGCCCGCTGGCGCATGCTCGGCACGCCCACCGCCGAGATCTCGAGGGTATCCCCGGTCGCTAGCTTGTAGTCGGCGGTCTGGGCGGATGCGACCGGCGCGGCCAGGAGAGCCGTAAGGCCGAGGACGGCACCGATCCATTGTTTCATTAGCAAACCACTCATCGCCTCGATCCTTCCGAATCCGGCCGCCGATGGCGGGCGCGGGTCCGCTGGGGCGACACCTTCCCGGGGACGCAGGTCTGCATCGCGGCAGGGTCGGTGCGGCCCGTTGCGGGTGAACCAATGACCCGGGAACTTGGGCGAAGCGCTGCAAAATCAAGGCTGTTGCCGCAAAGCCGTGCTGCCGCAACGAGGCTGGCGCGCCTCTGCGCTCTCAGGCGGCAGGCTTCCGGGGCGCCCGCACCACGTTCATCAGCACGCCCTCGTGCTGCGCCCGGATCAGGTTGAGGTCGGACCGCAGGGTCTCGATGGCAAGACCTGTCGCCCGGAGCGCACGATGCAGCAGCAGGCGTCGGATCGCGGCCAGAACCAGAACCCATTGGCCAAGCGCCGCCAGCAGCGCGAACACCACCTGCCGCGGCGCTCCCTCCCCGAGCAGGACGACCAGAACGAGGGCGAGGAGCAGGGCGCCGACCGCCTCCACGAAGCCGCGCAGGGCGAGGGCCACGACGACCGGCAGGAGCGCCACGAGCCAGAAGCCCGGCGCCAGCTGCAGGACCTCCGCCCAGGCGGTCTGAAGGCCGCCGATCAAGGCCTCGTCGAAGGCTGGCCGCATCGTAAAGCTCTCCGAAATCGGGGACGGCGCACCCACCATGGGCGCCGCACCGCCAAGGTCTCATAAGAGCGGCGCGCCGTCTCCCCACAATTCGTTTTGCGGCGGCGAAGCGCCAGCGGGTGCGGCGCATCGCCCCCAGCCGACCTCCCCGAACGCGGCCGGTGCCCTAGTTCGGGTCCTGCCGCCCTCGCGCGGCGCGGCCGCTTCGTCGCCGCCGTCCGCCGCTCGCCTGCCGCCAGGTCTGCCACAGGAACATCGCGTTGGGACGCAGTCTGCAGAAGGATTGGGCGCGGGTTCTGCGCGGCGAGGTGTCGATCGTCGCGGCCGGACAGGTGTTTCAGCAGGTCCTCACCCTTGCGACCGGCATTCTCGTCGCCCGGATGCTGGGCTCCGCAGGCTACGGCCTCGTGAACCTGCTCCGCACGGTCTTCCAGATGCTGGCGACCCTGGCGCCGCTTGGGCTCGACCTCGCCCTCCTCAAATATTGCGGGCGCGATTCCGCCGACGAGGCTCAGGTGCTTGCCACCATCCGTCGCCTGCGGATCGTGAGCCTGTTCGTCAACGTTGCGGCGGCCCTCATCATCGCCCTTGGCTTCGGTGGGCTGCTGCGCGAGCACGTCTATCCCTTCGAAGGTTTCGAGGCGCTCCTCTTTGCGACTCTCGTGGCCCTGCCCTTCGCGGCGGATCTTGCCATCGTGGGCGCCTATTACCGGGCACGGGGCCTCGCCGGCACCTACGCCCTGATGACGCTCTACCTCCAGCCCGCCGCGCGTGCCGTCCTGCTCGGCCTCGCCTATTGGCTGTGGCCGACCGTGATGGCGGTCGTTCTCATCAACACCGTCCAGGTGGGGCTGAGCGCCATCGCGCTATCGGGCCACGACATCGGTCGCCGCCGTCGCCTCGCCCTCCACGCCGCCCCAGGCGAGGGCGGCCGGACATGGGCCGAGGCGAGGGGGGTGCTCCGCGAATCCGTATGGATGTCCCTGAACCTCTTCGTCTACGGGGCCATGCGCTTCGTCGACATTCTGATGCTCGGGAGCCTCGCGCCGGCAAAGGAAGTCGGCGAGTATGGCGCTCTGAGCACCATCGCGCAGCTCGTGCAGGTCTATCCTCTCGCCGCGAGCCAATCGCTCGGCCCCGACGTGTCGCGGCATTACCATGCCGGCAACATGGATGGGGTACGCCAGGCTCTCGGCTCCTACATCCACAAGGCTTCCATCGTCGCGAGCTTCATCTTCGCCGGCATCGCCGCCTTCGGCACGCGCCTCGACCTCCTCTTTGGCCCAAGCTTCCAGTTCCGCTGGGAGGTGAGCATCCTCATGCCCCTCGGCTATCTTCTCAGCGCAACTCTGGCACCGACCGGCTATGCCCTGTCCATGACAGGGCGCCACCGGGGCGAGCTCGGGATCCTGGGGCTCGGCAGCGTGGTGCTCGTCGCGTTTTGCGCCCTCCTGATCCCGCCCTACGGGCAGGTGGGAGCCGCCGCAGCTGTGGCCATCGCCTTTCTCATCGTCAATCTGGTGCGCTACGGCTACGTGGCCCGGGTTCTCGGATTCGTGCCGGGGCACCCGCGCGATCTCCTGCCACCCTTCGTGGCGCTCGCCCTTGCCTTCGCGGCACGGGGCGCGACAGACCTCCTGGGCGAGCGTTCGCTGCTGGTCACGGCTGCGGGCTGCGTGCTCTACGCAATCCTGTACGGGGCCGCCGCCTGGGCGTTTCTCTGGCGCAAGCCGACAGGAGGAACAGGCATTTCCGGAGAAACGGCATGACAGTCACCGCTCGGCCGCGGGCCTTCCGTTTCAATCGTCATGCGGAAGGGTCGACCATGACGGCAGACAGCTCCCATCCGGGCCTGCGGGCCGGCACTACGGGCGCCAAGCCGCGGATCCTGCTGTTCGTCTCCAATCTCGGGGTCGGCGGAGCGGAGCGCCACACGGTCAAGCTTCGGGCCTGCTTGCGCGACCGGGGCTACCCGACGAGCCTACTGGTCCATGGGCCACATCGCTCGGCGGTGATCACGGCGCTGGATGGCAGCGAGGGCGCGGTGCATCTTGACATCAAGGGCATCCCGAACCCGATGGGATGGCTGCGCATCTGGCGCGCCTTCCATGCCCAGCGCGCCGACATCGTCATCGCCGTCAATCAGACCCCGCTCATCGTCGCAATCTTGGCGCGCATCTTGTGCGCCACCCGGGCGAAGATCGCGTGCATCTTCCACACCACCATCCTGCGGCCGTCCGAGGAGCGCCGGATCGGGTTGTTTCGCTGGATGATCGGGCGGGCCGACGCCCTCGTCTATATCAGCCGCAATCAGCAGCGTTATTGGGAGGGGCATGGCCTCCGCTGCCGGGATAGCGCGACGATCCTGAACGGCATCGACCTCGACCGGTTCGACATGGCACCCCAAGAGCGTGAAGCGGCTCGGGCTCGCCTCGGTTTTGAGCCGTCTGATGTTGTGTTTGGTCTTGTGGCGGCGTTTCGGCCTGAGAAGAACCATGGGCAGCTTGTGGAGGCGGCGGCACGCCTGCGCCAGGAGGGGATCCGGGCCAAGGTGCTGTTTGTGGGCGACGGCCCCACCCGGGCCGACACCCAGGCCAAAGCCGCGGCGCTGGGGCTTGCCGAGCACGTGGTGTTCGCAGGCGAGCAGTCCGACGTGCGGCCCTGGATCGCGGCGGCCGATGCCGGGGTGCTGTGCAGCACCTCGGTGGAGACCTTCTCCCTGGCAGCCCTCGAGGTTCTGGCGAGCGGTGTTCCGATGATCATGTCGAACATCGGCGGAGCCTCCGAGATCGTGGAGGACGGGGTCAACGGCTACCTGTTCGAGGCCGGCAACACCGAACAACTCGTCGAACGCCTAAAGGCGATCTCGGATCCGGCTCGCCAGGCTGCCCTCGCGGCCCGGGCCCGCCACTCCGTCGAAGAGATGTCGGAGGCCCGCATGGCCGACCGCTACGCCGCCTTCCTGGACGATCTCTCGCGCTCCTGATCCCAAGCCGACCGCCTTTTCGGCAGTCCAGCCGCGGCCTGCTCGATCCGGCTCGCCATGCAGGCGGGCCGCCCTATCTTCCGCTACGCGGCGCGCCGTGTCGGGGCGCGCTTCCCGCAACATCCCGAGTTCCCGCCGTCTCTGGGGCTGCGGCTGTGCATGGAGGACCATAAGGCATGTCGCTCGGCTGGTATGTGCGTCGTTTGGCCAGCATGAGCCCGCCAGAAGTCGCCCACCGGGTCGTCGAGCAGGCTAAGCGCGCCGCGTCCCGTCGGCGGGCCTATGAATGGGGGATGTTCCGGCTGAAGAGCCCGGCGACGCCGCTGCTGCCGCAGCTGCGCCAGCGTTTCATCGACAATGCTTCGCCGGCGCTTCGGGGCGCAATCCGGGCCTCCGCCAGGGATCTCCTCGACGGACGGTTCGCGGCACTTGGGGTCACCTGGCCCATCTGGGATCCGACGCGACCCGACCCGGGCGTGTGGTGCCTCGATCCCGTCTCCGGTGAAAGCTGGCCTGGCTGCGAGAGATATTGCTTCGATATCGAATATCGACACGAGGCGCGTCTCGGGGACGTGAAGTACGTCTGGGAGTTCAACCGCCTCCAGATGCTCCAACCTCTGGCTGCGGCAGTCGCTCTCGATGGCGACCGGCGCGCCCTCGCGGCCGTGGAGGCCATCGTGGCGAGTTGGGCGGAGAACAACCCTCCTTATCGCGGCGTCGGCTGGAATTCCGGAATCGAACTGGCTTTGCGCGTCGTGTCCCTCGTCGTCGCCGATGCCCTGTGCGGCGAGGCGCTCGGCACCGAGACCCGGCACCAGATTCGAACGCTCCTGTCGGCGCATCTCTATTGGCTGCGCCGCTATCCGTCGCGCCACAGCTCCGCCAACAATCACCGCATTGCCGAACTGATGGGTGAGTTCATCGTCGCTTGCATGTTGCCGGAGCACCCGGAGGCCGCAATGATCGGCGATGACGCGCGCCGGGAGCTCGAGCGCGAGGTGCTGCTGCAACTCCTGCCGGACGGCGTCGGGGCCGAGCAATCGCCCACCTATGGGGCTTTCACCGCCGAAATGGTCCTCGTCGCGGGCCTTGTCGCAGCCGAGGGCGGCCGTCCCTTCGCATCGGCGGTTACGGACCGGCTCGCGCGGTTTGCGGAGTTCATCGCCTGGATCTCCCTGCCCGATGGCCGCACGGCTGCGATCGGCGACGACGACGAAGGGCGGGTCGTATCCCTGTGCGCCTCACCGGAGGAGACCTACGCGACCTCCGTCGCCAATGCGATCAGCGGCTTCCTCGGTCGCCCCGGCCTGTCGCCGACCCGCGGCCGCCCAGAACTGCGCGATGCGCTTTGCGCGGCGCCGGAACCGCCTTCGGCGGATCCGAGCGGAATTCGCAGTTTCGACGAGGGAGGCTACACGGTCGTCCGCGAGCGTCGGAACGGGCGGGACCTTCACCTCATCCTCGATCATGGGCCGCTCGGCTATCTGTCCATCGCGGCGCACGGGCATGCGGACGCGAACGCGATCTGGCTGGCCCTCGACGGCGAGCCCGTGCTCGTCGACCCGGGGACCTACCTGTATCACTCGGGCGGCGCCTGGCGTGACTGGTTCCGCGGCACGCGCGCCCATAACACCCTCAGCCTCGATGGCCAGGACCAGAGCATCATCGCCGGCCCATTCAACTGGAGCCACAAGGCGAAAGGCTGGCGGGAGGATCTGCTGGCCCGTACGGATTGGAGCATCACCGGCCGCCACGATGGCTACCGTCGCCGCTTCGGCGTCGAGCACCAGCGGGTCGTGTCCGCCGAAGCGAGTGGGATCGTCATCCTGGACCGTCTCCTCCCGCAGCCTGGATCGACCCCGGCGGCGCTCACGTTCCAGGCTGCTCCAGGAGTCGAGATCGCCGCTCAGGACGGCGAGCACCACCTGCGGCGCGAGGGCCGCACGCTCCTGACGATCCGGATCGACGCTCCGGGCGAACTCGCGGTCATGCGGGGCGATGAAGGGGTGGACGGCGGGTGGGTGTCACCCCAATTCGGCACCAAGGTCGCCGCGTCGCGGCTCGTCTGGCGCGGCTCTGTGCCGCCTGAGGGGGTGCGCACCATTCTTCGGTGGGAGGCCGATTGAGCGGCGCTCCGCGCCACAACGAGCAAGTCTCGTCCCGAGCACCCGCGCTCAGCGCGCGGGAGACACCTCGCGGTGCGTTCCATCCGTCCGCATGGCCGGGAAAAGCTCCCGTTCCCGACGCAGGCCCGTCGCCTCCACCTCGTCGAGGATCTCCTCGTACTTCGCCTTGAGCGCCTCATGGCGGCGATGCAGGGCCCACCACTTGCGGATCGTCCAGGCGAGAAGCAGCAGCAGGGCGAGAGCCACCAGCAGGGAAGGCTCCTCCGAGGCGACCATTCGGACCAGCTCCCGTACCTCCCAGAACTCCACGACGATGCTCCCCTCAAGTCATAGCTGGACCAAGATCTGGGTCCGTCCCAATGCAAGACAACGGCGGAGGTCCCCATCCGGTTCAGAAAGATGGCGACTTCGCGGCGCGGACGACCGCCGGGCATGAGCGGCGACAGCCGGTCGCGTGGACGCGGCTGGAAGCCTGCACTTTCGGACCTACATCCACGGAGAGGTCCGGTGCGCACCATAAAGCAGGGCGGACCAGCCGCGCGTCCGCGGCTCCGGCTATGACCACGACGCTCCAGAGGAGAATTCCATGCGACAGCTGCCATGGCCATCGCGCACGATCGTTCGGGCGCTCGTCGTGCTCGCGGCTGGTGCTGCGGCTTCGGTCGCGGCGGCTCAGAGCGGGCGTGATCAACCGCTGCCCAGCAAACGAGTCGAGGCGCCCCTGCCGAAGGGACCCCCGAATCCGAAGCATGACGAGATCGTGATGATCGGTCCCGACAAGTGGCAGGCCCATAACGGTTCGAAGCCGCACAGCCTTTCCATCAAGGGGCCGAACTACCGCTTCGAAGTGAAGAAAGGAGATCGCGCGCCGTTCGACAATGACGCGAAGGAGCGATCGGAGCTCGCGAGCCTCGTCCGGATACCGGCCGGGAAGCTGTTCCGGGCCAAATTCGAGTTCATGATCGAACCGGGCCCGGTGACCGACCGCCAATGGTTGATCCCTTTCCAGATCCACCAGGACGACCCTTCGAGCGCGCCTCAAGGCTCCGAGCTCAAGAACTCGATCGGCGTCAGCCCGCTTTTCGGGCTCTACATCATCGCGAAGGATGGGCGTGAAGTGTTGCAGGTCAGGGGCGAGACCTCGCCCACCTCGCCTCTGAAGCGGTTCCCCGATGAGCGCGTCTTCACGGAAGTGCCCTTCGAGCGCGGCACCCGCCATTCCGTCCTGGTGGAGGTGATCGACAATAACGGGGTCGACACGGAGCCCTTCGAGCCCGGTACGGAATGGCGAGGCCATTCCGGACGGGACGATAATTTCGGCAAGGGAACGGGGCTTCTGCGTGTCACCTACAACGGCAAGGTGATCGTCGATCGCCCGAACATCCCCATGGGGTATGGCCATGCGGCGCCCTCCAAGGGCGGCAGAGGCTCCTATGCGAAATTCGGCATCTATGCGGGCGCTTCGCCGAACCCGTCCAATACCGCGCCGATCGTTGCCCACTTCTATGGGATCCACGCCACCATCGGCGCCGAGCGTTCGTGAAGAAGCGCGCTCGTCAGGGTCCTTGTCTTCGCGGGTACCCTACGGCCAGGGAAATTTTCAATCCCTCTGAGCGCGTTTGACGCACGGTTGTTGCTTTTATGCTCTTTCGGGACAGGCCAAACCCAGATATTCGAAACTGTGGCCGGTCGCTCCGCGTCAATACTTACACGCGCTGGAGGAAGGCCAAAGGACGGTTGCGGAGCAACTTTGATGATCTGGTTTGGTGTTGCACAATTGATGTGCTTGGCATTGTTCATTGAATTGGCAGTGCGAGCCCCGACGATCGATTGGCTCGAATAGAACTGTTTTGCTGAATTCCCACCGGGGCTTAGCCTTCCCATCCTTGTGGACGGCAGCGAGTTGTGAGTTGCAGGCCGGTTGCGTCGGTCGGCCGAACTCCCGCCCCTGAACCTTCCCGACAGCTTCAATCCCTTATGGTTGCGGGCGTCACCGCGAACTGCACCTGAGCCGTCTGAAAGATCGTGAAGGAGACGACCGCGAGGTCGCCGGCCCTGGCGGTCATCCACCGGTCGATGGGGATCGGCTCGGCAGCCGGCGCGTCAGGTCCGAGCCGCGTGCGGATCTCGGTCTGCGTGAGCACCACCGCCTTCAGCAGCGTTCCCAGTTGTTCGATCGGCACGGCCAGCGGCAGCGGCTCGCCCGTCGCGTTGGTGAAGACCAGGATGCCGAAGCGCCCGTCGTCGCTCACCCCATGGCCCGCCAGGGACACTCGATGGGCCTGCAGTTCCATGGCTGGTCCGTCCGCTTGGAGCTCGCGATCCTGCGCAAGCCTTTACATGGCAGTCACGTTCTCTATGACAATCCGCCGGCCCGCCCAGGGTTTCGCCTCGTCGCAGCCCCTTCCCACTTGCTGAACCGATCATGGACGACACCCCCCTCCATCCCTGGCGCGTGACCGCGACCCGCGAGATCCATCGGGACCGCTGGATCCATGTGCGGGCCGATGATTGCATGACGGCGAGCGGCGTCGCGGTCGCGCCGTACTACGTGCTCGACTACCCGGATTCCGTGCACGTGCTGGCGCTGGCGGGCGACGAAGTGGTTCTCGTGCAGCAATATCGCCATGGCATCGGCGCCGTGACCCTCGAATTGCCCGGCGGCCTCATGGATCCAGGCGAGCGCGATCCGCTCGTCACGGCCGAACGCGAACTCCTCGAGGAGACCGGCTTCGCCGCGGACAGCTTCCGCCTCGCCGGACGCCTGCCGCAAAACCCGGCGACGCATACGAACCACATGCACGTAGTCCTCGCGCTCGGCGCGCGTCGGGTCGGCGCCCCGCGTCCGGATGCCACCGAGGATCTGCGGGTTCGGCTCGTGACGGTGCCGGACCTCGTCCGGCAGGCTTTCGCCTTGGGCGAATTGCCGGCGCTCAATACGGCCTCCCTGGCGGTCGGCCTTGCGGCGGCCGGTCGGCTTGGGGCGGCGTGAAGACCGGCTCCCACTCGACCGGCGTCGCGCTGGCGTGGCGCGCGTTCGCGCAAGCGCTCCTTGGAGCGGCCACCGGAATTGTCCTGGTTCTCGTCGCGCTCCTGGTGCTGCTCGACCCTTACGATACTGGGCGGCTCACGCCCTTGCCCCGCAGCGGCGTCCGCGATCAGGCCGGCGTCACGGCTCATGCCAGCCGCATCCGCGACCCGTCCTTCGACGCCGCGATCCTCGGCAACTCCCACGTCCAAGCCCTGCGTCCGGATCGGCTGAGCCGGCTCACGGGATTGTCCTTCGTTTCCCTCGTGATGCCCGGAAGCCGCCCGCGGGAGCAGATCGCACTGCTGGAGCGATACCTTTCGACGGCCGGACAGCGCACGAAGGCCGTGGTCATAGGCATCGACGCCTGGTGGTGCACGGCTGACCCGAACCTGCCGACAAGCGGCCGCTTCCCCTTCTGGCTCTACGATCCGCGCTGGCCGGCCTACGTGGCCGGTCTCGTCCGCTACCGCTCGCTTGAGGATGCGGCGGCGCATCTGCGCTTCCGCGTCGACCCGGACGACCCGGCGCGGCCCGATGGGTTCGACGATTACGAGCCTGTTTACGTGAGCCTTGGGGCCGGAGACCGGCAAGCCGTCCGCCGCAAGCTGGAGGCGCGGATCTCGCTCTACGAACCCAATCCCTCGGCCAGGTTTCCGTCCGTCGAGAGGCTTGCCGCCGTACTCGACGCCGCCGGTGCCGGTCATCCGCCGGTGGTGCTTGTCCAGCCGCCGGTCTATCCGACGGCGCTGCCGGAGCCCGGCACCGCCGAGGCGGAGGTTCGGCAGGCTTGCCGGATTGCCGTCGCTCGCCTTGGCGACCGCATGGGCGTTCGCGTGGTCGACTGGCAGGAGCGATCCGAGGCAGCCGATCCGGAACAGTACTTCAATCACGATCACTACCGGGACAGCCTTGCCCAGCAGGTGGAGCGCAGCCTCGCCGACGCCCTGCGCCGCTGAGGCTCCGGCCGATCCTTTGCCGGCTCTGTATAACAGTGCATCCCTGAAATTTTCCAGGTTGCGCGGTGCGGCTCCGACGTCGTTTTTACGGTAAAGTGGTTGAAAACCGAGGCTTTGTCTGCGCAACCTGCAACAAGCTGTTGAAGGCGATGCGGCCCGTTTTGTAAAAATTAGGCGTCATTCTACGACGAAAGCGGCCGTTCCGTTCCTTTCTCAGACCCTCTAGAGGCACAGGCGGCCGGCCAGCGGGCCCAACGCAGCGATGGTGATGCAAATGACGGAAATCGGCATGCACAAGAAGTCCGCGAGCCCTGTCGACAAGCACGTGGGCAGTCGCGTTCGCATGCGCCGGGTGATGCTCGGCATGAGCCAGGAGAAGCTCGGCGAGGCCCTGGGGCTCACCTTTCAGCAGGTCCAGAAATACGAGAAGGGCACCAACCGGATCGGGGCCAGCCGGCTGCTGCATATCGCGACTATCCTGAACGTCACCGTCGAGTATTTCTATGAGGGCCTGCCGGAGCTGCGCTCCAGCCGGACCGGCGACGAGGGGCCGATGATGGAGTTCCTCACCCTTCCCGAGAGCGACCGCCTCGTGCGCAGCTTCGTCAGCCTCAAGGACGACGTGGCCCGCCGCAAGGTGACGGAGCTCGTGGAATGGCTGGCCGCCACCTCGCAGGGCATCGAGCCGCGCCGGAAGGTGGCGCGCTAGCGGCGATGCTTGGAGCCGGGCCCCGCGCTAATCGGCGATGGTGACCTTGGCTCCCTTCTCCACCATCTGGGCCAACTCCTCCACGTCCCAGTTCGTGAGGCGGATGCAGCCATGCGAATAGGCCTTGCCGACCTTGTCCGGATCCGGCGTGCCGTGAATCCCGTAGGATTCGACTGACAGATCGATCCAGACCGAGCCCACCGGGTTGTTCGGCCCTGCCTTGATCTCGAACTTCTCCTTCGCCTTCACGCCCTTGAACTTGTAGTCCGGATTGTAGGTGTAGGTCGGGTTCTTCGCGACCGCCGTCACGGTGTGGGTGCCGTCGGGCGCCGGCTTGTCCTCGCTGCCGACCGAAGCCGGATAGGCCGCCAGAACCGTGCCGTCCTCGCCAAGGGCGCGCAGCAGCCGCTCGCTCTTGTCGACCTCGATGCGCGTCACCTTCGGGGGCTTTTGATCGCTGCGGTCCGGGGCGACGTTCGCCACCAGAATGCGCTCGCCTGCCTTGTCGAAGCTCTTGCCTGCGTTGAGAGCCTGCAGAAGGTCGCGGTCCATGTGGAAGCGTTCCGCCAGCATCTCCTCGGGCCCCGAATAGCCCAGCCGGTCGAGCTCGGCCTGATCTTCCATCTTGTCCGGAATCTTGGCCGTGAACGGACCTTTCAGATCCTCGTCCCGGATCGTGTATTCGATCAGCGCAGGCTCGCTCGACGCCTCGTTGAGCTTGGCCCAGACCTCCTCGTCGAGCGCCCCGTTGGTCTTGAGCTTCCGCGCCGCCTTGAAGGCGGCGATGGCTTTCTCGACGTTCTCGCCGGGCCGCCCGTCGATCACGCCGGGTGAGAAGCGGGCGCGGTCGAGCAGCACCTGAGCCTTGATCATGAGGGCGCTCGGACCATCCCCCGGCTTCGCCTTGAGATCGGCACCGTTCACCGCCTCGAGGGTCAATTCCTTGGGGGCGGCGAGCGCCGGGCTGACAACCGCGATGAGTCCGGCGAGGGCAGCCATTGGCAACTTCATTGCGTATCCTTCCACAGCACGCGGGCACGACAACAAAGGGCGAAGGCGGCCTGCTGTTCCGTGGGACCGTGGCGTGACGGGGTGCGACGGCCCAATGTCCGGCGCGGTGGGGGTTGTGGCGGCCTATTGGCAGATGCGGTAACCGCCCCGGCGCCCCCTCAGGTCGAGATGCAGGTGATCCCCATGGGCGGCATCGGAGCCGGGTCCGAGCACCGTCGTGAAGGTGGCGCAGGCGCCCGCGCGAATGGCATCCTGGAAGGCGGCCTCCGGCGTTCCCGCCGCATGGGCCGTGATCGGCACCGCCGCTCGCTTGTGGAACTCGACGCCCATCACGTCGACCGCGTTGCCGAAGGCGTGCTCGCTGAGCTTCGAGCCGGAGCGCTGGTTGCGGCACTCGTAGGAGGTGCCGATGGCGAGCTTCACCGGAGCCGCGCCGAGGTGACGGTCCGCCTCGAGGGTAAGCACGTCGAGGGTCCAGCGCGCGAGACCCTCCGCGACCGGGCAGGTCATGAGCGCCGGCGGCGCCACGGCCACCCCATCCGGCAGCATCGAGACGAGAACCGCGTCGCGAAACCCGCATGAGGGCGCCGACACGTCCGGCTTTGGCTCGAAGCTGACGCCAAGACGGGTGATCCGGTTGCGGCAGGTTTCGGCGAGGAGCGTGGCGGCCTCGTCCGCGCTGCGAGGAGAGGTCTGAACCGCAGGACCCGCGGGCGCCGGGGCAGCTTCTGGCGTGGGGGCCGCATCGGCCGGGCGGGGCGGCGGCAGGGGAGGGGCGGGCGGAGTTTCCGCCAGGGCCGCGGACACAACGAACCCGCCCGCGAACACGGCTGCCAGAACGAAGCGGGCATGATGCGGTCGCAGGCTCACGGCGTCTCCTCCAGGACGGCAACGCAGAACCGAGCGTGAGCGTTGCGTCGACCGCGACGCAGAACCGGACGCGAGCGCAGCGTCGCCCGCGACGCAGAACAGGACGCGAGCGCAGCGTCGACAGCCATGCAGAACCGAGCGTGAGCCTCGCGTTCCTTCAGCGGAACGGGCGGCGGTTCTCCCCGTTGAGCCCCAGGCTTGGGGGAGCCGAGGAGGCGTGTGATGAGCGACACTACCGTGAAGAAGGTCAGCAGCGGGCATTCGCCGTCGGGCGAGATGGGCCAGATCTATCTCGTGTCCGGCAAGCGCGTTTCCATGCGCATGTGGCAGGACGAGGAGCCGGGCGATGATGCGCCGGCGACCCGCCGCGACTACGAGACCGTGGGATACGTCATCAAGGGCCGCGCGGAGCTGCACATCGAGGGGCAGATGCTGATCCTGGAGCCCGGCGATTCCTGGCTCGTGCCGGCCGAGGCGGAGCACAGCTACCGCATCGTCGAGACCTTCACGGCCATCGAGGCTACCGCGCCGCCCGCGCATGTGCACGGCCGCGACGACGGCTGAGCCTCAAGCGCATCGCAGGTGGATTGTCTTCGAACCGGTCGCGCCGGGCGTGAACGCTTGGCGCGCTCGGGCGTTGCCTTGTCAGCCTCCAAGCGCCCAAGCCTGCGGGGACATCCTCCGATGCCCTGCGGAACCTGCCGCGCTTCCCGTGGTTACCTTCACACATCAAATGGAGGTTGACCCATGAGCGTGGGCTATCAGAACGGCGGCAGGGGCCAGCAGGCTGGCAAACAGCAGGGTTCGAACGACGCCGATTGGGACACGCTGAAGGGCGACGTGGGCGACATCGCCGGCGTGGCGGTGGAGCGCGGGCGCCACTTCATGGATGCGGCGCGCGAGCAGGCGACAGTCTACGTCGACCGGCGCAAGGACGACATGGCGCAGTCGGTGGCGGATTTCGCGACCTCGCTCCGGGAGTCCACCGCATCCTTCGACGACCGGCCGAATATCCGTGCCTTCGTCGATAGTGCGGCCGAGGGCCTCGATCAGCTCGCCGACAGCATTCGCGACCGCAGCTTCGCGGACATCTTCAACCAGGTCGAGGACGTGGTTCGGCAGCGGCCCGCCATCGTCGCGGCCGCGTCCGTGACCCTCGGCTTCCTGGCCGCCCGCTTCATCCGGAGCTCGGCCGATGGGCTGCGTCACACGCATCAGGCTCAGGGCCGCACGGCTCAGGCCGGACGTGGGCAGGGCGCCTCGGCGCAGGGCCAGCAGCGCCGCCAGGGCCAGCAAGCCCCCACGGGCACCTGACGGGGAGGCTTTTCCATGGCTCAGACCACGAACCAGAGCATCCACACCCTCGTCGGCGAAGCCCTCCGCGAAACCAGCGGGCTTGCCCAAAAGGAATTCGCGCTCTTCCGCACGGAGATGTCGCAGAGCGTGAAGTCGATGTTCATCGGCCTCGCCATGGTCGTCGCGGCGGCCGTCTTCGCCATCGCGGCCGTGATGCTGCTCACCGAGTCCCTCGTGGAGTGGCTCGCGACGGTCCTCGAATCCGAGGCGCTCGCGGCCCTCATCGTCGGCGGCCTCATGGCGGCGATCGCGGTCGGGCTCGGCCTCTACGGCCGCAAGGCGATCTCGTCGTTCACGCTGACGCCCGAGCGCACGGTCCGCTCGGTGAAGCGTGACGCGCAGATCCTTTCCGAAAGGGCTCCCGGATGACCCAGGACTTGAACGATCTCGAACGGGACATCGAGGAATCCCGCGCGCGGCTCGATCTCACGATCCACCGCCTCCAGGACAAGATGTCCGCCTCCGGCATCGTGGACGACGTGCTGGGGACCCTGCGGGTCAACCAGTACGGCTCCATCGTCGACCACGCGATGGCGGTCGTCCGGCGCAACCCTGTGCCAGTGATGCTAGTCGCGGCCGGCGTCGGTTGGCTGATCTACCGCATGGCGAAGGACGAGGAACGCGCGACACGGGCGCGGACGCTCGCCTACGCGGAGCCCGAGCTGCCCCTGGTCACCCCAGGCCAGGCGCGGATCTACGATCCCGGCATGGAGCCGGTCCGTCCCATGCACGATCGCTTCGCCGGCGATCCGCTCACGGGAGGCCCGCTCGGTCAGGATCCGCTGGCCCAGGACGCCCTCGTCCAGGACCCGCTGGCCCCTCAGGATCCGCTGGTTCACGACCCCGTTACCCGGCGCAGCGCCAATCTGCGCGCCTGACCCGACCGCCCCGCTGACGCCCTCTGGAGCGCGTCCAGTGACAGTTTGAGGAGATCACCCATGGCCGATATGAAGAACGATCCGTCCAAGAATGCCAATCAGAGCGGTTCGAGCCAGAACAAGGGCTCGGGCTCCGATACGGTCTCGGCCGCCAAGATTTCGGCCGGCACCTCCGTCGGCAATGTGGGCGAGATGCCGAAGCCCCACGCCCAGTCGGGCGCCGGCTCGCAGGGTGGCGCCTCCTCGCAGGGCGGCTCCTCGCAGGGCGGCTCTTCGCAGGGCGGATCCGCGCAGAGCCCGACGCTCGCCTCCCACACCTCGAAGCCCATGGGTGGCTCCGTGACCGGCAGCGGCCAGTCGGCCGGTGCGGTCTCGTCCGGCCAGGGCGGCGCCAACCAGCACGGCGCTTCCTCCCAGGGCCAGAGCAAGGGCGGTTCCGACACCGCGAAGCAAGGTGGCGGCCAGTCGTCCGGCCAGTCCTCCGGTATGGCGGGCGAGACGCTCGATCAGGCCACCGAATGGGCCCGTGACACCTACGAGCGGGCCTCGTCCTGGGCGTCCGACGCTTTCGAGCACGGGTCCGACCAGTTCGAGCAAGTGCGCCGCCGTGCCCCGCGCGGCTTCGGGGGCGTGCAGTCCTATGTCAGCCAGAACCCGGTCATGGTCGGCCTCGTCGGCCTGGCGGCCGGTCTCATCCTCGGCGCGCTCCTGCCGCGGACCCGACGTGAGGACGAAGTGTTCGGCGAATGGGCCGACGAGGTGCGCCAGCAGGGCCTGCGCTATGCGCAGGAGATGACCCAGCGCGGCCGCGACTACGTGGAGCAGTCCTTCGTCGGGGACGACCCGCAGTTCAGCAAGCATGAGAGCGAGTTCGGCGGCGGCCAGGGCGCGAACCGCCACTGACCCCAACGACTCGCACATGAGAAAGGGCACCGGTCGCAGGACCGGTGCCCTTTTTTCATGGCGGCTCGGGCACATGAGGCGAGCCCAGATATGATAACGGCCACGGACGGGACGATGCGCGTACATCCGGCGTCATCGTCCCGGCAGCGTGGCCGCCTGCGACGGAAGCCCAAGGCCTTCATCGCGTTGAGGCCGATATGGGGACTCGGCCGTGCTTGCGCAAGGGAAGCTCGGCACGATTTCGGGCTTGCAACGGCTGGGAACCGGGCCTTCCGCGGACCGTTCCACCTCTGTTCGACGATGAATAGAGGCATTGGGAGAAGCCCGATCAGGCGCCCTTCGGCTCAGGCCATCAGCAACAGCAGGCCGGGACGGACGGCGCGGGGCCACGGAGCTTTGACGTGCGCATTTTGATTTTGGAAGACGATCCTTTCATCGCGCTCGATCTACAGGCCATCATCGAAGGTCAGGGCCACGAGGTGGTGGGCGTGTTCGAAAGCCTGGCCGAGGCGGGCGCGCATCTCGGCGACGGCTTCGACTTCGCGCTCCTCGACATCGACGTGGTCGACGGCAAAAGCTTCGAGCTCGCCGCTGCCCTGCTCGAACGGCGCATCCCGTTCGCTTTCGTATCCGCCTCGCGGCCAAGCGAGCTGCCCCATCACCTGCGCAACGCCTCCTTCATCCCGAAGCCCTTCGAAGAGGCGACGATCCTGCGCACCATTCGGAGCGGCGTTCGCCATTAGAGACAGGTCGCTCGCCAAACCGTGCGGCCTGTCCGCCGGCTCCCCGTGATCCGATCCGCCTCTCAGACGTTGGCCTTTGATGACGAACGATCCCCGCCTCGGTTTTTGCTGCAAGTTCATTCCCGACGACGGCGATGCCGAGGAGGCGCGCCGGATGAACGTGGTGACGGTCACCATGGCTTATCTGCAGCGCCTCGAGCCGGCCGCGGCCTTCGACAAGCTCGCCTCCGTGGTGTCCCACAATCTCGAGGTGCTGCGGCGCCAGATCGAGCATGTGGCGACCCGGCCGAAGCTCGAGCGCCTGCACCGCCTCGCGAGCCAGATCCTGCCGGGCTACACGCATCCGAGCTGCAAGGAATACTACCGCGATCCCGATCTGCGGCGGCTCATCGAGACGAGCCTTGCGGCGGTGGGGGCGCTCGCGCGAACCAGGGACGTGCGGCTCAGCATGCATCCGGGCCAGTTCTGCGTGATCGCCTCCGCGAGCGAATCCGCCCTCAAGAACGGCGTCGAGGAATTCGAGTACCACACGGAGATCATGGCGCTCATGGGCTATGGCGGCGGCTGGCACCCGCACGGAGCGCATATCAACATCCATGGGGGCGCGCGGGCGGTCGGAGCCGACGGGTTCAGGGAGGGGCTTCGCCGCCTCTCCGCGACGGCGCAGAACCTCATCACGGTGGAGAACGACGAGGTGAGCTACGGCCTCGACGATCTCCTGCCCCTCGCGGACGATCTGCCGATCGTGCTCGACCTGCATCATCACTGGATCGCGAGCCGTGGCGAATACATCGAGCCGGACGATCCCCGCATCGCGCGGATCATCGCGTCCTGGCGGGGCGTGCGTCCGGTAAGCCATGTGAGCGTGTCCCGCGAGGACCTCCTTGGCGATCACGACATCCACACGCGCCCCGATTTCGGCGCTCTCATGGACACCGGGATCAAGCCCAAGGACCTGCGCGCCCATTCGGACCTCATGTGGAACGAGGCCATCAACGACCTCGTGGCGCGGCACCTCGTGTGGTCCGATTTCGAGGTCGAGGCGAAGTTGAAGAACATCGCCTCCGAAGGGCTCGCCCACCATGTCGAGCAGCTCCGCCAAGCGCCGCAGCGCGAGCGCGCCTGACGCGCCTCTCGTCACCCCCGACGGCCGCTACCTGGTGGTGCGCGGCCGCCTGTGGCGTCGTGCCAATCCCACCTTGTCCGAGGACGAACGGCAGGGGCTCGTGCAGGAGCTCATGAGCGCCCGCCGTGCCGTCGCGGCGGCCCTCAAGGCGGATGATGCCGCAGCCCTCCGGGCGGCGCGGGCGCGGGTCGATCGGGCCAAGCACGCGCTCGGGGAGCGTGGTCCTGTCTGGTGGACCGACGGCGCGCCGGACGAGAACCGCCGCCTTGCCACCCGCTCCTCCTATGCGGCCTGGTTCGCCGCCGAGGCGCCGGGCCGCTGACTTGCCTCAGCCCGGAAGCCGCGCGGCGCGCGGATCGAAGCGCGCGACCCGGGAGAGGAGGTATTCGACCTCCGCGCGCCCGGCGGGATTGAGCGTCCCACCCGGCTTGCGCTGCGCGTCCGAGGCCAGGATGCCGCGGCGCTTCATCACGTATTTGCGCACCCCAAGGCCGACGCCCTGCTGCTGCTCGTAGCGCACCAGCGGCAGATGCGCGTCGAACAGGTCGTGCGCGTCGTCGCGCCGGCCCTCCTTCGACAGCCGCACCACGTCAGCCAGCATGTCCGGGAAGGCGTAGCCCGTCATGGCTCCGTCCGCTCCGCGCTCCATCTCGAAATCGAGGAATAGGCCGCCATTGCCGCACAGGATCGAGAGCGGCCGCAGCGTCCCCTCGGCCTGGAAGCGGCGGAGCGCCGAGATCTTGTCGAGACCCGGCCAATCCTCGTGCTTGAGCATCACGCAGGAGGGATTGTCCATGACGATGCGGCGGATCACGGCCGGGGTCATGATGACGCTCAAGGTGAGCGGGTAATCCTGGATCACGAAGGGAATCTCGCCGCCGATGGCCTCCACGGCCTGGGCGTAGTAGCCGACGATCTGGTCGTCGGTGCGCAAGGAAGGCGGCGGCGCGATCATGACGCCCGCGGCGCCCGCCTCCATGCTCGAATGGGCGAGCGCGCGCATGGCCGCGAAGCCTGGAGCCGAGACGCCGACGATGACCGGCATGCCGGCCCGGCGGATCACCCGCGTCGCGACGCCGAGGGCTTCGGCCTGATCTAGCTTCGGCGCCTCGCCCATGATGCCGAGCACCGTGATCCCGGTGCAGCCGGCTTCGCCGTAGAAGTCCACCATGCGGTCGATGGAGGTCTCGTCGATCCGCCCGTCCTCGTGGAACGGGGTGGGCGCGATCGCATAGACGCCTTGGGCCTCGGCACTCAGCATGGGAGACTCCCGAACGGAAAGCTGCACGCCGTGGCTTAAGGCCTGATGCCGCGAAGGTCTACCGCCGGGATGGGGCGCCCTGCTCGATCCGGCCCCTCAGGGGCGGCCGGCCTTGGCGAGGAGCTGCTTGATGCGATCGATCACGGCCACGGGCTCGTAGGGCTTCTCGAGCAGCGGGCCCGCCTCGCAGAGCATGCCGGCCACCTGCGCCGAGCGATCCACCGTGGAGGTGAGGATCACCTGGACACCGGGCTTTTCGGAACGGACCCAGCGGGCAAGGCCGAACCCGTCCATGCTGCCGGGCATGTTGACGTCGCTGAAAACCACATCGATGGCGACCTCCGGAGCCTGGAGCACCGCGAGGGCCTCCTCCGCGCTTGCCGCCTCGTGAACCCGGTAGCCGCATTCGCGCAGGTATTCGGCGATCACCAGCCGCACCAACACCTCGTCTTCCACGACCAGTATCGTTCGTGGCTGCGAGGAAAGGTCGAGGTCGGCCGGTTGCGTGCTCACAGGCCGCTAACCGTCAAGATTGGAGCTTTGTTCCCGGCGCCTCGGAGGCGGGCTTCGCGCCGCGGATTCCTAGGAGGCCTCGGTTCCGGCAGGGTCGAGGAGGCGCCGGATGAGGGCGAGCAATTCGTCGAGAACGATCGGCTTCTGGATCACCGAAGCGCCCGCCGCCCCGGCCTCGTCGGAGGCCAGGATCACCCGGGGCGCCGGGCGGCACCCGTGAGCGGCCTGGAGCACGCCGTGGCTCCCGGCGCCTCCTGGGATCGCCTTGTCGAGGAGGAGCAGGTGCACGGGCAGGGTGCTCAGCACCGCCACCGCCTCGTCGGCGGAGCTCGCCTCATGGACCCGGTATCCTTCCGCCCGCAGCCCATCTGCGATCCGGCACCGGGCCAGCACGTCGCCCTCGGCCAGGAGAAGGGTTGATGGAACGGTCGGATGGAGACGTTTGACCCACGCGGCACTCACGATCGACCGTTACTCCACCAAAGCGGAATGGCGCGCGTCCACTCGTTGGCAGCGAAACGTCCCGACCGCCGAATGGTTCTCGGCCGAGGTCGACGGAATTTTATGTCTTCCTTAACGGAAAGCTTGCTCCCTAAGGTGCAGTTTGGCACAACCCGTTTCATGCTGCCGGAACGAAGCTCGGCCGTGAAACGTTCTTACGACTAAGGTCGCAGGGATCCCCATGGCGGACAATCGCATTCCGGCAATCCTGGTCGTCGAGGATGAACCTCTCGTCCGGCTCCTCGTGTCTGAGCTCCTGCTCGACGAGGGCTTCCGGGTGATCGAGGCGGCCAACGCGGCCGAGGCCCTGGCCGTGCTGCGCGCGGACGTGCCGGTGGACGTGCTGTACGCCGACGTGGACATGCCCCCGGGAATCGATGGTTACGCGCTCGCTCACGAGGTCCGGGCCGGATGGCCCCTCATCGAGATCCTCGTCACGTCCGGGCGCCGGTGGCCCACCGACGGCGATCTGCCCGCGGGCGCCGCGTTTCTCGCCAAGCCCTGCCCGAACGACGTGGTCGTATCCCATGTGACCGCGGCGGTGGAACGCGTCCGGGCCGCCCGTCAATCCGCCTCCGACGAACCTCGCGTCATCCCCTTTCCAAAGACAGCCTAAGGGCTGAGCGGGCGCCGTGCCGTCCTCCGCGAGCCGTCCGTTCGCCGCCACCTCCCATTGGGGTAGGGGCGCCGTGCCGTTCCCCCCGGGCCGTCAGTTCGCCGCCACCTCCCACTGGGACAGGGGCGCGATGAGCGGTCGCTCGCCCGGCGAGCGGGTCCAGGGGTCGATGGCGTAGCGGGCGCCGCTTCCATCCGCCACCACGGCGGTGAAGTGCGGCCAGCGGCCATCGATGAAAAAGCCGCGGGATTGCGGGCCCTCGACCCGGTGATGGGAGAGAAGCCGCCGCTCCTCCAGGACCACCAGAAGGCTCGTCACGTTCGCGGTGACGTCGAGGCAGTCCATTTGGCCGTGAACGCCCGACTGCCCCGGCGGGGAGCGCGGCATGTCGCGCCGGCCGCCCAGCTGGGCCGCGAGGCTCGCCGTGTAGAGGCGCACCACCTCGCCGAGGGCGCGTCGCTCCGCCTCCGCCGAGCCGCGGGCCCCGGCAAGGAGGCTCGCGGCGCGGGCGAGCCAGGGGGCGTCGGTGGCCAGGAGGGCTCGCCTGTTGCAGCCGTAGCCATGGCAGACGACGATCTGACCGGCGGTCGGTCCCGCATAGCCCTGCCGGCTGAGCCAGGCGCGGGCTTCGGCGGTTCCGGCCTGGGACGGCGCGGGGAGCGCGAGCGGAATCAGGGCGGCGAGGAGACGGAGGAGGGGGAGCAGCATCGGCCTTCTTCGGTCGCCCCGCGAGGCCCCGTGTTTCTGAGCCACGGATGTCAACAGGCAAATAGGGGTGGAAAGCCGTCCGGCCAGGGGGAACCCGGCCTTCAAAGCCAAGTTCACTTGACGGCCGCCCCCGGCTTCCTCTGATATGGCCGGAACGCCGCGATCGAAACGCTCGGAGGAAATCTCATGCCCACCAAGACCGCCAGCAAGGCCCCCGCGAAAAAGGCCGCCGCGAAGCCGGCAGCAGCCAAAAAGGCCGGCGCGAAGCCGAATGCCCTTCAGCAGCCCCTGACCCCCTCGAAGGAACTTGCGGCCGTCGTCGGCTCCAACCCGATCCCGCGGGGCGAGGTGGTCAGCAAGATGTGGGAATACATCAAGAAGAACAACCTCCAGAACCCGGAGAACAAGCGCGAGATCCTCGCGGACGACAAGCTCCAGCCGATCTTCGGCAAGAAGAAGGTGACCATGTTCGAAATGAACAAGCACCTCGCCGCGCACCTGAAGCAGGCCTAAGGCTTCCACCCCTAGGCCTTCGGCCTGCGGGAGCTCACCCTAGCGCTTCGGCCCGCACACTTGCGGCCAGCGGAGCATCCGGAACGGCGCCTTCGGGCGCCGTTTCCGTTATGGCCTGTCTTGCCTTGAGCCGCTTGCCTTGCGCTCCTTGCCTCGCACCCCTTGCCTTGAGCCCCTCGCCTCGCACCCCTTGCCTTGCACCGGGCGGGCAGGTCCCTAAACTGGCGCTCCGCCGCATCGCGTCGCGATCGAACCCCTCTTCCGGAGCTGCCGCCCATGTCCCGTATCGTCTTTCTCAACGGCTCGTTCCTGCCGGCCGACGAGGCGCGGGTGCCGGTCATGGACCGGGGCTTTCTCTTCGCGGACGGCGTCTATGAAGGCATGGGCGTGCTCGACGGGCGTCTCATCGACAACGAGGCGCATCTGGAGCGCCTGGAGCGTTCCTTGCGCGAGGTGCGGATCGAAAACCCCTACGATCGCGCCGGGTGGACCCGCATCGAGGAGGATCTGGTGCGCCGCAACGGCCTGTCCGAGGGCTTCCTCTACCTGCAGGTGACCCGGGGCGTCGCGGAGCGGGACTTCATGTTCCCGAAGGATGCGAAGCCCACCGTCATGATGTTCACGCAGGCCAAGGCCATCGTGAACTCTCCCCTCGCCGAGACCGGGATCGCCGTGGCGACCGTGCCGGACCAGCGCTGGAAGCGGCGCGACATCAAGAGCCTGTCGCTCCTTGCCCAGGTGCTCGCCAAGCAGGCGGCCGCGGATGCGGGCGCCCATGAGGCCTGGATGGTGGAGGACGGCTTCGTCACCGAGGGCGGATCCTCGAGCGCGTTCATCATCACGAAATCGGGGAGCATCGTGGCGCGCCCCCTGTCGAACGCCATCCTTCCCGGCATCACGCGCCAATCGCTCCTGCGCCTTGCGCAAGAGGCGGGCCTCAAGGTGGAGGAGCGCTTCTTCACCCTGGAGGAGGCCTTCGACGCCGCCGAGGCCTTCAATACGAGCGCATCGGGCTTCGTCCTGCCGGTCGTGTCCATCGACGGCCGTCCCGTGGCCGGCGGCAAGCCCGGAGCGCTGACGCGGCGCCTGCGTGCGCTCTACATCGAGATGGCCCGGGGCGCTCCCGCGGCCGCGGCCTGACCCGCCTCGGACACCCGACCGCCTCATCCGCCGCCTGATCCGATCCGGAACCCCGCATCCCGTTATCCGTTCCCTGAACAACAAGGAGCGGATGGATGACGCGCGCCCCGATTGCTCTCGCCCTGTTGCTGGCGACTGCCCCGGCCCTGGCCCAGACGCCGCTGCCCCAGCAGCAGGCGCCCAACATGCCGGCCCCCAACACCACGATCCCGGAAAAGGTCGAGCCCGAGGCTCCGGCCACCACGGGCTCCACAGGCGGTGGCGGCGCCACCTTGAGCGAGAAGCTGCAGGCGACGGATGGCGTCATCCGCCCGCCGCAGAACATTGCGCCCGACATGCGCACGCCCGCGCCCGTGCCCAATCCCGGCACGACGCCCGTGATCCCGCCCCCGGGCAGCCCCGGCGGCAATATGAGCGTCGATCCGAAATAGGTTCGCCGGTCTCAAAGACCCGTCCGGCGGCAAGATCGGCGTTGATCCGATCCAGGGACCGCCGGCTCCTTCAAGACCTGTCCGGAGGCCTCGATGGCACCCTCGCCCGCGCAGTTGTCCTATGAGCTCCGCAAGGGCCGCACGGCCGACCTGCAGCGCCGTCGCTGGCTCGTGGGCCTCTCCTTTGTCGGGACGGCGGCGGGCATGGTCGTGGGCCTCTACCAGATGGGCATCCTGCGCCGCCTGCCGGACCTGCCATCGCGGTATTTCAACGCCACGAAGGTCGACAAGTCGACCTACGCCTACAAGCGCATGCAGACCCCCGACGCGCTGCTGATGGTGGCGAGCTACGCGACGACGGCGATCCTTGCCGGCGCCGGCGGCAAGGACCGGGCGCGGGAGAACCCCGCGCTCCCGATCGCGCTCGCCGCGAAGGTTCTCTACGACCTCGTGATCGCCCTGAAACTCGGGCGCGAGGAATGGCAGGAGAACCGGGCGCTGTGCGGCTATTGCCAGGCCGCCACGATCGCTTCCCTGATCTCTGCCGGTATCGCCTTGCCGGAGGCCGCCAAGGCCGTCCGGCACGTGATGGCGAACCTGTCGAACGACAACCGTCCGGCTCCGCGCCGGCGCGCCATGGCGGCCGAATAGGCCCGACCGTCAGGTCGAGCGCCTTCCTTCGTCGACGACGCTCAGGACCGCGCGTCAGATCGAGCGAACCGCTCCGCCGTCCACGCGCACGAGACATCCGGTGATGTAGCTCGCCCGCTCGGAGGCGAGGAAGCAGACCGTGTCGGCAAATTCCTCCACGCGTCCGTAGCGGCCCGACGGGATCGCGGCGCGAGCGGCGGTTGCGATCTCTTCCGGGCTCTTGCCCTGGGCCTTCGCGTTCGCCATGTCGAGTTCGTCGACCCGGTCCGTGTGGATGCGGCCCGGCAGCACGAGGTTCACGGTGATGCCGTCCTTCGCGACCTCATTGGCCAGGGTCTTCGACCAGCCGACGATGGAGGAGCGCAGAGCGTTCGACATGACGAGGTTCGGGATCGGCTGCACAACGCCCGTCGAGGCGATGGTGAGGATGCGGCCCCAGCCGCGTTCGCGCATCCCCGGCAGCACGAGCGCCGCGATCTTGAAGACCGGCAGCACCATGGCCTCGAATTGCGGGAGCCATTCCTCGGCTTGAACGTTGAGCGCGGTCCGGGCCGGCGGCCCGCCCGTGTTCGCGATGAGGATGTCGACGCCTCCCAGAACATCCATGGCGGCCGCATGGATGGCATCCAGGTTACCCGCGAGGTCGCCGACGAAGGTGGAGGCCCGTCCGGCTCCCTTCCCGTTGATGGCGGCGGCGGCTGCCTCGAGCCGGTCGCCCGAACGGGCCGTCATCAGAATGTCGGCGCCCTCCGCGGCGAGACTTTGAGCAACGCCGAGGCCGAGCCCACGGCTCGATGAGAGAACGAGGGCACGCTTGCCCTTGAGACCAAGATCCATCGACACGACCTCCTGATGCGTCACTGGGGTCCCGCAGCACCGCCACGCTTTGTGAAGACGGGGCGGCGCTCGGGAGAGATTTGGGAAAAGGCGCCGGTCAGCCCGTTGCCTTGCGGCGGCCGCCGGCGGGGCCGGCATCGGTGTCGGAGGCCTGCATGACCCGGTCGGCCACGTCGACGATGAGGCGCCGCAGCTCCGCGTTCTCGGCCTTGATCTCGTCAGGCGTCGTGCCGGCGCTGCGCCGCACCGCCTTGAGTTCCTTGGCGAGCCGAGCCCGCTCCTCGCGGGCGGTCGAGAGCGCGCCTTCGAGAGCGGACTTCTCCGAGCGCAGCGTCTCCAGCCGTTCGCTCATGTTGCGCAATTCGGAGGAATGCATCGCGCCGCTCGTTCCGCCGGCCGTCTCGAGCTCCGCGATGCGCACGCGCGCGGCTTCGAGCTCCGCCTTGAGGGCTGCGAGCGAGCCGGCTCGCTCGGTGAGGGAGGAGTGCAGGGCCTCGCTGTCGCTGTCCTTCGCCTGCAGGCGGCTGGTGAGCGCCGCCACATCGGCGGCCTTCGCGTCCCGCTCGGTTTCGAGTTCCCGGATGCGGCCCTCGAGCACCAGCCCGCGCTCCTGCTCGGCCAGAAGATTCTTGGCGAGGTCCGTCAGGCGCTGGCGCTCCTCGGTCAGCTCGTTGCGCCGCTCGCCGAGCGCGCGCTCGAAATCGTCGCCGCGGGCCTTCTGCGTGGCGAAGCGGGTTTCGAGGTCGGAGATCGTGATGCGCTTGGCGTCCATATCGCTGAGGGCCGCTGAATGGCGCTGGTCGAGATCCGCGAACTCGGCCTCCCTGGCTTCCAGGCGGTCCTGGGTGAGGGCGAGTTCGGCGCGGGTGCCAGCCAGGGCCGTCACGGTGCGGTCGAGTTCCGAGCGGGTGCCGGCGAGTTCGTCCAGGGTCTTGCGATGGGCGTTCTCGATGGCGGCGAGCGTGTCGCGGGTGCCGGCGAGGGAGGCCCGGGTGCCGGCGAGCTCGTCCTCCGTCGTCGCAAGGCGCGCGCGGGTGTCGGCGAGATCCGCCTGCAGGTTGGCGATCACCGTGTCGCGCTCGCTCACCCCGGTTTCGAGGGCTTCGATGCGCACGGCGCGGCGCCCCAGCTCCTCCATGGACTGGTGCTTCACGGCGAAGGCCTCCTCCGCCTTGCGCTCGATCTGGCGCTGGAGAACCGCGAACTCGGCGCGCAGGTGGTCCTTCTCGGCCGTCAGCTCTTCGACGGAGAGGGGAAACAACGCCTCCGCGCGCCGCCGGGCCAGCCTGTCGGCCCGGGCGGTGATGGCGGGAATGAAGATGAGGGCGATGAGGGTGGCAGCCGCCACTCCCAGCGCGAAGATCATGATGGTTTCGACCACGCGGGCGAAAACTCCAGGGTGCTCGATCGGTAACGCTCAAGCACCCTGCCATGTGCCCGCGCGGCTTTCCAGAGCCGTCAGGGCTCAGGTCGGCCCGGATCTAGCGCCAAACACCGCCTTTTCGAGGGGCGGCGGCCGGCAGACGGACGGGAAAGCGCCCTAGAAGGGGTTCCAGGTCGGTTCGGGCGTGAATTTCAGATAGCCCATGTTGACGCCGAGGCGCCATCCGAGCCCGGAGCGGATCGGCACGACCACCATGTCGTCGGCCGCGGCCGCCGTCACCCCGAAGCCGCCGATCAGGTAGGCCGAACCGTCGATCCCCACGAAGCGCCGGTAGAGGGCGTTCACGGACTGCATGTTGTAGACGAGCATCATGGTCCGGGCCCCGTCGCCGCCCACGTCGAAGCCGAGGGTCGGGCCCTGCCAGAAGATGCGCCGCTCGCCCACGTTCCGGGTGAAAAGCCGGCCCTCGCCGTAGCGCAGGCCCCCGAAGAAGGCGCCGGAGGCCTCCTGGCCGAGGATGTAGCCGTTCGGCTCGCCCCAGCGCCGCACGGCTTCCTGAACCGCGAGGGCGAGGCCACGGGAGATGCCGCCGAAGAACTGGTGGCCGTTATTGACGAGTTCGTCCGTGTGATACGTGTTCGGGTCGCCGGGATTGGCATAGGCCGGCTGGACATGCTGGGCGAGGGCCGGCGCGGCCGGGACGGCCAGAAGCCCGATGAGGGCGGCGGCAAGGGCGAAACGGCGAGAGCGCATGGGACTTCCTCGCATGTGGTCGGAGGCGGCGCCGGACGCGCCGCAATAAGAGACGGTCGACCCTTTCTTCACCACTTCCGGGCAAAATTGCGGGATCGGAACGGGAGCCTCCGGCTCCTTGCGAACCCTAGGGACGTCAACCCTAATAATGTCTTACCGCGCCGCCCTTCTGGCTCTCTGCCTGCCGGCCCTGGCCGCCGGCCCGGCCCGCGCCGAGCCCGGGTCGCAGGCCTCCGCCGCGATGGTCGCCCCGCCCCCGGAGGCGCGGCGTCCGCGGCTGCCCTGGCCGCACCTGGTCGGTGCCGCGGAGGTCTATCGCAGCGACGAGCAGACGGGGCTCGCCCTCGGGGGCTTCGACCCGGTGAGCTATTTCACCCCCTCCGGCCCGCAGGCCGGGCGGCCCGAGCTCGAAGTCCTGTGGTCGGGGGTGGCGTGGCGCTTTGCGAGCGAGGCGAACCGGGCTGCGTTCCTCGCCGCCCCTCAGGTCTACGCGCCGCAGATGGGAGGCTACGATGCGGAAGCCGCGAGCCGCGGGCGGATCGTCGATGCGGACCCGCTCCTCTATCTGGTGAGCGGCGAGCGTCTCTACCTCTTTCGCACCGATGCGGGCCGCGCGCGGTTCCTCGCCGATGAGAGCGTCCAAGGGCGCGGCCTCGAGGAATGGGAGCGCCTGAAGGCGCAGCTCGCGCGTTCCTGATCGCGCCGTCAGCGCGCCGCGACGGGCAGCGCAAGCGGCAGAGCGAGCCGGGGCGCGAGCGCCGCGTCCCCGAGCGCCGCGAACGGGCCGTTGCGGTAGCCCCGCTCCTCATGGCCGTAGGTGAGGGACGCGCCGCCGGGGCCGATCACGCAGCCGCCGGCCTGACACAGGATATGGTCGCCCGCGGCCGTGTCCCATTCCATGGTCGGCCCGCAGCGCACATAGACGTCCGCCTCGCCCGACGCGATGAGGCAGAATTTCAGCGCCGAGGAGGCGGTGCGTCGGGTGCCGATGGAGAGTGCGGACAGGCAGGCCTCGGTGGCGGCGTCCCCGTGCCGCCGGCTGACGAGGGCCACGAGGTCCTCCTCCGGCGCCGCGCGCGCTTGCACGTCACGCCAGACGAGGCTCGCTCCTTCGACGATCTCGCTCGTCCGGGTCGATTGGCCCGCGATCCAGATGCGGCCGATGGCGGGTGCCGCCACAACGGAGGCGATCGGGCGATTGTCGCGCACGAGCGCGATGTTGACGCTGTATTCGCCCGTGCCGTGGATGAAGTCGCCGGTCCCGTCGAGCGGGTCGACGAGGAAGAAGTACTCGTCCGGCGTTTCCGCGTTCGCCGTCTCCTCCGCGACGACCGGGACCCCGGCCCAGGCCTCGTTCAACCGGGCGATGATGAGCGTCTCGGCCGCATAATCCGCTTCCGTGGTCGGCGTGCCGTCCGATTTGGTGCGGCTGTCGAGGGCCGAACGTTCGAAATTGCGGAGAAGGCGGCCCGCCTCCATGGCGATGGAAGCGAGTTTCGCGGCGATCTCGTCCGCATTCCGCTCAGGGATGTGCATGGTCTGTTTGTGCCCTTTTGCCGCTGGTCTGTCGATCCCTTGGCTGACTTTTCAAAAGCTGTCGGGCCGTTTATCCCGGTGCGTTCCTTTCCTGCCGGTTCGGACCGCCTGGACGGCTAAACGCCTGATCCCTGAAGGCGGTTCAGCCGAATCGGCCTCAGCCCCCTCGGAGTGGCCATGACCGCCATCACCCTCGACTCGCTCGACCTCGCGGCCCTTCTGTGCTCGCGGGTGTGCCACGACGTGATCTCCCCGGTGGGCGCGATCGTGAACGGCCTCGAGGTTCTGGAGGATGAGAACGATGCCTCCATGCGGGATTTCGCCCTCGACCTGATCCGCAAGAGCGCCAAGCAGGCCTCCGCCCGCCTGCAATTCGCCCGGCTCGCCTTCGGCGCCGCAGGTTCGGCCGGCGCCTCCATCGATCTCGGCGATGCCGAGCAGGTGGCCCGCGGTCTCTTCCAGGACGACAAGGTCGCCTTCTCCTGGTTGGCGCCCCGGGCGCTGTTCCCCAAGAACCGGGTGAAGCTCCTCCTCAATCTGGTGGTTCTCGCCACGAACGCGGTGCCGCGGGGCGGCTCGGTCTCCGTCACCGTCACGGGGGACGCGGAGGCCTGCGAATTCCGCCTTCTGTCCAAGGGCATCAACGCCCGGATCCCGCCCCATGCCCAGGACCTCCTGGCGGGTTCGCCGGAGAGCGGCTCCGTCGATGCCCACGGCATCCAGGTGTTCTATGCCGGCATGGTCGCCCGCGCCGCCGGGATGACCGTCACCCTCAGCCTCGAGGGCGATGAGGTCACCATACGCGCGGTGCCGGCGGCAGCCTGACCGGCCGTACCTGCCGCAGGGGCAGGCAATCCGGATAAACACGGACCCTCGATTCAGAGGGGAAATCGCGCCGACTTCAAGGAATTAGAAACCCCTGTCGTTGACATTGGGGTTGCCGAGTTCTGCGTTCCTGGAAGTTGAGTAATCGTCATGGACGATCTTTTGCGTGAGTTTCTCACTGAGACGGGTGAGCATCTCGACACGGTTGACGTGGAGCTGGTTCGCTTCGAGCAGGACCCGAACAACGAGGAGATCCTGCGCAACATCTTCCGCCT
>JAESGO010000088.1_pt1 | contig 49812 bp, 46 predicted proteins | sample 9269701 | NCBI WGS metagenome assembly JAESGO01 (sample SAMN15720690, study PRJNA650881) | algae metagenome | isolation source: Hormoscilla sp. CMT-3BRIN-NPC48 and co-occurring heterotrophs from... | place: USA: Clark Mountains Wilderness, California | collected 2010-04-18 | reverse complement strand
GGCACTAAGGGACGTCTGCACGTTCTATGGCTTGCGACCAGGTAAGGAGGCTCCCCGGCGTATGACCGGCAGCCCCGCAGGATGACCCAGGCCTGCACGCCCGAGCAGCCGCGGCCAAGCCACAACGTGGCGCAGAAAGGGCAGCAAGGCCGATGCGCACCCGGGCACCCTGGCGCAACACCGACACGGCAGGCTAGACATTGAACTAAGCTAACCTCAGCATCCGCCCGACCAAGGTGGTAGCCTACCTGTAGGCAACTAAGCCACAGCATAGCCCCCATCGACCGGAACAACCGCTCCAGTAATGAAAGCTGCAGCGGGAGAGCAAAGGAACAGGACGGCGCCTGTAACGTCTTGCGGGCGGCCCCACCGACCTAGCGGCGTGCGACCCAGAATAGCACTGCTACGCTCTTGGTCGCTACGCAGGGCTGTCGTAAGTGGCGTTTCAATCCAACCAGGGGCAACAGCGTTTACCCGGATGCCGTCCTTCGCGTAGGCAATCGCAAGCGACTTCGTCAACTGGGCTATCCCACCCTTACTCGCTGAATAGCCAGGAACTAGCCCGCCACCGAAGAACGAAAGCATCGAGGCCAAGTTGACGATTGTGCCGCTTGTTTCGGTGAGAAGGGAACGAGCACCTGCGCACACGCGCATCGTTCCATTCAAGTTCACGTCAACGACAGCCTCGAACACTGCCGGATCATGCTCATCACCCCGCCGAATGACGCCAGCACAGTTCACCAAACAATCAAGCCGATCAAGGCTGCCCAGGAGTTCTGTCACGTCATCCAGCCGACGGACATCGAACGTCTGAAAGACTCCATTCCGCAATTCACTCTGCCTCGACGCCGCCTCGACTTCCGCATTAGAGACACCTGTCCCGATAACCCTCGCACCAGCCTCAAGGAACCCTCGAACGATGGCTGCCCCTATGCCCGATGTACCACCAGTGACCAAAACGCATTTGCCTGAGAACCACTGAGATGCCCATGCTCCTGACGGGGTGTTTTGATCATCACTCATAGTGAGGCTCGACCTCGCACTTCAACGAATGAACTGATCAATGTAGTCAGGCCCAAGCCCCACATCGCTGTAGTGCCGGCGGCACATATCAATTTTTGTAAACACGTCTTCGAAACCGATGTGACGATTGTTCTCGTCAAGATAGATCATGCACCCGCTGATGTTGAAGAAGGTGATCATCTCGGGGCAGTCATCTGGTACGACCAGAGTATGGATCTCACCGGGTGGTTCGAACACGTAAGAGCCCTCATTCGCTACCCAATCATGTTCGCGATAGTGCCATTTCCCACGAATGACAAAGCCATGGACTGGGCTTGGATGCAGGTGGCGGGATAAAACACCAGACTTGCGAACCCGCAGCAGATTGCACCACTGACCCTGCAATGTATTCAGCATCAGCGGCCGAAACCAGACATTGGCTGCCTGAGGAACCCAGACGCGTTCATCTTCGGGAATTGCTGCAATAGCGAGTTCGGCGGGCGCGAGCGGATGCGTCGAGCCTTTCATTGACTGGTACATCGTCAACCCTCCTCCTGACCGCGGGGTGCAGCTGGCGCTTGTTTGCGCCGCTGGACGCTTGCGAGCAGTGTCCATACCACCAAGGCGACTGTGATGACGGCAAGAGTACCCCCGATCGGTCTGTTGACGAGCCCAATAGGGTTTCCATCTGCCTTGATCATGGAGTTGATAAAGTTCTCCTCGAGCAGTGGTCCCAGCACCACACCAAGAATGGTCGGAGCTACCGGAAATCCATTGTCCTCCATGACAAAGGCAAGAAGGCCGAAGGTGAGCATCAGCCCAACATCAAACAACGAGTTGTTGATCGAGAACGATCCGACAATCGCAAACAGGAGAATGATCGGCATCAAAACTCGCCGCGGCACCTGCAGCACCCGGGACGCAATCTTGATCATTGCCCATCCGAGCGGCAGCATGAGAAGATTAGCAACAATGAACACAAGGAAGAGGGCATAAACGTTCTCAGGATTGTTGACGAAGATCGTTGGCCCAGGTGCCATATTCTTCATGAGGAGTACCCCGATGGCGATTGCAGTGATCGTGTCACCTGGGATTCCGAACACCAGCGCTGGGATCCATGCGCCCGCCAATGAACTGTTGTTTGACGCACCCGCTTCAATCAATCCCTCGGGGTGTCCAGTGCCAAACTTCTCGGGCGTCTTCGAGAATCTCTTGCTCATGGCATAAGACATCCAAGCCGCCATATCGGCTCCGCTACCTGGCTGGATCCCAATTACTGTTCCAAGAGCACTGCCTCGAATGAGCTGCCAGGGGTAGGCTTTTGTCAGTTGCCACATATTAGCGAAGATCGAACCAACGTGGGCGATGCGGAGCTGTGCCCCAGCGCTGCTCGAGATCATGTGACGGAGGACCTCCGAAACTGCGAACATACCGACCATCATTGGGATCAGGGAGACCCCTCCCAAAAGCTCAGTCGATCCGAATGTGAACCTTGGTTGCGCTGCAGGGTTGTTCATCCCAACCGTCGCGATCGTCAGGCCAAGCAGGAGGGAGATACTCGCTTTAAGCGGGCTTGCAGAGCCGATGAAAACAGCCCCACTCAGACCCAACATAACAATCCAGAAGAACTCAACCGAACCGAAGTTGAGGGCGAAATCCGCAATCGCTGGAGCACCCAGCATCATCACGGCTGTTCCAAACAGGCCGCCGATCACCGAGAACCATAGACCGATGCCCAGCGCGAGCTCCGGCTGGCCTTTCAAGGTCATGCTATACGCCTCATCCACATACGCAGCTGATGCAGGCGTTCCAGGAATTCTTAAAAGGCAGCCGGGGATATCACCGGAGAAGATGGCCATCGTGCTGGTTGTGACGATTGCCGCCACAGCCGGGATTGGGGGCATAAAGAACGTCAGAGGCACGAGCAGCGCTGTGGCCATTGTGGCTGAAAGACCTGGAATGCACCCAACGACGAGACCGTAAATTGCCGAGAGCAGTATGACGACGAGCACGTAAGGCTCGAACACCATCCCAATGGCGGTTGTGTATGCCTCAAGCATAGGGCGTCACCAGCGGATCGGCTCCAGAAGACCCCAGGGCAACTGCACGCCGAGGCCAAACTGGAAGATTGTATGAATGGACAGGGCCGCCGCGGCGGCAAGAGGCAGAGCCCTCGTGAACGACACTAAGCCAGCGAGAAGCAGCACGAGCAGGATACTCGTCGCTGTGAGAAGGAAGCCGACGGGCTCCACGAACGCGACGTAGGCCACCACCGTCAGTGGCACTAGCAGAAAGCGCGCGATCAGACCTGTGTTCGACACCCAAGGTGCAAGCGTAATAAAGGTGGTACGGTTTGGGAGGACGACACCCCGTGCCGCGAGCACTAGCGCGGACACTGCCATAAGGGCAGCCAGCAAGAGCGGGAATGCGCCTGGGCCAAGGGGCTGCGCTGCGGGGTTGGGTAGAGTCCAGGCAGCGCCGGCAAGCACTATCGATACAACCAGGAAGAAGATACCGGCGCCGAGATCGCTAACCTTCATGCGTTACCCCTATGGTTTGAGGTCAATGATTGGGCGGCCTTGCTCGCGCAAAGCCGCCCTCGCACTGGGCTACTGCCGAACGCGCAAACCGAGAGCGCCCATGATCTCGCCGTTTTTCTTATGTTGCTCTGCTAGGAACGTGCCGAAGGCGTCGCCTTTTGCAAACTGATAGCCAAAGCCTTTCTCGCTGAGGAAAGACTTGTACTCGCTCGAAGTCGCTACCTTCTCGACAGCGGCGACCAGCTGAGCTGTAATATCAGCCGGCAAACCGGCCGGTGCCGTTAGGCCTCGCCACGTTCCACCCGCGTAGTCCTTACCAATGGCCTCTTTGACGGTCGGCACATTTGGGAAGGCGCCGATTTTCTCGCTAGACAACACAGCGAGTGACTTGACCTTGCCCGCATCCATCATTGGCTTGCCTTCAGGCAGCGAGGATGGAACGATCTGCACGCCGCCTGAGGCAAGCTCCTGGAAGCCAGGAGCGGCACCCTGGCTTGGAACGACAACAACACTCTTAGGGTCGATGCCCTCAAGCTGCAGCAGGCCTGCGAATGCCAAATGGTAGGCAGCCCCTGATGCCATCCCCGACATCTTGTAATGTCCGACCGGCTGCTTGCGGATTTCGTCAAGGGCTTGCCTGAGGTTCGCCCAAGGACTGGAAGACGACACGTTGAAGGCCGCAGAATCGAAGTTGACTAACGCCAGCGGTGTCAGCTTCTCATAAGTGAACGGAGCCGTGTTGGACCAAAAGTAGGTTGTCAGCTCCGCCGTCGCGAGCCCGATCGTATAACCATCAGGCTTGGCATTGACGATCTCGGTGTGCCCAACCACACCACCGCCGCCGGTGCGGTTCACGACGTTGACCGGCTTTCCAAGCTCTTTCTCGAGCCCTGCCGCCAGCACACGCGCAACAGCGTCCGTGCCGCCGCCGGCCGCCCAGGGCACAATGAGCGTAATCGGTCTTTCTGGCCAAGCAGCAAGCGTTGGCGCTGTGAGAGCCACCAGTGCGACGGCCGCTAGAAAACCTCTTCTGATCATGGCGTCACTCCCTATTGCTTCTTCTGATGAGCCGCCGACGGCGGCATCCCAGCATCCTCGGCTAGATGTTTTTCCGTGAAACCGAGGAGGCATTCCATAGCCGAGCGGGCACCCGTAGGCTCGCCTGCCAGTATTGCGTTGGCAACCGCCGCGTGGTTCGGCAGGTTCTCGGCATATACATCGACGGCAACATCGAACACGGCGCTCAAGATTGTGTCGATGGCACTGCGAAAGCTGCGCAGCACGGGGTTATGCGTCGCATCGAGGATCGCAAGGTGAAAGGCCTTGTCCGCTGCGATCGCCGCAATGGGATTGTCGCGACTAACTTCCATAGCGGCGAAGGCATTCATAATGCGCTCCCGATCCGCCGGCGTGGCGCGGCTTGCAGCCAAAGCCGCCGCACCTGGTTCGATGATCCCACGAACCTCCTCCAAAGCCAGCAGGAGGTCGCGATCAAGTCCGCGGCCTGCGCTGAGCCACGCTAGGACATCGGTATCGAGTAGGCTCCAATCGTGCGGGGGGCGCACGTGGGTCCCATGCCGTGGGCGAACACTAATGAGGCCTTTGGCGGCAAGGGTCTTTACTGCTTCGCGAACGACACTGCGGCTGACGCCAAAGCGCAACTCGAGCTCGGGCTCAGAGGGGAGCGCAACTCCGGGTGGGATCTCCCCACGCACGACGGCGCCGCCCAGGGAAGACACCATGCTGCCGATCTTGCCTGGTTTGGACCCACGCGCCATCGCTTCTAGAACTTACCGTAGCGCAGGTACGCCTGTTGAGGATCCTGGCCATCTCGTACCGCACGCCGCAAATCAGACTCCGTGCTCATCACTGCCTCCGTTCGCGCGATCACGTTCTCCGCTTCCGCGCTCGGAATGAGGATGATGCCGTCGCGATCCGCTAAAACATAATCGCCGGCGTAGATCGTGACGTTGCCGATAGTTACAGGTTCGTCGAACGCCTCAGGGCGCCAAGAGGCAACGATGTCGATCGGGCTCGTGTAGCGGCAGAAAACGGGAAACCCCTGCTCGCAGATGAGCTCCGTGTCACGACATCCACCATCAACAATGTAGCCGCGCACGCCCCGAAGCCTGAGGGCTTCGGCCGAGAGCTCGCCCATCAATGCTCGAACGTCATCCTGTGGCTGACAGATCACCACATGACCGGCGGGCGCCCGGGATAGAAGACCTGTCCATTCGAGCAGAGACTGGTGAGCATCGATGGTCGGATCGGGCCGGCCGCGCACCGTGAATACCGGCCCCGCAACCTTCATCGTTGGCTCTAGGCCGACAATCGCTCGCGGCAGGACATGAGGTCTTAGTCCTAAGTCGCGCATCACATCGTAGACTGCTCCCGAGTAGCAACTCTGTAAGCGGTCAGCGAGCAATTCCATTGGTTTCCCTTCCAGCTGCCGTGACGCTCGCATAGGCCGAGCTCTTGCGCAAGCATTCATATGATGTTTAACATCAGATGTTTATCGAGGTTGGAGCTGTCATGACACTTGGCCACCGGTTTCAGGGCGTCTATCCGGTGCTGTATGCATTCTTCGACAAGGACGGAGATCTAGACCGCGATGCCATGAGCCGTCAGGTGGAGCACTGTATTGCGTCGGGTGCGCATGGACTGATGGTACCGGGGTTGGTCAGCGAGGTGCACAAACTGACCCCAGTCGAGCGGCAGAACATGGTCGAGCTGGTCGGTAGCCTCAATGCGGGGCGAGTTCCGTATGCCGTCACAATCGGGGATACTAGCGCAACAGATCAACTCGCTTCCGCCCGAGAAGCGCGTAGAGCGGGAGCAGATTGGGTGATTCTTCAACCACCGCCCGCAAACACTGGCGGCGATCCGGAACTCATCCGATTTTTCGGGCGCACAGCAGACGCTCTCGACTGCCCGGTCGGGATTCAACACAATCCCTTTAATCTCCCTGTCTGGCTCTCAGTCGAGGGAATGATAGAATTGCATCGACAGCACCCCAACTTCAGTGTCCTGAAAGGAGAAGGTACTGCCGTTGAGACCGAGCAACTCATCGCTGGCACAGAGGGCAAGCTCGATGTTTTCGGTGGTCATGGTGGTATCGAGTTTTTGTCTATCCTTCGCGCCGGAGCTGCTGGCTTAATTCCGGCTCCGGATTGTCTGCCAGTTCAAGTTAGAATCTACCAATTGGTGAGGCAGGGGACACCAGAGGCGAAGGCTGAGGCTGAGCGACTTCACAAAGAGCTCCTTCCGCTCATCGTCTTTATGGTCCGTTCGATTCCGGCGCTGCTCTGCTACGGCAAGCGCTTTATGGCCAAGCGGCTCGGCATCACCGATATATTCGAGCGTCAGCCTGCGCTGATACCAACGAACTTTGGCCTCGCTGAGACGGATCGATTGTATTCGGAACTTCGATTGCTCGAAAGCAGGGCGGACCTCAAAATGGCTAGTTGAGCACTGAAGGAATTGCTATTCGTTGCAGCGTTAATGGATATCCTGCTTACAGTGGTGAGATCGTGAGCTACAGCATCCTTATGATGCAAGCGAACCGTTAGGCGGATCTATACGTGAGCTGGTCCACCATTCGCTGTTTACCTTCAAAGGCATCTCAACCAATTGCGTCCGCACGGCCTAGCCGGCTTGGAGTGATGCAACAGTCTGGAGGAACCCCTGCGCACCCGCAAGGATTCGGTTCTCCCGATCGAAGGCTGGATCGTAAGAGGCGACACAAGCCGCAGCAATGTGAAAGTCATGGCCAGCGAGTGCTACTGCATCGAGCACCTCTTCGGGCCGAAGACCACCTTTGGGCGCGAATGCATTTGCCGGCGCGTAGACCGCATCGATGACATCGACGTCGAGATGGACATAAAGGCGCGTCACACCTCGCTTCTGGAGCGCAGCAAGAGCCGCCGGCAGCGCATCCCTCGTCCGCAACGCCTCGGGTGGGATCGTTGTGATCTGAGAAGCTGCGAGGACGGACCGGGCACCACTGTCCATACCGTGCCCGCCCACCAGGATGACAGCGTCATCCGGCACTGGGCGATAGCCAGGGATCGTTGCGCACAAAGCTTGCCAGCAGCGGCCGGTGAGGGTGCTGAGCCCCATGGCGTCAAGGAAGGTGCCAGTGAAGGTCTCTGGTGTGTTGCTATCGCCGTGTCCGTCGAACCACAGTACGCCGATGCCATCGTCCTGTGTGGCGGCTGACAGGCCTGACACAGTGCCAATGGCGCTGTTGCAATTGCCCGACAGGACGAGGGGCAGTCGCCCCGCCTGCACTGCGGCCGCAACCGCGCAGGACAACGCGCGATGGAGTTCGAAGGCCGTGCCGATCTCTGTAGGTGGCTCGCCATGCGGCTCAATAGCGATTAGGCGTGCATCTGTCAGGCTCTCTAGGAGCCCGTGCTCGATCAGATAGAGCGGGCCCGCTCCCATCCGCCGTGCACGGTGGCCTGAGTCCCAAGGGATCTGCATCACGTCAACAGCCATGATCACCTCAACTTAGGGAAGACATCCGAAGTCCATGGTCGGTTCGAGGGGCAACGCACGAAGCCCGCGCATCTCGCGCCACGTCGAAAGCTGCGGACTCAAGCGGCACGGTGGAGTACCTACCTCCAACGTATCTGGATCGAATAGGGCCACGCGGTCTATACCCAAGGCACTCTCGAAAATTCTTCGTGGGATTTGTAAGCTCGCAGGGGAGAAACAACTCGGGAAGCTTCGCTATGTCGATAATGAGGATTGCGTTTGCATGTGCTGTTCTGGCTTGGGCATTCTCCCCGGCAGCAGCGTCAACCTTTTTCGGTTGGCAGGTGTCTGATGTGCCCGAAGGCGATCTTCTCTACGTCCGTGCCTCTCCGGGCCCCAAGTCGCGGTCTCTCGCTGGTTATCCCAACAAGACCCCGTTGAGCCTTACGGGGCGGTGCAAGGGCCTGCATCTGAACACAACGGCAGGTCACCCGCACTGGAGGCAGCGGCAAGCGGTCCGCAACACCTGGTGCGAGGTGTGGCTGGACCCGAACGGCAACGGGCAATTCCGCGCCGGCTGGGTTCACGGGCGCTACATCCGTCCGCTCTAGCGTGCACTTCACCCGCCCTAGCAGCCACACGCAGAACCGCTCCCCCAGGAGGAACAGATCGCGTTCGAGCGGGCGATGGCTGCCGCGCCAGCCGTGCGCGAGTGCCACAATGTGACCGGCGCGGTGGAGTACCTCCTCCGGGTGGAGGTCGGTGACCTCAAGGCTTACAAGCACTTCCACCAGGAAGTGCTTGGTGCGCTAGGCGAGGTGAGCACCATCACCTCCTACATTGTCATGGCCTCGCCTAAGGACGAGCGGGCCTGATCGACGACAGACACAAGGGGCGTGGGTGTGCAACGCGGTCGCCGAGCCGATCATGTGTCCCGGTTTATGGCTTGAGCGAGGGCGGTTCTTTGCCTACTGACCTCGCCATGCTGACAATCCGCCGATCCAGCCCCAGCGACCTTGAGGCCTTGTTCAACATCTGGCGGGAGGCAGTGCGTGCTACTCACTCCTTCCTGAGTAAGGCCGATGTTGAGTTCTATGCCCAGTTAGTCCGCAACGATTACCTACCGCATGTCGAGGTCTGGGTAGCGGTTGATCCGATGAATGCTCCCATAGGCTTCATAGGCATGACTGGCTCCATGATCGACGCATTGTTCATCGCGCCAGAACAGCATGGGAGAGGGGTCGGTCGTAGGCTAGTTGAGTACGTACGCAGCCAAGAGGGCAGTCTCAGGGTCGACGTCAATGAGCAGAATGAGGGAGCGCGCGCGTTCTACACAAGGCTTGGCTTTCAGGAGACGGGTCGGTCCGAGCTTGATGGGAGCGGTCGGCCATTTCCGCTCATCCATATGACGCTAGCGCCCGCCCTGAAGTGACCACCACCCTCACCCCAGGCCGGCGCCCGTAAACTGTGCAGACTAGCGACGGCCCTTTTGTGGAGTTGAGCATCTTGGTGTCTGTCGCTATATACTGAACCTCCGGGCGGGACTGCAGGATCTGCGAGCCTCATCCGCGCTTCCTGCCGTAAAGACCTTGAACTGAGCTTCAGTCCTCTCTTGTTGGGAGTACCACGCTGATGGCTTCTCGGCTGGGGTCAACTAGTCAGCTGTCTGGCCCCATAAGTCCATCGTCGATGGCTCTAATCACAACCCAGATCGCCTACCACCGCCAATAGGGCTCGCAGGCGATGCCGTCGTTGTCGGCGTCAAGGTGCGGCGCATAGCCGGGGTCACCTCGCCGCATCGAGGAGAACCCTTCCGCACGGGCCTGCCGACAGGAGCGGAATGGTCCTGCGCTATGGGTGGTGATCACCGGTGCCTCTGCCCTCAGTGCCGGGAGGCCTGACGCTGCGCGGTGGAGATACTGCTCGCCTTCATACCAGACAAAGGCCACGGCAGCGGCGAAACCGGCGAGCCCTGTCAGGCCAAACAGGCGTGCCTGACGCCAGAAGCGGTAACGGCGGATCTGCTGTCCAAGATGCTGGAGATCGGCAATAGGGTGAGGGTAGCCGACACGTGCGTTAGAACGCTGGTCCGGCTCTCTGGTGCCAAGTGGCTCAACATTGGTATATGGCGCAGCCTGATTGTTGGGTGCACGCCAGGGTGACTTTCTCATTGGGCGAGGCTAGCCGGGCTACCCTGAACGAACGGTTGCAGCGATCGTGAAAACACAATCTGATCGACTGGTGACCTACAGGCGTCGGCTCAGCCCTCCGATCCGTCGCGAGTCAGTGCCCGCACAATTTTGACGGGATCAGAGCCAATCGCCTTAGCGAAGGCGATGAACTCGATGAGGTCGAGCCTGCGCTCACCGCCCTCCACTTTAGCCACATAGCTCTGCGGCTTGGACAGGCGCTGAGCCACCTCAGCTTGCGTCAGGCCCGCCCGATGCCGTGCGTCCTTCAGGAGGACGAGCAGTTGGCCGTGAGCCGAGGAGCGGAGGGACTTGGACAAGGAGAGCGGCAGACCTGAAGGCTACCCGCAGACCATCATCCCAGGATCGGATTATCCCATTTTAGGATAGGTTCAGAGATTCCACCTTAGACCTACACCGTCAGTCCTGGACTTCACCCCCACGGCAAGCGGTGGTGTCCACCCGCCCCGCTTCTGGGGCTCATATGCGAGTGGTGTTGGTGATGCTGGCTGTTCTTGAGAACGATACTGGACTTGAGGCGGCTCTGCGCGGGGCTGAGCTGCGCTACATCAAGCTCGGATCGGGCAATGCTTGGGCGGGCCAAGCTCTGGAGGCAGGTGAGATCCACCTTGGCCACCTGGCTGTACCCCATGAGCTTGCTCTCACCGGTGACCGGGATGCCATCACAGCTCATCTTGTCGAGCAGGGCAGAAGCCCAGCCAAAGCGCGGGACTTTGCCCGTGAGATCGCCGACTTCTATACCCTGCCCCAGGACACGGTCTGGATCACCTTCGCCGAGGGGCAGCTGTGGTGGGCACAGGCCCACTCTGACGTGACCTGGCTAGGAGTGGGCGAGGGTCACGGCGCCCGCATGCGCCGCACCCGGGCACCTTGGCGCAACACCAACATCGCCGGCCAGACCCTCACCCAGGCGGCTCTGAGCACCCGGCTCACCAAGGTCGCTGCCTATCGTCAGACCCTGTGCGGGGTGGAGGCTGACGCGTATCTGCGTCGTAAGCTGCTGGGCGAGGAGGACCCGCTCGTCACCAGGGCGCTTGCGGTGCGGGGTGAGGCTGTTGAGGCAGCCTCCAGTCTCATCACAGCCCTGCACTGGGCGGACTTCGAGACCCTGGTGGACCTCCTGCTCGCCCGTGGTGGCTGGCACAGGACCTCGGCACTTGGCGGCACGATGAAGGATGCCGACCTTCTCGTGGAGCAGCCGGTCACGGGCGAGACGGCGCTGGTGCAGGTGAAGTCAGCCGCCTCGCAGGCAACGCTCGAGGACTATGTGGCCCGCTTTGACGCTGACCCTGCGCTGAGCCGGCTGATCTTCGTGTGCCACTCGCCTCGTGGACAGCTGACCCGGCCGGACCGGAGCGATGTGACCCTCTGGACCCGGGAGGGCCTAGCAGAGGCAGCCCTCCAAGCCGGGCTCCTCGACTGGCTCATCGCACGCTCAGGGTGAATTGACCGGGCTCGGCCCTGGCCCGTCCACCCGCAACCCAACCTGTAGCGCCCACTGGCCTTAGAACCGCAAATATGGTCAAGCTCTCGGCAAAGCTGGCATACTGCTAGGGGGCAGGCATGGGGCACAAGCGAACACAGCGGCGCGCAACGCACAAACGCCAGGCAATTGCAGTCTTCTCTACTCTCGCCTTGTCCCAGCCCGCCATTGCCCAGCAGGCAATCTGGTTGGGTACCGCCGACTACGAACTCGACAAAGCGGCGAATTGGAGCACTGGCGCCGTACCTCGCAGCGGCGTCGCAATCTTCGATGACAGCTTCCTACGCTTGCCCGAGCTCGATGAGAACGACTCGCCGACCACCTTCGGCACAATGCGCTTTGTCGGCCAGAGGCCATATCGCATCTACCTCGCTGAACACCTCACCCTCTCAGGGACGGGCATTGAGACTGCACCAGGCAGCCCGGCTCCATACTTCATCACCTACGATCGCTTTGGAAAGCTCATCTTCTCTGGCTCAAGCTCCGCCGGCAATGCTACGATTGAGCACGACAGCCTTCAGCCTCTCGAGTTTCGCGGCAACAGTTCTGGGGGCACAGCGCGCCTCATCCTCAATGGCCCAATCGTTGGTTTAGACATCTCACAAGCGACCAAAACCACAATTGACGTCGGCTCGATTGAGGGCAGTGCTGCCATCACGCTAGGCTCCAAGACCCTTCGTGTTGGTGGCAACAATGCTTCTACTGTTTATTCGGGTGTGATCTTCGACAATTTCTTAAGCCTTGGTGGAACTGCAACTGGCGGCCAGTTGGTGAAGGAAGGCTCAGGCACGCTGATACTGACGCAAGACCAACGCTACACGGGTGGCACGGCTGTATCGGGGGGCACGCTTCAGATTGGTGATGGCGGAGCGACGGGCAACCTTCTCGGTCCTGTCTTCACGCGGGCCAACTTCGCGATCAACCGCTCGGGCGACTTCACGTTCGCAAACGTGATCTTTGGCGACGGCGGCATCACCAAGCTTGGGACAGGTACAACAACGCTGACAGGCAGCAACTTGTACGGCGGACCAACTCAGATCGCTAGTGGCACGCTTGTTGCGCAAGGCGGCAACGCAATCGGCTTTGGGTCCGCTGTTACAATCAGTCCTGGAGCAACACTCAGGGTCAGAGCATCCGAAGGCATCGGTTCATTGTCCGGCGGCGGCTCGGTGCAAATCGATGCAGGTGCGAGCCTTGGAGTCGGTGAGCTTCGCGGAACGGGGGACTACGCTGGGCAGATCTCCGGTGCCGGTCGCCTTATTGTCGCGAACGGAACACAGTCTCTGAGTGGGATCAGTACCTATTCTGGCGGAACGCGCATCGCCTTTGGTACGCTCCTGGCCAGGAACGGTTTGGCACTTGGATTCGGGGCCATCGAACTCGGCCAGAACGGGCGTCTTTCCTATGCATCAGGCATTTCATTGCCTAACGGTATCGCGATCAACGGGACTGGTAGCTCATTGCATGTTGAGGATGGGATCGCCCTTCAATCTGGCGCGATCAGTGGCAGCGAGGTTGTGACTAAAACGGGCCTTGGGACCCTTGCTCTTGTTGGCAGCCATAGCCTGGAAGGGGGCGTGCGCATCAATCAAGGCCGTATTGATGTCAACGGCAGCTTGCCATCTGCGGTCACCGTCAACAATGGTGGAACGGTCGGCGGCGATGGCACGATTGGCGCTCTTACGGCGACTGGCGGCTCCAGGATCGCACCTGGTACCGCACTCGGTACCTTGACGGTCGCTGGCAATGTCACGATCAACACGGGCGCCACTTATGCAGTCGACGTCAAGGCGAATGGTGAAGCAGATCGTCTCCACGCAACCGGCGCAATTTTTCTGAACGGCGGCATTGTATCGGTTCAGGCCATACCCGGTCAGTACCAGCCATTCACCAGATACAAAATCTTGTCGAGCGACGATGGCGTGACAGGCCGCTTCAGCGCTGCCGTTACAAACCTCGCCTTTCTCTACCCAAACCTGCAGTTCACACCGTTCGATGTGACGCTCGAACTCGAATACGCCTCAGGCGCTCTAGCCGCTGCAGCGTTGACGAACAGGCAAGCTGAGGTAGCGACTGCTGTGGAGGCGCTTGGCATCAACCATCCCGTCTTTGCCAGCGTCGTCAGCCAGTCGAGAGCCGACGTGAATACGGCCTTCGATGCCCTCTCAGGTGAAGTCAACGCAGCCTTAGGCAGTGTTGTCGTCAACGATGTAGCACTGACAGCGACATCGGTACTGAACCGTATTCGTCCCACGCTTATCGTCCCCTCACGGGCACAAGGCGGTCCCCTCACCCACCAGAGAGGCCCTGTTGCAAGCGAGCGTCACCAGCCCTCATTGAGCCCCGGACAGGCCGGATTGCCTTGGACGCCAGTCTCTATATGGGGTCAGGCGATTGGCTCACGAGGATCAGTGGATGCCACTCTCGAGACAGCGGGGCTCACGCGCCGAACGGGCGGCCTCATCGTCGGTGCTGATCTTGGGTTTGGGGGTCGGTGGAGAGCAGGTTTCGCTGGCTCTTGGGCCCGCTCGTCATTCGACGTGGCGCAGCGCCAGTCTTCTGGTGAGACCGACACCTATGGAGCGACCATCTACGGATCGGCTGAGCTCGGAGCCCTCGGCTTTCGTGGTGGGCTCAGTTATGCCCAGCACGAGATCGATACCAACCGCACTGTCTCATTCCCAGGTTACTCCGGACGAGTTGCAGCGAGCTACAGCGGACGGTCGGTCCAAGCTTTCGGCGAGGTTGGCTATCGGGTGTCGCTGGCCCCGCTCGTGATTGAGCCCTATGCGGGTTTAGCGCATGTAGGAACGCGCTTGGGCTCCTTTCAGGAGACTGGAGACGCAGCGGCGCTCACAGGGGCTGGGATGCGTCGGGACTTAACCTCGTCTATTCTCGGTCTACGTCTGGCTGCTCCTCTGGGGGCACTCACAGCCAAAGCTGGGGTGAGCTGGCGACATGTGATGGGAGACAAGACACCCCAAACGCTTTCAGCATTCTCGTTCAACCCTGCCCTGCCGTTCAAGGTCGTGGGCTCGCCGATTGCGAGTAATACGGTCGGTGTTGAGGCTGGACTCGAGTGGGCAGTCACTCCGCACGTGCAGATCGGAGTGTCATACGATGGGCAATTCGCCTCAAGCGCACGTGAACACCGCGCATCGGCTGACCTGCGCATATCGTTTTGACAGCTACACTCCAACGAGTGTGACCAAAGCGCGCGACTTTGCACGTTGATGAAATCCAGACAGGGCACCGCATGGACTTTGCGTTTGGGGCGTGATGGAGGATGCTCTGTGAACCCCACTCGACATAGCAGCGCTTAGCACTCAAGTGTGGGTGTTGACTCCCTGTAAACCCGGGCGGGGACAAGATCTGTGACGGACCACACACAACCAATGAGCGGCATGGACATGGCCGCCTGCATGACGACTTAAGCAGCGGTTGCAACGCCCAGCGCTTCGAGACGATCTGACGGCAAGGTCGGACTAGGACCACCTTCCACTCATCGAACGGTGAGGCTGTTGTCAATGAACGCGGCGGTTTCTTGCTGGTATCTCTGCCGACCGAAACATCTCATGGAGAACTGCCTCAACGGCCAGACGTCGCAAATTGCTTCGACCCAGTTCGCCACGACTACAGGTTCCACATCCCGAAATTCGCCTGTAGCGACACCTTGGGAGTAGAAACACATTGTTTAAGCAGCTGCGTTCGGCGTCCGGATTGCACCGCCGTCAGCTCCTCTCCACCGTTCAATTGCAGCAAAGAGTTCGTCGCGCTTAAAGGGCTTGCCGACGTGGTCGTTCATCCCGGCGGCCCGGAACTGCGCCACCTGCTGGGGCAGCACGTTGGCTGTCATGGCAATAACTGGCACATGCCTTTGCGGACCGTCGAGAGCACGGATGCGGCTGGTAGCGCTAACCCCGTCGAGGATAGGCATCTGCACGTCCATGAGCACTAGATCGTAGGCTTTCGATTGCACGGCACCTACAGCAGCCGCGCCGTCGCCAACGATATCCACCCGATAGCCTGCAGCTTCCAACACGATCCGGGCAATCTCTTGATTGATCTCATTATCCTCCGCGAGAAGGAGTTGAACTCCTGACGCCGCGGCCGGTATCGACGGGCACGATGGTACCTTTTCATTTAATGTGGCCCGCTCAAGGCAAACCTCAAACCAGAATGTTGAGCCCTCGTCAGGATTACTTTCAAATCCGATCTGCCCACCCATGAGCTCAACCAGCCTCTTGGAGATCGCCAGACCAAGCCCAGTGCCACCGAACTCGCGCCGTTTTGAGCTATCCACTTGGCTGAAGCGTTTGAAGAGCCGAGATCGATGTTCTGGGGGGACTCCGATTCCGGTGTCCGTAACTGAAAAGCGGACCGCAACGTTCCCCGAAGAGAGCTCAGAGGCCGACACAGTTAGGGTGACAGAGCCCTGCGGTGTGAACTTGACCGCGTTGTTCAGCAGATTGAGCAACACCTGGCGTAATCGGTTTTCGTCTCCGATCAACCCCTCTGGAAGGAGTGGGTCGAGCTCGGTTCTAAGCTCAAGGTTCCGTTGTGCTGCCACCCCATTCACGATGGAGAGCGCATTGTCGATCAGCGCTGCAGGTGAGAAGCAGACTGGCTCTAGATCTATTTCTCCGGCCTCGATCTTCGAATAATCGAGCACGTCGTTCACGACAGTTAGTAGAGCGGAGCCCGCAATCTGAACCCGCTCGATTGAACGTCTTTGGGAACCGGTGAGGGCCTGATCAGTCAGGAGGAGATCGGCGTACCCAAGAATCCCGTTAAGGGGCGTGCGCACCTCGTGGCTCATGTTGGCAAGGAACTCGGCTTGCGCCGCTGCTGCCTGCTCGGCTACCGCTTTGGCAGCTTCAAGCTCTGCGGCCTGCCGCTTGCGATCCGTGACATCGCGCAAGGCACTGACTATGCCAGCCGGAGCATTAGTCATGGGGTGCCGGATCAGCCTCATGTTTGCTTCGACCCAAACCCAATGACCTCGGGAATGGCGCAGGCGGTACGTTGCGGTCAGCCTGTCGGCCTCTCCTGAGGCGAGGCGGCTGATGACGCTTCGTGTCGTACCCTGGTCCTCCTCATGGATCATCTCTCCCGGAACACGCCCGACGAGGTTCTCTGGCTCGTAACCTATAACCTCGCGGCAGGTTGGCGACACATACTGGCGGACTCCATCAAGATCCATGCGGACGATCATATCCGTGGCATGGTCTGCCAACAGACGGTACCGCTCCTCGCTTTCTCGAAGAGCCGCCTCCTGGCGAACCATTGCGGTCACGTCCTCATGGGTGGCCACCCAGCCGCCGCCAGGCATAGGCCGGTGTAGAATTCGGATGATACGGCCATCGCTGAGCTGCGAGATTGTGTTGGTCGACTTGTTGGCTCTGACGACCTCACGCCGTTGCTCTATGTTGGCCTGAGCGTTCTCCGGGCTGTAAGCGCCAATCTCGACGCGCCGCCTAAGAATCTCATCGAGGGAGGTCCCCCGCTGCGTCAACTCAGGTGTGAGTCCATACATCTCAGCATAGAGTCGGTTGCAGACGATCAGGCACTCATCGCCATCGAACAGGCACAGCCCCTGCGTCATGTTTTCGATGGCCGTGTTGAACCTGGTGTTCTGCTGTTCGAGCTCAGATTGGATTTTGACGCGCTCGGAGACATCCTCATACGTGGCGACCCAGCCGCCGCCGCGCAGGGGGCGATAGGAGATTTCGATCAGCCGGCCATCCCGGAACGACTGCAATCGTTTACTGGGCATTTCATGGACAGCAACGAGGCTGTTGGCGTAAAGATCGTTCCCGTTCAGGCCCGGCTCACCTTGTTTCGCAAGCCCGTGATTAATGATTTCTTTCAGCGTAGCGCCAGGCCGCACGACATCAGAGGATAGTCTGTACAATGCAAGGTATTGCGCATTGCAGACGATGAGGCGCTCGTTCTCATCGAACATAGCGAGGCCTTGAGCCATGTTGTTCAAGGCAGCATCGAAGAGGGTGTTCTGACCTTCTAGCCGGCTGATCGCCTCGCGCTCAGCCGTAATGTCGGTCCCGCATCCCCTGTAGCCTAAAAACTGACCTTCGGAATCGAACATGGGCAAGCCGCTAATCTTGAAATAGCGGGGGCGCCCATCTTTGTGGTTGTACGGGTAAACGAAATCTCGGAACGGTCGGCGTGCGAGGAGATCGTCGGTATGAGCTTGCCAGAAGGCCGCATCGGACGAGTTGCGGGCAATTTCGACCCTGCTCTTTCCAATCTCCTCGTGAGGATCGACCCCGGCGACCTCCCTTAGCCGGCTTGAGAAATACGAGAACCTTAAGTTCTCATCCATTTCCCAGAACCAATCAGAAGCAATCTCGGCAAAGTCTTGGAGGAGTCGCTCGGCCATGGTGGCGTCCCAAGGAGCCTGTATGGTGGTGCAAAAAACTGAACGAATAGTTGGCTGAATCACGCTCACGAACTTCTATGGTCAGGTGACCAAGGTCATTCCCCGGCCGAGCGGCCGTCCGTGGGTCGAGATGACGCCGTACCTTGCTCCGAACCTGCCTGGCAGCAGCACATTGGATCTCTACGACACTTGGGAGATCATCGACGCTCCCGCCACCGAGTCCGCTCCCGAGCAGGAGCCGACGAGTCTTGAGATCGTGCGAAACCTGACCGAGGTGATCGTGTCCTACGAGCCGTGGGGAAGGACCTCGCCGGTCATCGATGGCGGTGCCAGCACCCTTGGCGGCGGGCTGGCCCAGACGAATGGTCGAAATGCACCGAGCGCTCCGAGGCCAACGTTGCAAAGAGCTGATCTTGGAACATAGGACAGAGTGTTGCCAGCATCGCAAGCTTCGCGTCACAATGGCGGAGGTCACATATCTGGCGCTTAGAAGACCCCTGATCCTCACCCACGCTGGTGCACACGGCTAGGCTCTATTGTTACTAGGTCCAAGAAGGGGAAGCAGCGCATGAGGATCGTGGCCGTTGAACCGTTCATTCTGCATCTCCCCCTCTCCACAGCTTCAATCGCCGACTCCACACATACGATTGATCGCTGGGGCGTAGTTGGGGTTCGGCTTCGCACTGAGCAAGGCACCGAGGGTTGGGGGTTCACCGGCACCCACGCTCATCTCGCGTCCGACCGCCTCATCACCTCATGTATCCGGGATTGCTATGGCCCGCTACTCCTGGGAGAGGATTGCCAGGATCATGCTCGGTTATGGATCAAGTTGGCACGCTTCCCCGCCGTTCAATGGGTCGGGCGCGCGGGCATAACCCAGCTGGCGCTCGCAGCTGTCGACATTGCCCTATGGGACCTGCGCGCTAAGCACGCCCAGCTGCCCCTCTGGAAGCTGCTTGGAGGCGCTACGAAGCCACGCGTTGAGGCGTACAACACCGACATCGGCTGGCTCAGCTTTACCGTCGACCAGCTCGTCGATGGTGCAAAGCGGGCGATAGAGGTCGATGGATTTACGCGTATCAAGCTGAAGGTTGGGCACGATGATCCCGCTCAGGATCTAACGCGCTTGGAGACTGTGCGCCGGGCGGTTGGATCCGGCATCCGGATCGCCATCGATGGTAACGGCAAATGGGATCTGCCGACCTGCCAACGTTTCTGCGCCCGAGCCGAACACCTCGACATCTTCTGGTTTGAGGAGCCCCTCTGGTACGACGATGTCGGATCGCACGAGGCGCTGTCCGCATCAACGTCAATACCGATTGCTCTGGGGGAGCAGCTCTACACGGTGGATGCATTTCGCATGTTCATCGACGCGGGCGCGGTGCACTACGTCCAGCCCGACGTTACCCGGTTGGGTGGAATTACCGAATACATCCAAGTGGCGGACATGGCACACGGGCACCGCTTGCCCGTTGCGGCTCACGCTGGTGATATGAGCCAGGTGCACGTTCATCTCAGCTTCTGGCACCCAGCATCGACTATCCTTGAGTACATCCCTTGGATCAAGGATCACTTCGTCGAGCCGATCCGCGTGGAGGCTGGCCAGTATGTGCGGCCTGAGCTAGCGGGAGCGAGCACCACTGTGCTCCCCGAAAGCTTCTCGCGCTTCGCTCAGCCCCTAATCTGATCACTGAGCCCTACTCAAGAAGCGGAGAAGCTGCGGGCGGTGCTGAGGAGGTGGACCCGACTGCCAATGGGAACCATCGCGACTGACACCCTGCTGATATCGGTCAGGCGAACGGAGCCTGGGCTCCTGGGCTGGTCTTGATCCGCCTCATCTCCGCCTCCAGAAGGACAAAAGGCCAGCGTCAGCTGGCCTTCTGAGGTACAGGGCGCGCTGACGTCGCTTCCCGATGAGGCGCCTCGTCAGCACTGTCGAGACGCTTAGCGTGCCTTGCGCTTCGTCGCTTTGCCCCGCTTTGTCTCCCACGCCTTGTAGGCTGCAGCCCGCCGCACCTCAGAGACGCTACGTCCGTCCTTTGTCTTGCTCACAGCAGACCGCTTTGCTGTCGCGCTCGCTTTACGACCAGTCTTTACCGCGCCGGCTGCAGCACTGCGACGAGGTGCAGGAGCCGCCTTCGATGCAGTCTTGACTGCCGGCTTGCGCTTGAGCAGCTGAGCAAGTGCGCGCGCAGCCCGCTTCACCTCAGCAGCTTCGCTACGTGTGCGATCACCGACGAGATCTGCCACTCCTCCAAGCTGCTCAATCAACTTCTGTGTACGCTGTTCTACTCGCGTCATGTGTATCCTCGTGTCTGTAGATCGCTGCATATATAAACAGTGCTGTGCACCGATCTATAGAACACACGGGGAACACTGACGAAAGTGTGAGAATACTCGATCAGCGACAGAGTTGAACGATCGTCTTGGCGGATTGCTTGTATACGGTCCTGATCGCACACGCGGAGGTCACGCAGACGCTGGACCGGCTCGGGGTTATGCACATTGGGACGGGCACCGATCGCGGTTACGTGCACAGCGACGGAGCACGCCCGCGTGTAAGGAGCCGCAGATTGCGCGAGTCATGCTCGTCTCCTCAAGTTTCGCATAAGCGAGCAACGATTATCCGGAATGCAATCACGCGAGTGCGGGTCAGCGGGAGCGCTTGCTCTCAACGCGCTCCCACGCACGAATCTGTTTCAGCGCGTCGCCTTGCGCGACTGATCCCGATGCTGTGTCGGCGTCAGCGGCGGCCGGGAAGGCTAAGCCTTGTCCTCCCGACGAACCGTAGGAAGCACGGGTACCTCGATCCGACGATGTGGTGCCTGCGGTGGAGCTGGCGCCGCCGCAGCAGCTGGCTGCACCGGCGGCTGGGTCAGCTCGGCGATGTCTTTGGCAAAGCGGGCCGAGTTCTCCCGGTTCTCGCGCCCATAGGTCGCCTCCCACTCTTCTGCCGACGCGGAGCGGGCCGGCACGACCAGTACACCTTGGCGCTGCACTTCCTCAGGCACGAGCACCCCATGCTCACGGGCCATCTTCAAGAGCTTGTCCAGCTTGTTCACGTTTCCGCTCTGGAGCACCTCGTTGCGTACCTTCAGGAAGGCCGCCTCAAGTGCGGTCACCTGCCGGGTCTCGCCGTTGTTCAGGCGAACCGTCACAAGCTCGCCCAGAGCATCACGCATGCCGGCCTGCATCTGTTCGTGCAGGCTTGGCTTCTTTGGCCGGCCCCGGCGATTGCCGCTTTGGCCCTTTTGGAACCGGGTGTGTTGCGGCGGCTTGCCCTTGCCCACCTGGTAGGGCGCATCCGCATAGGGGTTTGTCTTCGGAGTCTTGGAGCGAGCCATGGTCATTTGTCCTGCTGAATGATGGATTGGGGGATGGACCGGGCGAGTGGCTCGCCCGGTCTGGCACAGTCGGATGGGTTGGAATGAAGCCTCAGGCTGCTCTAGCCGTCGCAGTGGGCTCCCCAGCCTCCGCGCGCTCAGCAGCCTCTAGAGCCTCGACGCTGCCTGTCCGCTCGGTAGCCCCCGTCCGCTCGGCCTCGACCTCCTCGAAGGTCTGACCCGTCTCAGCGAGCCGTGCCGCCTTGCCCGTGAACGCCTGCCAGCGGCGCACCCCCACATCCACGTATTTGGGCTCGTACTCCACCGCCCGGCCGCGCCGGCCCGTCTTCTCGCAGGCAATGATCGTGGTGCCCGACCCTGAGAAGGGATCCAGCACCACCTCACGCCGGCGCGAGCAGTCCCGGATTGCATCAGCCACAAGCTCCACAGGCTTCACCGTGGGGTGCATCGCAAGCTCCTCGAGCCGCCCCTTCTTCAGTGTGTTCACCCCCGCGTACTCCCACACATTGGTGCGGTAGCGCCCGTGCTGGCCAAGCTCGAAGGTGTTTGTGTGCGCCCCCTCGCCGGCTTTGAGCAGGAACACCAGCTCATGACGTGAGCGGTAGAGCGTGCCCATGCCAGCGTTGTCCTTCACCCAGGCAATGATGTTTTTGCACGCAAGCCCTACTTCGCGGGCAGCGCTGGAGAGCTCGAACACGTGCTTCCAGTCCATGCACACGAAGAGAAGACAGCCATCCACACAGACCCGGGCAGTCTCGGTGAGGAAGGTGGTAAGGAAAGCGATGAACTCGCTCTCGCTCATCTCGCCTGAGGCAAAGGCGAACTCGTCGTGCTGAATGCGGCCTAATCCTGACACATTACCTATTATAGGAATATCGTACGGTGGATCAGTAAAGACGAGATCAGCTGCCTCCGAGCCCATGACGTGGTCGTAAGCGGAGCGCTCGAGGCTGTTGCCGCACAAGAGGCGGTGATCGCCCAGGAGCCATAGGTCCCCTGGCCGGGTAACGAGAGGGCCAGCGGCCGGGAGGGCATCAGCCGGCCCGGTGTCACGGCTGCGCTCGTCTTCAGAATGCAGGATCAGGTCGACCTCCGCCGTGGAGAAGCCCGTGAGCTCCACTTCAAAGTCGAGGTCGACCAGCGCCTGGAGTTCGGTGGCCAGGATCTCCCGGTCCCAGCCGGCTTTGAGGGCAAGCTGATTGTCGGCCAGGATGTAAGCCCGGCGCTGGGCATCAGACAGGTGCGAGAGGCGGCAGCAGGGCACACGGGAGAGGCCGATGAGCTTGGCGGCCTCCACACGCCCGTGGCCCGCGACGATCTCGCGGGTGTCGGAGATCAGGACAGGGTTGGTGAAGCCAAACTCCCGGATGGAGTTGGCGATCAGCTTCAGCTGCGCCTTGGAATGGGTACGGGCGTTCCGCGGGTAAGGCTTCAGGGCCCGGATGGGCAGGTACTCGATAGTGAGGTCAGTCATGGTTCGTCCTTCTGGGGTTGAGTGGTCCAAGAAGGCTATGGGTCCGGCTATCAGGTGCGCTGGCAGGTGCCGCCGCACGGATCGGCTATCGGGCGCCAGGATAAGATCGACTGGCGCGAACGTCAGAGCACGATGAGAAAGAGCCGGGCTGAGCACCGCAGGTAAGGGCAGCCCGATCGCACTAAACGCGACGGCTTGGGTATGGCAGAGGTCCGTAAGCCTGTCGCCTACACTTAAGTGCCCATTTTTGTAGGTTTGGTGCAGATCAGGCGGCGCAAGGTGGCCTCCTCTCGGTCGGGCAGGAAGTACCGATAGCGGTGCATGACAAGCTGGAAGGCTCGCTCACTTGGTGGCCCTTGCCAGTAGCGCTTACGGCGGTACGGATTGAGGGCTGGATCACGGGTACTCTGATCGGCCTGAACATGGGGCAGGAGCCGCTTGTAGCAGCGATGGGCGACCTGGATGGCAGCCTCAAAGCTCAAGGCTGTGCGTGCCCGGCCGATCTCACCTTGGGAGCCGTAGCGCAGAGCGAAGACCGCATGCTCCTGGACAGCTGCGGGGAGAGGCTGGCCCGCAAAGGCCTCGAGGAGTGAAGCCACGTCAGCTATGGTGAGCCGCTGGCCGCGAGCTGCCCGCTCCCCGGCAAGGTGTCTGATCTCGGCATAAACCTCGCTTACGGGACTCTCGGCAAGGACGGCAGACGCTCCCCCACCCAGAGCAGCCTTGTGAGGTTTAGGGCGTACCATGCGGGGTTCCCGTGGGCTCAAGGTACGTTCCCTGATTCGTACCGAATGCTTGCCTGTTTTAGGCCGAGCCGTTCCCTGTTAGGGAAGCTAGGGAAAACAGCGGCAAACACCTGACAGAACGAGGATTTTAGCCGCTCAGATGGGTCGCTCAAGCCCTGAGAGTGATCGATTAGCCTGTTTTTCGGCCCAGAACAGGGTACGAAACGGAGACAGGTTCGCCCATGACTCCCTCCACCGCCATTAAATCCAACTAAGCTCCTGATATAAAGACCACTTTCGGGAGCCGACATATCGGCTCCCCACCGCGTTCCCCTCCGTCATTTTGTTTAGCTTGCGGCGTGAAACATGTTGGGGCCAGATACTCCCCACAAAGCTCAAGGGGCACGCATGGCGTTGGTCAAGACGACCGAACTTCCCACTAAAGGCAACTCACGGCCGGCAGGTGAAGAGACACATTCCCAAGGGAACGCGGCGGCCCGCGGTGGCACAACCCAGCGACGCGCCCTTGACCGGTTGAGGGCACGTCAGCAGAAGGCCGCGGAGCGCATCGGTGCGGCCACAGAGGAATTAGCCAGCGGCGTGGCCGAAGCTTCGTCCGCGGCGGAGCAACTCCGGCGCTCCATGGAGCAGATCGCCAGCGGAGCTGAAGAAGCCGCAGGCGCTTCCCAGCAGTCGCTTTCGGCGATCGTGAGTCTCAGCGCCTCGTTCTCTGAGGCCCGTTCTCATGCCGAGGCAATGCGAGCAAAGACTGCCGGTCTTCAAGCCTTGCTGATCGAAACTGGCGCCCAAATCGGCACATCTGTCGCTGCGGCGGAAACTAACGCCAATCGCCAACGGGCGATGGTGGAGGTTGTCTCCCTCCTTGAAGTGCAGGCGACCGAGATTGGGGAGATCACCCGCCTCGTTGGAGACATTTCCGATCAAACCAATCTTCTGGCGCTGAACGCAGCTATCGAAGCCGCTCGTGCAGGCGAAAGCGGGCGAGGCTTTGCCGTTGTCTCAGACGAGGTCCGCGTGCTCGCTGGCAGTTCGGAGAAGAGCGCTCAGGACATTCAAGTGCTCACGGATGGGATTGTCACCGATGTCCGGTCTGTTGCGGAGCGCATCAGAGCGGCGGCGGGAGCCGCATTCGCAGAAGCCCAGATCGGCCGCGCTGTGGTGGCTGCTCTCGAAAAGATTAGAGTTGATGCCTCACGTCTGACGGAGGCGAGTCAGTCTATTCTTGTCGCTGCCGTTGAGGCCGAGGCGGCCGTTCGGGAGGCGCAGCGCGGAGCGGAGCAGGTGGCGAGCGCCGCTGAGGAACAAGCTGCCGCGGCCGCCGAGGCGCAGCGGGCGGTCCAGCAGCAGAGCGCATCGTTGGACCAGAGCCAGCAGACCGCACAGGCACTGGCCATCCTGGCGGATGACCTCCAGGAGGGCGCTGCTGGAACTTCCAGCGCGGAGCAAGTTGGGTCTGCTGCCGAGGAGTTATCCGCCGCTATCCAAGAACTCTCTGGGGCCGCCGCCGAGATCATGACCGCGGTTGATCAGATCAGCCGAGGCGCGCAGATCCAGGCTGCGGCCACTCAGCAAACTAGCATCGCCATGGAGCAGATCGAACGCGCCACGGCTGCATCGCGCAACGCCGCTGGCACCGCCGTGGAACAGATCGACGCTCTCGCCGGTGACATTCAGGAGAACCGAGCCGCAACCATGCGGCTGGCTGGTGGCGTCGAGCAGTCGCTGAAAGACACGCAGGCTGTCATCGGTCTGATGAACAGCCTCGATGACACGAACCACCGCATTGAGAAGATCGTGGACAGTATCGCGCTCGTAGCGGTCCAGACCAATATGCTCGCCGTAAGCGGGTCAATCGAGGCGGCCCGCGCCGGTGACGCGGGACGTGGCTTTGCCATAGTCTCCAGCGACATCCGAAATTTGGCGCGGGACGCGTCTGAAAATTCGGATCGGATCAAGGATGTTGTTCGTCAGATCCGCAAGCAGATCACCATCGTTAGGCGCGATCTGGACCAGAGCGCCGCTGTTGCGGAGGCAGAAGCTGGCAAGAACGCTCTGACGGCAGAGCGGCTCGATGCCGTCGAGGCCAACGTGCAGGCCATCCGTCACGGCAGTGCAGGCATTCTGTCGACCTCCGAACGAATTCAGACGGCTGTGCGCGAGGTTAGGCTCGGCACCCAGCAGGTCGCTGCTGTCGCCGAGGAGGCCGGCAATGCCGCCGCGCAGGCTGCCGCTGCAGCCCGGGAGCAGGCGCGCGGTGCCGAAGATTTAGCCGCCGCTATCGAAGAGATCGCCTCCCTGGCAGACGAACTCCAGACGACGGAGGCGTAAGGTCATGACAGAGGCGGCGCCCGCGGCTGTCGCTCAGTCATTCCTCACGGTGGAGGTGGGCGAGGAGCGCTTCGCTCTTCCGGCCGACGACGTGGTTGAGGTGGTCCGTCCCTCGGCCATCACCCGCGTGCCGCTCGGGCCTGCGAGCCTGCTCGGGTTGACCAACCTGAGAGGCATGGTGATACCAGTGGTGTCGCTGCACGCCCTCCTTGGAGGATCGGGCACCCCGTCCGGGCACGGACGCATCGTGGTCGTCGACCGAGGTGCGCCGGTTGGCATCATGATCGACAAGGTCGCGTCCCTAGCGCAGGCTGGTCCTCGGGACGGGGTCGCCGAAGGCACCGGCAGCACGCCACAGCGGACACTCGATCTCGATGCACTGCTTGCGAAATCGTTCGGCACCCTCGCCCGCCGGACGCGGCCCCAGCACGGGTCGGCGGCCGTCCGCGGAGAGGGACAAGCCTTTCTGGACGAGGAGCGGGTGACGCTCGTCTGCTTTGGGGTGGCGGGTCAGGATTTCGCGCTGCCGCTCGCCTATGTTCGTGAGATCGTCGCTGTCCCGGACGGCGTCGCTGTCGTCCCGCACACCGAGTCCGCCATGCTGGGAGTGGTGACCCTTCGCCAGCAGTTGCTGCCGCTCGTCTCCCTGCGCGGGCTCCTGGGGCTTCGCGGCGACGAGCCGATGGGGAGCCGAGCTCGCATGGTCGTGGCCCGCATCGGTGGCGGATCGGCTGCACTAGCCGTGGACGGCGTGAAGGAGATCCTCCGGCTTCCCAAGACGGCGATCGACCCTGTGCCAGCAATCCTCACGCGGGGCAGCGCGGACGCTCAGATCCAGGGCATCTGCCGTCTGGATGGCGGACGGCGACTCGTCTCAGTGCTGTCGACGGACCACCTGTTCAAGGATCAGTCCCTAATGGCTCACATCAATTCTCAAGCCGACACGGGCCAGGACATGAACATGGCCGACGACATCGCCGCGGCATCCGAGCAATTTATCGTGTTCAAACTCGGCGGCACGGAGTACGGGCTTCCCATCGGCTCCGTTGAGGAGGTTGTGCGTTGTCCCGATACGCTTACGCGCCTGCCTAAAGCTCCCGCCTTTATCGAAGGCGTCATGAACCTGCGGGGGCGCGTGGTGCCTGTGATCGATCAGCGGCGGCGCTTCAAGCTCGACCGCACGGGCGAGCGGCGGCGCGAGCGTGTGGTCGTGGTGAGGATCGACCAAATCCAAGCCGGCTTCGTTGTCGACACCATATCCGATGTTCTCAGCATTCCCAGCGACCAGCTTCGCCCCACCCCGGACCTCGCAACCGACGGAAGCGAGGTCATCGACCGGATCGCAAATATTGAGATCGAGGGTCGGATGATCCTCCTGCTGAACCCCCGCGAGCTGCTGGACAGGGCCGAGAAGGATCTGCTCGCGAGTTTGGGCCAGGGCGCGCCGGAGCCATCCATTTCGTGATCCGGCTCCTTATCGTCGATGACTCCCCCCTGATGCGTCGCCTCCTCAACGGGGTGTTCGAGGCCGAGGGGGATTTCGAGATTGCCCTGGCCCGCAATGGTCTCGAAGCCCTGGAGCAGCTGGCCACCTTTCAGCCGCATGTGATCACGCTTGACGTGAACATGCCCGAGATGGACGGGCTGACCTGCCTCGATCGCATCATGCTGGAGAGTCCTTGCGCAGTGGTGATGGTCTCCTCCCTCACCGAGGCGGGCGCGAGCGTGACGCTGGAGGCCTTCGAACTCGGCGCCGTCGATTTCATCACGAAGCCCGATGGAGCTATCTCGCTGGAGATCGAGACCCTCGCGCCCAAGCTCGTGGAGACGATACGCGCCGCCTCCCGGGCCCGCCTGCCGAGCAGCTTGCGGCTGGCCGAGCGGGTTCGTCTGCGGAGCGGCCTTGCGCGCCCTACTCGCCCGGCAGTGCCGCGGCGGCCCATCGCGGCCGCGACACCAGCGCGCCGGATCAAGGCTGCGCCAACGCCCGGCCTCGTGCTGATCGGCGTTTCGACCGGAGGCCCTCCGGCCCTGGATGCCGTCCTGTCCGGGCTGCCGGCCGATTTTCCATGGCCCGTGGTGGTGGCCCAGCATATGCCGAGTTCGTTCACTGGGACCCTGGCGCGTCGGCTCGACAAGCTGTGCAACCTGACAGTCTTGGAGGCGGCAGTCCCGATGTCGCTAGCCCCGGGCCATGTCTATATCGGCAAGGGCGATGCGGACGTGATCGTCAGCAGGCGACCCGACGGACCCGTGGTGATGGCCGCTCCCGCACTGCCGGAGCACCGGTGGCACCCAAGCGTCGACCGTCTCGTGGACACCGCCATGCAGCATTTTGCGCCCGAGCAGCTGGTTGGAGTGCTGATGACCGGGATGGGCAGCGACGGAGCCGTGGCGATGTCGCGGCTGAAGGAACAGGGCGGCCGCACCATCGCGGAGGCTGAGGAGAGTGCGGTCGTGTGGGGCATGCCCGGGGAACTGGTTCGACGGGGCGGCGCGCAGGCGGTCGAGCCCCTGGAGCGGATCGCTGAGCGGATCAGGACCATGGTCGAGCGATCATGAGCAGGACGCGCAAGGCACAGCCGCTCAGCGCCGAGGAGATTCATCGCTTCGCGGAGTTCTTCCAACGCCGCACCGGCATGATCTTCGGCGAGAGCAAGCGCTATTATATCGAGCGCCGCATCGCCGACCGGATGTCCGCGACTGGGCTGGTGACGTTCGATGCCTATTTCGCCCGCATCGAGGCCGATCGGTCGGAAGTCGAGCAGTTGATCAATGCCTTCACGGTCAACGAGACCTACTTTTACCGCGAGGAACATCAGTTACGCTGCCTTGGCCGCTCACTCCTTCCAGGCATCGTGCAGAACCGGAAGCCGGGCGATCTGGTGCGGGTCTGGTCAGTGCCCTGCTCGACGGGCGAGGAGCCCTACTCCATCGCGATCTGGCTTCTCGAGAACTGGCCACCTGTCGATTCCTACCACATCGAGATCGTCGGCTCCGACATAGACACCCAGGTGCTCCAGGACGCACAGGCGGCGGATTATGGAGAGCGTGCCCTCCTGCGCCTGCCCCCTGACGTGGTCGAGCGGTACTTCGATCCGATCCGCGATGGGCAACGCAAGCTGATTCCGGATCTCCGAGAATCGGTGAGGTTCACATCGGCGAACCTCATCGATTACCCGTCCGTTGCCGCTCTGGGACAGTTCGACATCATCTTCTGTCGCAACGTTTTAATCTACTTCGATGACGCGTCGCGGCTGCTCGCGGTGAACAATCTCTACGATGCACTCCGCCCGGGCGGATACGTCTGCCTCGGCCACACCGAGTCCATGTCACGGATTTCGAAACGCTTCGAGCTTCGGCGCTTCGAGGATGCCATCGTCTATCAGCGCCCGGAAGGGAACGGCGATGGATGACCTCCTCCAGCACTTCATCATCGAAGCCCAAGAGCTGATACAGCAGGCTACCGACGACTTGCTCGCCATGGAGCGGGATCCCCAGGCCACGAAGCCCCTGGATAGCGCCTTCCGGGCCGTCCACACGCTGAAGGGATCGGTGGGCCTGTTCGACTTCGCCCCCATGGGCATCGCCCTGCACGCTGCTGAGGATCTCCTGGGCGCCCTGAAGGGACGGCGATCCGGCGCCGCCAGCCAGGTGATCGACAGCCTACTCGCCTGCATTGGGCAGACGGAGCGGTGGGTGGCCGCGATCGCGCAGACGGGGCAGTTGCCGCGGGACGCCGCCGAAGAAGGGTACCGCCTGGCTCGCCTTCTGCGTGCCCAGTTCGACAATGACCCGACGCATGCGCCGGAAGCAACGTCACCTGCCGAACTTGGCTGGATCGAGGACCTGATCAGGCAAAGCCCAGACCCTGCCGGGTTAAGAGCTCATCCATCCCCTCTGGTAGCGATCCGGTACACGCCGCGCGCGGACTGCTTCTTTGCCGGTGACGACCCAATCGCCCTCCTGAGATCGGTACCGGACCTTGTGGCCGTCCGCCTGTCGGGTCGGGAGCCATGGACGCCTGCCGCAGAGATGGATCCATTCGCATGCAACATGCGGATCGAGGCGCTCTCCGGCGCCGAACTCGATCAGGTCAAGACGACCTTCAGATTCGTGCCCGACCAGGTGATTATCCAGGCGATCACCCTGGCACCAGGGTCGCAGATCGCCATGGCCGAGGATGCCGCCGTTCCCGGCGGGGGGACGGCGACCAGCACCCGAACGTTAAGGGTCGACGCCGCGCGGATCGACCGGCTCGCGGATCTCGTCGGCGAGATGGTTATCGCCAAGAACGCCCTGGCCCATCTGGCGAAGCAGATCGGGGACGGACTGGACCGGAAGCACGCGGCGCAGAACCTTCTCGCCAGCCACGCCGCTATCGAGCGCCTCGTCGCGGACCTCCATGGAGCGGTCATGGATGTGCGGATGATGCCCATGCGGGACATCTTCCGGCGCTTCCCACGCGCCGTGCGCGACATCGCTGGCCGCCTCGGCAAGGCCATCGACTTTTCCGTCGAGGGCGATGAGGTTGAGGCGGACAAGGCAGTCGTGGAGGGGCTGTTCGATCCCCTGCTCCATATTCTCCGCAACGCGGTCGGCCACGGTGCGGAGCCGGAGCAATCGCGGCTGGAGGCCGGCAAACCGGCGAAAACCCGAATCGTGCTCAGGGCCCGTCGCGAAGGCGATCGGGTCGTGGTGGAGGTCGAGGACGACGGCCGCGGCATCGAGCCAGCAGCCATCCGGCGGGCGGCCCGTGACCGCGGCATCGCTCAGGCGGTCGAGGTCGAGCGCCTAAGCGATGCCGAGGCTGTCGACTTGATCTTCGCTCCCGGCTTCTCCACCGCCTCGGAGGTGACCGACCTCTCTGGACGCGGGATCGGGATGGACGCCGTGCGCTCCGCAGTGGAGCGCCTAGGCGGCCAAGCGAGCGTTCGAAGCCGGCCGGGTCAGGGTACAACGATCCGCCTCTCCCTTCCCCTGACCGTGGTGGTCACGCGGATCATGACCGTGCAGCTGGGTGCCGAACTCTACGGGATTCCTCTGGAGTCCATCGTCGAGACGGCATTCGTGCCGGCTTCGCGGGTTCTCCTCGTTCGGGAGGCGGAGGCCATTGTCTGGCGCGGCCGAACGCTCCCCCTAGTAAGGCTCGCCGCTCTCCTCGGCTTACCAGCTTTCGCGGAGCCTTCCCAGAGGCTGAAGATGGTGGTGATGGAAGCCGGGGACGAGCTAGTTGGGGTCGTGGTGGACGGGTTCGCCCAGCGTATGGACGTCCTCATGCGGCCCAAGACCGGCATCCTCGCCCACATGCACGGCATGATGGGCACCACCCTGCTCGGTGACGGCAGCGTTCTCGTCATCCTGGACGTTCCGGAGCTGATCGGATGAGCGTGCGTCTGGACGGGACCGTGGTTCACCTGGAGGGACCCTGCCGTGTCGAGGACGCAGAGCCTCTGCTCGCGCTCCTTCAGGCCGATGGCAAGCGAGTGGTCGACTTGAGCGCGGCCGAGCACCTGCACGCTGCCGTTCTCCAGGTCCTGCTCGCTCTGCAACCTGCCCTGCAGGGCGCGGTCGAGGATGCCTTCCTCCGGACCTGGATAATTCCGACGTTGCAGGTCAACAGTGCGGAGGACGCCGGGCTTCCGGATGGCTAAAGAGTTGTCATTCTTCCGGTATCCCTTAAAAAGCCTATAATCTTCCTGCTCCCACCGATCCGCTCGTTCCGGGCAATCCCTTCCTATCGGAGTCTCTGGGTGGCCATTACCGTACTGATCGTCGACGACAGCAAGCTCGCCCGCATCGTGGCCGGCAAGACCCTTGCGGCGCTCCAGCCGACCTGGGAGCGGGTCGAGGCTGCCAATGCTGCGGAAGCCCTCAAGATCCTCGGCGAGCGGAAGATCGACCTTGCGATGGTCGACTTCAACATGCCGGAGAAGGATGGCCTCGAACTGGCAAGCGAGATCCGCGCCAGCCATCCAACGATGCCGATTGCAGTCATTACGGCCAACATTCAGGATGAGGTGATCGCACAAGCCCGAGCGATGAATGCCACCTTCGTCAACAAACCCTTGACCGAGGAAGGCTTGAGAGGCTTCGTCTCCGGAGCTGCCCTGCGCCTGCGGTCGAGTACGGCCTGACGAGCATCGAAGAGAACGATCCAGCGACATGCCGCAACCGAGGTGAAGATGCTGACGCCAACAATCTCGGAAGTGCTCGATGAGCTGGAACTCGACACCCTCACCGAGCTCGTGAACATCGGTGTCAGCCGCGCGGCCGTGAGCCTTCGCGAGATGGTCGGCGAGCAGGTTCACCTCTCCGTGCCGGCCGTCGACCTTGTGCATCGCAGACGAGCCATCGAGATCCTCGAAGGGCGCGAGAGTGGCCCCCTGGTGGCGGTTCACCAAGTCTTCGAGGGCGACATCACCGGACGGGCCCTCCTGATTTTTCCCGAAACCAAGAGCCTTGAACTGGTCAGGGCGGTCACGGGCGGCGAGCTCTCACTCGAGGACATCATCGAGCTGGAGCAGGAGGCTTTGGCCGAGACCGGCAACATTCTCCTGAATGGCTGCCTTGGCACCATCGGCAATATGCTGCATCGCAGCCTGAGGATGTCTCTGCCGGAGATCATCCGTGGGAAGGGACCTGAACTCTTCGACCTCGCGCCGCCCCCGGCAGCGAGCGAAGTGGTGATGTTCCTTCATATCAACTTCACGGTCAGGCAACGGAACATCAGCGGCTACATCGTCATGCTCATGGACATTCCGTCGCTCACCGTACTCAAAAAGCTTCTCGGCGAGTTGATCCAGCGCGAGACGGACGGGATGGCACCCTGATCTTATGCAGGACATCGAACTTCTAACGGCCGTCTTCGACGCCGTAGATACAGGCCTGTTCGTGCTCGATAGCCGCATGAAGGTGGTCGCCTGGAATGCGTGGCTCACCGCAGCGAGCGGGATCCCGCAGCAGCACGCTGCGGGGAGGAGCTTGGACGAGCTCTTTCCGAACGTGACCTCCCCTGCCCTGATGTCCGCTGTCAAGGACGCCCTCGAATCCGGGTACTCCCGGGTCCTCACCCATTCCCTGCAGCCGTTTCTCCTGCCTCTCCAGACTCGCTCGGGGGGACGGCTCGTCCACAATATCTCGGTACGTCCGCTCGAGCGGCCACCCAACGCCAAGTGCATTGTCCAGGTCGTGGACGTCACGGTCGCGGTTCAACGGGAGCAGGTTCTGCGGGAGCGTCAGAACGCGCGCTACGACGCGGTCGTCAGCAGCGCGCCGGACGCGATCCTGACGCTCGACGCAGGGGGCATCATCCAACTGGCGAACCCGGCGGCCGCTCGGCATTTCGGGTACGCCGCGCGCGAACTCATCGGCATGGAAGCGGCCGTCCTGCTCCATCCGCCCGAGGCCTGGGCGCAACTTTGGACAAAGATGTTCGACGGCGACGTCATGCAGCGCCCCGTGGAGGTCACAGCGCGCCGGAAGGATGGCTCCGTCAGCTTTCTGGAGGTTTCGGCGGCCCGCTGGCAGAGTGAAAAGCGGGTGTTCGTGACTGCCATCCTGCGCGACGTGAACGAGCGCAGAGCCGCCGAGGAGGCCCTTCGGCATCTCAATCATACCTTGGAGGAGCGCGTCGAAGAGCGGACGAAGGAGCTTCTGCGCGCCGAGGAGCAGCTTCGCCAATCACAAAAGATGGACGCGGTGGGGCAGCTCACGGGCGGCGTTGCGCACGACTTCAATAACCTGCTCACTGTCATCAAGTCCTCCACCGATCTCCTGCGCCGTCCAGACTTGGCCGTGGAACGGCGCCAGCGGTACGTGGACGCGATTTCGGATACGGTGGAGCGTGCCGCAAAGCTGACCGGGCAGCTCCTTGCTTTCGCGCGCCGCCAAGCTCTCAAGCCCGAGGTCTTTGATGTTCGCGAACGGATCGGCAGCATCTCCGACATGCTTCGCTCGATCGTGGGTTCCAGGATCGAATTGGTGGCGGATGTAGATTGGCACCCATGTTTCGTAGAAGCTGACATGAGCCAGTTCGAAACAGCCCTAGTGAACATGACCGTCAATGCTCGTGATGCGATGGACGGTGAGGGCAAGCTCACCATCGTTGTCCGAAGCCTGCCCGAAATACCTGCGGTGCACGGGCATGCCGTTAGGCCCGGCCCCTACATTGAGCTTACGATCACGGACACGGGGAGCGGCATCAAGCCCGAGCAGCTGAGCCAGATCTTCGAGCCCTTCTTTACGACCAAGGAAGTCGGAAAAGGTACGGGTCTCGGGCTCTCCCAGGTCTACGGCTTCGTGAAACAGTCGGGCGGGGACGTCACTGTTCAAAGTGAGGTAGGCCTGGGAACAACCTTCAGCCTCTACCTGCCGCTTGTCGAACCTCCGGCTACCAAAACGTCCAGCAACCCCGGACAACGGGCGGCGGGGCAGTTCGGTGCGGGTCAGCGCATCTTGGTGGTCGAGGACAACACCGAGGTGGGCCAGTTCTCGACGCAATTGCTCCAAGATCTCGGCTACGAAACCACGTGGGCAGCAAATGGGAACGAAGCACTGGAGCTCCTGCGGACCAGGGCTGGGGGATTTGATGCCGTTTTCTCCGACGTGGTGATGCCCGGCATGAGCGGTGTCGAGTTAGGTCATGAGGTTCGCCGCCTTTACCCAAAGCTGCCTGTTGTGCTGACGTCCGGCTACAGCCACGTGCTCGCGTCGGAAGGTCCGCAAGGCTTCGAGTTGCTGCACAAACCTTATGCAGTCGAGGACCTCTCTCGCGTGCTGCACAGGGTCACGCGACCACGTACCATGTCTGGTAGTCGTTCAGACAATTAGGCCGAGAGCAGCAGTGAGCACGTCCTCAACACTGAAAACCGACGATCCTGCCCTAGTCTCCTGAAGGGGCCGTACGTTGAATACCGACGCGAAGCTATTATCGCAGACGTCACGCTACAGGTTTTGTCCGACGTCGTTTTAAACATCGAGGAAGTCACTCAATTACTCAACCTGGCCCCGTTCACTGACAAGCCTGTTCTCCGGCGCCTCCGTGTCGGCTTAGTGGAGCGCCATCCCTGAGACGAGGATGCTCGATCCAGGGATTCCGAGTTCCTCGCGTACGACGCAGCCGTACTCGCACCAAGCTTGTTGGGGCAAGTCCCAAGACCATAAGCTTCGACGCGCCTTCGCACGGCTCATTGATCGCAGTTCGGCTCAGCACATCCCAGGGGGAAGTCAGGATCGCCTTTGGGCAGCCCGAGCTCGTGCGCACCGTCAATGCACCCGTGCAGAATTTATAGGATCTGCACAGTCTAACCCTTCACCAGGGGAAGCTCACCTATTGCCAGCCGATGGCCCAGAGGCAACAGAGAGGGGCAAATGAGGGTCCCGCGAGCCCTTCGCCTCTTCCAGCACGAGCAGCCACAGGCGCTGTGCTGTCTTGGCCTCCTGATAAATCCGAGGCTTTTGAGTAGATCGGCCGGGCGCTTCGCGACAGGTTCCACTTGACTGTCACTTTGAATGTTACATGTAGTACATGACGTAAGGGAAGATTATGGCTCGATCCCGAGACGCCACAGCGCCAACTCCGCCCCAGCCGGGCCGGATCTTGCGCGATCACATTCTACCTGGCCTTGGGTTGTCGGTCAGCCAAGCCGCACGTGAGTTGCGCATTGCGAGGCAGACGCTGCATCGCGTTCTCGCTGGCACCGTAGGTGTCACCCCTGAGATGGCGACTCGCTTGGCTCGTCTGTCTGGCACATCAGCCGGTTTCTGGCTCTCCCTGCAGCAGCAGCATGACCTCTCGCTGGCCGAGGAAGCTCTCTCGGGCGAGCTTAAGCTCATCCCAGCCCACACTCTTTCGAATACCATCAGAACCGAGATCGGACTGCAGAGTGAGTTATAGACCTCAACCGTCCCCCAAGGCGCGAACAGGGATTGAGGGTTTGGATGACATCCTCATCGGCGGCTTGTCTCCAAAGCACGTCTACCTTCTCGAGGGCAGCCCCGGCACCGGCAAGACCACGATCGCCCTGAGCTTCTTGCTAGAGGGCGCCAAGGCCGGAGAGAAGGGGCTCTACATCACCCTGTCCGAAACAGAGCAGGAGCTGCGCGACGGCGCAGCTTCACATGGCTGGTCGCTGGGCGACGGTATCGAAGTGTTCGAACTCGTTCCGCCCGAAAACCTTCTCGACGAGCAGCACCAGCAAAGTCTGCTCTACTCGTCCGACCTCGAACTTGGTGAGACCACCAAGGCTGTATTCAGCGCGATTGAGCAATCACAGCCTGTGCGCATCGTGCTCGACAGCCTCTCCGAGATCCGCCTCTTGGCGCAGAGCTCGCTGCGCTACCGCCGCCAGATCCTGGCCATGAAGCACTACTTCGCCAAGCAGGGCGCAACCGTCCTGATGCTGGATGACCTCACGACGGACACCAACGACAAGACCGTCCACAGCCTGGCCCATGGTGTCATCCGCCTCGAGGAACTCTCCCCCAATTACGGGGCGGAGAGGCGCCGGGTGCGGGTGATCAAGTACCGTGGTCAGAACTTCAGGGGTGGCTTCCACGACCTCATCATCGCGACGGGCGGCGTGCAGGTGTTCCCGCGCCTCGTCTCGAGCGAGCACAAGACGCGCTTTACCCGCGATGTGCTTACAAGCGGCATCAAAGAGCTCGATTCTCTGCTCGGCGGCGGGATTGAGAAGGGCTCTGGCACCCTCCTCATGGGACCTGCCGGAGCTGGTAAGTCCGTCCTATCCCTGCAATTCGCCATCTCGGCTGTTCAGCGTGGCGAGAAGGCGGCTCTGTTCATCTTCGACGAGGAACTCGGCCTCTTGATCGACCGTGCCAAGCTGATGGGCATGGATCTGGAGGCCCACTGCGCATCGGGCGATCTGTTCATCGAGCAGGTCGACGCCGCCGAACTCTCACCGGGCGAGTTCACGCACATGGTGCGGACGAAGATCGACCGGCATCAGGTCAAGACCGTGGTGATCGACAGCCTCAACGGCTACCAACAGGCTATGCCGGACGAGCAGCTCCTGATCCTGCACGTCCACGAACTGCTACAGTATTTGAACCGGCAAGGTGTCTCGACCTTTCTGACAGTGGCCCAGCACGGGCTCTTGGCCGAGATGAGATCGCCGGTCGACGTCACCTACATCGCCGACACTGTGGTCATGCTGCGCTACTTCGAGGCGTTCGGGGAGGTGCGACGGGCGCTCTCGATTATCAAGAAGCGGTTTGGCACGCATGAGAACACTATCCGCGAGTTCCGCATTGGCAGCAGCGGCATTGCTGTTGGAGAGCCTCTGACGAGCTTCCGAGGCGTTCTGGGCGGTGTTCCAGTATTTGCCGATAACGACCGCGCGCATCTGCTTAAGTCGAATTAACCGTGGAGCACTCCCCTGCCGCCCTGATGGAGCGCGCCCTCATCCTCGCTCCTCACGGCCGAGATGCGGCTGTGGCCGCGAGTATTCTCAGTGCTGCGGGCATCATGGTAGCGATCTGCCCTGACCTGCCCAGGCTGCTGCAAGAGATCGAGCGTGGGGCTGGCTTCGTGGTCGCCACGGAGGAGGCGCTCTGGACGGCTGACCTCAAGGATTTGTCACGCTGGATAAAGGATCAACCACCTTGGTCGGACCTCGCCTTTGTGCTCCTCACCCAGCGTGCCAGTGGGGTTGAGCGCAATCCCGCTCTCGCCCGTCTGACGGAGGTCCTCGGTAACGTCACATTCCTTGAGCGCCCGTTTCATGCTTCTACTCTTGTGAGCGTTGCCCGCACAGCGTTGCGAGGGCGCGGACGTCAATGCGATGCACGTGCACTGCTCGATGAACTGCAAGACGGCAAGGAGCAGCTATCGACAGCTCTCGGTAAGGAGATGCGCGCTGCCGAACACCAGAAGCTCCTGATTGACGAGCTGAACCACCGGGTGAAGAACACGCTTGCCACTGTGCAGTCGATAACGATCCAGACCTTGCGCACTGCCGACACGACACAGGATGCAAAGGAAGCGCTGGAGAGACGACTTCTGGCATTGTCCCGAGCTCATGACGTGCTCACGCAGGAGAGCTGGGAAGGAGCCAACCTGATGGACGTCGTTAGGCGAGCTCTTGAGCCCTACCAGGTTCACGGCGAGAGTAGGCTCCACATCACAGGACCACAGGTGCGACTGACGCCCCGCATGTCCCTGGCACTCGCGATGGCGCTGCATGAGCTAGCCACGAATGCGGTGAAGTATGGCGCCCTCTCCAACAAGAGCGGCATCGTGCGGGTGTCCTGGAAGGTCCAAAATGGGGCCACACCGCCCCGGCTGGTGCTGCGGTGGACAGAGGCGGGCGGCCCGCCTGTCGTGGCGCCTCGCCGTCGCGGGTTCGGGTCTCGCCTGATCGAGCGCAGCTTAGCGAGTGATCTCGACGGTCAGGTCGACATTGCCTTTGCGCCCACAGGGGTGGTCTGCACGGTCAACGCGCCGGTCGCGTAGCCCTCCTAGTCGTCCCTAACAGCATTACAGAGGCCACCATGCATACTGCATTGTGCAGAATTGATGAAATTTGCACAGTTGGCAGGTGCGCAGCTGGTCAGAACGTCGGTCTCCGTTGGCAATCTGGTTGATCTGGGTCTGCCAGCCTTGTTCACCGAACCTTTGGGTCTGGTCCGGCAACGCACTAATGGGTCCCTGGGCTTGTGTTGATCCCTGCTGTCCTCCCACGGAATTCCGCCAGCATCCTGTTCTCGTCTCTGTTCCGGACCAAGATCAAGCCAACAAGCCCGGCCCAAAGAACGGCGCACCAGATAGAACTGGTGATGACAGCAAAGCCTGCCGTCTCAATCAGCACGCCCCAGCGCATGGGGTGATCGGTGACCCGGAACAGCCCGCCGCTCACGTGTTTGTATCCCGCCCGGATCTCCAACTCCTCAGCGTAGCTATGCCGGAGCTGGACGAGGGCTCCAATGACGAGAGCACTGCCGCCTGTCACCAGCACGAGTCCCGCTGCCGTGCGCGCTGGGCTGCTGCTCCCGCCGTAAAGGGTGAAAGCTGCGCCTGTGATCAAGACGGCTTGAGGTCCGTAGAGCATCCAAGCCCGGACCCGGTTGTGGCCCGCCCGGAACAGCACGGGCCTCAGCCAGGACCGAGCATCCACAAAGCGATGGACGACTTGCCGGGTCGACCAGACCGCCAGAGCTACAATCAGCAACGTCCCGACAGTCCCGTCCATGCCGCCACCGCCTCACGAGGAGCTCGCCCGCGAGGCTCCTCCCTTACGCCGACGCGGCGGCGCTCCTCCAGGATCAGCTAAGTTGGGATAACACGGACGGTGGTTGCCCCGGCAATCGTTGGCGAGGTGCTTGAGCAAATATTCCATGCTCTGCATCAAAGGGGCAGGCTTCTGCAAAAGAGCGCTTGACCTTCCAACGATGGGAAGCCCGACAAAGGCTCCACGCCAGCAAGGCGAAGGAGACCAACCCCATGTGCGGATGCGCCACCCACCAGACCGACAAGGCTACCCTGACGCTTCCGACTGATGCCCTCACATTAGGGGTTAGGGATATGACCTGCGGCCACTGCGCAGGAATCATCACGAAAGCGGTTGAGGCCGGCATTCCCGGCTCCCGCGTTGAAGCTGATCCGGCCAGCCGGACCGTGCTCGTGCGCGGTACCGGGAATCTTGCAGCCGTGGAGGCCCTGATTACTGGCGCTGGCTACACGCCGACGGCCCCAACTCTCGGCTAACTCTCACCGGGATCACGCGTATCCCAAGATCCACCTTGCCGTCCGGAGTTCCCCATGCGCCCTATCCGTGCAGACCACCTGTTCCATGTGCCGCCAGTCATGTGCGAGGCCTGTGTCGTCGTCGTGACGAGTGCCGTTCGAACGGTGGATGCGGCTGCGCATGTGGAGGCGGATGTCGAGGCTCGGATCGTGCGGGTGGTGTCCGATGCTTATCCGTCCGTGCTGATGCGGACCCTGGGGGAAGCGGGATACCCTGCCGAGCCGATCCTGCAGCCACTTGGCTAGGAGGCCACCATGCAAAGCCACCAACATCACCGTCACGCTTTTCATATCGCGGGCAGCGCCGCACCCAGTCTTAACCGGCTCGCCTTCAGCGCCACTGTCCACTGCCTCACAGGCTGTGCCATCGGCGAGGTGCTCGGGATGGTGATCGGCACGGCGCTCGGATGGGGCACGGGCGCGACTATCGCACTCGCGGTCGCACTCGCGTTCCTGTTCGGATACGCCCTCACCATGCTGCCGCTCTTGAGGAGCGGGATGGGACTCGGGGCTGCCGTCGGCCTGGCGCTCGCCTCGGACACGGCCTCGATCACCATTATGGAGGTCGTCGACAACGGGATCATGCTCGCGATCCCCGGCGCAATGGACGCGCCGCTCTCAAGCCCACTCTTCTGGGGGAGCCTCGCGGTCGCGCTCCTCATCGCCGGAGCTTTCGCTTTCCCCGTGAACCGATGGCTTATCGCCCGGGGCCGAGGCCATGCCCTCGTCCACGTCCACCACTGAACGAAAGACACCAGCACCGGACACTTTCGAGTACGCCTGCCTGATCCCGGGCCACCGGGAGGGAGGCATATTGGGAAGAAGGACGTGGGCCGCTGAGACTGCGGTCATGCAGCATCTTGCCTTCTCCCACCTGCCCGGGCTAGCTCGGTTCAGCTAGCGAAGCTGCCCCGCTCCCTTGCCTCCGGCCGGGGAGCCACCATCTCGGCGGCTGGACTAACCTTCTGGAAACCCACTCGATCCAGGGTGGTTGACCTGCTGAAGATTGCGCGAATCGCTCGGAGTGACCCGTTGAACGCCTTGTGGACCCACTGCCGTCGTCTGGTTGCGAGCCTCATGCTCGTGGCCGTGACGTCGTTCGTGCTCCACGGCGGCGCTATGGCTGCCTTCCACGTGCACGGTTCCGGAACCGCCGAGTGCGCCACACCGGCATCCCCCGGGCATGTGCACAAGGCCACGTCGCACCACCATGGTGGCGGCGTAGCTCACCATCATGCGTCGGCTGATGACAATTCAAATGCGGCCCCCGAAGACCAGCAAACCGCCGCCGGCGAGAACTGCTGCGCGGGCGTTTGTGCCGTCGCCCTGAAGGCCCTCGCACCGGACACGCTGTCCGTTCCGCTGGCCAAGCTGACGGAACTCGTCCCCGGGAGCCAGGGTGGCTCAAGCCGTAGCCTCGAGGGCCACAAGCGCCCGCCGCGATCCCCCAGCATCGCCTGATCGGGTGACCGGCATGAGCCGCGTCGCCCGCGACGCCATGCTCATGTTCGGGGTTCACCCATGCTGTCCACCCTCTCTGGCGCCCTGCGCCCGCTTCAGGCCATCCTCCTGAGCCTTGGCCTTTTGGCCTTCGCTGTTCCCGCCGTCGCCCACGAGGGCCACGACCATGGCGCGCCTGCGGCTGCTGCGCCTACGGCTGGCTCCCCCCGCGTCACCACCCATTCGGATGCTTACGAGCTTGTGGGCATCCTGCGCGGCGACCGAATGGGGATTTACCTCGACCGCTTCGCCACCAACGAACCCGTCACCGATGCCAAGATCGCCGTGACGGTGGGTGGCGACGAGGAGGTTCAGGCTGAGCCTGCCGCCGATGGCACCTACAGCCTGTCCTCGGCCAAGTTCGCCGGCGAGGGCCCGCTGGAACTCATCTTTGCGGTCACGCATCCGACCGGCGACGATCTCCTCATCGGCACCCTGCAGCTCCCTGCCAGACCCCTGGCCGCGGCCCCCGCTCCGGCCAGCGCCTCCCCACTCCAGGCGCTACAGAGCGCTCCAACGCTGCACATCGCCGGTCGAGACATCCCGACCCCCTACGTGATAGCCGGGGTGGCCCTGGCGCTCGGTTTCATGCTCGGCCTTGCAGTTCGCAGCCGCAACAAGCTCGTGCCGGCCGCAGGGCTCGCTGCAGTTGTCCTCCTCGCGTCGACCGCCTTCGCGTTCGCCCACGAGGGTCACGACCACGGCGAGGCCGCCAAGGCGGCGCTCCCGGCGGGTGATACGCCGCGCCGCCTGCCGGACGGAACGGTGTTCGTGCCGAAGCCGAGCCAGCGGCTCCTCAGCGTTCGAACCGTCGTCACCCAGCCCGAGGAGGCCCGCAAGGCGGTGAACCTCATCGGACGCGTCGTCGCGGATCCGAACCGCTCCGGCCTTGTGCAGAGCATCAACGGCGGACGCATCATGGCGCCCGAACGTGGGCTGCCGATCGTCGGCCAGCCGGTTCGCCGGGGCGACGTGCTCGCGCTTGTGGAGCAGGCCGTGGCCCAGGCGGACCGCACCACCATCTCCGAGCGGGCCGGCGAGATCGAGCAGGAGATCGCGGTTGCCGAAACCAAGCTGCGGCGGCTGCGCGAGCTTGCCGCTCGCTCCATCACGCCACAAAGCCAGGTGATCGACGCCGAGACGGAGCTCGAAGGCCTGCGCAAGCGGCGCGAGATCGTGCGCTCTACGCGAACCGAACCGGAGGTGCTACGAGCGCCCATAGACGGTGTGATTGCCTCTGCCCGGGTGGTAGCCGGCCAAGTGGTCGGCTCGCAAGACGTGGTCTTCCAGATCCTCGACCCAAAGGGCCTCTGGGTGGAAGCGCTAGTTTATGGCGAAACCGACCCGGCCAAGGTCACGGCCGCAAGCGCCGCCACAGCGGATGGGACACCACTCAAGCTCACGTTCCGGGGCTTCAGCCGTGCTCTCCAGCAGCAGGCGACCGTCGTGCAGTTCGCGGTCGAGAACCCGCCTACCAACCTTGCTGTCGGGCAACCCATCACCGTCACGGCGCAAAACGGGTCAGCCGTGTCCGGCATCATCCTGCCACGTGATGCGGTGGTGCGCGGGGCGAACGGGGAGGCAGTGGTCTGGCGCCACACCGACCCGGAACGCTTCGAGGCACGACCAGTGCGCACGGAGCCGTTCGATGCGACCCGCCTCGTGGTCAGGGCGGGTGTGGACCCCGGCGAGCGGATCGTGACCCGCGGCGCCGAAACCGTGAACCAGATCCGGTAGGGCCCCGATGTTCAACTTTCTCGTCTCGTCGAGCCTGCGCAACAGGCTCTTCGTCCTGGCGGCCGCCCTCGTTCTTGTCGCCTATGGCAGCTATGTGCTGCCGCGGGTCCCGGTTGACGTGTTCCCCGACCTCAATCGCCCCACCGTCACCCTCATGACGGAGGCCGAGGGCTTGGCGCCCCAAGAGGTGGAGCAGCTCGTCACCTATCCGCTCGAGACCGCCATGAACGGCATGCCGGGCGTGCTGCGCGTGCGCTCGGTTTCAGGCGTCGGGCTCTCGATCACCTATGTGGAGTTCGACTGGGGCACCGACATCTATCGCTCGCGCCAACTCGTCGCGGAGCGCCTCGCCCTCGTGCGCGAGCAGCTGCCCCGCGGCGTGAACCCCCAGATGGGTCCGGTCTCCTCCATCATGGGCGAGATCATGCTCGTCGCGGTGACGGCTGAGAGCACGTCTCCCATGGAGGTGCGCGAGCTTGCGGATTTCACCATCCGCCCGCAACTCCTCAACATCGCCGGCGTCTCGCAGGTGATCCCCATTGGCGGCGAGGTGCGCCAGTACCGGGTCACTCCGAACGTCGCCGCGCTCCAAGCCCTCGACGTCACGCACGAGCAGGTGGAAGCGGCCGTCACGCGCTTTGGCACCAACACAGGCGGGGGCTTTGTCGACCAGCACGGGCGCGAGTACCTTATTCGCAACGTGGGCCTCACCCGGAAACTGGAGGACCTGCGCAATACAGTCGTGCTGCACCGTCAGGGCCAGCCCATCTTCCTGCACCAGGTGGCGCAGGTGGACTTCGCCCCGCGGGTTAAGCGGGGTGACGCAGGGTTCCAGGGCAAGCCGGCTGTCATCATTGGCATCCAGAAGCAGCCCGACGCCGATACGGTGTCGCTCACCGGCAAGGTGGAAGCGGCCCTCGCCGAAATCCAAAAGACGCTGCCTCAGGGTGTGTCGGCGACGAATGTTCAGTTCCGCCAGGCCACCTTCATCGAGACGTCCGTCGACAACGTAAAGCGGGTGCTCCTGGAGGCCGCCGCTGTCGTCGCTGTCATCCTTATTCTGTTCCTGATGAACGTGCGGGCGACTGTGATCTCCCTCACGGCCATTCCGATTTCGATCCTGACGACGGTGCTGGTGTTCCACGCCTTCGGGCTCACCATCAACACCATGACGCTCGGTGGCCTGGCCATCGCTATTGGCGAGCTCGTGGACGATGCGGTGGTGGACGTGGAGAACATCCTGCGCCGCCTCAAGGAGAACCACGAGCGCTCCGAGCCGCTGCCCGCGCTCCAGGTTATCGCGGCAGCCTCCCAGGAGGTGCGCTCCGGCATCGTCTATGCGACGATGATCATCATCCTGGTCTTCATTCCGCTCTTCGCCCTGTCCGGCATCGAGGGACGCCTCTTCGCGCCGCTTGGCATCGCCTATATCGTCTCGATCCTCGCATCGCTCATAGTCTCCATCACCGTCACGCCGGTGCTGGCCTATTACCTGCTGTCGAAGAGCGGTGGAGGACATGAGCGCGACAGCTTCGTCGTGCGTCATCTGAAGGGCGGGAACGCCGCCCTCCTGCGCTGGGCGTTCGGCCATCGTGGCTTCCTTTACACGACCATCGCCCTCGGAGTCGCTGGAGCGGCGTATGGAGCAACACTGCTGCCGCGCACCTTCCTGCCGCCCTTCAACGAGGGCACGCTCGTGGTATCGCTGCAGTACAACCCGGGCATCTCGCTCGCCGAGAGCCATCGTCTTGGCCTTCTCGCCGAGCAGCTCGTTCTCAAGGTTCCCGAGGTAAGGTCGGTGGGACGCCGCACCGGCCGGGCCGAGCTCGATGAGCACGCGGAGGGCGTTCACTCCTCCGAGGTCGATATCGATCTTCATCGATCGGCGCGATCCAAGGAGGCGGTCTATGCCGACATCCGGCAGTCGCTCTCGATGCTGCCGGTCTCGGTCAATATCGGGCAGCCCATTGGGCATCGCTTGGACCACATGCTCTCAGGCGTACGGGCGCAGATCGCCCTGAAGGTCTACGGCGAGGATCTCGACACGATCCGTACCCTCGCCGAGACCTTGCGGGAGCGCCTTGGGGCGGTGCCCGGTTTGGTCGACCTGCAGGTCGAGAAGCAAGTGCGCATTCCGCAGCTCAGGATCGACGTCGACTACGAGAAAGCCGCCCTTTATGGGCTCACGCCGGCTGCGATCACGCAGGCCCTCGAGACGCTCTCCAACGGCCGCACCGTCTCGCAGATCGTCGAAGGGAACCGGCGCTACGACGTGGTGATGCGCCTCTCCGACCAGGACCGCTCCACCACCGGCATGGAGGACCTCCTCGTCGCGACACCCACTGGCCATGTCCCCCTGCGCATGATTGCTCGGGTCGAGGAAACGGACGGCCCTAACCAGATCCAGCGTGAGAACGGACAGCGCCGCATCGCGGTCTACGGCAACGGCGACGGGCAGCGGGACATGACAGCCATCATCGCCGATATCCGCCGCGTCGTCGCTGAAACGCCTCTGCCGCAGGGCTACGTCACCCGCCTCGAGGGCACGTTCCAGGCGCAGGAGGAGGCCACCTTGCGGATTGGCCTCCTTTCGCTGGTGTCGCTCGCGATGATCTTCGTGGTGCTCTACACCCGCTACCAGTCGGCGGTGCTGTCACTCATCATCATGGGTAACATCCCCCTCGCCCTTATAGGTAGCGTGATCGCCCTGCACTTGGCCGGGCAGCCGCTATCCGTTGCTTCGATGGTCGGGTTCATCACCCTTGCCGGCATCTCGGCGCGTAATGGCATCCTGAAGATCTCGCATTACATCAACCTTGCCCTTTACGAGGGCGAGCGGTTTGGTCGCGACCTCGTCATCCGCGGCAGCCTGGAGCGCCTCACGCCGGTGCTCATGACGGCACTCTCGGCAGGGCTCGCACTGATCCCGCTTCTGTTCGGAGCGGACGAGCCGGGCCGAGAGATCCTGCACCCGGTCGCCGTGACGATCTTCGGCGGTCTGATCTCGGCCACCATCATCGACACGTTCCTGACCCCCGTCCTCTTCCTCGCGTTCGGCCGCAAGCCCCTGGAGCGTATCCAGGCAAGCCGCGCCGCGTCCGGCACCCTCACGCCTGCTGGGGCGTTCTGATCCAAGGAGACACTCCATGCGTCGCATGCTTCTCATCATGACCTTTGCAGCTTTGGCTACGCCGGCCTGGGCACACGAAATCGCAAAGGGCCCAAATGGTGGACCCGTGGTCGACAGTGCTGGCCACCATATCGAAATGGTTGCCAAGGGTACCGACCTCGTCCTGTTCCTCACGGATGCGGCCGACAAGCCACTCACCGCCGCGGGCTCGAAGAACGCGCGCGCTATCGTTCAAGACGGGGGCAAGACCGCGACCGTTGCTCTCAGCCCCGCCGAACCTAACCGGCTCGTCGGCAGTCTCTCGCAGCCGCTCGGCAGCGGAGCCCGTGTCGTCGTGTCGGTCACGATGGCGGACGGGCACTCCGTCCAGGCCCGTTTCGTCAACAATTGAACGAGGATGCACCCATGAGGATGATCATTTCTGCTCTACTTGCGGCCAAGCGCTCCACCGAGGGTCCCACCTGAGGGGCGACGTCTCGCTTGCTGGTGTCCTCCTCGCGCAGCTCGTCGATGGCCTGGCGCAGGGTCAGCGTGCAGTCGGGCTTCGAATAGTCGAGCATGGATTAACCCCCGACGCCCGGCGCACATCCTTTGTGGTCAGCGGCTCACCAACAAAAACGTCGGAGATCGATGGCAACCCGCGGCAGGATCCTGAGGATCAAGGCCTATAGCCCCATGGTCGGAAGGCAGGACAACCCGAGCGCGACCCAGAACCCCATCCCGTGCCGAAGCATCACCGGGAAGGACAGGAACATCGGCAGCGAAGGCACGCTGAACCAGAAGGTCGCCTCCGCATGGCCCGGGGTGCGCTCGACGTCGGCGGTATCCCGCTAAAGCCAAATAATCCAAGGAGCGAGACCAGGGGAAGCGACGCGATGAGGCCGCCAATCCCCGGGCTGCGGCGGGAGACCTCCGACCTAGGTGCCCGCCTCTAATCTATCGATATCCTGTTACAAGGTTATGAATGGCGTTGACACTGTCTTTACCGACATGAACGCTAGGGCATGGCACGCAAGCGGACCCAGGAAACTGTCGACATCCTCCAAGAGGCAATCCGCAGGGTGGCCCCGTCGTGCCGCGTCGACGCTGAGGACCTGCGGCGCTACCTGAGCCTACCCGAGCACGAGGGCTTCGTCGACGACGTCCGGGTAGCCTCCGCCCTCACCGAAATGCAGGGCCTCAAGGAATGGGCTGCAAAGGGGGCCAGGGAACTCGCTAAGACAGTCCCGTCACTGCGCTGGTCCGAGGGAGAGAACGGCGCCGTCTCCTGGTCTGTGCGGGTGTGCCTGCCACTCCTCGACGACGGGCGCATGGAGCTGCGCCTCATCATACCGCCGACGCCGCAGATGCTGGAGATCCTGCACGTGATGGCAGTCCGCAGCGACCCGCACCACCGCTTCGACGAACTTAAGGCCGAGGTCGACCGCGTCGAGCGGGAGATGGGGAAGTCCATGCACCGGGTGATCAACCGGCTGCGTGAGCACGTGCGCGCGGACCTCGCCGAGGTCGGTTCGGGCGCTGCCAGCTACGCCGAGCACATGGACCATGCGCTACGCTCGCGGCAGTACGAGTTCTCCCTGGACTTGGTCCGAGCCTTGCCTAACAGGTTCAAGGAACTCCGGGCCCGCGCGAAGAAGCTCGCCAGCCGCGACGCCGGCATCCGGAACCTGCGCGAGCGGGTCGGCTTCGGCACCTACATTGACAAGTTCCGCATCGCGCGCAGCATGACCCGTCGCATCATCTTCCACATGGGCCCCACTAACTCAGGCAAGACCCACGCTGCATTGGAGAGCCTCGCAGCGGCCGCCGAGGGCGCCTACTTGGCCCCTCTGCGGCTCCTCGCCCTGGAGAACTACGAGGCCCTGCGCGACCGCGGCCTCAACGCCGGCATGGTCACAGGCGAGGAGGTCTTTGGCGATAAGGGCGCCACCCATATCTCGCGCACCATTGAGACCGCCGATCTGCAGCACACCGTTGACGTGGCGGTGATTGATGAGATTCAGATGATCTCCGACCCGGACCGGGGCTGGGCTTGGACCAATGCGCTCTTTGGGATCCCGGCCAAGACCCTGATCCTGGCCGGCTCCGACGATGCCCTGCCGTATGTTCGCCGGGCTTGCGACGCTACCAATGAGAGCCTGGAGGTCGTGACCTTCGATCGCAAGACGCCCCTCGTCCTACTCGACAAGCCGGTTCCGCTGGAGGAGGTGCAGGCCGGTGACGCCGTCGTGGCCTTCTCGCGCCAAGCGGTGCACGAGCATCGCGAGATCCTCGTCGGCCTGGGGCACATCGTAGCCACCATCTACGGGGCGCTTTCCCCCGAAGTGCGCCGCGCAGAGGCCGAGCGCTTCCGTACCGGCGAGGCCGACGTGCTCGTCACCACTGACGCCATCGGCATGGGCCTCAACCTGGGCCCCCTGCAGCGCGTCGTGTTCTCCGCCCTGCGCAAGTTCGACGGGCGCGAGGACCGCCCGCTCACCAACCCCGAGATACGCCAAATCGCTGGGCGCGCCGGGCGCTTTGGCTACCACGACGTTGGTTACGTGGCAGCCACGACGGAGGAGGGCATCGATCTGATCCGTAAGGCGCTCGCTGGCGCTCCGGCGGCACCAGCCGAGGACTCGCGCTTCTACGCTCGCCCCGACCTCGTAGCGATCAAGACCGCGGCCTCGGAGCTGCGCACTGAGAGCTTGCACGAAGTGCTCACGCACTTCGCCCAGGCCGCCTTCTACGAGGGCTCGCCATTTCAGCCCTCGGACATGGACGCTATGCTGCAGGCCGCGGAGATGGTCGACCGCACCAAGCTAAACCTGACTCAGCGGTTCGCCCTGGCGATAGCCCCTATCGACCAGCGCGACGAACTCTCATTCCAGGTGCTCAAGGGATGGACGCAGATGCTGGCCTCGGGTTCCGGCGTTCCGGCGCTGCGCGGCAACCCCTTCGCCGAACTAGACCACCAGGAGCGCACGGTGCGACTTGCGGGGGCGTACCTGTGGCTGTCGCGCCGCTTTCCGGACGACTTCGACGACGCAGAAAGAATGCGACAGGTGCGGGCGCAGGCCAACGAAGCCATCGAGCGCCATTTGCAGGGGACCGCCACGAAACGGGTGGCCAAGCGCGTAATCGACGGACGTAGGGGTTGATTGGAGAGCCCATGGCTTACTCGATGGACTCCAGCCCGATTGAGAGCCACTAAGGGCGTGTGCCGCCGGCAATTGCTTCGCGGCCACACGTCCATGCTTCCATTCGATCTTATAACGAAGGCCTACCTGCAATACTCGCCTTTAGACAACGATGTATATAGCACGCAACAGTCCCTCGGCCCAGAACAACTCAAAATGGCACAATGCGGGCATCGCTCGACCGCGTGCGGTCGTGCTGTCAGGCTGTTTAGAACAAGGTCGATGTGAGCGGCGGGGAAGTGCTCGGGCGGCACCGACGCGAAAGGCTCGAAACCGCGGATGCGGCTTTGAGGCCCACCAACCCCCTGCAGCGGGCCAGCCATGATCCCCTGGGTTCACGTCGACACCGCAACGATCCCAGGTGGGAGCACGCCCATGCGCCTCATGCGACGTGGCGATGAGTTCTCGATTACGGTCGGCACGGTTGAGCTGATGAACAGCCGGTTGAGCGGGTCGGAGATTGCTCTGGCGACGCTCACATGCGCCCGCCTG
>JAESGO010000087.1_pt1 | contig 51892 bp, 55 predicted proteins | sample 9269701 | NCBI WGS metagenome assembly JAESGO01 (sample SAMN15720690, study PRJNA650881) | algae metagenome | isolation source: Hormoscilla sp. CMT-3BRIN-NPC48 and co-occurring heterotrophs from... | place: USA: Clark Mountains Wilderness, California | collected 2010-04-18 | reverse complement strand
TGCACTAAAGATGTTTGCGAGTTAATGAGATTAAAGCCAAATAAAAGCTTAAATTTTTACAGAGGTTTAAAAGCTGCATCCCTTATTCAGTCTTGTCTTTGACGGGGTTGTCACCCCGTCAAGGTGACACCTCTGATCAAAATGAATCACTTTTAGATTTCGGATTTTGATTAGTAGCTGTAGATAGAAACTGACTTTCTTCTCGGTTGACGGGGAGAAATTGAAAGTGGGGTTTGATCACAACCTTTTTAACTAAAAATACAAATTAGGAGATTAATAATGCCTGATACCAGTGTCAAAAAAGTAGATTCCAGCCATTCCCCTTTAGGGGAATTGGGTCAAAAATATCTCGCATCCGGCAAAACTGTCTCAATGCGTCTTTGGGAAGATCAACAACCCGATGAAGCTAAACCTCCAGCTACACGAGATTATGAAACTGTTGGCTATGTAATTAAGGGTCGTGCTGAATTACATCTTGAAGGTCAAATGGTATTACTTGAACCTGGTGACTCTTGGGTAGTACCAAAAAATTCATCCCATACTTATAAAATCTTAGAACCTTTCACAGCAGTTGAAGCAACCAGCCCACCTGCTCAAATTCACGGACGCGACGAAAACTAAAGCTTAGGTTCACAGCAGTTAGCAAACTCTTCACTAATGCTAACGATTACTCCTCCCCATTTTTTCCTCGTCAGGAAGTATGGGGAGTAGTTTTTTTATTTTGTAAATTTTTGCTTACTTTTTATACGACAAAAAATATATCTGCTTATATAAATTTTATCAAAAAAACTGAGCTTTATTTTAGTTAATATCAGTATCAAAAGTTCTACATTAACTATAAAAAATATATTATTTTATCCAACTCACGGTTGAGATAAACAAATATTTAAAAAGCTAAAAATACTAGAAGAACGACACAAATATGCAGATTTAAAGTGTCGTCAATTTAGACAGTTTACTGTTGCAGAAACGTTTCAAAATAGCTAAAAACAAAATCAAATTTTAGGAGATTAATAATGTTTTATCACAAAAAGCACCTCCAGTATTACACCCCGCCTACACGACCAGATCCTATCTATGCCAAAAATGTGCAGGAACTAATAGGCGGCGTATTCGGGGAAATGACTGTAATGATGCAGTACTTATTTCAGGGCTGGAACTGTCGAGGGCCTGCCAAGTATAAAGATATGCTGCTCGATGTTGGTACTGAAGAAATTGGGCATATTGAGATTTTAGCAACGATGATTGCCCATTTGCTAGATAAAGCTCCTGTAGCCGCGCAAGAAGAAGGTGTCCAAGATGCGATCGTTGGTGCAGTTATGGGAGGTACAAGCCCCCGCGATGTGATTATGGGAAGCATGAACCCACAGCACGCGATCGTCTCAGGTTTAGGTGCTACACCTAGCGACAGCGTGGGTTATCCCTGGAATGGTCGCTTTATCGTATCTAGTGGCAATTTATTAGCAGATTTCCGGTCTAATCTGCACGCTGAATCACAAGGTAGATTACAAGCAGTGCGCCTCTATGAAATGTCAGACGACCCAGGCGTGAAAGATACTCTGAGTTTCTTAATTGCCCGTGACACAATGCACCAAAATCTGTGGTTAGCAGCAATTGAAGAGCTACAAGACTCTGGGATGGAAACAACCCCTGTTCCCAGTTCTTTCCCACAAAATTTAGAGAAGTCCGAGTTTTCCTATCAGTTTTGGAATCATTCTGAGGGAGAGCAAAGCGGTGAAGGTCGCTGGGCGAAGGGCAAATCAATCGACGGGAAAGGCGAGTTTGAGTATGTGGCTAATCCGCAACCACTTGGCCCGGAAGCAGAATTACCACCCCCAGAACCTAAACTTTATGGTACGGGTAAATAGTTAGTTTTTGTTTAACGTTTAACACTGTTGGGGAGTTGAATTTTTGACATCTCCCCAACTTCCTCGTTAAGCAGGGCTGTTTCCTGCATCCGCTGACACCTTCAAAGGTGCAGCTACATTAACATAGGCGTTGGCGTAGCCTGCGCGAAGCGCATAGGGTAGCCCGCCTGCGCGGGCTAGATTTTCAATTAAGCCTGCGTAAGCAGGCTTGCTCTGTCTGGTTCCCCAGCCTTGAGGCTGAGGGAATTTGAATGTTCCCCATTAACAAGCAGGGCTAGGTTTTAACCTTGTATAGTTCCTGGTTTTGAAGGATTGTTCTACTTATGTACAAAATGGCTACACTTCAGGACAACTAAAAATTGTCAGTAAAATCCAACCCAGCAGATAGTAATGCCTTTCACAAACAAGCCCTGCTTGTCTGCCAAAATGTTCACGAGTTTCTGGACTGTAGAACTTAATTCCACCTGGAGAAAATGGTACTTGCTGAGTATCAGCAAGTATTTTAATAATCGGATCTACTAAATAGAATTTTCCACCAGGTTGTAAAACTCGACTAACCTCGGAAAAAACTTTTTCTGGATTCGGATAGTGTATAAAACTGAGAGTATTAAAAACTGCATCAAACTGACCATCAATAAAGGGAAGTGCTTCAGCATCACCTTGTAAATAAATCAGTCGGGGATGATGGCGGTTATTTTGTCTGGCTTGACTAAGCATTTCAGCAGATAAATCTAGCCCTGTACCACGTAACTGTGGGAAATGGGTAGCAAGGCGATTAAGTAATTTGCCAGTACCACAGCCGAGATCAAGGATATTAGGATGATCTGGCAACACGATATATTCAAGCAAGCGTTTGTGGATAGCCTGGTAAAAAACTGAGGTAAAAATTATGTCATATCTCGATGCCCAAATGTCAAAAAATTGCTGTTTTTTGTTAAAGGATTTGTCTGTCATTTTGGGTGATCTAAGTTGAAAACAGTCCACCGCAATTAATCTTGCTCACTATCTTCAGATATACCTCTTTAGAATAGGTACTTATATTAAAGGATAAGTATCTAGACAGAAGCAAACCAGTGTTTAGGTTTGCTTTCTTTATAAGAAGTTAACAGTTGGTTATTAGCGATGCAAGTTGAAACTAGAGAAAGTTCTATCAAAAGAAAAGATTTATTCAGAAGTTTAATTATTGGGGGCATTATCGGTATAATCGCTGGTTGTCCTCTAGGCTGGTTTGCTCATCAACTATACTCTCAACAGCGTTCAGCCCAAGTTTTACTTTGTAGGCAAAAAAACGTAGGCTCGCCCAACCTTGAACAGCTATGCGGTTCTGCCTATTAATTTTTTCTAGCCTCAAGTTAATATTTTTGCTGGTTGAAGTTAATTAATAAATCAACTACTTGATAGTTGATTTATATAATTTATACCTTGTATATAATTTAGCTAAGAAAGAGTCCTTAAAATAATTATCTATGATTATTGTTTCAACAATCCCGCCAAGGTAGTGCTATTTTGTAGTCAACTAATCAACTAAAGCGTAAAACTAACCACTTGCTGAGATTGACGTAAAAACGGTATTAAGATAAATGACCTCAGCCTTTAGCTAACCCACGGTTTACCCGAAGAAACATAACGACTCTTTAGCGGGCTTTTCTTTGCAGCCGAATCAGTTCATTTTGAACTTTCTTTTGTAAAGCAGAATCAGATTGAATTTGAACAGTAATGTTGTTGAAACGGGAAATAGTTAAGTCGTTGCTTTCAACAATTTTTTTTGATTGATTACAGTAATTAGCTGCTATTCCCTGGGCATTTTTGGGAAGACCTCTAAGACTTTGCTGTTGATTACAAACAATACCAGGTACAGAACCAACAATTTTTTTTATTTCATCGTATGCGGATAGACGCAATGGTTCCATTGCTAATACAGCTTTAGCATAGTTGCTTAATTCTGACTTACTTATATCTTGAGCATAAGCAGAATTACTGGAAACTAACTGCTGGGAGTTTCCAGACAAACCAGGTACTATGCCGGATAGTAACCCAACACTAGCTAGAGTGGCGACAATTACGGAACGAATGCAATTGCGATTGAAGTAACGAGCAGAGTTGTAGTGAGCCATCGTTTATACAAATAACAAAGAAAACACAATTTATTAAAACCCACAGGGTTCATATTGTTTGAACTACTTTAAGCAAGAGAAGTTCCAGCAAAATTGGCTTTTTAGCGTGGAGTTAAAACATTTGGCTTTATCGGTGAAATATTTGACACAGTTCGATGACTTTAGTTTGTAGGGTTGACATCGCATCTGCTCCTCGTTTGAGGCTAATTTCTAACTCTAGCAGTATTGGTAGCGTGGAAGTAAGTTGTTTTGAGGAAATAGATTGAATTTCTTGGCGCAGAAAGTAAATGCGCTTGGGGTTACTTACTTCTGCGGCGGAGGCGATCGCTTTTTCGTCTCGCTCTCCATCTTCCATCATAATCTTTACCCATAACCAAGTGCGAAACTGCCCGATTAAAGTAGCAACTATTCGCAAGGTTGGTTCATTATGGCTAATTAAATCAGATACTAGCTGCAAAGCTTGAACCGTTTTGCCCTGCCTGATCGCTGCGGCTAACTGTAAGCTATTTTGAGTATTGGCATTAACTAAGGCAGCTACAGCTTGCTCATTAATAGTCGCCGTAGTACCCGCATAAAGCTGCAACTTTTCTAGTTCATTGAATAGCTGCCGAGTATCATTACCAACAGACTCAGCTAAAAGTTCCACAGCAGAGTTGTTAAGCTTCACACCGACTTGCTGTGCAGATGCCCGCACTTGCTGTACTAATAATTCGGTTTTCCAGGGAGGAATTTGAGAAAACTCCTGGATTTCTGCGTACTTTTGCAGTAATTTGGTAGATTTGAGTCTACCATCGGGTTTGTTGCCGCTAGTCAGCAACAATACCACAGACTCAGGGATAGCTGGTAAGGTACGCTCTAATTCAGCCAATAATTGTTCAGAACATTGTTGGCAAATATTAGTATCCGCTAGCCAAACCAAACGCCTACCCATGCCAAAAGGTGGTGTCATTGCTTGGTTTAAAGCCAAAATAATAGCATCGGTTTGTTCTGGGGAGATTTTGTCATAGTTAAAGCTAGCCCAATTAGGATCGAGAACTGATCCCCGTAGGGTATCAACAGCTTTAGAAATCGCAAAGTTATCATCTCCCCAATAGAGGTAAATTGACATTACAGGACAAAGTGCGATCGCGAGGGGATCAAGATTGGACGAGAATTATCAAACTTATTTAAACAGAGTGGCACGGCTAACGCTACCCGCCACTTACGAATCACTATTACAACATATTCAGGAATCACCTAAGTTTCAGCCACATTCAGATGGTGGCAGAAAAGCAGTCCCATTTCCTGGTTATACAGTAATTACCCCCCCCTGGGAGGAAGATTCAAAAAATTCAACATTCTACCAGAACTTAAAAACTTGCCAAGAGCAGCTATTACAGCAGCTACCTGATTTAATTGTGCCTGTACCTCCCTCTAGTTTTCATTCAACCTTGGCAGATTTAATTTGGGATAGCGCCTACCGTGATGCTGTTACCCATAATCCTGAGTTTGAAGTGCAATTGCGTTCTGCTATTGCTAAAAGTTTTGAGCAATGTAAAAATTCTTCGACAGGTGGCAATCCGATTCGCTGGCAACTGCTAGGCTTGATTGTCATGCCTCGCGCTTTAGGTGTTGGTTTAGCACCTAAAGATGAAGATTCTTACGAGCAAATTTTGCAACTGCGACGAGCTATTTATCAAAATTCTGATTTAATTGCCCTTGGGATTGAACAGCAATATCACTTTACGACTCATATCACGCTAGGATATTTTGGTGAAATTTCACCAGATTTAGACCGTAATCGCTTGTCTCAAATTTTATCTGAACTCAATAACCAATGGTTAGAAAATCCCCAAGAATTATTGATAAATCGGGCAGATTTGCGTAAGTTTGACGATATGACCAGATACTATCGTGAACAGGATTCACCCGTTTTAGAGTTCTGATAGCTGAGATTATAGAGACGTTGCATACAACGTCTCTACAAGGATTCTAGGTAACGCGTAAGTCTTATTAATGAAATGGTAGAATTACTTGGTTATTAAAAGAGAAGCATTGTTACTACATCCAATTCTGCAACAAAGTTTTGCAGTTATTGACCGAGAAATTGGGGAACACAACTTCAGTGCAAATGAATATGCTATTGTGCGGCGGGTAATTCATAGTACGGCTGACTTTGAATTTGCCCAGCTTATACGGTTTAGCAATAATGCGATTGAAAGTGCGATCGCAGCTATTCAACGTGGTACACCCATAGTTACGGATGTCAGCATGGTTAAACAAGGTGTTAGTACCTTGGTATCACAAACATTTGGCAACCCCGTGATTAGTGCTGTAGAACAAGCGCAGGTAGCTAACCCTGGAAAAACTCGCACTGAAACAGGTTTACTCAAATGTTTAGAGCAATTTCCTGATGCTATTTTTGTAATTGGAAATGCTCCTACTGCTTTATTAGCTCTTTGTGCTGAATTGCCTTTTTTAGCTATACAACCAGCAATAGTAATTGGTGCTACTGTTGGCTTTATTTCAGTAGTAGAATCAAAAGCTGCATTAGCTCAAACACCTGTACCGCAAATTCGGATAGAAGGGCGCAAGGGTGGCTCTCCAGCTGCCTCTGCAATTGTTAATGCTTTACTTGTTTTAGCATGGGAACGAGAACAGTATACAGTCAAAAATAACTTTTAGATAATAAATATTAGTAACTGATAATTGGTAATTGTTAATTGACTTCACTACATATCGTTGGCATTGGTTTAGATGGAGAAGCTGGACTCACTGATAGTGTTAGGCAGATTGTTCAGCAAGCTAGTTTATTAGTAGGAAGCGATCGCCATCTGAGTTATTTTCCAAATCACCCAGCAAAACGCTTAGTTTTAGACGATTTAAATCAAACAATTGCAGAAATTAACACTTATATAGAACTTAGTAATAGTGGTAGAGTTGCTGTTTTAGTTAGTGGTGATCCGCTATTTTTCGGCTTAGGGCGGTTGTTGTTAACGAAACTACCTGCGGAAAAACTTACTTTTCATCCACATCTCAGTTCTGTACAACTTGCTTTTAATCGGATAAAAATATCTTGGCAAGATGCGCGTGTAATTAGCGCACACGGTCGTACTTTAGATGAATTAATTCAACCGCTACAACAAGGGGTTGAAAAAATTGCTGTATTAACAGATGCTACTAATTCTCCTAGTGTGATCGCTCATCTGTTAAAATCTCTAGACTTAGTAAATTCCTACAAAATTTGGGTTTGTGAAAATTTAGGAGGCGAACAAGAACAAGTTCGATGTTTACCTATTATAGAAATACAATCGCAAACATTCGCACCTTTAAATGTAGTAGTTTTGCTAAAAGAATCTCCAACAGTCACTCAAGCAATAAATTTAGATGATTTACCAATACTAGGTTTACCTGATTCTACCTTTATTAGTTTTAGCGATCGCCCTGGTTTAATGACTAAGCGTGAAGTGCGTATTTTGATCTTAGGAGAACTCGCACTTGAATCTAGACAAATTATCTGGGATATTGGCGCTGGTACTGGTTCGGTATCTATAGAAATTGCTCGTTTATGTCCTACTTCTCACATTTATGCGATTGAAAAAACCTCTGCGGGTAGCACATTAATCGAGCAAAACTGCCAACGTCTCCAAGTAGAAAATGTCACATCTGTTTATGGCACAGCACCGGATGTTTTAGTTAATTTACCAGCACCAGACCGCATTTTTATTGGTGGTAGTGGTGGAAATTTAAAAGAAATTTTAGATACCTGTGAAACTGCACTAACGAGTAATGGTGTCTTGGTATTAGCCTTAGCTACTGTAGAACATCAGCATACAGCGATGGAATGGTTGCGCGATCGCTCTTGGCAAACTCGTTTATTGCAAGTACAATTATCCCGTTCTGTTCCCATCGCATCCTTGACTCGTTTCTCCCCTCTAAACCCCGTAACACTTATCACTGCTACCCGTAATCTAATTTTTAATACATAATAGACCTCTTACTTAAGTCAAATTTTAAATAATTAACCACAGATGGAACACAGATAAACACAGATGCACACAGATGGTATAACTAATTTTGGCAAGAAGTCTAATGCTGTAAAGCTGGCGATTGTTAGTTTAGTGGGGCGCTGTCCAGAGTAAGTAGTAAATTAAGAAACTTAAAAATAATGGCTCTCCCAGACTGATTATGATAAATAAGTAGTTTAAATGAGTTTAAACCCCAATAGCAAAAGGTTTTAACAAAACAAAAAGCTTTTTTTATTAAAATTGCTTTTTTACATTTTGACAAGCCTTGCGTAGCAAGGCTTAAAAATATTATTTTATGCTAAATTAGCATAGCTACTCTGAGAGAGCCAAAATAATTACTTATTACGTACTAACGATTAACTGCTAGGGTTCTCAGTTAAACTGTAGATATCAAAGTTTATCTTTTATGTAAAATAGATGACTCAAGTAAAAAAACTTAACTTAATTTCATTTAGTGCTGTATCTGTTATCGCTATGATTTTTGCTGTTGTTCCTGTTTATGCACTACCAGGACAAAGTATCAACACTGTCATCAAGTGGGCAAAAACTAAACCCCAACTTCCGACGCTCAAATATAACAGCGACGCGCATGGCTATGATGGTACTAAGAAAAATTTGTATTTCTATGCTGATGTCCCTTCTCAGAATGGAAAGGTAATTAAAGAGGGAATAACTGTGAGTAATGACTCCAGCATAAGATTTACCCAAAAAAATGCCAAGGCGGTGAAATTAATTCAAAATGTTTATAATTCCACGATTGCCAATGACTTTCGCACCTCTAAAAATGTGATTAAAGTTGGTCGCGACCAATTTCTTCGAGGGCAAAAATTTGGCTACATTACTGCGGAAGTTCAGGGTGGTTCGGCATGGCAGATAACTTCTTTAAGTACCTTGCAAGAAGAAATCAATAATGCCAGGTATTGCCAAACTCATCAATGTGATGTCTAGGCTAATCTGTGTATTTGGGGAGATACAGCTAAAAATTGATATATAGCGGCCAGCACTCAGCTATCTGCACCGTCAGCTTTTTTAAAAGCTTTTATTCCCAAGCTTTTCAGAAAAGATGCGTGTCCTAACTGCCTTGGCGGTTGCTATAACTTAAACAAAGTAAGGTTTGAGGAGCAACAACATTGTTGCGGTTGCTAGTAAGCAAAGTAAACCACTAGCACCAGCTAAAGGTTTTTCTGATAACCCCGTAAGCCATTGGGAAGCCTTACCTGTGTAGCTAATCATAGAAGCTGTATCCAAACAAGTTAAACCCCAAATCCAGCCTGCATGGAGTCCACAAGCTAACCATAAACTACCACCGTCTGCCCAACGTGCCAGGGTGAGTACCATTCCCATCAACCATAATCCAGGTAATTGTGGCAAAGTTTCTTGGCGTTCCCAAAGCAGGTGTGTAACAGCAAATATTAAACTAGCGATCGCTCCTGCTACCCAAACTGGATAATCTTGGTTTAGCTCCTGCTGTAAAAAACCGCGAAATATTAACTCTTCTGTGGTACTAATCCACAAACCTAACAATAATATTGGCAGTAATACCTGGATTAATTGTTTCCTATTTTCCCAATGCCAATTAACCCAACCGAGTTGCCATTGCACACCAAAAACAAATACTAAACCAATAACTCCGAAACCTAAGCCTAGCCCTAGCGATATTAGTACGAAAAATAAATTTTTTATTTGTAGACCATAATCTGAAAAAGGTACTCCCTCCACCCAAGCTGCTCCCCAAACAATTAGGGGCGCTATCAGGTAGAGAGAAGCAAGTAAAGGCAGCTTTTGCTCTGCCGTAAATAATTTAGCAGAACGCGATCGCAGCATTAATGCCAAAGGAATCAATATCGGCAACCACAGCAATGCCCAACTTATGAAAAAAGCTAATATTTTCACAATAGCTGGATAAGCTGTCAATGAAGACAACCATCTGTCGGTTGCCTGATTAAAGATCACCATTGTAGCTGCTAATAATTTCCGAAAAGCTTAACATTAAACGAGATCAAACAATAGATCATGTATAATCTCTGCTCGTTCAACAATTAATCTTCATCTGATTCATCATCATCGTCTACTGCTTTGCTTTTATCGCCATCAAGCTGAATGAGATGAATATGTTTGTAACCCAACTTAATTTCAAACTCATCGCCTGATTTTAAGCCCATTGCTTCAGTGTAAGTTGCACCGATAACAATTTGACCATTTTTATGAACGCTCACGCGATAAGTAGGTTCACGACCACGACCATCTTTTGAGCCTTCTGGATCAAGAGGAATACCCTTAGCTTCTAACACCGCGTCATAAAAATCTGTTAAATTTACGCGCGTCTGGTTATTTTTAGTGTTGGTATAGTAACCACACTGTTTTGCTGTTTCTCTCCGTGGCAGGTGTGAGAGTTCTTTTACTTTTTGAAGCAGTTGTCTTCCCGTTAAGGGACTTGTTGCAGTTTCCGTCATTACCTTACCAAATATCCTTAAACTTTTAGGTTGCTTAACCTAGTTTTTAGCCAACTAATGGCTATATAAAAAATATATCGTCAAACACCAGGAAATTAGCAACAAATTTTTAAATTTAGTTTTAGCCTGACAATTTTTAGCAAGGTTAATTTTTCCTATTCCTACTCCCAGCTTTTGTTTTTAGTCGCTCAGGGTATCTAACAATGAACTTGTCTATTCAGTCAACCTGAGTTTAATAAACAAGCTGGTACTTGTCTCTAGTTAAGCTTAAGCAGTACTACCTTATAACGGTTCACGGATATCTCTTTGCCAAAATTTAAAGAAAACTTGGGTCTGCCGCTTAAAAACAATAAAATTCTATCTTCAAAAGCTAGGACTAAGGGATTATATAGTAAAAAAGTAACAATAATCTCTTTTCAACAGGTGGAGAGCAAACCGCTAGGCAGATGTGTAAAAATAATAGTTAGGTAATTCTGATAGTTAGCTAACTTTCAACTTTCTCTCTAGGGAAGGATTATTGAGTCGGTAGCACCTGAAAAAATTAATGCTCGCAGTTATCATCCCAGTTAGGCAGCCTGCGTTAGACTTAACATTTCAAGCTGAAAAGCCTTGTCATAGTTAACTTGTAGCTTTCCTCTACCAGCACAAAATCAACTTTTTGAGCATGAATTTTAAGCTTGGGTGTAAGTAACTGTAGAGAGCATTATTCAGGTTGCTCAACAAAGAATTATCTTAACTGTAAGACTTGTGAAGTATAAAATAAACGTTTGTAAAGATGCAAGTACTTTTTAAAATAACTCGCCAACCGGAGAATTCTCCTACACAAATTCAGACTTATACTCTGGATGTAGATCCTGCAAACACGATTTTGGATTGTCTGAATCAAATTAAGTGGGAACAGGATGGTAGTTTAGCTTTTCGCAAAAATTGTCGCAATACCATTTGTGGTAGTTGCGCTATGCGGATTAATGGTCGTTCAGCATTAGCCTGTAAAGAAAATGTCGGCAATGAACTAGCTCGGTTTCAACAAATATCGGATTTGGGTATTCCAGAAATTACCATAGCACCGATGGGTAATATGCCCGTAATTAAAGATTTAGTGGTAGATATGCGTAGTTTCTGGGATCATTTGGAAGCAGTTGATCCTTATGTAAGTACTACTGCTAGACAAGTTCCAGAACGGGAATTTTTACAAACACCAGAAGAGCGATCGCGCCTCGATCAAACTGGTAATTGTATCCTCTGTGGAGCCTGCTATTCTGAATGCAATGCTCGTGAAGTCAACCCAGATTTTGTTGGCCCTCATGCCCTAGCAAAAGCCTATCGTATGGTAGCAGATGCTCGTGACGATCAAGCAGAAGAACGTTTAGAAAAATATCATCAAGGTACTCAAGGAGTTTGGGGTTGTACCCGTTGTTTTTACTGTAATACTGTTTGCCCAATGGATGTAGCACCATTGGATCAAATTAGCAAGATTAAACAGGAAATTCTTGACCGCAAAGATAACCAAGCTAGTCGTTCTATTCGTCACCGTAAAGTCTTAATTGATTTAGTTAAAGAAGGAGGTTGGATTGACGAACGCCGATTTGGTGTCCAAGTTGTGGGAAACTATTTTCGGGATCTAAAAGGCTTGCTCAGTCTTGCACCTCTTGGATTAAGAATGCTAATTCGGGGTAAATTCCCCTTAGTTTTTGAGCCTTCAGAGGGTGCGCTAGAAGTGCGATCACTAATTAACGCTGTTCAATCCTTGGATAGTCAATCCTCTTCATCCCAATCAATCAAATCAGAAGATTAAAACCATGAACACTGAATCTAATCCACCTAATCAACCAATACCTACAGAGAATTTTAATCAACCGGAACCAGCCTTTGGTTGGACTGCCTATGCAGAACAAATCAACGGTCGTTTCGCTATGGTAGGTTTTGTAGGTTTATTAATACTAGAATTCTTTACCCGCCAAGACTTTTTCAGTTGGTTGGGTTTGCGTTAAAAATGATTACATCTGATGTTTGGTTTTGAAGGGGAAAATCAAAGCTCCTACCCGCAATTCGTTAACGGCACGAAGTGGGTAAGGGAAGGGTTTAGGGAGAGGTCAAAAATGAATCCACGCTCCCGTATTAGATAATATTGCTCAATTAACGGATTGTCAGCGAATATCTACCTTTCCCTCCAGAATTGGCAGCATTAACAATCACGCGATATACACCATCACGGCTTAACCTACCCCTGAGTACAGCAGTAGGATTGTTTTGGCTGGTGTTATTATTCTCAGCAATCTTTTGACCATTTGGCGCAACCAAAATCAAATATGGATCAAAATCGGTGCTTTCCAATGTAATAGTCACAGATTGACCAGCGCGACCTTGGAATGAATATGCTCTGTAGGGGCTGCCATCCGGTAACCTGGGGGCATCAGATCCTAAAATGCCCGTTTGCCGCAGAATTGAGCCTTGTGGCTGCACTTGATTAGTAGCAGTAGCCGCATTGGCTATTCCTCGGATTTGGTAATTACCAGCTTGCCCTCCCCTATAAGAGTTAGCAATTACTAAGTAAGTCCCTGCAATTGGTAGTCTTCCGACAATTCTGGCATTTTTACTACCGCCACCATTATCATCCTGAGCCAATTGACTACGATTAGGAGCAATGAGAATTAAAAATGGGTCAATCTCCTGGCTCACCATGTCAATTTGTATCCTTTGACCAGCTTGACCTTGAAAGCTGTAGATTTCAAAAAAGCTATTATCGACTGGTAAAATATTATTGCCTTTACCCAAAAATCCTCTAATCGTAGAGCCATTTAAAGGCAGAGCTTTAGCTGTTTGACTAGCAGTAGTTGGTTGTACTCGTTGAGCAGTCCGAGCAGCAGTTCCTTGACGTACTGCGGTCAAGAAAGGTTGAATGCGGTCAGTTGAGATTGCAAAGCCTAGACCAATGTTACCGCCTCTATTACCATTGGTAAAAATTGCTGTATTGACACCAATTAATTCTCCCTGACCATTGAGCAGTGGCCCTCCAGAATTGCCTGGATTAATAGCGGCATCTGTTTGAATCAAACCGCGCTGTTGATCTATCCGGCTGACAATACCAGTAGTAAAAGTTCCCTGAAATTGACCGAAGGGATTACCTATAGCAAATGCTCGTTGACCTACTTGTACAGAATTTGAACGAGCAAAGCTAATAGTCGGTAGATTTTTCTGTCCACGGATTTTAAGAACCGCTAAGTCTAGTCCGTTGTTACCAAACGCAACAATATCTGCTGGCAAACGCCGACCATCTGCCAAGATTACGGTAACAGTACTCCTAGCGTTTTGCACAACATGGGCATTAGTTAATACCAAACCATCTGAGCTAATAATGCTGCCGCTACCCGTAGCGTTACCAGCACTGACAGATACTACCGCAGGACTGGCACGTTTATACACACGGATATTAACTTGCTCATCAACGTCTTGAGCAAAGGCGCTGTTTGGCTGTGGATTGCTAAAGTGGGATAAATCTAGCAGGTCAACTGGAGCGATCGCATTAATACCATTAGCACCAATAGCAGCGATCGCAGCTAATATTCCCGAAGTTCCAAGATGTAGATATTTGCTACTCATGCGATATTTTCTGAACCCCGTGGCTTTGTTTTAGCATATTGTTAGCCCAAAGCTAACTGCCTGGTTCCATAAATACTTGACTAATCTGTTATTTTAGTGTTCCTGATTCTCCAGTTACATTGCCTCGATCTACGACAGCAATGTGCCATTGACCTAACTCGCTAGTTTCAAAAGCTACATAACGCCCATCGCCTGTAATTGTAGGATGACGCACTGAACTACGACCGTTGCCAGTAAGCAATTGCGGACTTTGAGTTTGTCGGTCATAAACTAAAATATCTGTTTTGCCACGTTCTGTAGAAACATAAGCAATAAAGCGACCATCCGCACTTATAGCAGGTTGATCCTGACTAGAATCACGCCGATTAAGATTGGGTAAATCTACAATCCGCTTTTCCTGTAAGTCGTATAAAAAAATATCTCGATTGTTATTCCGATCAGAGGCAAAGGCTAGATATCTACCATCACTACTATATGCTGGATGCTCGTCTGGCATTCGGCTGTTAATGCCTCCGGTAAGGATTTGTGGCGGATTAAACAGTTGCGTATTAATGCAGCCAGTCAGACTCAGAGAAAGCACAACTGTACATAAATGTAGAGACGCATTAGCGTAGCGGCACAAAGTGCAATTTCGCGTCTCTACATTTGACCGCACTCGTTTTTTAAGGAATATATGTAGGGACATTTATAGGTTGACCAGCACGGTCGTAAATTACAATATCCCACTGACCGTTAGCACTAGATTCAAAGGCGATCGCACTACCATCTGCACTAATTGTGGGATTGCGAACTTCTGCTGGTATATTTTCTGTAAGATTTCGTAATTGACGTAACTCTCGGTCATATAAATAAATTCCAGATTTTCCCTGACGGTTAGCAGTAAAGACAATATAACGACCGTCTTCAGAAACAGATGGATCATCTGCGATCGCATCAAGGGAATTTAGCCCTGGAAGATCCACTAATCGCTGCTCTAAAGCATCAAATAAATATACATCCTGTCTACCACGACGATCGGAAATAAACACAATATAGCGATCGGCAATTTGAGGTTTTAACTCAGCACCAGGACTATTTAAACTCCGTCCCCCTGGATCAAAAGGAAAATTTAACAAGCGACCAGAAGCCGTACAACTGCTCAATAAACCAGCAATGAGAACAGATAAAGAAAGTATGAAGCGTGAATTGTCAAGTCTAAAAACAAAAAAATTACTTTTATTAACTATATTTAATGCCTTTTCATACTTCATACTTCAAAATTTTAGCGTCGGCTACCATCAGAAATATCTAGCTCAATATTAGTTCCTCTGTCTAGCACTTCAATATCCCATTGACCGCGACTACTACTTTCAAACGAAATATAGCGACCATCAGGACTAATACTAGGATTACGCACCCAACCACGATAACCACTGCTGATTACTTGTGCAGATCTGGTGGTGCGATCGTAAAGTTCTAATTCTGGTCGTCCTTGCTCACTAGAGATGTAGACAAGATATCTACCGTTGCGACTAAGACTAGGAGTTTCTGCGATCGCCGAAGTTTTATTTAATCCTGGTAAATCTACAAACTGCCGTTGCTGCAAGTCATACATCAGCAGTTTACGCCTACCATCTCTATTAGATACAAAAGCAACATAGCGACCATTACCACTTAAAGCTGGTTGCTCGTCTGTATAACGACTATTAAGAATTTCTGGTGCAGTCGCATTTCGTACTTGACTACAAGCTGAAAATAAACCCACCAGACTCAACCCCAAACTTAAATTTATTAACTGGCGGATTGCCGATTTGGGAGTGAATTTGCCCACTTTAACACTTCTATCAATTAACAATTAACAATTAACAATTATCAATGGGTCTGGTCAAAACTCAGTAGTTATTAATCATCTTCCTTGTCCCCCTTGTCTCAATAGCACCAGCAGCGCCAACCACATTCTGAATTACTCACAACTAAAGCTGGGGGCTATAAATAAACAAGGACATTTAGATTCTTCATAACTCAACGCGCAGGACAAGCATCTAGAAATTGATAATTGTTAATTGTTAATTGTTAATTGATTACTCGTCTTCTCCATCTGGGCGATCTATCGGTTGAAAATCCACGTAATCTGTTGGAGTTGCTTCCACATCCCTTGGCTGCTCAGACATAGGATCTTGAGGAGGACGACGACGAGTTTTTCTTGGTCTAGATCCAATATCTGAAGTTGATTCTTCTGAGTTAGAAGGACGGCTACCGCTTGGACGACGAGGTTTTCTGACGACATCACCTGAATCAGTTCCCCAATCATCTTCAGAACGTTGAGGATAATTCCAATCATCTTCAGAGCGATCGCCCCAGAAATCTTCTTGTCTTTCAGGTGGACGTGATTCGGGTTTGGAACGACGCTTGCGTGGGCGTTCTCCAGTACCTAATTGATCATTACTTGTTCTTCTCTGCGGACGGTTACGAGTTTCTCCCTCATAATCGTCATTACGATTACGGCGGGGTTCACTTCTGCCAGTCAACCTACGGTTAGGTGGTCGCTGATCGTAAGATTCTAGCTCCTCTAACTCGGCTTGATATTCATAGACGCGACTGACAGGGCGATCGTCGTCCACAATTGGTGTATTGCGCTTGGCTTGCTCTGTAGCTACACCGCGCATCCGAATACTTTCCACCGCAAAAAAGATCGTCGAACCAGTCAGAAGAAACTGACCAAATTGCAAAATTGGGTCAAGTCGCCATCCTTGGAATAGCAGGATGAACCCACACAACAAACCAATTGCTGCAAAGAAAATGTCATGATCTCTTGATAACTCTGGACGTGCCGAGCGCAGGAGATATAATCCTGCACCCGCTACTGCCAAAAAAATTCCTAGAAGACTGGCTGAGTTAAGCCCAAAATTTACCATTTCTGCTCTCCCAAGTCAGATCTATGTTAACGAGTAGATAACAACCATTGGAACGCTGGCTAGGCATCTTGAGTTCAGACCTCATGGGAGGGCGAGACTGATCAAAAGCTACCAGCTTGCCCTTGTATCAGCTATCAACTAAAAATATAATCTACTGAATTTATACTCAGTAAGAAGAGCTTTGCGCTGTATCGAAATCACAACAAGATTTTTTCAATACGCGCAGTAGCGAGAAATTAAAGTAGTAATTATTTTAATTCCTTAGCTTTAGTTACGGCATTGCAAACACCAAAGCTGGCGGCTGACTGCTGACCGCAGTAGATTTACTAACCCAGATAGGTAGCAGTTACAAGCCGATCAACAGTCAAAACCTCAGTTTAGTTAGAGCTAGCAACTAAATTATAGTGCTAACAATTCCCTTAGCTGAGGTTTTGTGGAGGCTCCAAAAGTTTAGGAACGCTGAATTTTATCTTTTTGGCTAATAAAAATCAATGCTACTGTTGCTGGGACTACAACAATTACACCACCCCAAAGCAGACTGTACAAAAAATTCGCTAATGAAGGTGTCATAAAATTTTGTTCCTCTGTGAGTGTTTAGAACTGAAGTGTTTCTTCCAATTTTAACGATTTGCTACACTTCTGAGAAGCTAGTTGCGGATACGATTTTTAGATTTGCCTGAATCGCTTATTCCTCGGCTCTCGGTCGCTAGCATCTAATTAAGAAGATAAATTAGCTCAACATTACGTTTCATGAACATTACAGTTGTAAGTTTGAGCCTGGGTCTACTTCTAGGCTTGATGACCTTTCTCTTTATTTTCAGGATTGTGCTTACCTGGTATCCTCAGCTTGATCTCAATCGTTTCCCCTTCAATATAGTGGCTTGGCCAACAGAACCATTTCTGATCCCCTTGCGAAAAATCGTACCACCTATAGGTGGCGTAGATATTACCCCGATTATTTGGGTAGGGATTTTTAGCTTGGTGCGGGAGTTGCTGATAGGGCAGCAGGGATTACTGACTTTGCTTTCCTAGCTGCAATTATCTCAGGGCGAACAAAAGGTTCGCCTACCTTCCCATTTCTTCAGTAATAGGACTACTCCCTTCCCGCCCAAAGAATACCTAGAAAGAAAAACCGCCTTAGCGAAGCGAAACGCGCCAGCGTTTTAGACACCAAGGACGCAAAGGAAGAGGAAGAATATGATCGGTAATCTTTTAGTGGGAAGGGAGTATTGCAGGTAGTCAATTTTGCATTGAGCCTTGACAAAACAGCAACTTAATGATTTTTTCCAAGTAGTAATAAAATAATTAACTTAGGGCTTACGCAGCTTGAAAAAGTTAATATTCCTCTCATAAGAGAGAAATTAAGGCTTTTTCCCATTCACTAATCACCAGTTCCCAGTCCCCAAAGCCTGAATATTTGGTAAAAATGGGTAAGTTAACTATGTTTTAGGCTGCATGATTTGCTCAACGAAATTTGTATAAACTTCACCTCTTAAAAATTCTGGTGTTTCCATAATTCTTTGATGAAACCCAATAGTAGTGGGTACACCAGTAATAGCACACTCTCTTAATGCCCTTCTCATCCTTTTAATTGCTGTATCTCGGTCAGCGCCCCAAACAATTAGTTTTCCGATTAGGGAATCGTAGTATGGGGGAATTTCGTAGTCTGTATAGACATGAGAATCCATCCTTACGCCTGGGCCTCCTGGCGGTAGATAGCCGCTAATTCGCCCTGGACTCGGACGGAAGTTGTGGTCAGGGTCTTCGGCATTAATTCGGCATTCAATCGCATGACCCCGAAGCACGACCTGTTCTTGGGTAAGTTGCAGTTTTTCTCCTTGAGCAATACGGATTTGTTCGGTAATCAAGTCTAAACCAGTAACCATTTCTGTAACTGGGTGTTCAACTTGAATGCGGGTATTCATTTCCATGAAGTAAAAATTACCGCTTTGGTCTAGCAAAAATTCAACTGTACCCGCGCCAGTATAATTAATTGATTTCGCCGCCATCACAGCAGCATTACCCATTTGCGATCGCAGTTCTTCGCTGAGTACTGGGCTAGGAGCTTCTTCCAGTAGTTTTTGGTGACGGCGTTGGATAGAACAGTCTCGCTCACCTAAATGAATGACGTTGCCGTAGTTATCGGCTAAGATTTGAAATTCGATATGACGGGGACGTTCGATAAATTTTTCTATATAAACGCCAGCATTCCCAAAAGCAGCTTCCGCTTCGCCTTGGGCTGCTTGGTAGAACTTGAGAAAATCACTTGCTTCTCTCACCAGCCGCATACCTCGTCCACCACCCCCAGCAGTAGCTTTAATAATTAAGGGGTAGCCGATTTGATCCGCGATCGCAACTGCGTCTTTTTCATCTTCCACAAGCCCGTCGCTTCCAGGCACAGTCGGGACACCTGCCCGTTGCATAGTTTCTTTGGCAGTAGATTTATCCCCCATTGCTCGCATAGCTTCGGGTGTTGGCCCAATAAAGGATATTTCGTGATCGGCGCAAATTTCGGCAAATTTAGCATTTTCTGCCAAAAAACCATACCCAGGATGAATCGCTGTGGCATTGCGTGTCAACGCGGCGGAAATAATATTAGGAATATTCAGATAGCTTTTGCTACTAGGTGGTTCGCCAATGCACACAGCTTCATCAGCTAACTGCACATGGAGAGCGTGTCGATCAATAGTAGAGTGAACAGCAACAGTGCTAATGCCCATCTCTTCGCAGGCACGGAGAATTCGTAGGGCAATTTCCCCTCGGTTGGCAATTAGAATTTTTGAAAAACGCATTTACCCAGCTTTTTGATTCCGTATTCGTAGGATAGACTTTTATGTGAGTTGCGGAAAGATATTTCAAATCTCTTTAGTTGTGCTAAGATAGGTAAGCAACTGTGAAGTGGCGAAAATTAAGGCGCAAAAATTTGCTCTTGGTTAGTATATACTTCTAGTTAATATGCGGATGTGGCGGAATTGGTATACGCGCACGCTTGAGGTGCGTGTGGGCCTAGCCCTTGCGAGTTCGAGTCTCACCATCCGCATTCAAGTTTCTAGGCTTTTGTCTAGAAACTTTGTTTTTTTATTTAATTTTTAGGCATGAGCCTAAAAATTAAGAATATAGAAGAAAATTTTTTGGGTCTAGCTTGAGAGTGAATAGCTTTGTGAGCAAGATTGCTTATAATTCTTAATAGAAATATAAAGTTTTATAAAGAACATTGACTCTAACCTTCAGACCCAGTAAAAGCTCTGCACTGCCCACAGATTGGTATGCTCTTGATCCTATCTGGCAAGGTGGGGAAGAAGTTGTTCAAAAAGGTTTGCCCCACTCTCAACTAGCACCAGCATGGCAAATATTATTACTGGGAGATGGTTCTCCTACTCGCCACCTACAGTTACTTACGGGTGAACCTACGGAAGTTGACGTGATTGATATGTCGCCTATTGGGATGAATCCCGATGGCGCACCTGATTTAATTAAGGCAGTTCCAGGGCCAAGGCTGCGCCGTCAGGTATGGTTAAGGAAGGAGTCTGGGCAGCGATTAGCTTATGCGACTTCTTGGTGGGAAGCTAGTCATGTAGATGAGTATTTGCAAAATCGTTCTATACCAATTTGGGCAAGTTTAGCTCGTCTGCGGACGGAGTTATATCGGGATGTGCAAGGGGTGTATTTCGGTAATTCAAAAGAATTAGAGGAAGCTTTTGGGGAGAAAGGGCCGTTTTGGGGTCGCCATTATTTGTTTTGGCATCACAAGCAGCCTTTTACGCTAATTTATGAGGTGTTTTCGCCTTATTTGACTAAATATTTAGGGTCGATGCAGTTGGATTAGAATTTTTATCTATGTATGATATCAAGTTCGGTCGATTAACCATAATATCCGTAGGGGCGGGTTAAACACAGATATTTATTAGTAGCAAAGCTTATCTGTCAACCCGCCCCTACAAATCAATTGGTTTTTATTACGGGTAATGATAGCGGACATCATATAAAAACCCCACTTTTTAAGTTTTTCCTCGTTTTTTGGACTATTTGAATAGGGCGATCGCTACTCAACGATTTAATTGCAATAATTAGGATGGTAATATCACCATCTCTATCCCAACTATCTGTATGGTTATTAGTCCTTTGACATTGAATTTAGATACTGTTTACCTTACAGACGAACAGTTTTATGAATTATGTCAAAATAACCGCGAGTTGAAATTTGAAAGAACTGCTACTGGAGAATTAATTATTATGCCACCTGTGGGGGGAGAAAGCGGCAATCGAGAAGCAGGCTTAATTACTGATGTGGAAATTTGGAATCGCCAAACTCAACTTGGTTATGCTTTTAGTTCTTCTACTATATTTAAGTTACCTAATGGTGCAGACCGTTCTCCTGATGCTGCTTGGATTAGAAAGGAACGTTGGGAAGCACTTACTTTTGAACAAAGACGCAAGTTTCCTCCTATTGCACCGGATTTTGTGATTGAGTTAAGGTCAGCAACAGATGATTTAAAAACTTTGCGTCAGAAAATGCAGGAATATATATACGCAGGGGTACAATTGGGATGGTTAATTAATCCACAACAACAGCAAGTAGAGATTTATCGCCAAGGACAAAATGTGGAAGTGCGAAACCTTCCCGCAGAATTATCAGGTGAAGATGTATTGCCAGGATTTAGCTTGAGTTTATCTCGTTATTAATGTTTCCTGAAAATTAAAACTCTAAGGATGCAAAGCTGCCATTTTTAGTTCCCAGGTTGAACCTGGGAACTAGAACAACGAGAATATTTAGTAATTTCAACTCAAACTTAAGCAGTAACAGCTTTTTCTAATATCAACTTAGAACGCTTTACTGTTTCTGGAATTGCAATGGGATAATCGCCGTTAAAACAAGCAGAACAGAAATTGTTGGTATCTTCACCTGTAGATTTCAACATCCCTTCTATGCTGAGGTAAGCTAGTGTATCTACACCGATAAGTTGAGCTATTTCTTCTACTGATTTAGTAGCAGCAATTAACTGGTCTTGGGTATCAGTATCAATACCGTAGAAGCAGGGGTGAGTTACTGGGGGTGATGAAATTCTCATATGCACTTCAGTTGCACCAGCATCACGTAAAGCTTTAACAATTTTACGGCTAGTGGTTCCCCGAACGATGGAATCATCAATAATGACGACTCGCTTACCTGCTAATACATCTTTTAAGGGGTTAAGCTTCATTTTAATTCCAGACTCGCGCATTGCTTGAGTTGGCTGGATGAAGGTGCGACCAACGTAGCGGTTTTTAATTAAACCTTCAGCATAGGTAATTCCAGAGGATTGTGCAAAGCCAATCGCTGCTGGAATACCAGAATCAGGTACACCAATGACAATATCAGCGTCTATTGGAGATTCTGCTGCGAGTTGACGACCTAAGCGCATCCTGTAGCTATATAAAGTTTCGTCATGTACGACGCTATCAGGACGCGCAAAGTAAATCATTTCAAATATGCAAAGCTTGCGCTGTGGTTCTTTACTCCAGTGGAAGGAAGCTAAACCGTCGTCGGTAATCCAAACTAATTCCCCTGGTTCTACATCGCGTAGATATTCTGCACCGATGATATCTAAGCCGCAGGTTTCAGAAGCGAGAACGTAACGCTGAGGGCTACCTTCCAAAATACCAATTACTAGGGGACGAATACCATTTGGGTCACGTGCGCCCATTAAGCCAGCAGGTGTACCAATTACTAAACTAAATGCGCCTTGGCATTGGTGAAAGGCACGAATTGCCCCTTCTAACCAATCTTGACCTTCATTTACTTGTTCGGCGATCGCAAATGCAATCATTTCGGAATCTGTTGTCGTGATTAAGTTACAGTCGCGCTTCAGTAACTCTTCTCTTAATGTTGTTGTATTGACAAGATTTCCGTTATGTGCTAAAGCGAGTTTACCTAAGCGAGTTTCTACAACAGCAGGCTGGGCATTGACTACTTTACTAGAACCAGTTGTAGAGTAACGGGTATGACCAACTGCCATATCCCCAGGCATCTGACTCAATATAGATTCATTAAAAACATGGGAAACTAGCCCCATGCCTTTGTATAAATTTACCTCTTCGCCTTGAAAGGTAGCAATGCCAGCAGATTCCTGACCTCGGTGTTGGAGTGCATAAAGCCCAAAGTAAGTAAGTTTGGTAACGTCTTCCCCTGGTGCATAGATACCGAAAACACCACAGGCTTCCTCTGGCTTGTCTGGTCGAGTGTCCTGGGAATTAACAGAATACTCGTCAGAAGAGAAGGAATGGTTGGGAATCATGCTACGGTTTTGCTCCTAATAGGACGGGTGATCAGATAAATTGCTATATCTAAGGAAAGATTCAGATATATTTATTTAGGTTAATATTTCTTAAACAATACACTACTCAACCTTAACCTATCTGGCAACGGATGGGGTAACGGTTTTGGCAAGGGATTTTGTAACGGATGTAACGGATGGGGGGTTGGTGGGTGGTTTAGGATTAAGGTTTTAAGAGATAATTTATCCGTTACATCTGTTAGGTTGTATGTTACTTAAGTAGTTAGACGGCGTTCGATGCAGTTAGACCAGCAATCGCTCATCTCTGTAATGCTAACGTTGAGTAGGGTGGTGTTGTCAGCCGTAATAACTCGGAAGTTTCCGTCTGTTTTGGCTACTTGACCGATTTTTTGCCAATTTTTACTCAGTTTTTCTTCAAGGTAAGTTTCCCAAGCTGTTTGTTGTTCTGGGGAAACGGATACGATGATTCTTGCTCCACCTTCGCCAAATAGTAAGGTATCCCAGCGTAGTGAGGCATTTGAGGGTAAGTCTAGGTTAATTTCTGCTCCTAGATTACCACTGATGCAGGATTCGGCAAGTGCGATCGCAATTCCACCTTCAGAGCTATCATGGGCTGAATGAATCCAACTTTGATGGATACCTTCACGGCAAACTGCTTGGACACGCTGTTCTAATTCAAAATCAACTTGTGGCGGTTGTCCCGCAACGGTTCCGTGTATTGCTGCTAGATATTCTGAACCTCCCAAAGTTACGTTTTTGGCTGTATCTAGCTTTTCTCCTAAAAGATAAATTAAATCTCCTTCAGACTGCCAAGCTTGACCGCAAACTTTGTGAATATCAGCAACTAATCCGACCATGCCAATAACGGGGGTAGGATAAATCGGTTGGGGTGTACCTGTAGAATCAACAGTTTCGTTGTATAGGGAAACATTTCCACCTGTTACCGGAGTTTGGAATTCTCTGCAAGCGTCGGCAATTCCTCGACAAGCTTCTGCTAATTGCCAATAACCTACAGGTTTTTCGGGACTAGCAAAATTTAAGTTATCTGTAACTGCTATAGGTTCCGCACCCACACAGCTAAGATTACGTGCAGCTTCAGCTACAACTGCTTTTGCACCTTCATAAGGGTTTAGGTATACATAGCGGGAATTGCAATCTACTGTTGCAGCTACACCTGTTTGATGTAAAGTACCTTCTTTTACACCTGTTAACGGGGTTTCCAGTGGACGCACTCTGATTACAGCAGCATCAGCACCACCAGGAACAAGTACTGTATTATTCTGCACCTGATGGTCATATTGGCGATAAACCCAACGTTTTGAAGCAATTGTTGGGGTATCTAATAGCTGTAACAGAACATCATTCCAAGTTTTCGCGCTGCCTTGAATTTCAATTCTATTAACTGTAGCAGGAGGTAAATTATCGGGTGTCCATTCCCAAGCTTGACGGGCATATTCTGGTGCTTCAGCGAGTAATTCCCGATGATAAATTGGTGTATTATCTGACAAAGCTGTTGCTGGTATTTCTGCTGCAACGTCACCTTTAAATAAAATTCGGACTATTGGTTCTGCAATAACTGTGCCAGCTACTACCGCTTGTAAACCCCAACGGTGGAAAATATCAATTAATTCTTGTTCACGTCCTTTGTGAGCAACAAATAACATTCTTTCTTGGGATTCAGACAATAAATATTCATAAGGAACCATCCCAGTTTCGCGTACTGGAATTTTGTCTAAATCAAATTCAATTCCTACGCCACCTTTAGCTGCCATTTCTGCGGTAGAACAGGTAATTCCAGCCGCACCCATATCTTGTGCTGCTACTACTGCGCCAGTTTTAAATGCTTCTAAGCAAGCTTCAATTAAAGATTTTTCTAAAAATGGGTCGCCTACTTGTACTGCGGGACGGTCTTTTTCTGACTCATCAGTTAATTCTGCACTGGCAAAACTTGCACCACCCATGCCATCTCGTCCGGTGGTTGAGCCAACATATAATACGGGGTTGCCAAGACCAGATGCACCAGATTTAACAATTTCTGATGTTTCCATTAACCCTAGTGCCATTGCATTGACTAAGGGATTGCCAGAGTAGGCGGGGTCAAAATACACTTCACCGCCTACTGTGGGAACTCCAACGCAATTACCATAGTGAGATATTCCTTCTACTACGCCAGAGAATAACCTTTTAGTACGACCATCTTCTAAGGAACCGAAGCGGAGAGAATTTAAGATAGCAATGGGACGCGCACCCATTGTAAAGATGTCTCTTAATATACCACCTACTCCGGTGGCTGCTCCTTGAAATGGTTCTACGGCTGAGGGGTGGTTGTGAGATTCGATTTTAAAGGCTAGTTGTAATCCGTCGCCTAAGTCTACTACGCCAGCGTTTTCTCCTGGGCCAACGAGAATGCGATCGCCTTCTGTGGGAAATTGTTTGAGGAGTGGGCGAGAATTTTTATAACAGCAATGCTCAGACCACATTACGCCAAACATCCCTAGTTCAGCTTTGTTGGGGTGACGACCTAATCGCTGGACAATTTCTTCATATTCTTCGGGTTTGATACCTTCTGAAGTTATTTCTGCAAGCGAAAAGGGGGAAGAGGAGATGGCGGACATGGAAGCCTTGCATAAATTAGGACAAGCTTTTATTTTACTGACTTCTTAGCCATTCTCGGAACTGACGTAAAGCTGTAATGACTCCCAAGGTTTGACACTGCTCTAGAAACTCGATGACCCGACTAGCAGGTAATATGGGAAAACTGGGAGAACGATCGCATTCTAAATAATCGCCATTTTCTAATTGATAAAAACGTATTGTTCGACCATCATATATCCAGAGTTCTTTAACTCCCAAATCTGCATAAAGTTCTAGTTGATTTAATGAACTTATACTAATATCAATCTCTAGCGCCAAGTCTGGAGGTGGATCTTGAGTAAAGTCTAATGTTTTTTTACCTCTCACTAACGCTTCATTTTGAATATAGTAACAGGAATCAGGTTCTTTACCAGCCCTTATATCTGGGCGTTTTATTGTCATTGAACCAAACAAGTTGTATTCAAGGTTAAATTCTTCTAGTAGAGTTACAATTAAGCGTTCTATCAACCTGTTACTGTTCTCATGTTCAGGCAGTGGAACCATGATTTCTAATTTTCCATTGTGATAAGCAAGTCTGTGAGAATTATGTTCACCCAGTTCTAATGATAAGTTTTCAAATAATTGCCAGCTAATATTTTGAAGTAATATTCGCTGTTCAGTTAAAGTTGATATCGCTACCATATCGCATCACCTTTAGTTACTAATTAAGGTTTTATTAATAAAAAAGCTCCCACGGCAATCATTACACAACCTGCGGCAATATTTAATCCTTTTGTAAGTTGGGGACTAATCAGTAATCTAGCTCTATGAGCCATGAAGGCATAAGCAAGTTTTACACCACCTACAGTGACTGTAGCAATGGTGATAATAATGATGGTATCAATATAAGATATTTGAGAAATATCAACAAAAGCTGGAAAAAAACCTAAATAAAATAATGTTGCTTTTTGATCGCCTAATGTAATCACTAATCCAGCCAAAAAACTGGACAACTTTGATGATTTAATAACTGCTTGGGTTTCCACATTTTTTGGTTTTGACCTGCATAGTGCTACTCCCAGCCAAAGAAGATAAACCCCACCAAAGTATTTGATAAGAACAAATAAGCTTCCCATTGTTTCAGCAAGCAACGATAAACCCCAAATGGCTATCATGATGAAAACGATGTCACCAACCACTATCCCTATAGTTGTGAAAACACCATGAATCAACCCGGATGTAACTGTTCTTGTGGAGACTGCAACTACGCTGACACTGGGAATAGAAGCCAGAACAAGCATTGCACTGAATAATGCTACAATACTGCTCAATGTCATAATGCTTTGTTCCGGGTATAACAATTATTTGAGTTTAACTGCATCCTGCATAGGGCGCAAGCGAGTTAACTATGTGGGTGAAATAAATGTTACTGGCGATGACTAAGCTAAATCATTACGTTCTAATTTTTATGTCGAACTTGTTTAATTAGCTACATAGCTATAATAAGCTACCAAGTTGGATATTTTGAACCTGGGAACTAGGATGAGGATGCAGGGCAAGTACGTTCTTCAATTAATAATTGTTAATCCATCAGGCAATTGTTACATCTGGGGACAAATAAACATCCTGAATAGCATGAAACAGTTTGACTCCTTCTTCAAAAGGACGTTGGAAGGTTTTTCGACCAGAAATTAATCCAGAACCACCAGCACGTTTGTTAATTACAGCCGTGCGAATTGCTTCTGCAAAGTCGTTTTTACCAGACGCGCCACCGGAGTTAATTAAACCTGCACGACCTGAATAACAATTCAGCACTTGATAGCGAGTTAAATCAATAGGATGATCGGTTGTTAATTCAGAGTAAACTCGCTGATTAGTCATACCGTATTTTTCGCCTGTAACCTGTGTAACTGCTCCATAGCCGTTGTTACATTCAGGTAGCTTTTGTTTAATAATGTCAGCTTGAATGGTTACGCCTAAGTGGTTTGCTTGACCAGTAAGATCTGCGGATATATGGTAATCTTTATCTTGCTTAAAGGCGTTGTTACGAAGATAGCACCACAATATAGTTGCTATACCTAATTCGTGGGCGCGTGCGAAGGCGCGGCTGACTTCTTGAATTTGGCGAGTAGATTCTGGGGAACCAAAATAAATGGTTGCACCAACAGCAACAGCGCCTAAGTTCCATGCTTGCTCTACTGATGCAAACATGATTTGGTCATATTTATTCGGGTAAGTTAAGAGTTCATTGTGGTTAAGTTTCATAATAAAGGGAATTTTATGAGCATATTTGCGTGAAACCATGCCCAAAACCCCTAATGTGGTTGCAACTGCGTTACAACCTGTTTCCAAAGCTAGTTTTACGATGTTTTCTGGGTCAAAATAAATAGGGTTGGGTGAAAAGGAAGCTCCAGCAGAGTGTTCAATTCCTTGGTCTACTGGGAGAATTGAGAGATAACCCGTGTTAGCTAAACGACCGGAAGAATAAAGCTGTTGGAGACTGCGTAGTACTTGCGGAGTGCGATCGCTTTGAGCAAAAATTCGATCTATCCAATCTGAACCTGGCAGATGTAATAAATCTTTAGAAACTTTTGCTTTGTGAGTCAGGAGGTCTTCTGCTTCTTGTCCGAGTATAGATTCTAGATCGCTGGGTAATGATAGTGTAGCGGTCATAGTGATTTACCTTAATACTGTAGAAATCAAATTTGGTTTAAAAGTTCGCCAGTTTGGAATATTGATTTTTAGGCGATTTACGATGATTATCTGCTACGAAAATATTCTTGCTTCTTTCCAAGTAGCCTAATATTTTTCTAACTGTCACCTGTCTATAGATAGGTAAGTGGCTTTGTGGAGATATCTGTAATATGATGGCTGGTTATTAATAATTGTTAATTGATAATTAATATGTTTTTAAAATCTACTTTTGTGAGTATAGCAACTAGCAAATTAGAAACAATTGTACAATTTTATACTGATTTAGTTGGTGTAGAACCTGAAAATTATATTCCTAACGTTTATGCTGAGTTCCAATTACTTAATTTACGCTTGGGAATTTTTCAGCCGAAAGAGACGAATCGGCAAGAGTTTAATAATACAGAGAAAAGCCCGATAAGCTTGTGTTTTGAAGTAAGTGGATTAGAAAGTGCGATCGCTCACATTACTGCACTGGGATATCCGCCGCCAGGTAAGATAATTAATGCCTCACACGGTAGAGAAATTTATGCTTACGATCCTGATGGTAATCGCATAATTTTTTATCAATCTAATAAATTAGATTAACTTATAACAATAAATATATACTCGTTGATTAGGAAGCTTACTACATATAACGTAGTAAATCGGTCAATCCATAGAAACTAACAATTAGCAACAATACAGCCGTTACTTGTGTGACACGGGGTTGAGGTGAAGGAAATAAGGCTTCTCTAATTAAAATTGAACTAGATGCACCTACGACATAGCTTAAACTGAGGGCTAAATATTGCCATTGATCTGTACGTCCCCAAATAACTAGCAATAGTATTGCTAACAATAACATTAATAACTCAATGAACCGAGGGGGATTGTATTGACTAATAATAACGACGGCGTGCCAAAAACGTTGCAAAAATCTCATTTTTCTTGATGTATTTGGTTGTGCTCTTGTAAATAAGCTAAAGCAATGCTAGTTTCAACTTGGGGAAATTCGTAATAAAAACGGCTAACACTTTGAAACTGATGAGGGGTGTCTAGTACAATTACGCGATCGCACCATTTATTTAACCATTCAATCAGTTCTGCTGGTGCTACAGGCGCACAAATCCATATTTGTGCTGGCTTTTGGGTTCTTAATGCTTGCACTGCCACTGCCATTGTCATGCCTGTGGCTATCCCATCGTCTACTATGATGGCGATCGCACCTTCAGCACTAAGCTGTGGGCAACTAGCAGCAAATTCGCCTTGTTGTTCCTGAGCTTTTTGTTGAGCTTGAAACATTGCTTCAAGCCTTAAATTTTGCTGCTGTTTACGGAAGGGTTTCGCATCTAGCCAGATTACTTGACCATCTGCCGTCACAGCACCCATTGCCAATTCTGGGTTGTCAGGTTTAGTAATTTTTTTGGCAACTACGATATCTAAAGGACAATTCAACCGACGCGCAATTGGTACTGCAACGGGAATTCCTCCTCTAGGTAGTGCATAGACAATTGGTTGAGGGGTAATACCAGTAGCTTTAAGTTTGTCAAGCTCCTCAATTATAGAGTCAGCTAGTAGAGTGCCTGCATTAATGCGATCGCTAAATAGCGGTGTAGACGACATAGGTTCCTCCAGCAATAAGCTGCCTGGTTGCATCTATCATGGCTAAAAAAGTATGAATTATGAGGGATAAATGATAAAAATTTAATTTCTTGTCACTTTTGACCCCTAAATTAATTGCTAACAGCTAGTGTTGCTAGGATGATTTTGTTGCAGCATACACGCTTTCCCCAGATTTATGTCGGACGAAAACCAACTCAGCTTATTTGATACCTCAACAACTAGCGAATCTGCATCATCCTTTGATCTGATTCCTACGGATGCAAAAGTCCCAATTCCTTCTGGTACTTACGAAACAATCAACCAGATAGCAGATCACTGTAACCGTTGCCATCGGTGTGATTTAGGCAATAATCGCACTCATGCTGTAATTGGGCGAGGCAATATTCAAGCACCAATTATGATTGTGGGGGAAGGGCCTGGACAAAATGAAGATGAGACAGGGTTGCCATTTGTCGGTAAATCAGGACAACTTTTGGAGAAAATTTTAGCTTCTGTGAATTTGAGTACAGAAACAGATATTTACATATCTAATATGGTGAGATGCCGACCACCTAATAACCGTGTGCCTACTACTCCAGAAATCGAAGCTTGCAAACCTTACCTATTAGAACAAATTCGGATGGTAGACCCGAAGATCATTTTGTTTACAGGTGCGACTGCTGTGCGAGGTTTAACTGGGGATAAGCGAGGTATTACAAAAATTCGTGGTTCTTGGATCGAGTGGGAAGGGCGTTTGTGTATGCCAATTTTCCACCCATCTTATCTTTTGCGTAATCCTAGCCGTGAAGCTGGTGGCCCTAAATGGTTAATGTGGCAGGATATGCAGGCAGTACGCGCCAAGTTAGATGAAATTAGAGGGTGAGGAGTATCTTAGATTTTTCTGCATCTAGCGAGATGAAATTAAACTTAAATTGAAACTTACAATAATATTCATTGTTGACAGCACGATTTAAGGTTAATACTCATGTCGAGGAAAGTAGAAGTTGTTCCCCACGATCTAAAATGGCGGCAGATGTTTGAGGAACAATCAAAACAGATTGCGGTTGCATTAGCTGAAAATCTAGTTGCTTTGCACCATATCGGCAGTACAGCTATCCTCATACTTATGCTAAACCTATTATTGACTTGTTAGTTGAGGTGAAAAACATCACAAAAGTAGATGACCAAAGCGCAGCAATGCAGGCATTAGGATACGCAGCAATGGGTGAATATGGAATACCTGGAAGGCGTTATTTTCGCAAGGATGATGAAGCAAGTATTAGAACACATCAGGTTCATATATTCCAGATTCACTCTCCAGAAATAAAGCGACACCTAGCATTCCGCGATTATTTGATTGCCCATCCCGAAGCAGCACTAAAATATAGTAAACTAAAGCGAGAATTAGCTAACAAATATCCCAACGATATAGATAGCTATATGGATGGAAAAAATGCTTTTATCAAGGAAATAGATAGAAAGGCAGCACTCTAAGATAGTTAATATTTACATATCAAATTACCATTCCACCAAAATAGAAGTGCTAGTACAGGGAGAGAAAACTAACATTCCCAACCCCATTTATAAAGTAGTTTTAAGCAATAACGAAAACATGATTATAATTTTAGGTCACAATTAAAAGCGATCGCACCCACCCCTATAAAATGCGATCGCTCTTTAAACTAAACCTTCGTTTATAGTAGCCTTGACACTTGTGCGTGCATCAAAGCAATGTCAGGATCACGTTGCATGGCAGCGTAATATCGCTTTCCAAAAGTAGTTCCATCTTCTGATGGCTGCATCAAACTTTGGGCTTGCTCTAAAAGTCCACTCGCGTTGTCTAACTCTACAGGCTCTTTGGAACTAAGTAATTCATCAATCTCTACAATAAATTGGGAGATAGGGCGCAACCAACTAAACCAATCATGGTTGAGTACTAACTGAAAATACTCACCTTTTGATTTGATTTGTCCGTGAAACTGTTCATAAGCAACCCGTTCAGATTCTAGCAATGCTTTGTGGAGACGTAACAAAATATTACGCACATCGCGTAGGCGTTGAAGTGTAACCTCTAAAGAATCGGATGAAGACATTGGATAAGAATTGCAGTAAATACTTTTTCCATGTTGGCACATCAATTCCGGTCAAGGGACGATATGATTCGCTGTAGTGGTGGGAAAATTAGGTTACAAAAGAAGTGCGATCGCACCGTAGCAATTATGTATTTTATACGTCTAATTACAACGGATGGCGTTTAAAAAAATTCCAAATTTCTTGACTAGCATTAATTAATTGCGAACTACCGCCCCCACCTCTGGGGAAAATGTGTCCCGCACCTTTTAAAGTAACAAGTTCTACCTCTGCACCACCCCGACAATTAGGATAACGAGAAATATCCACACGCTTATTTAAACTTTTTTTAACTTCCTTCCCAGCGCAACCATTATGTTGCCGCCAAAACTTAATACTATCTGGAACAGACAAAATCGCATATCCAAATGTTTTAGTACCTGCCCAAGGCACTTTATCATCATTTGTTCCATTAATCATTAACATAGAAATTGGACGTTTAGAATTACAAAATTCTTTCACCTCACCAGGCATATTAGCAACTACTGAGCCAAAAGCAGCGATTTGGCTATGCGATTCGCAAGCTAATCTTTGCACTAAAAAACCACCATTAGACACCCCAGTAGCATAGATTCTGCGTTTATCAATACTTCTTATTTGCTTGAGGTGGTTGATGAGAGTAGAGACAAAAGAGACATCATTCACCCCCCACATGGGATTACTTGCTACGTCCCAACGTCGATCAATTCCATTTGGGTAAGCAATAATAAATCCTTGACGTTCTGCTAGTTCATTAAACCCTGTATTTAATGCTAAATCTTTTCCTTGAGAGCCAGAACCATGAAATGCTAGAACTAACGGCATAGGGCGCTTAGGATTGTAAGACTTGGGAGTATATAGGTAATAACCCCTTTGCCGTCCTTGATGCTGTAGTTTTCCAGTTGACGCACCTATCCGTACTTGCTGTTGTTTGGTTGTGCCAGATATCTTAGGTTGCAATTTAGCACTAACTAACGCTGAACTAGCATCGCAGCTAGTTGTGATACTAATTAATAGCAACGTAAAGGTTAGTTGTGCAGCAGGTTTTAAAAATAACAGGTTCATTATGCTGACTAGCTTGATGAGAGATTAAAATTATAAGTCTCACCGTGTCGCAAATATCTGACTTTTTCCTCTAGTCCTGCTGCTTTCACTGCTGCCATAAAGTCCTCAAGCGGGGACTTGAATACGGTGTAATCGTTATAGTGAATGGGTATGCTTAAATGTGGTGAAATAATCTGAATTGCTTGCACCCCTTGTTTGGCATCCATAGTTAACAAAACTCCGAAGGCTTTTGTTCCTCCCAAGTGCAGCAAAGCGAGGTCAATATCTGGATAGCGTTGAGGTATTTCCTTTAAATCTTCATAAACTAAAGTGTCGCCACTAATATAAACGCGAAATACTGGCTGTTGATTTTTGAAGTTAAACTCCAACATACTGCCCATCACTTGTGGTAAGGCAGCAGCTAAAACTCCAGGGCCATGTCTTCCAGGCATTGCTGTAATGCGTACCGCAGCATCTCCTTTATGAACAGTGAATGTTTCCCAAGTATTTAGGGGTTTTGTTGAGGTAAATGCCTTGTTTTTGAGTTTATCAACTGCGTGCTGGGTACTAATAATTGGTAAGTTTTTTTTCAGCTTAGATTCTGCTACACGGTCAAAATGATCTTCGTGCATATGGGATAATACCAGCAGATCTACAGGCGGTAAATCTTCAATTTCTATTGCTGGATTAGTCGTGCGAGTTGAACGTAATCCATATCCTAAATGTACATGATCGCCCTTGTGGAGAAAGTTGGGATCTGTGAGAATTGTGAATCCCGCGTAGCGGAGTATAACAGTTGCAGTACCGATGAAGAAAACTGAGCCATTGTGCAAGTCGGATTGTTCACTATTACTATCTGGGGGTAGCACAAGTTCTGTGGCTGTATCCATGTTGCACCTCTTTTTAGCAGTTAGTGAGCCAACAAATTTCAGCTTAGACTTATCGCTGTTATCCTAACCCTATCTGTAGGCTGATAGCATTTTTATAAATGCTCGATTAGATATTTTGCAAAGTGTAGCGACGTACTATGGTGCGTCTCTACATCAAATATTTGTAGCTAAATGTGGCTATAAAAATAAGCCCGCACAAGCAGGCTATTATCAAAATTTGATTGTTTGGAAGTTGGCGAATTTTTCTGGAAATTGCTAATTATTCCATAGCTTCTTTGCCTTTTCCAGAGGGGCGTGGTTCATTAACCTGTACATCTTCACCTTGTACCTGTTTGATAAATTTTTTAGTGCTTGTAGGTAAAGGTTCATCCAAATTCAACTTTTCTTTGACTGTCTCGGCTGCATTTTGAAGAGGGTTGCTGCCGCCTGTTTGTTTATCTTGTTGAGGTACTTGGTAAGAACTTGCTTCAGGTGTGGTGGTTGCAGCAAAAGCTTGTGGCGTAGTAAATTGCCCGAAAGCAGCACTAACAAACAATATAAGCCCTAGAAAACAAGCAGTAATAGCTTGACGAAGTTGCATTGTTTGCAACCAGCCGAAAACTCGGTTCATATAAAATCCTTTATTAGTTACCTCATCAGTATTCAACTTTTATTCAAGCTATACATCAGTCACGTGATATAGAGTTTTTACCTTGTTTTATACTTTTTTTCTCTGCCAGTAGATAGACTGCGATCGCGAATTCGGACTACAGAGCAAATATTATCTAAATAAATTGGCACTTGTTGTGCTTAGGGCAAGCTTAACGGAAACGCGATCGCACTCTCAATGATTACTTAAAACATCTCTTAAATTTATTCATCTCTTTTGACATTGCAGTGGGTAACGATTACCTCGCCATGTTGTCCACCCCTTAGCTAATCTAGTATTACTGTTGTATTTGAGATACCAGTTATCCTGCTCGTTGCCTAAATAGCGGATACCTAATTCCGAAGCATTTGAATACCTTTTAGCCAACCTTACCCAAGGGCTACGGTTATCACTAAAACGCCCAACAACACGTACACCAGAAGAACTGCTACAAACACCACCGCTACAAGTTGTTTGAGGATCGTCTACTACATACCACTGCATCTGTGCAGGTCTACCATCAATATTGCAATTCCATAAACCAAAATACCATTGGCTGACTGCTTGAGAGGCGCTGGCATGACTGGCACCCACAAAGAAACTCACAGGAACTATTGCCAATCCTAATAGCCACTTGTTTAAGTTTTTCATAAAAGCCTCATGTAAAATTTACTGCTGTTAAATTGCTCTACATTTTTATAGAGTTGACTAACAATTTTTATGCAATCTTTGGTCAGGGAGGAGCGCAAAACATTACGCGGGCAAGATGCCCGTACTACATTTGTGGTGGCATAAATGTATTGTGACCATCTTAGTCACTGGATTTTATGAGTAAGCCCTGTATTCATTCACTCTAAAACTATGCACCTTTTTGACCCGATCAAAATTCGTGAGATCACTTACCGCAACCGCATTGCCGTTTCACCCATGTGCCAATACTCCAGTGTGGACGGCTATGCCAGTGATTGGCACTTTGTCCATTTGGGTAGCCGTGCTGTAGGTGGGGCAGGGTTAGTGATGACTGAAGCCGCAGCAGTAGAAGCAAGGGGTCGCATCAGTCCTCAAGATTTGGGCATTTGGAGTGATGACCATGTGGAAAACTTAGCTCGCATTACTAAGTTTATCCAGGTACAGGGAGCAGTCGCGGGTATCCAGTTGGCTCATGCTGGGCGTAAAGCTAGTGTCTATCGTCCTTGGGACGGTGGGGGAACTGTACCTGAAGATGAGGGAGGATGGAATGAGATTATTGCCCCTAGTGCTATTCCCTTTTCTGATGGCAGTTTAATTCCAAAAGCCCTAGAAATAGAAGAAATTCAAAGTTTAATTCAAACTTTTGTTGATGCAACACATCGAGCCGAGGCAGCAGGTTTTCAGGTAGTGGAGATTCATGCTGCTCACGGTTATCTGCTGCATGAATTTCTTTCACCACTAACTAATCAGCGTACTGATGATTACGGTGGTTCTTTCTTGAACCGCACCCGCTTACTTAGAGAGGTGGTTCAGGCAGTTCGGCAACATTTGCCTGAGCGTTATCCCCTGTTTTTACGCATTTCTGCCACAGACTGGGTTGAGGGTGGTTGGGATATTGAGCAGTCGGTTGAGTTAGTGGGACAACTGCAACCACTAGGTATAGATTTGGTTGATTGTTCTTCAGGGGCAATTATCCCCAAAGTTTCAGTACCTACTGGCGCTGGATATCAAACGCCATTTTCTGAACGCATACGACGTGAGACAGGAATTTTAACAGGCGCTGTGGGAATGATTACTGCACCGCAGCAAGCGGATCACATTATTCGGACAGGTCAAGCTGATATGGTGCTACTAGGTCGTGAGTTATTACGCGACCCTTATTGGCCGCTAAAAGCATCTATAGAATTGAATCAATCAGGATCTTGGCCTCCTCAATATCTCAGAGGGAAACCTTAATTTTTAGATAATAGTCAGGGATTTATGGGAAGAGTTGAAGGTAAAGTTGCTCTCATTACTGGTGGCGCTTCAGGAATTGGTAAGGCAACTGCTAAATTACTAGCAAGTGAAGGTGCAGTTGTAGTTTTTACTGATTTAGATCAGCGTGATATTACTAGCGTTAGTGCAGAAATTGGTAGCAATGCGATTTTTTTCCCGCATGATGTTACCAATTCACAACAATGGGAAGAGGTAATCAACCTGATACGCGATCGCTTTCACAAATTAGATATCCTGGTAAACTGTGCTGGTATTGCTGGCATCAATGCGGCACAAGATCCCGAAAACGCGACATTAGACACTTGGCGACAGGTGATGAATATAAATATGGAAGGCGTTTTTCTGGGATGTCAACACGCCATACCGCTAATGAAAGCAACAGGCGGCGCAATTGTAAATATTTCATCCTACGCTGCCATAATTGGTACGCCCTTAGCAGTTGCTTATGGTGCAAGTAAAGCTGGTGTGCGTCAATTTTCTAAATCAGTTGCTTTGTATTGCGCTCAACAAGGTTACAAAATTCGTTGTAATTGCATCTTGCCAGGAGCCATTTTAACTCCAATGTGGGAGGGATTTCTTGGTAGTGGAGATGAGAGAAATCAACGCAGTGAGCAAATTACTAAACAAATACCCTTGGGTGTGTGGGGACAACCAGAAGATGTTGCTTATGCAGTTCTTTATTTTGCTTCGGATGAATCAAAATTTGTTACTGCTGCGGAGTTGGTAATTGATGGTGGTCAATCTGTCGGTTGATAGGTGAGGGAAGAGTGCGATCGCTATTTATTTACGCTTTCAACAATAGACAATACGCCAAGATATATAATGATTAATATTATAATCTCATTATTAGGAGAAAAGTGTCATGTCTAATTCTTCTGAAAGTGAAAACGAATCTTTTACTTTTTCTGATTTTAAAAATAGTATGGATGAAAGCTTAAAAAGTTCTCTGGAAGCAGTCGAACGTTTGAAAGCTACCGATACCAGTGAAATGAATGCTGATCAATTGACAGAACATCAACACGAAATCGCAGAAATGGAAGGAGTAGCTTCAACTCTCAAGCAAATGCGATTTGAAGATTTAGAGAATCTAGAAGCAAAGATACAAGACGCAGAAAAGCACTTGCTCGATAGTTAACGAAGCCACATATAATATTAAGAATGTTTAAATTATATGATTATTTTTCCTCTGGAAACTGCTATAAAATTCGGTTGCTTCTGACACAACTACAAATACCGTTTCAAAGAATAGATGTAGACATACTTAAAGGTGAGTCTCGGACACCAGAATTTTTAACCATCAATCCCAACGGGCGTGTGCCTGTTTTAGAAACTGAATCAGGTCAATTTATAACAGAATCAAATGCTATCCTTTTTTATTTAAGCCAAAATACAATTTTTTTTCCTAATGATGCTTTTGAGCAAGCACAAGTAATGCAATGGTTATTTTTTGAGCAATATAGCCACGAACCATACATTGCTACCTCAAGATACTGGATTTCTATCCTTGGAAAAGCTGAAGAATATCGAGATGCTATCCAGCAAAAACGTCAACCTGGCTATGCTGCATTAGGTGTAATGGAGAAACATTTAACAAATCAGCATTTTTTTGTTGGAAATCGTTACACGATCGCAGACATTGGATTATTCGCTTATACCCACGTTGCTGATGAAGGAGAATTTGATTTAACTAAATTTCCAGCTATTCAAAAATGGATAGATCGTGTTAAATTCCAGCATAATTACATTGACATTACTGAATCTTAATTCTTTGCACGATAATTTATGAGCTACTTTCGCCAAAATATTGATTTGATGTCTGGCTACCAGCCAGGAGAACAGCCTCCAGCAGGTGTTAAAGTAATCAAACTCAATACGAATGAAAATCCTTACCCGCCTTCGCCAAAAGCCTTGCAGGTAATGCAGAATCTCGATGGAGAATTATTGCGCCGCTATCCAGATCCAATGGCGGGAGAATTCCGCGAAGCTGCAAGCAAAGTTTTAGGCGTACCGAAAGAGTGGATTTTGGTAGGTAATGGCAGTGATGACCTTTTAACAATGCTGATGCGTGCTTGTGCCGATCGCGATCGCAACGTGGTTTATCCCATGCCAACCTATGTGTTATATCGTACCTTGGCTGAGATCCAAGATGGGTGTATAGCAGAAATTCCTTACAATGATGATTATCAATTACCAGTTGAGCGATTAATTGCGGCTAATGGTGCAGTTACCTTTATTGCTTCCCCTAATAGTCCTTCTGGGACTTCTATACCCCTAGAATTATTAGATAAACTAGCAGCACACTTATCAGGGATATTAGTTGTTGATGAAGCGTATGTAGATTTTGCTGAATCTGATGCTTTGCCATTAGTGCAAAAATACGACAATGTGATCGTTTTACGCACTCTTTCTAAAGGTTATTCTCTGGCGGGATTACGGTTGGGATTTGGAATTGCTCAACCAAGCTTGTTAGAAGGATTAATTAAGGTTAAAGATAGTTATAACGTGGATGCGATCGCATATCGTGTAGGTGCAGCAGCCTTGCTCGATCAAGACTACAAAATCGCTAACGCTGAAAAAATTAAAACCTCTCGCACTAAACTAACTAACAATTTAGAGCAACTAGGTTTTAAAGTATTGCCATCTCAAGCTAATTTTTTATTAGCTCAACCCTCCCAAAAACAAGCTGAATGGCTCTACCAAAACTTAAAAAATCAAGGCATCTTAGTGAGATATTTTAAGCAACCACAACTAGAGGACAAACTACGAATCACAGTTGGCACAGAAGAGGAAAATGTAGCTTTAATTAAAGCATTAACTCAGCTATGTGAATCAAATTAAATTTATGTCACAAACTACTGTTGGCACTAAAAAAAAGGGTAAATCTCTCCCTCCAAAACCCATAGTTAAGTTAGGAAAGTTTGTTTGGACAACTATGTGGCATCTAATGATGTCTCAACTTGCCCCGCGTAATCAATCAGGTGAGTATGTTCGTCCAAAGAGTCAATTCCGACACTTTATTAGTACAGAGGAAGAAAACCCCTACAAACCAGCCACAGGGCGTTACCGTCTTTATGTAGGATTGGGATGTCCTTGGGCGCATCGCACTTTAGTTGTTTTAGGACTTAAAGGACTTGAAGACGCAATTGAAGTATCCGTAGCTTCACCTTCACCAGACCAGGGAATTTGGGTATTAGATCAATTAGATGAGGGTTGCCAAAATCTCCCAGAACTGTATCAACTAGCATTACCAGGCTACAGTGGACGTAGTACAGTACCCGTATTGTGGGACAAAGAAACAAAAACAATAGTTAACAATGAGAGTGCAGAAATTATCGTTATTCTGAACTCAGAATTTAACGAGTTTGCCAAGAATTCTACACTCGATCTATATCCAGAGGATTTGAAACAAACAATTGATGATTGGAACGACAAGATTTATAACACAGTAAATAATGGTGTATATCGCTCAGGTTTTGCCCAAACTCAAACCGCATACGAACAAGCTTGCAACGAATTATTTACTACCTTAGATGAGATTGACGAAGTACTAGCAAAAAATAGATATCTGTGTGGCGATCGCATTACACTAGCAGATGTGCGTCTATTCACCACCTTATTCCGATTTGATATTGTCTACTACGGACTATTTAAGTGCAATCGTAGAAGAATCCAAGACTATCAAAACTTAGGATATTACCTGCGCGATTTGTATCAACAGCCAGGTGTTGCCGAAACTTGTAATCTAGAAGCAGTAAAACGCGACTACTACGGTAATTTATTCCCCCTGAATCCTGGTGGGATTATTCCTACTGGGCCTGATATTAGTAACCTTACTGCACCGCACAATCGGGAAAAATTAGGTAAGGATGCAGTTTTTCAGCAATGAATCCATACAAATTTTTAATCTAGAGATACTTATCTTTGGTTGCAACTTTGTATCCGTCGGCGTAGGTAAACTTTTTTAGTATAGCCCCAGGATCATCTTCTGGTGGCATTGCTTAATTTAAACCAGTGATTGTATGCAGCAACAACATATAAGTAAATTATCCAGTATGCGGTTAATTACTATCCCAATCAGCCATTATTGTGAAAAAGTGCGATGGGCATTAGATTGGTTAGAAGTTCCCTACACAGAAGAACGTCATGTACCCTTTTTTCATCGACTAGCAACTGTTCGTAACGGCGGAAAAAGTGTTCCAGTGTTAGTTACCCAAGAGGGAACCTTTACTGATTCAACAGCTATTTTGCATTACTTAGATACTAAGAATACAGAAAGCAAGAAACTTTATCCCAACGAACCCAATCTCCGGCACGAAGTTAATGAGTTAGAAGAACTCTTTGATACTAGACTGGGAGATAATATTCGATGTTGGGGATATTTTTATCGTATTAATGATCGTGAAGGAATGCGTCGCTCTTGGTGTACAGGAACTCCTGGGTGGGAAAAAGCAGGATTTGCGATCGCATTTCCTGTAATGCGAAAGATAGTGCAACAAACATATAACATTACAGCAGCTTCTGCTAATAATTCCCTGCAAGAAATTAAGCAGATTTTTGAAGTAGTTAATCAAAGACTATCCGATGCTCGTCCTTACCTCATAGGCGATAATTTATCAGCAGCAGATATAACTTTTGCCGCTTTAGCTGCCCCTGCATTGCTACCTCCAGAGCATCCCATAAAACCACCTGCACTTGAAACATTTAATAATGAGGAGATGATCATAACTATTAAAGAGTTAAGAGCCACCCCAGCCGGAGTTCACGCGCTACGTCTTTACCGGGAACAACGCCGGAATCAATTAACAATTAACAATTAACAATTCACAATCATCCCACAATTCCACTTGTGGGATTTTACGTTTAATTTTAATTACCAACAATTGAGCATGTAATCAAAAAATGGCTAATAATGATATTGAGAATATTTACAACTTCCTGAAGATTTCTGACTCAATAACAACCGCCGGACAACCGACAACAGAACAATTTACACTTATTAAACTATCAAATTATCAAGTAGTTATTAATCTTGCCCTCTTCGACTCTCCCAATGCCTTACCTAATGAAGAATCAATTGTTAAATCTCTAGGAATGGAATATATTCACATACCTGTGATTTGGGAAAATCCTACTATTGAAGACATGACTCGTTTCTTTAGCGTTATAAAAAACTTTTCAAACAAACAAATTTTTATTCATTGTGCTGCTAACAAAAGAGTATCAGCTTTTATTTACCTTTATCGCATTATTCACCAAGGATTAAACAAAGAAGAAGCTCAAAAAGATTTACATCGAATTTGGATACCCAATGAAAGATGGCAAAATTTTATTCAACAAGTTATTGACTATTTTTAGTTAATAACTACAACCTCAATAAAATAAAGCTTATTATTTATCAATTAATATGTTAAGTCAGACAAAAGAAATAATCGCGCATTAACTAACGTCTTTCTCTAGATTGATGACAAAAATATTTGCCAAGCCCCAAAATCTTACTATCGGCATTTTAATTGACTAAAGGATTTTATGGTAGCTCCCATTGAATTTAATTTATTTGCTCCATATAACAAAGGAGCCGCTTTAATAGGGACATTTTCAGAGTGGAAAGAAATCCCAATGAAAAAAGGCGAAGATGGTTATTTTCGCACAACTGTGGAACTAGAAGATGGCGTTTATCAATACAAATTTAAAGTTCAATCTAAATCTTGGTTTTTTGAAGAAGATCAATGGGTAGATGTTGTAGACCCTTATGCTACCGATATTGATAATCCTACACAAAATGGCGTAGTACGGATTAAAGATGGTGAAAGAATAGTTGATACTTATGTTTGGCAGCATGATGACAAACCCTTACCTGCCGATCATGAATTAGTAATATATGAAATGCACGTTGGGGATTTTTCCGGTGGTGAAGATGATCCCTTTGCTCGTGGTCAATATAAACACGTTATTGAAAAATTAGATTACCTTTGTGACTTAGGTATTAATGCAATTGAATTAATGCCTGTAAAAGAGTATCCAGGGGATCACAGTTGGGGTTACAACCCACGTTATTTTTTTGCAACAGAATCTAGCTATGGCACTACAGAAGGCTTGAAAAAGCTAATTGATGAATGCCACGGGCGGGGTATTCGTGTACTAATGGACGGGATTTTTAACCACTCAGAAGCAGAAAGTCCCCTCACTCAAATTGATCACGATTACTGGTATCATCACTCACCACGCGATCCTGATAATAACTGGGGGCCAGAATTTAATTACGAATTCTACGACGAAAAGTTAGAAACATATCCTGCCCGTAAATTTGTGGGTGATACAGTTCGTTTTTGGATTCAAGAATATCATATTGACGGCATTCGCTACGATGCTGCAAGACAAATTGCTAACTACGACCTCATGCACTGGTTAGTTCAAGAAGCTAAACAAACTGCAAGCATGAAGCCTTTTTATAACATTGCTGAACACATTCCTGAAACAACCAGCATCACTAATGTTGATGGGCCAATGGATGCTTGCTGGCATGAAAGTTTTTATCACTGTGTTTTAGAACATATCTGTGGAGATACCTTTGATTTAGAACGCCTCAAAGATGCTCTTGATGCCAAGCGTCAAGGTTTTATGGGAACAACTAATGTCGTTAACTACCTCACAAACCATGACCATAACCATGTCATGGCAGAATTAGCTAACCGTGAGATTTTTGATGAAGAAGCATTTAGACGTGCAAAATTAGGTGCAGTATTGCTAATGACAGCAATGGGAGTGCCATTAATTTGGATGGGTGAAGAATTTGGCGAGTATAAATACAAAACTCCTGACCAAGCAAAAATCGAATGGCCCCTTTTAGGTAATGACCTAAATCGTGGTTTATTTGACTATTACAAAGGTTTGATTGCGCTGCGTAAAAACAATCATGCCCTCTACACAGAAAACATTGAATTTTTCCATGAAAACCCTGAAACCAAAGTGCTTGCGTACACTCGTTGGAATGATGAAGGTTCACGTTTAGTTGTAGTGGCAAATTTCTCTGATCAATTTTTAGGTGGTTATTCAGTACCAGGTTTTCCAGAAAATGGCACTTGGCATGAGTGGACTTACGACCATGATGTTGAAGTTGGAGATAACAACCTCATAACTGATTTAGGAGAGTACGAAGCTAAGGTATTTGTCTGGCACTGATAAAATACGTTAAAATGTCAGCCGAATAGTAATTACAGGACTTACGCAAGACAACAGTAAAATTAGGCTTGTAGGGGCGGGTTGCACCAAAAATTTATTTTTTCTAACCATTGATTTACATAAACCCGCCCTGACCTGACGGATGATTTCTGCGTAAGTCCTAAATTAGTCAAAGGGAACAGTAATACTGTTCCCTTTTTAAATATCGCTAGTTATATATAAATAGACAATTCTCTCCTCTTTGTGGGGGGAATTGGCGTTTTTTAGTAATTGCTAATGGCTAATTGATAATTATTTTCATACTGATAACCGTATCAAATATTGATACGGCAGTAGTTTTAAAAACAACATCTTTGAAGCTTTAAAATTTCAAAGCTGCTTAATTATTTTGTCAGACAAAGTTTTAATTCCAAACAAATACCTGATTTAAGCTGTTTTAAGTGGCTGTTCTACAAAGGATTGTTCTTCTTGACTACTATGCACTAATTCCCAACCTGCTTTTCTTAATTTTTGATATGTTGCCCAACCTTTAGAACCACCAGGAATTGGATAATCCGGTACAGACAAGTGAGCAAAAGCTGTATAAGGTCGCCAGGGTTTATTAAATTCGGTTTTTAGGTGTAAAATCTTTTGTCCATCCGCCCCACTCATTGATAACCAGCACATTTGTCTAGCCATGTATAACTCCTTGCGCTCAAGCAGCGACTATTTTTATCCACAATTATTGTTTAGCTAACTAGCTAAATAGGCAGTAAGGCAAGTACATAAATAACTAAATTAAGAGTAATCCCTATGAAAACACTATAAATAATAGAAATTTATTCTATTAGTGTACATATCTGACTACCTCTTAATTGAGGAATATAACATTATTATCTCTAGTGTTTATTCCATCAACCTCACTCTAAAGAATTATTTATGATCCTAAAAGAAGTTTCTGAAAAATTTGATACATTTTGACCAATATAGCGATTTAATACCTGAAATATACAGAAAACAATTTGGTATTAAGAAATACAGAATTATTTAAATTTATATTGCTGCTAGAGGCAGATGATTAGTAATGTCAGCAATTCTAAATTACTAGAGGTGTTTTAATTTATGAAAATTAAGTAAAGTTGTCTAACACAAATTAACATAAGCAAAACCAATGCCATAGTTTTATTTATGTTAATTTGACAAATTTACTTAAGTAAAGGGGTTACATGGCAAGTTCAATCGAATTCAATTTATTCGCTCCGAATAACAAAGCAGCAATGTTAATAGGATCTTTTTCTGATGGGAAAGAGATTTTTATGAGAAAATGTGACGATGGCTATTTCCGCACTAATATTGAACTTGAAGATGGAGTTTATCAATATAAATTCCTTGTTCAGTCAAAAAGCCCGTCTTTTGAGCCAGATCAATGGGTGGAAGTTGTAGATCCTTATGCAACAGACGTAGATGATCGTAATAATGTGGCGATCGCACACATTAAAGATGGTAAAAGAATTGTTGATACATATATCTGGCAACACGACGACCAGCCGCTACCAGGCAATCATGAGTTAGTGATCTACGAAATGCACGTAGCCGACTTTTCCGGTGATGATCCGCAGGTTCGGGCTAAGTTTAACCACGTTACAGAAAAATTAGATTATTTGAGTGAACTAGGTGTTAATGCGATCGAATTGATGCCAGTGAACGAGTATCCAGGCGATTATAGCTGGGGATATAAAGTCAGACACTTTTTTGCTACAGAAACCAGCTATGGTTCTACTGAAGACTTAAAGCGGTTGATTGATGAGTGTCACGCCAGAGGCATTCGCGTGATTTTAGATGGAATTTATAACCACTGCGATGAAGGATGCCCTTTATTACAGATCGATCGCGATTATTGGTTTTACCATGATAAGCACTATCCCGACGATCCAGCCAATTACTGGGGGCCAGAGTTTAACTATGACAACTACGATCAAAACCTGAATATTCGCCCTGCTTGGAAGTATATCGGAGAAGTAGTACGTTTCTGGATTGAGGAATTTCATATAGACGGCATTCGCTTCGATGCAGTCCGCCAATTAAATAACTACGATTTTTTCAACTGGATCACTCAAGAAGCTAAACAAGCCGCAGGCAACAAACCGTTTTACAATATTGCCGAACATATTCCCGACACCGCAGATATTGTTGCCCCCAAAGGCCCCCTAGATGGCTGCTGGCATGAAAGCTTTCGGATTTTCATTATTGAAAATATTACTGGGGATACCTTCGATCTAGGGCGAATTAAGGAAGTTCTGGATGCCAAAATCCAAGGTTATCAAGGTGCAACCAGCGTTGTAAATTACTTAGCAAGCCACGATCGCGATCACTTAATGGCAGAGGAAGGCTTTCGCACTCTAAATCATCAAGCAGTGATTAAGCAAGCTAAATTAGGGGCTGTAATGTTGATGACGGCAATGGGAACACCAATGCTGTGGATGGGTGAAGAATTTGGTGAAACTACTCGCGAAACTCCTAACCAGCAAAATAAACTGCACTGGTCTTTATTAAACCAAGAACTCAACCGCAGTTTATTTGAGTATTACAAAAACTTAATTGCCTTACGCAAAAGCAATCAAGCACTCCATACCGATAATATTGAATTTTTCCATGAAAACAATGAATCAAAAGTGATTGCCTATACTCGTTGGAACGATCAAGGCGATCGCGTAGTAGTCGTTGCTAATTTTTCGGATCAATGTATAGCAGGTTACAAAATTCCCAACTTTCCTGCTGCTGGAACTTGGCACGAGTGGACTAGCAATATTGATATTGAAGTTGGGGATAACTTAATCATCGACTTGCCAGAGTACGAAGCAAAAGTTTTTGTGTGGAATTGATACAACACACGGCTCCTAAATTAGATCTGTCTTGAGAATAGGGAGGAGGGAGGAAGACAGGAGTGAGCAAAGATTTTCGGTTCTTCAGTAGGGTTATGGATCATCGGAAAAAAACTCTGAAACTGAAGACGAAAAAGCGGCAAAAGCTAAGGTGATAACCGTGTCTAGTAAAGTTTTTTATCCACAAGTAGGTATTATGAGTTTTGAACCCTAAATTCAGACTCCGGAATTCTAACTCCTGATTCATCACTCCTTCGGATCGACTACGTGATATTCTGATTTTTGCAACCGACTTCCTAACATTTACTAACGAATGAGGTTAGCGGTTTAATAATTTATACTCTGTGTTGAGAAGTAACACATTTTCCATGCCCTCATCCCCAAAATTTGAAGATAATGATTCCTTTGAACCTGTATCTGTCACTCTGAGAGATGCAGCAACAGGGCGATCGCTCTCATGTTACATTGAGCATTCCTTAGAAGTAGAGGGTACTTTATACCTGCTACTGCTACCTGTAGATTCGCCCATAGAAATTGTTGCCTGGAACGAAGATGGCGAACAAGAAGCCACCCTCGTCGAGGACGAACCAGAACTAGATCGCATCTTTGCTGATGCTCAAGCAGTTCTAGCAGAGCAAAATCTCACCCTCAAGCGCACTGCCCATACTCTTACTGTTGCTGGTGAAATTCCAGAAGTAGTAGAAGAAGACATTCTAACTATAGAGATGGAAGAGGAAGGTAGTGAAATCGAGCCTGAAGAATTTCAGCTTTTAGCTAACTTCTACCATGAAGAGCAAGAGTACGGTGTTTATACACCTCTTGATCCGTTGCTGTTCTTTGCACGCGAAAATCAAGATGGTAATCCAGAGTTACTTTCCCCAGAAGAATTTAAAAAAGTCCAACCACTACTAGAAGAAATGCTCTTTGATGAGTTGGAATAGAGACTGCCTCAAATTTTTTCTGCCTAGCAATTAGTAGCGGTTGTTTCTTTACCATATATGAATGCTGTAAAGCCCACATTTAAGTGGTTGTACCTGCTAGCTATACCACCAATACTGTTGGGTATAGTTGCTTTTTTTGGCTGGTCTTGGTGGAGCCAGGAAACTGCCCCGCCTCTAGTAGATGCACAATCAAACTCTACGCCTGGGAAGACGGTACAAATCCAAATCCCACAAGGAACGGCAAGCCAACAAATTGGTCGCCAGCTAGAGAATGCTGGTTTAATTCGCTCTACCCAAGCTTGGAAGCTGTGGACATCCTGGTTGTCGTTTAACAATAAGCAGGGTGGCTTTAAGTCTGGTGTTTATCGACTTTCACCTACCCAGTCTTTACCAGAAATTGCCGATCAAATCTGGAACGGTAAGGTGGTACAGCTAGACTACACCATCCCCGAAGGCTGGTCTTTACAGCAGATGGCTAATTACTTTGAATCTATTGGTTTTTTTAAAGCCGAAGATTTTCTGGCTGCAACCCGTGATATTCCTAAAGAGCAGTTTTCCTGGTTACCAGATAATTTGCCCCACTTAGAAGGGTTTTTATATCCAGATACTTACAAAATAGCTAGTGATAGCATTACCCCCAAACTAATTGTCCGTCAGATGCTCAAAGAGTTTGAGCGGGTAGCACTGCCAGTCTATCAACAAGCTCAAAGTAGTACCAATTTTAGTCTCCTAGAATGGGTAACTCTAGGTAGTATTGTAGAAAAAGAAGCAGTAATTGCAGAAGAGCGTCCTCGGATTGCTGGTGTGTTTACTGCCCGTCTAAAACAGGGAATCACGTTAGGATCTGATCCAACTGTTGAGTATGGGTTAGGAATTAAGCAAACTAAGGATCAGCCGTTGACTTACGCGCAGGTGAAAATTCCTTCTCCATACAACACATATATAAACCCAGGATTACCACCAGGCCCGATCGCTAGTCCTGGTTTGAGCAGTTTAAAAGCAGTTTTGAATCCCGAAAATACAGATTATCTCTATTTTGTGGCTCGTTATGATGGTACGCACATTTTTAGCCGTACTCTACGAGAACATAATGCGGCGATCGCGGCAGTTCGACAACAGCAATCTCGTTAAGTACCATCAGTGCAAATAAACACCCAGATCAAGTGGGTATGGTAATAAGTCATTGTTAATTGATAATTATTAATTGATAATTGATAATTGATAATTGTTAATTGATAGCTTATGCCTTGGGCAGAATTTTTACAGCCAAACTTGATTGTAGAAGGTTCGGTGCTAAATTTGACACCGGAAATTTTACAGCAATATCACCTTAGAGGTTTGGTATTAGATGTGGATGACACTTTAGTACCAGTAAAATCTACCCAAGCTTCTGAAACATTACTACTTTGGGTAGAACAAATTCGACAGGTGGCAACATTATGGCTGGTAAGTAACAACCTCAGCGAAACTAGAATTAGTAACATTGCCAAAGCCCTAAATGTGCCTTACTTACTTGGCGCTGGTAAACCATCCCGACGCAAGTTGCGACAGGCAGTTACAGAAATGAATTTGCCAGTGGAACAAGTGGCGATGGTAGGCGATCGCTTATTTACAGATGTCCTTGCTGGTAACAGATTAGGGATGTTTACTATTCTGGTTGAGCCAATGGTTGATCCGGCAGCGGCGGCACGTAAATATCCTATACGCAATTTTGAAGTCTGGTTTTCTCAAACCTTGGGTGTTTCACTTACTGCCAAGCAACAAAAGTTAACTAATTGTGAATAATCGTGACTTAGCGAAAATATAAAGAAATAATTACGAATTTTAGGTTTCTCTAAAATCACTGGCATTATAGTTATAGTTCAAATGGGGTCAGCAAATATAAAGACCCTAACTATATAAAATCTATAACTACGCAAGAGCGCCAGTGCTGATATTAAACAGGACTGGCGCTCTTGTTTTGAGGGGAGAGGACAGAGGGGTGATATCATATCCGCTTAACTACACAGATAGTAGAACTGATTTTTGCAATCCTACAAGCGTGAGTTTTTAATCACAATTCTCCTCCCTCCTCCCCCCTCCTCTTCCCTCACCATGTCTGAAATAATAGTTGTAAAAATTGGCACTTCTAGCCTGACCCAAGCTGACGGGAGATTAGCTGTATCCGCGATCGCTACTTTAGCTGAAACTCTTACCAATCTCAGGTCATCAGGCTATGGCGTGGTGTTAGTTTCTTCTGGCGCTGTGGGAGTTGGCTGTGCCAGATTGGGACTCAAAGAGCGTCCTCGGATGATGGCGCTAAAACAAGCAGTAGCAGCAGTCGGTCAAGGGCGCTTGATGCGGGTTTATGACGATTTCTTTACAGCACTAGAACAACCAATTGCCCAAGTTCTCCTTACGCGCAGCACTTTTGGAGAACGCACCAGCTATGTCAATGCCTACAATACCTTTCACGAATTACTGCGGTTAGGCGTAATTCCGATTGTGAACGAGAATGACACTGTAGCTGTAGAGGAATTGAAGTTTGGCGATAATGATACTCTCTCCGCCTTGGTTGCTAACTTAATCGAGGCAGACTGGCTATTTTTACTAACTGATGTAGACAGACTATATTCTGCTGATCCGCGCACTTTTCCTGATGCTCAACCAATCATAATGGTGAACAATCTGGAGGAATTAGAAGAATTACAGGTGCAAACAGGCGATCGCGGTTCTAAATGGGGTACTGGTGGTATGGTCACTAAAATTACAGCCGCTAGAATTGCCACCCGTGCAGGTATTCGGACTGTAATTACTCAAGGACAACATCCTCAGAATATTCAGAAAATATTGCAAGGAGAATCTATCGGCACGCAGTTTGCACCCCAAACCCGTACCAACAACGCCCGCAAACGCTGGATAGCTCACGGACTGATTAGCAATGGTAAATTGTATTTAGATGTCGGAGCGATTTATGCGATCGCTCAGGCTGGCAAATCTTTGTTAGCTGCTGGCATTACTAACGTCTATGGCGAATTTCAAGCCTCAGATGCCGTGCAATTATGTGATGCCCAAGGAAGTGAAATTGCTAGGGGAATTGTCAACTACAGCAGCAGTGAACTACAGCAAATTAAGGGGCATCGCTCAGAAGAAATCCCCGCGATTCTGGGTTATGTCGGTGTGGAAACAGTTGTCCACAGAGATAACCTTGTGATTACTAATTAGCTTAAAGACTTAAATAAATGTGGGTAACACTGGAGCAAATTCACAATTAGTTGAATCACTTGTAAAGTGTGATTTCCAGCAATAAATTACTCCTGAGTGTTAACCCAATAGATATCCGACTATTTAAAGATAGTTAGCTGCGATTACCTTTTTGGGCTAAACTCTCTATTCAAACAACGTTCTAAATGTTCTAGTCTATAAAAATAACTAAAGCGACGAGGATTTAATATAAGTTGTTTATTTGTGCTGAACAGAGGTTGATTGAGAAATTGCCAAAGAGGGAAACGAAGATTTTTGATTTCGGGAGCCATAAGAGAAAATAGTAGATTTGAGGGGCGGGGAACACTTGCATCCTGAATCGGATGTACCAATCAATTTCGTATAGTAATACCTTCCCATAACCTTCAATTACTTTTCATGGTGAGATTTGCGGAATATTTAATTTTTTTTTCTGACGTACCCAGTAAATTTACGGAGATATAAGTAAAAGCTCATGTTAAAGTTTTATAAACATTGGTAATAAATTAATAAGATTATTAAAATTTCTGTTGTTGAGAGCTATTTTTGCGATCGCGCTTGTCTTTAAAAACCGCCATGTTTTGATAAGTACATCATGCAAATTCAATCTAAAATACTCAAAAACACTCAAATTTTACAAAAAATTTGTGAAATTTAAACAATTTCACAAAACGCCTGATAAAAACGAAACGAGATGATTTCTTATTATTTTCTCCTGCTGCAAATTTGTAAGCAGTTGTGCATTTAAATTAAAGTGAAATGGTAAGTAAGTATGTGGGTAAAATTAGACGTTGCTTGTGATCTTTGGGACTGGGGACTGGTGAAGAGTGACTGGGAAAGCCACTATACGTTTATTTATGTCCACATATTGACGGGGTGACAACCCCGTCAAAGACAAGACTGAATAAGGGATGCAGCTTTTAAACCTCTGTAAAAATTTAAGCTTTTATTTGGCTTTAATCTCATTAACTCGCAAACATCTTTAGTGCATGA
>JAESGO010000086.1_pt1 | contig 52604 bp, 43 predicted proteins | sample 9269701 | NCBI WGS metagenome assembly JAESGO01 (sample SAMN15720690, study PRJNA650881) | algae metagenome | isolation source: Hormoscilla sp. CMT-3BRIN-NPC48 and co-occurring heterotrophs from... | place: USA: Clark Mountains Wilderness, California | collected 2010-04-18 | reverse complement strand
GTCCTCAAGGTGTGGCGCGATGGGGCTGAGCTGGTCTCCTATGCGGGCCCGCTCGGCTACAACGACCAGATCGGACCCTACTGGAAAAACGGCATCTACCGCGAAGCCTCCCCAGAAACCATGGCCGTCGCCTTCTCCGATTTCACTCTCGTCGAGGGGGCGAGCGCCGTTGCCGCCACGCGCATCCTCGGCACGGGGGAGAACGACACCCTCGTCGGCAACAGCCGCCACAACCGGATCGCCGGCTTCGGTGGCGAGGACGAGCTGCGCGCCGGGCGCGGCAACGACAGGCTCGACGGGGGCGACGGGCGTGATCAACTTATCGGCGGCACGGGGCGCGACATCTTCGTGTTCAGCACGGCCCTCAAGCCCGGACAGCCCGACTGGATCGTCGACTTCAAGCCCACAATCGACAGAATTGCTCTCGACGATGCCGTCTTCGAGGCGATCGGCCCCCTCGGTGCTCTTGACCCCAGCGTCTTCGTCGTCGGTCGCCGCGCGCAGGATCTGGAGGACCGGGTCATTCATAACCCGGACACAGGTCGGCTCGTCTACGATCCCGACGGAACGGGCCCCGCGAAGGCGATCTGTATCGCCCATTTGACCAAGGGGCTCACCGTGTCGGCGGACGACATCCTGATCATCTGACGCCGTGTCCCATTGCGCCCCGAGGCCCCTTCGTTCGAGGGGTTCCTGGGCCCCAGCACGACCTTCAAGCCCCTGCGACGTAGGGGCTTTCGAAAGCCCCTGCGACGTAGGGGCTTTCGAAAGCGGGTTGCGTCGGGCGGAGTGACCTTCTAACACTGGCCCGTTCACGAATCCGTCACTCTTTGGGGGCACCCCATGAACGTCATTCTGGCTGCCATTGCCGTCTATGCTCTCTCCATGGGCGACGCCTTCGCTTATCTCGACCCGGGCACGGGCAGCATCATCGTTCAGGGCATCATCGGCGCGATCGCCGGCGGCCTCGTGATCGGCAAGATGTACTGGTACAAGCTCAAGAACCTCTTCTCCCGCACCAAGGTGGGTGACACGGCGAAGTCCGGGCGCTGATCCGTCGATGAACGCTGCTCTTCCGGACGGAGGCTCGTTCCGCGACCCCAGCGGCCACGTCTACGAAATCGATGGGGACATCCTGCGCACGGTGACGCGCAAGGCTGCGGCCGATTACGACTTCGTGCGACAGACGGGCCTGCTCGCGGCGCTGGCCGAGCGCGGCCTTGTGATCGGCTCGGAGGAGATCGTCTCCGATGCGCTGAGCGGCGAGAACATCCACCGGGTCCTGCGCCATCCAAAGCTCGCCTTCATCTCGTATCCCTACGAGTGGTCCTTCCCGCTCCTGAAGGCCGCCGCGCTCCTCCACCTCGACATCCAGATCGAGGCCCTGGAGAAGGACGTGGTGCTCTCCGATGCGAGCGCCTACAACGTTCAATTCGTTGGTCCCAAGCCCGTCTTCATCGATGTGCTCTCCTTCCGCCGCTACACGGAGGGCGAGTTCTGGACCGGCCACCGGCAGTTCTGCGAGCAGTTCCTCAACCCGCTGCTCCTGCGCTCTGTCTTCGGCACGCCGCACAATGCTTGGTTCCGGGGCAATCTCGAAGGGATTCCGACCGCGGATTTCGCCCGCCTGCTGCCCTGGTGGAGCCGCCTCAACTTCACGCTCCAGGCGCATGTCCTGCTGCCTGCCAAGGCTCAGGCGCAGCGCATCGAGAGCGAAGGTGACCTGAAGGCCGTGCGTCAGCGGCGCCTGCCGAAGTCGAGCTACCGAAACCTCCTCATCCAGTTGCGCCAGAAGATCGAGGGCCTCGAGCCCAAGGATACGGGCCGCACGGTGTGGGGCGATTACGACCACAACCACACCTACGACTCCGCCGAGGAGCAGGCGAAGCGCCGCTTCGTGGCGGATTTCTGCGCCGCCGTGAAGCCGAACCTCCTGTGGGATATCGGCTGCAATACGGGCGAATACTCCGCGGTGGCCCTCGCCTCCGGAGCCCGGCAGGTGGTCGGCTTCGACTTCGACCAGGGCGCCCTCGAGCGGGCCTATGCCCGCGCCAGCGCCAAGGATCTGCCGCTGCTGCCGCTCTTCCAGGACGCAGCCAACCAGAGCCCAGACCAGGGCTGGAGCGCAGGCGAGCGAAAAGGCCTCGCCCAGCGAGCCAAAGCCGACGGTCTCCTGGCCCTCGCCTTCGAGCACCACCTCGCCATCGGCCGCAACGTGCCCCTCGACCGGGTCGTGGGCTGGCTCGTGGGCCACGCGCCCCGCGGCGTCGTGGAGTTCGTGCAGAAGAGCGATCCGACCGTGCAGCGCATGCTGGCGCTGCGGGAGGACATTTTCGACCAGTACGACGAAGCCACGTTCGAGGCGGCCCTTGGCGCCCGCGCTCGGATCATCCGCGCCGAGGTGGTCTCGGGCGCCGGGCGCAAGCTGTACTGGTTCGATCGGACATGAACTAGCGACCCGCTCCGCTCCCAGCATCAGCCACCGTGGCCAGCTGGGGGCAAGTGGTTCTGGGTTTTCCAGCCGCGCTCGGGCCAGCATCCGTCATCGGTCTTAGCCCCCACGGTCGAACTCGTCGAGAACGACCGCGACCTGCTCGGCGCTGGGCCCCGCTCGATGGCCTCTGGTCATAGGTCTCGCAATCGGCGAGTTCGGAGCAGGTCTCGCATGTCTGCGCGACCGTCGGACATATCGTTCGTACTGACTGCGTCTGTATCGCTCGCACCGGCGTGGATGGCCTATCGCGGTGCGCGTGAACGTCTCTGGGCTTTGACGTCCAACGGCCGGGCCTCCGACGGCATCCGATCACTCCATCTTGCCGAGTTCCGCGAGCATTTGCTCGGGGATCGCGATCTCGCTCGCCGTGCCGGTCTCGCCGACAGCGAACAGGCGAAGCGATCGTGGGCTCCGCCCTGCGAAGAGCGATCGAGGCACGAGAAAGCGGAAGCCGCTCTCGGCGACGTTTGCGCTGCCGAAGAACTGGACAAGATCAGGCCGGCGCGAACCCAGCGCACCTGCATGGATCTGCCGGCCATTGGCGAAGACAAGGATCTGCGAGGCCGGCTTCATGGCCGCCGTATCGACGGCCCAACCCTGTACCAGAACATGCCCGGGCTGTTGGGAGATCTCGTCGATGTAGCCCTTCACCACATCGGGTTGGACCGTGAGGGCGTCGTCTCCCTGAGAGACCAGGCGCGTCTCCCCGGCCCCGGCCACAACGATCTGGCGGTCGCTTTGCTCAGGCAGATTGAACCGGGTCAGGCTCACTCCGCTGCCGCTCCGGTTGATCTTGAACATCTCCAGCCGATTGCGCCCGCGCCGAAGGACGCCTTCCGGCACGACGGTGATGAAGTAGTGCGGAGAACCGGCCCAGGCAGTGGTGCGCGTCGTGACCTCGATCGTGCCATTGACGGCGATTGCCAATGACACCGGCTCCGCCGACATCGACTGCGCCCGGATCGTGCCCTGGATGAGCGCCGGCACGATTCCGGATTCAGGGCGAACATCGTTGAACAGGCCAAGTTGGTCCGACAGAACGGCCAGCGATGGGTCGTCGGTGATTGGAAGATCCGACGGCTTTCTGCCGATGAGGTCGGCATGAGCATCGATAAGCGTCATGCGGGACAGGGGTGTGCGGGACCCGAACCGCGCGATCTTCCAGGGGAGTTGCGGGTAGCTCGTGAGCTCCGCGGCGTTGTAGCGCCTCGGCTCGCCGGAGCCATCCAACGGCGGGATTTCGATGATGGGGCGGCTCGGGTAGGAGGCCGATATCATGGATGATCCATCCATGGCCCATGGCAACTCCGCGCCGAGCGCCTCCGCGATTGTCGGCATAATATCGACGCTCACGACGTTGCGGTCGCTCCGGCGCCCTTCCTTCTGGCCAGGCAGTTTAACGAAGAGCGGCACCTGCAGCAGGTCGGATGCATTGTCGTTGATCGTAGCGCCGAGGCTTCGGGTGCGCTGGCCCGGCCGGAAGGATTTACCGTGATCGGCGGTGATGATGATGAGCGATTGGTCATAGAGGCCGTTGCTCTTGAGATGCTCCATGAGCTTGCCAACGGCCGTATCAACAAAGCCGAGTTGCAGAAGGTACCGGTGATAGGCGACGCTTGGCAGAAGCTCCTCGCCGCTGAGCCAGGTGCGGTCGGGGCCAAGGCCCTCCGCATCCCCGCCCCGATACATGGCTCCGCTGGGCAGATAGGCATAGGGCGTGTGCGGCAGCAGCACGTGCAGAAAATTGAGGCTCGGCTTCTGCCCCGGCTGGATGCTCTTGATGAAGGACGACAAAAGCGGGCGACGGTCTCCCGCCATCATGCGCCTGACTGTCGCTTCGGCATTGTCCCCGCCGCGCGCCGATCCTTGCGTGCTGTTGACGGCAAAGCCGTTCCAACCCGTGTCCAGCGAGGGCAGATGCCGTGCCGCCAGGGGCTGAGGCAGCACGGTGTGCAGAAAAATCACCGCGAGATCCGACCCGAAAGTGTGCGGCTCGAAAGCTCCGTCGGCGGCAACCGAGCGGCAGACCTCCGGTGGGCACAGGCGCGTCAGCGGCTCGGAAACGTTTAGGTCGTGGGTGCGCGACAGCCAGGTGAAGAGATTGTTCGGATGACTGTCAGAGGTGGGGAGATCGTCCTGATTACGAGGCCGAAGACCCGTGAGAATGGCAGGCACGGCCCTGCGAGTTTCCCACCAGACCGTCGTGGCATTGGGAAACCACCAGCTCGTGGCCGCAAGCGCCGCGAAATTGGGAAAGCGGACCGCGTCTATCGCCTTGGTCTCATCGAGGAGCGCGCCTGCCTCAAACTCGTCGAACACAATGAAGATCACAGGAGCGGGATTGCTCATGGTCCCCGGTGCCTTTGACGTCGGGGACCCGGCCTCCTTGGAAGTCAGCAGCCCGCCAACCGGCGTTAGCGTCAGGAACAGTGCAGGGAAGACGAGGATACCCGGGCTCAAGACGGTGATGAAGCTTCGAAGAACCGGCTGCCGCTGATAGAGCGCCGCGAAGAGTAGTCCCGCAGCAGCCGCGCCAGAGATCGCGAGGAGTTCGGGAGTCGTGTTGAACCGGTTGAGCGCCTGCAGCGCGAACAATCCAGCGAGGGCGAACACGAACAGAAGATGGATCCAGCCCCGCGCCCTCCTGCTCACGAGGCCCGCGAGCCCCTCGACCGCGATGAGGATCGCGGGCACGCCGAGCGACAGCCCCGCGACGAACAGCAGAATCCCCATGGCCCCGAGCCGGTGTGCCACGAAGAACTCGGCGCCTTGGCCAAGGAGGTCGTAGATCGGCTGCGCCACGGCGAAGCCGCTCAGCACCGCGATGTGCAGGGCATCGGCCCAGAACGGGCGCCGCGGGTCGGAGACAGGGGACAAGGGCAGATTCCTCTGATGCGGCAGAGCGAGCGCGCCGGCCTGATGGGGCTCGGCGAAACAAGCCCGCCGCGTAGCGTTGCGGCGCGTTTGCGCAGCCCATCAGGGCGGCTGTCATGCAACCTTGTTGACGTCAGGCCGGTCTATCCGAAACCAAAAAGAGGGTAAAGGCAGGGGCCCTGGGACGCGACGCGGCACCGCAAGCACTTTGCCCCGGAGAACGCCGAGCGCATCTGGCAAATCCGTGTCGGGACCGCATCCGCCCGCCTCGCCGTGATGGTGGCAGGGCACCTGGACACAGATGCGTGACGAGGCGCACCCGCCGCCCGAGCATCGCGTCTGGCGCGAGCTTTCCGCCGCGCATCATGACGGGGCCGTCGAGATGGATGGCCTGAGACCATGCGGTCGTCGGCGCCTCGGGTCCCGGCAAGGGAGGTCAACGGAACCGCACGGATGGTCATGGCAACGCGCGGCGACGAACGCCAGCCCGCCCCATGACCCGCATGGCTGTCGCGCATGGTGCGAAGGAGCGTCGCGGGGCACCCGGCCCGCATGGTGGGAGCGGATGGCGAGAGCGCGCACGCGCATTGGGAGCGCCCGTATGGCAAGTGCCGGTGGGGCTGCGTTCGCACAGCGACAGCGTTCCTGCGGCCCCAGAACCTCGCCCGGCAACCGGGACCGCTCGCGGTGGCGACGCAAGAAGCGCGGCCGCCGTTAAAGGTTGACTTACCTTGCGGTCGTAGAGGGACGCACGCCGTGGCGCCACGAGGGCGCTGCCGCTGATTCGCGTTCGCTCCATGGTTGTCGCCACCATTCTCGAGGCCCTGTGGGCCTCCGCCGTCGCGAGCTTCGAGCCCTTCGGAGCGCTCGGCCTCATCTGCGGCCTCGCGGCCGGCCTCATGCCGCGCCGGGGTCTGATCCTTGCGGTCTCGGCGGCCTGCTCGGCCTTCTTCTGCGCTCATTACCTGCGGCTCGGCTCGCCCACCGGCACGGCCATGTGCCTCATCTCGGTGGCGCAGAGCCTCGCGGCCGCCAGGCTGCGGCCGGGCGCGGCGCGGCCGGGCTGGCTCCTGGCATTCTTCGGCGCCACGTCCCTCCTCGCCGCCTGGCTGATCGTCGCGACCTGGACCGGCTGGCCCTCGGCCTGCGCCGGCGCCGGCGCGCTTCTGGCGACGGTGGCGCGCCTGCACACGAACGCGCAGGCCCTGCGCCTCCTTCTCGTCGCCTGCACCTTCTGCTGGGCAGGGCACAATGCCCTCGTCGGTTCGGTCTTCGGCCTCACCTGCGATGCGCTCACCGTCGTGAGCCTCACCCTCGGGCTCTGGCGCTACCGCACGGCGCCGGTCTCCGCGCCCCGCCCGGCCCTCGCCTGAGGACCGCGCCAGCGGCGCGGAACACAACCGCTCTCGCAGTTGTTACTAGGACCCGGGCGGACCGCCCGGGGCGATCCCCTTCCCAGCCTGCCCGTGGCGCGGCCCCGATTGGCCGCGAACGGTGGCGGCTGGCCCGATGGGATCGGTGCAGCGGCGTGCCTGGGAGCCATAATCATGATCCGTGAGACAGCGGACCTCATGCAAGACACCGACATTCTGACGGGCGGAGACGCCGACCCCCGGGGCGAACCGATGCGGGTTCTCGAATCCGGGGTGTACCGGGGAGCGCATCTCTACGGCGACCTGCCCATGGTGCGGATCCAGGTGGATCTGCGCTCCCTCGAGGATTGGCCCTCGAACCGGCTGCCGGGCTTCGCCGCGCGCCTCCTCGATCTCCTGCCGGGCCTCCATCGCCACGGCTGCTCCTACAGCGAGGCCGGCGGCCTCGTGCGCCGCCTCGAGGAGGGAACGTGGATCGGCCACGTGACCGAGCATGTGGCGATCGAGCTCCAGGCGCGCATCGGCCTCGGGGTCACCCGCGGCAAGACCCGTTCGGTCAAGGGGCATCCCGGGGTCTACAACGTCATGTTCGCCTATGAGGAGGAGGATGTGGGGCTCCTGGCCGGACGCCTCGCCTTCCACCTCGTGGATTCCCTGCTGCCTCCGGGGCTCCGGGGCATCCGCGGCCTCGATCGCATCTACGAGGCCGAGCTCGATCTGGAACCCGGTCGGTTCGACCTCGACGTGGCGCTCGAGGCCCTGCGTCGCCTCCATCGCCGGCGCGCGCTCGGGCCCACCACCCTCTCGCTCGTCCAGGAGGCGCGCCGCCGCGGCATCCCGGTCCTGCGCCTTGACGATCAGAGCCTCGTCCAGCTCGGCACGGGACGTCATCAGCGGCGCATCCGCGCGAGCATCACGAGCCTCACCTCGCAGATCGCCACCGATGCCGCCGGCGACAAGGATCTCACCAAGGCGCTCCTGCGCGACGCCGGTCTGCCGGTCCCCCGCGGTGCGGTGGTCCGGGGCGCCGAGGAGGCGGTGCGCGCCGCCGAGCGGGTCGGCTACCCGGTGGTGACGAAGCCCCTCGACGGCAATCACGGGCGCGGGGTCAGCATCGGCTTGAGCAGCGCGGACGAGGTGCGGCAGGGCTACGAGGAGGCGGCGCGCCACAGCCGGCGCGTCATCGTCGAGCAGGCCTACCGGGGCCACGATCATCGCATTCTCGTGGTCAACGGCGAGCTGATCGCCGTCGCCGAGCGCGTGCCGGCCAAGGTGGTCGGCGACGGGCGCAGCACCATCATGGCTCTCGTGGACGAGGTGAACCGGGATCCGCGCCGCGGCGACGGCCATGAGAACGTGATGACCCGCATCACCGTCGACGATCACGTTCACGCCCTTCTTGCGAAGGCCGGCCTCTCCGTCGACAGCGTGCCGGAGGCCGGTCAGGTCGTGTACCTGCGCGACACCGCGAACCTTTCGACCGGGGGCACGGCTGTCGACCGCACGGACGACATCCATCCCGAGAACGCCACCATCGCGCGCCGCGCCGCCCAGGTGATCGGGCTCGACGTGGCGGGCATCGATTTCATCGCGCCGGACATCACCCGCTCGGTGCGCGAGACCGGCGGCGGCATCGTGGAGGTGAACGCGGCGCCCGGCTTCCGCATGCACCTGCAGCCCTCCGAGGGGCGGCCGCGGAACGTCGCCCGCCCGGTGCTCGACATGCTCTTCCCCCGTGAGGCGCCGACCCGCATCCCGATCTTCTCCATCACGGGCACGAACGGAAAATCCACCACCTCGCGCATGGTCGGCCGGGTTCTGCGCGCCCACGGCCTCGATGTGGGCCTCGCCTCGACGACGGGCATCTACCGCAACGACGAGCGCATCGTGGAGGCCGATGCCTCGGGTCCCTGGAGCGCTCAGGTGGTGCTGCGGGATCCGACGGTTGACGTGGCCGTGCTGGAGACCGCGCGCGGCGGCATCCTGCGCGCGGGTCTCGGCTTCGAGTTCTGCGATGTGGGTCTCGTCACCAACGTGCAGCCCGACCATCTCGGCCTCAAGGGCATCGAGACGATCGAGGACCTGGCCTGGGTGAAATCCGTGGTCGTCGAGGCCGTGCACCCGCAGGGCACGAGCGTCCTCAACGCCGATGACGAGATGACCGTGCGCATGCGCCGGCGCGCCGGCGGGCGCGTTGCATTCTTCTCGATCCGGGGCGGCGCCGACATGCCCGCATTCCTGCGCGAGCACATCGCGCAGGGCGGGCTCGCGGTGGTGCGGGAGCCGAGCGCCCGGGGCGGCGAGATCGTGATCCACGAGGACGGCGACAGCCTCCACCTCATGGCCGCCGCAGCCATCCCGGCGACCCTCGACGGCATGGCCGAGTTCAATGTGCAGAACGCCCTCGCGGCGGCGACCATGTGCCATGCCTTCGGCATCCCGCTCGCCACCATCCGCTCGGGGCTTTCCACCTTCACCACGTCCTTCGAGCAATGCCCGGGACGTCTCAACGTCTTCGACGGGCATGGCTTCCGCGTCATCCTCGACTACGCCCACAATCCCGCGGGGCTCACCGCGCTCGGCGAGCTCATCCTCAAGATGCGTCCGCGCCATGGGCGGGTGATCGGCATGGTGAACATCCCGGGCGACCGGCGGGACGAGGACATGCGGGAGATGGGCGCGCTCGCGAGCCGGTACTTCGACGAGATCGTGTTCCGGGAGGACCCCGCTCGCCGTGGGCGGCGTCCGGGCGAGATCGTCGGGCTTCTCGCCGAGGGCGCCCTCGCGACCGGATTTCCCGAGGAGCGCATCCGCCGCATCCTGGACGAGGACAAGGCGGCACATACCTGCCTCGACATGGCGCGGCCCGGGGACCTCGTGGTGCTCACGCCCACCGACGTGGAGGCCATGTGGAAGCAGGTGCTGGACTATCGCCCGGCGGACGGGCCCGTCCGCTACACGGTGGAGGTGGAGCGCAGCTTCACGGAGCGGCAGACAGGCTGAGCTGCCGTCCGCCAACCATCAGAGGGACCATCGAGGAGATCCGAAGCCCCATGTCGAACCGCCAGAAATCGGCCACCCGCGGTCCCCTCATGATCATCGGAGGCGGGGAGGATAAGGAAGGCGAGCGCGCGATCCTGAGGGAAGTCGCCAGCTTCCTCAAGGGCGGCAAGCTGGTGCTCGCCACCGTCGCATCCCACGAGCCGGAAGGGTACTTCGAATCCTACGAGCGCGGCTTCGCCGAGCTCGGCATCGGAGAGCTCGTGGAGCTCTACGTGAAGGAAAGGGCCGAGACGCTGGACCCCGAGAAGCTGCGCCTGTTCGAGGGGGCGGCCGGCGTGTTCTTCTCCGGCGGCGACCAGCTGCGGATCTCGAGCCAGATCGGCGACACGCCCGTGGAGCTGCGCATCCGCGAGATCCACGAGCGAGGCGGGCTCGTGGCCGGCACCTCGGCGGGCGCGTCGGTCATGAGCGAGACCATGCTGGTCAAGGGCACGAGCGGCGAGTCGCACCGGATCGGCGACCTGCACATGGCGCCGGGCCTCGGTCTCGTTCCCAACGCCATCATCGACCAGCATTTCGCCGAGCGGGGGCGTTTCGGCCGTCTCCTCGGGGCCGTCGCCCACAACCCGCGGGAGCTCGGCATCGGCATCGACGAGGACACGGCGCTCGTGGTGGAGGGCACGCGCGCGCGCGTGGTGGGCAGCGGCTGCGTCTACGTGGTGGACGGGTCGGGCGTCACCCATTCCAACATCGCCGAAGCGCGGCCGGAGCGGGCGCTCTCCATGTACGACGTGCGCATGCACGTGCTGGGCTCGGGCGACCGTTTCGATCTCGCAAGCCGCCGTCCCGAGGACGTTCCGGACATTCGGACGGCGTTGGCCCTCGAGGCGCAGACCGCCCCCGGCTGAACGGGCGGCCGGTCGCGTCGGGGGACGCCTCCAGCGGGACGCACGGGCGCCGGTTCGTCCGCCGTCGACCGGGTGCACGACGCATCGGATCGCGGCGCGTCTCCATGCTCAGGGCAGGGAGGCCAGCCCCTCGATGGAAAAGCCGTAGCGCGTGCGCGCCATCAGGCATTCCGGATCGCCCGGCATGCAGGCGCGGCACACGTCCGGCCGGTCCGCATAGACCGTGCAGGCGGTGGCGATCCCGATCTCGCCCTGGAGCGCCGAGCAGCGGTCGCCCTCGCAGCGCATGCCGCCGGTCGCCACGAAGGCTTCCGGCAGCCTATCGATCTGCTCGTCGGATTCGAGGGTGAAGCGCGGCCATTCGGCCGAATAGGCGCAGCAGGCCCCGCAGCTCTGGCACAGGGCGCTGGCGTCGAAGGCGGTCGGGGGTTCGGGGGCTGCGCCGGACATGGGACCGCACTGACGGATCGGCCGGTGCATGTCCAGGAAAATGCGTCCGGGGAATGAAGGCCGGGTCCGGTCGCTTCCTGTTCGCGGGCATGAGGCCGAGCCAACGGATGAAAGGGAGCGGCGGCTCGTCCCGGCCGCCGCTCGCCCGTCTTACTCGTCGTTCATGAGGGCCGACTGCATCACGTGGTCGGATTCGAAATCGCCGGGGCTGTAGCCCATGAGCTCGGCAAGCCGCACCCGGGCGCGGTTCACGCGGCTCTTGATGGTGCCGACCGCGACCCCGCAGATCGCCGCCGTGTCCTCATAGGAGAGGCCCTCGGCGCCCACGAGCAGAAGCGCCTCGCGATGGTCGGGACTCAGGCGCTCCAGAGCGGCGCGCATGTCCTGCACCTCGAGCTTGTGCACCTGGTCGGGCGCGGTCTTCAGCGTCGCCGCGTATTCGCCGTCGCTGTCCGCCACCTCGCGGGTGCGCTTGCGGTGCTCCGAGAAGAAGGAGTTGCGCAGGATGGTGAAGAGCCAGGCGTTGAGGTTCGTCCCGGCCTGGAAGCTCGAGCGCTTGTCCCAGGCACGCAGGATCGTGTCCTGCACCAGGTCGTCCGCCCGGTCCGGGTTGTTGGAGAGCGAGAGGGCGAATGCCCGCAGGTTCGGGATGGCCTTGAGGATGCCGTCCCGGAACTCGGCGGTCACGACCTCGCCGCGGGCCTTGAGCACCCGTTCCAGCTCTTCGATGAGCGCGATGAAGCGCTCCGGCAGGGGAGCCCTCGCAACGTCGTCGTAGGTGGTTTGAAGGTGCCGCCCCAAATGTTCTTGGATGTGGCGCCCAAGGACGGGCTGGCCGTCCTCGTGCGAGGCACCGGATCCGTCCTCGAAAGGCGAGGGGATTGTCACGATCATGAGATCTCTACTCGGGTGGGAAGGTCCTGGGACAACCCGAAGCGTGGCCCTTGGTTCCAGGATTGTTCTGCCTTTTGTAAGTTGTCGGTCGAAACCGAGAGGGTGGCGCCGGGCCTCTGCGGCAGCGGATTGGCGGCGGCCAGCCTCGCCGTTAAGGTGCGCCCTTCCCATCACCCCCATGGATCCCTGTCATGAGCGAAGCCCTGCCCGACCGCCTCTCCACCAATCCGAACAGCCCCTATTACGACGAAGCGCTTCTGGAGCGCGGCATCGGCATCCGGTTCAACGGCGCCGAGAAGACGAATGTCGACGAGTATTGCGTCAGCGAGGGCTGGATCCGGGTTGCTGCCGGCAAGGCGAAGGACCGGGCCGGAAACCCGCTCACCATCAAGCTCCAGGGCAAGGTCGAGCCCTATCTGCGCGAGCCGGGCTGAGGGGCGGTGCCGCTCCTCCCGATCCTGCGCTACCCGCATCCGGCCCTGCGCCGGGGCGCGGAGCCCGTAACGGCCTTTGACGAGGCCACGGAGGCGCTTGCCCGGGATCTCCTGGAGACCATGCGGGCGGCGCCCGGCATCGGCATCACGGCGCCCCATTGCGGCGTGCCGTCCCGCCTCGTGGTGATCGAGCTCGACGGGGCCGTGAGCCGCTATGCCAACCCGCGGGTGGTCTGGGCCTCGCCGGAGACGGCCCGGCACCCGGAGGGCAGCGTGTCCCTGCCGGGCGTGGTGGAGGAGGTGGAGCGCCCGGCGCGGGTGCGCGTCGCCTTCCAGGACCTCGCGGGGGACCCGCAGGAGGTCGAGGCGGACGGCCTCCTTGCCGTATGCCTCCAGCACGAGATCGACCAGCTCGACGGGGTGTTCTGGCTCGACCGGCTGTCGCGATTGCGGCGCGAGCGGGTGCTCAAGCGCTACGAGAAATTGCGGCGGAGCGCAGGCGATCATTGATCGTCAGGGTTGCCGGTGCGACGCGCTGGCCACCCTTGCGATCTCTGGTCCTCGTCACGTCTTGAACTATCTCAGGACCTCAATTCAATATCGGCCGGTAGGCGGGGCGGCAGCCCAGCCGAGACGGCAAGCTGAGTTCCATGCATCGAAGCAGAGACAACGACGGGGCCGACCGCCCCGAGGAGCGCCTGAGGGACCCGGATATCCAAGGAGAGGGCGGACAGAGCGTCGGCACGCCTGCTGCCGGCGAGCTTCCGGGTGCCTCCTACAACCCGACCGGCGGGACGGGCGTGCACCACTGGCAGGAAGCCCGGATCACGCGGCCGGGCCTCGACGATCGCAGCAACGTATTCTTCGCCGCGATCGAGATGACCCGGATGCCGATGATCCTCACGGATCCCAATCAGCCGGACAATCCGGTCGCCTTCGCGAACCGAGCTTTCCAGGATCTGACGGGCTATACGGAGGATGAGATCCTCGGGCGCAACTGCCGCTTCCTGCAGGGGGCGCAGACGGACCGGGAAACCGTGCGCGAATTGCGCGAGGCTGTGGCGGCGCAGCGCGCGGTTTCCGTCGAGATCCTCAACTACAAGCGCGACGGCACCCCCTTCTGGAACGCCTGCTTCATCGGCCCGGTCTTCGACCAGGATGGCAAGCTCCTCTACTTCTTCGCCTCGCAGCTCGACGTGACCCGCCGGCGCACTTCGGAGGCTGCCTTCCGTCAGGCCCAGAAAATGGAGAGCATCGGTCAGCTCACCGCAGGTCTCGCGCACGATTTCAACAATCTGCTGCAGGTCGTCTCGGGCAGCGTCGAGCTGGCGCTCTCGCGCACGGACGACGAGAGCCTGCGCCGGCCGCTCGAGAACGCGGCCCGAGCCGCCGAGCGGGGCGCGAAGCTCACGAAGCAGCTTCTGGCCTTCGCCCGCAAGACGCGCCTCGATCCCAAGCCCACGAACCTCAACAGCCTCATCGTTGCGTTCGGCGAGATGCTGGAAAATTCCGTGGGGCCGCAGATCGACATGCAGTTCAACCTGCGGCCGCGGATTCCGGCGGCGCTCATCGATCCGGTCCATCTCGAGATGGCCGTGCTCAACGTGCTCATCAATGCGCGCGACGCCATGCCGAACGGCGGCACGATCACGATCGGCACGTCGAAGGTTCACCTCAACGGCGATGCGGCGGCCCTTCACCTGCCGTCAGGCGATTACGTGGTGCTCACCATCGCCGACGAGGGCGAGGGCATGCTGCCCCATGTGAGGGAGCGGGCGACGGAGCCCTTCTTCACCACGAAGGCGCAGGGTCGCGGCACGGGGCTCGGGCTCGCCATGGTGCATGGCTTCGTCCAGCAATCCCTGGGGCGTCTCGAGATCGACAGCGAGCGCGGGCGCGGCACCACCATCCGGATGCTGTTCCCGGTCGCCGACGAGCGGCCCGCCGAGGTGCCCCAAAACCTGCGGAGCCAAGAGCCAGCGGAGCCCCGGGGGCAGGCCGAGACGATCCTGGTCGTGGAGGACAGCGCCGACGTGCTCGAACTGGCCCGCGACCACCTCGTGAGCCTCGGCTACACGGTGCTCACGGCGCGCGACGCCGACGAGGCGCTCGGCGTCTTCGCGCAGGTCGGGGGGCGCATCGATCTCCTGTTCACGGATCTGGTGATGCCCGGCAGCATGAACGGCCTCGCCCTCGCCGACGCCATCGGCGAGCAATCGCCGCAAACCGGCATTCTGCTCACCACGGGCTACAACGAGGATCTTCTCGTCGAAGGGCCAAGCCGGGTCGGAGCCGATATTCTCGGCAAGCCCTACCGCCGCTCGGAGCTTGCGGATCGCGTGCGCGCGGCGCTGAACGCGCGGGGGCGCGCCGAGGAGGCCAAGGGCGGCGGCCGCACCTATCGCGGGCCGCGCCACGAGGGATAGGCGGGAGCGGAATCGCCCCCGCCCCGCCGGGTCAGCCGCGCGTCCGGAACAGGTGCAGGCTGAAGAGACCGTCCGGATCGAGCCAGCAGCGCACGCGCTCCCAGCCGCCTTCCGCCGCCATGGCCTGGAAGCTGTCAGGATCGTACTTGTAGGATGCGTCCGTGAAGATGCTCTCGCCCGCCGAGAGGCGGATCGTCTCCCCGGCGACCTGGTAGGCCGCGTCGCGCTGGGCCACCAGATGAGCCTCGACCCGCGGCGGATCCTGCGGCAGGCGCACCTCGTGGCGGAAATTGGCGAGGTCGAAATCCGCGCCGAGCTCCCGGTTCAGATGGGTCAGCATGTTCTTGTGCAGGGCCGCCATCAGCCCCTCCGCCTCGCCATAGGCCCGCTGCAGGGAGGCGGCGTCCCGGTTCGGGTCCGTTCCAACGAGGAACCAGGAGGCGCCGAGCGTCGCGCGCACCCGCCGGAAGAACGCCACCACCCCGTCCGGCGAGAAGTTGCCCATGGTGGATCCCGGAAAGAACCCGACCACGGGGCCATCGCCAAGGGCTACCGGCAGCCGGAGCGCCTGCGTGTAATCCGCATAGACGGGCAGAACGTCGAGGGCGGGGTAGTCCCTCACGATGGGTTCGATGGCGGTGGCGAGGTAGTCGCGGGAGATGTCGATCGCCACATAGCGGCGCGGCGCGGCGAGGGCATCGAGCAGGATGCGGATCTTGCGGGTGGCGCCGCTGCCGTATTCGACGACAGTCGCCCGCGGGCCGACCAGCTCCGCCACCTCGGCGGCTTGCGCTTCGAGCATCGCCACCTCCCGCCGGGTCGGGTAGTAGTCCTGTGTGCGGCAGATGCGGTCGAAGAGGTCCGAGCCGGTCTCGTCCCAGAGATACTTGCCCGGCAGCGCCTTTTGGGGACGTGCCAGCCCTTGCAGAACCTCCGCGGCGATCTGCGAACGGGCGATGGGCAGGGACGATTGGACGGCGGCGGACATGGAGCGCTCCTGAACATGAGGATCGGAGCGACAACGGCCAAGCCGGAAAAAGGATGCAGCGGCGGAGCGACGCAAAAGGTCGAAGGCGCCCGGCCCTTGAAATCAGTCCCGCGCCATCCCCCTCCGGGCGGAGGGACCTTCAGGCTCGTGTCACCGCCCGATCCGCGCGCAGGGCGGCGACCTCCTGGCGCAGGGCGGCCAGTTCCTCCAGGATCCGCTCGTCCGTGCCCGCCGCATGGGTGAGCTTGGGAGCGTCGGCGGCGGTCTCCGCGTCGAGCGCGCTCACGACCACGCCGATGAAGAGGTTCAGCACCATGAAGGTGGAGACCAGGATGAACACGACGAAGAAGAGCCAGGCATAGGGGTGGTCCGCCATGAGCGGCTTCACGATGCCGGCCGACCAATCGTCGAAGGTCATGACCTGGAACAGGGTGTAGGCGGTATCGCCGAGGCTGCCAAAGAGCTCGGGCGAGGTGCCGCCGAAGAGCTTCGCGCCCATCACCGAGAACACGTAGAAGATGAGCCCCAGAAGCAGCAGGATCGAGCCCATGCCCGGCAGGGCGCTCACGAGCCCGCCCACCACGCGCCGTAGCGAGGGCACGACGGAGATGATGCGGAGCACCCGCAGGATCCGGAGCGCCCGCAGCACCGACAGGGAGCCCGTCGCCGGCACGAGGGCGACGCCGATCACCGCAAGGTCGAACAGGCTCCAGGGGTCGCGAAGGAAGTTCAGGCGGTGCACGGCCATGCGGGCGAGGAGCTCGACCACGAACACCGCGAGGATCGCCTGATCGAGAGCCCGCAGGAGCGGCCCGAAGTTCGCCATCATGTCCCGGCTCGTCTCCAGGCCGAGGGTGACGGCGTTGAGCACGATGAGGCCGAGGATCACCCGTTCGGTGCGCGGATCGGCGAGCAGGCGGGCAAGGGCGTTCATCGATTCGGGGAACCTGGTGACGGCAACGGCTTGCAGATCGGGGGTGCGCCTCCTGCTGTCAAGATTGGGATCGTTCCGTCGTCAGCCTGACGCTGCGATCGATGGAGCCGCCGCTCAGAACGCGTAGCGCACGCCGCAATAGGGCATGCGCTGCGCGAGCAGCGCCTGGAAGCGGTCGAGCCATTGCCGCTTCCAGGCCGCCCGGTAGCGCAGGTTCAGCTGGCCGCCCTCTGAGCGCTTCGTCTCCTGGGTCTGGGGCGTCCACAGATAGTCCTCGGCCTTCGGGTGCCAGCGCATGTTGACCTCGTGCAGGCCCGCATTGTGCGTGAGGAAGATGATCTCCGCCTTCAGCTGCGCCTTGGCCTGGGGCGAGATCCGCTCGTCCACCTGGTCGAACAGGCGGCCCCAATCCTCCTCCCAGCCCGGATAGACGATCACCGGCGAGAAGTTCACGTGCACCTCGTAGCCAGCGCGCACGCAATCGTCGATGGCGGCGATGCGGTCCGCGATGCTGGAGGTGCGCACATCCACCACCTTCGCGATGGCATCCGGCATCAGCGAGAAGCGCAGGCGCGTCTTGCCCTGGGGGTCGTAGGCCAGGAGATCCGGGTTCACGTATTTCGTCGCGAAGGAGCCCTTGGCCGTCGGCAGGGTGCGAAAGAGCGCCACGAGATCCCGGACGTTGTCGCAGACGGATGCGTCCACCGACAGATCGCCGTTCTCGCCGATGTCGTAGACCCAGTGCTCCGCATCGATCTGGTCGGGCTGGGGCAGCTGTCCCTGCCGGGTCGCATGGCGGGCGATGGCGCGGCAGGTCTCGTCGATGTTGACGAAGATCGAGATCGGGTTCGCATAGCCCTTGCGCCGGGGCACGTAGCAATAGGCGCAGGACATGGCGCAGCCATTCGAGGTCGATGGCGCGATGAAATGGGCGCTGCGCCCGTTGGGCCGCATGGTGAGGCCCTTAATGCGCGCTGCTCAGCGCATGAATGGCGTTCAACGCGTACTTGGAAGCAAAGAACGCGAGGACAGGGCCTATGAAAGCCGCCCAGCTGAACGCATGAATGCTGCCATCAGTGCGGCCAGTCACCATCTTCGTCACCGCTGCAGCGCAAAGTGCAAGACCAGCGCCGATAATAATGGAAGCAACGAAGATGCCGCCAATGACAAGGACAGCGTGCCCCCAAAGCGGAACAGTAATGGGCGAGCTGGAGAACCAATTGTAATATGCCAATCCCGCGAGCCACCCGAAGATAACCATACGCGACGCCTTTTCATTCACACGATCAATCGTCACCGAATAATCTCCCCGGTTCGTGTGTGGAACCAGGCTGAATTAAACGTCATGGCCGAGCTTTTCAATCAAGTTTGGGTGCGAGGACTCTAGTCGCAGCACGGGCTTATGGTCGGATCTTTGGGCCGCATGGTGAGGCCCTTCTTAATGCCGAGCACCAGGGTGGCGCGCTTGATGGCGAGCCAATCCTCCGCCGAGCCCTCGTTTCCGTGAAGCTCGGGGATCTTCCAGTGCGACTCGACCGGAATCCGCTCGGCGTCCGGGTACTTCGCCAGGATCTCCCGGCCGCGGGCGTAGTCCTCGATCGCAGGCTCCAGATAGATCCGCTGGATGTCGAGAAGCTGCTTCGGCAAAGCCATGGCGGGATCCTGATCGAGAGCCTGACGGAGCCCGCGCACCGGCACGGGACGCCCTCCCATATATGGGAATCGGACCGCCATTCCGCAGGCTTGGCGGCGATGCCGTCGGCCGGGTTCGGGAGCGGCCGGCACGATGCCGCAGGCGGAACCGGCTCACCGGAGCAAGGTTGGCCTCACATGGATGCCCTCGCCCCCGAACGCCCCTGGCTTGCGGCACGGCCCGACGATTTCGCGGCTGCCCTGCCGAAGGGCGGCGGTCGCGTTCTTGTGCTCTGTCACAACGATGCGGACGGGCTGACCTCCGGCGCGGTGCTGGCGCGAGGCCTTGCCCGCGTAGGCGAGGTTCCGACGGTGCGCCTCGTCGGACGATTCGAGAGCGCATGGTCGCCCACCATCGCCGGCGAGATCCGCGCGCAGGATCCGGCGCTGCTCGTGGTGGCCGATCTCGGCGTGCGGGCCGATCCGCTCGGGGCGCCGGCGGTTCTCATCGATCACCACGTGCCGCAGGGCCTGCCGGAGGGCACGACCGTGATCTCGGGCTATGGACGCGACCCTACGCCCTCATCGAGCCTCCTGGCCTATCAGTGCCTGCGCGGCGTGACGGAGGCCGACGACCTCCTGTGGATCGCGGCGCTCGGCCTTGTCGGCGATTACAGCGAGAAGGCTCCCTTCGCCGAGCTTGCGGAAGCGCGCACCCGGCACAAGGCCAAGGTCCTGCGCGAGGCGACCTCGCTCATCAACGCGCCTCGCCGCTCCGCGACGGGGGATGCGCGCCCGGCCTTCGAACTTCTCATGAAGGCGGATGGCCCCGAGGACGTGGTGTCCGGGGCTCATCCCGAGACGGCGGTTCTGCAGGCCGCCCGCGACGAAGTGAAGGCGGAGCTCGATGCGGCGCGGCGCCTTGCGCCGCGCTTTGCAGGTCCGGTCGCGCTCATCGAGATGGACTCGCCCTGCCAGATCCATCCGCTCATCGCCCAATCCTGGACCGGACGCCTGCGCCAGCAGATCGTGATCGCCGCCAATCGTGGCTTTCGCGAAGGCCAGGTGCACTTCGCCGTCCGCTCCGCCACGGGCCGCAACCTCGTGGCCTTCCTGCGCGAGCACGCGCCGCCCGGCGCCGCCGAGAGCGGTGCCTATGGCCAGGGGCACGAGCAGGCGACCGGCGGCGCGCTGTCGACCGACGATTGGGCGACCTTCCTGGCGGGGCTCGGCTTCAAGCCGCGCTGAGGCCGCAACGCCGATCATGTCGCGCTGCGGGGCCAAGCGAGGGTGGGATCCGGAACGCGGCAGGACGAGGCGATCAGCGGCGCGGCGTGGCCCAGGGGCGAGCTTCGCGATCCCGCTCCGTGAAGGCGGCGATGGCGTCCGCCTGCGCGAGGGTGAGGTCGATATCGTCCCAGCCGTTGAGGAGCTTCAGGCGGCACACGGGATCGACCTTGAAGGCGACCGACAGGTTGCCGGCGACGATGCGCTGGTTGTCGAGGTCCACGACCGCCTCGCCCGGCTCGGCCGCAAGCCGCTCCAGGAGAGCCTCCGCGTCCGTCTCCTCCACCCGGGCGGGCAGCAGGCCGTTATTGACCGCGTTCGACGCGAAGATGTCGCCGAAGCTCGGCGCGATCACGCAGCGGATGCCGAAATCGACGAGCGCATAGACGGCCGCCTCCCGGGAGGAGCCGGCCCCAAAATTGCGGCGCGCCACGAGGATGCGCGCGCCCGCGGCGCCCGGATGGTTCAGGGGGAAGTCGGGCCTGACGGCGCCGTCGCTCCCAAAGCGCATGTCGTGGAGGAGGTAGCTCCCGTAGCCCTCCGACCGCGAGCGCTTCATGAAACGCGCCGGGATGAGCTGGTCCGTATCGATATTGGCGACCGGCAGGCCGCAGGCGGGGGCGGAGAGCGTGCGGAACGGCTCCATCAGATGCGTCCCTTCAGAAGGTCGCGAACATCGGTCAGATGCCCCGTGACGGCGGCGGCCGCGGCCATGGCGGGGGACATCAGGTGCGTGCGCGAGCCTGGACCCTGTCGGCCCTTGAAGTTCCGGTTCGTGGTGGAGGCGCAGCGCTCCCCGGGTTTGACGAGATCGCCGTTCATGCCGACGCACATGGAGCAGCCGGATTCCACCCATTCGAGCCCCGCCTCGCGAAAGACCCGATCGAGGCCCTCCTCCTCGGCCTGGCGCTTCACGAGGGAGGAGCCCGGCGAGACGAGGCCCGGCACCTTGGCCTGTCGCCCGGCCAGGACCGCCGCCGCGGCGCGAAGATCCTCGATGCGACTGTTGGTGCAAGACCCGATGAACACCCGGTCGACCCGGATCGCGCTGAGGTCCTGCCCCGGCTTGAGATCCATATAGGCGAGCGCGTCGCGGATCTGCGCCGCCTTAGCCGGGTCCTCCACGTGGGCCGGGTCCGGAACCTGGCCGCCTATGGGCAGGGCATCCTCCGGGCTCACGCCCCAGGTGACGATGGGCGCGATGTCGTGCGCGCTCAAGGAGACCTCCCGGTCGAAGACCGCGTCCTCGTCGGTGGGAAGGCGCCGCCAATCCTCCACGGCACGAGCGAAGGCGTCGCCTTGTGGCGCGAAGGGCCGTCCATCGAGATAGCGGAAGGTGGTCTCGTCCGGCGCCACCATCCCGCAGCGGGCTCCCGCTTCGATGGAGAGATTGCACAGGGTGAGGCGCCCCTCCATGGAGAGGCCGGTGACGGCGGAGCCCGCATATTCCACCGCGTGGCCCTGCGCCCCATCGGCGCCGATGCGGGCGATGACCGAGAGCGCGATGTCCTTGGCGCCGACGCCCGGCACCAGCCGTCCATCGATACGGATGCGCATGCGCAGCGGCTTTCGCTGCCAGAGGGTCTGGGTCAGCAGCACATGCGCGACCTCGGAGGCGCCGATGCCAAAGCCCCAGGCCCCGAAGGCGCCATGGGTGGAGGTATGCGAATCGCCGCACACCATGAGCAGCCCCGGAAGGGTGAGGCCCTGCTCGGGGCCCACCACATGCACGATGCCCTGGCGGGGATCGTCGAGGCCGAAGAGCAGCACCTCGTTGTCGGCCGTGTTGTCCCGCAGCTGGTCGACCATGGAGCGGATCGACGGATCGGCGATGGCGCCCCCGCGCCGGGTCGGCACGTAATGATCGGCAATGCCGAAGGTGAGGTCGGGCCGCGACACGCGGGCCCCGCGCTCCTTCAGCTTGTTGAAGGCGTGGAACGAGCCCTCGTGCACGAAATGCCGATCCACCCACAGGAGCGTCTGGCCGTCGTCGCGCGTGACGATGGCGTGGCTGTCCCAGAGCTTGTCGAACAGGGTTCTGGGCGTTGGCAGCGGCATCGAGCTCTCCCGTGGAACGTCGTTGCGGACTCCGGATGTGAGGCTTGCCCGATTATTCTCCAGACGACCGCTTGACGCAAGGGAGTTGTCTTATATCCTAGACAGGTAGCTGTCCTTTCCGTCAGGCATCAGGGCAGCCGACCCCATCGCGAGGGCTTCCCTTGGACGGCAGCGTCGAACCCCTGAAGGCCCGTCGGCTCTATCTTCTCCTGCGGGAGCGGATCGTGAGCGGCGAGCTTGCGCCGGGCGCGCGGCTCCCGGGCGAGCCCACGCTCGCCGCCGAGCAGGGCGTGTCCCGGGTCACGGTCCGCAAGGCTCTCGACACCCTCGCCGCGGAAGGTCTCATCGATCGGCGCCCCGGTTCCGGCACCTTCGTCCGCGAGGTCGCGGCGGTGCGCCCCATTGTGGCGGATCTGTCGAACGTTCTCTCCCATCTCGTGCAGATGGGGCGCCAGACCGGTGTGCGGCTCCTCTCGTTCTCCTACGCGGCTCCGCCGGAGGCCGTCGCCGAGGCCCTGCGGCTCGAACCGGGCGAGCGGACGCAGCGCTCCGTGCGCGTGCGCCTCATCGACGGGGCGCCGTTCTCCTACCTCACAACCCATGTGCCCGAGCGCATCGGCCTTACCTATTCGGAGGCGGATCTCGCGGCGACGCCACTGCTGACGCTGCTCGAACGCTCCGGCATCGTCGCCGAGCGCGCGAGCCAGACCATCGGCGCGACGCTCGCCGGGCCTGAGGTGGCCGAAGCGCTCGGCCTCGAGATCGGCTCGCCGCTTCTCGCCATGACCCGCGTCGTGAGCGACCGCTCCGGGCGCGGGGTCGAGCATCTCCACGCCCTCTACCGTCCGGACCGCTATTCCTTCCACATGGACCTCGTGCGCACCGGCGCCGCAGGTGAGCGCCAGTGGAATCCGCTTCCCAACGGCGCGTCCGGCGAAGCGTCCGGCGCCGATCCCCGTTTCAACGCCCCCACCAAGGGGGCGTCCCACAAGAGGCCGAAGAGTCTCGCCGCAAACTCCCGCTCCGAGCGGGCCCACCAGAGGAGAGTGATCCCATGACCCTGTTCGTGCGTCCGACCCGCCGAGCCGTCCTTCAAGGCGGCGTGGCTTCCGCCGCCATCCTCGGCGCCCCCGCCATCCTGCGCGCCCAGCCCGCCGCCGTGAAGATCGGCATCCTGCAGCCCGTCACCGGGGCGCTTGCCCAGGACGGCGAGTTCGGCCGCATGGGCGCCGAGATGGCGATCAACGAGATCAACGCCGCCGGCGGCATCAAGTCCATGGGCGGCGCGAAGCTGCAGATGGTGTTCGGCGACGCGCGCTCGAACCCCGAGGCCGGCACCCAGGAGGTCGAGAGGCTGAATGCCGAGGGCGTCTCGGCCATCGTCGGCGGCTTCGCGAGCCCGATCTGCCTTGCGGCCTCCCAGGCCGCCTCGCGGTACGATCTGCCCTACATCGTGGATGTGGGCGTCTCCGACCAGATCGTGCAGCGCGGCCTCAAGAACACCTTCCGCTTCGCGCCGGGCTTCGGCATGGTCACGAGCGTCGCCCTCGACAACCTGGTGAAGCTCAACGACGGCGCCGGAAAGCCGGCCAGGACCGTGGTGCTCGTCCATGAGGACGGTCTGTTCGGCTCGGGCCTCGCCAAGCTCATGCAGGCGGAACTGCCCAAGCGCGGCTTCGAGGTGCTGGAGACCATCGCGCATCCGACGCCCGCCCGCGACATGTCGAACGTGGCGCTCCGCATCCGCTCGCTCAACCCGGATCTCGTGATCCCCTCGAGCTATTACGGCGAGTTCGTGCTGCTCGCCCGCACCATGCAGCAGCAGCGCATCCGGCCGAAGGGCATCTACGCCGTGCTCAACGGCGCGGCCTCGAACTACCGCTTCGTGAAGGAATTCCCGGAAGCCGCCGCCAACGTGATGGACTGCAATCACTGGTACGATCCGCGCAACGCCAAGGCCCAGGAGCTGAAGAAGCAGGCCGAGGCGCAAGGCAAGGTCTTCGCCTACAACGTGCCGCTCAACTATTCCTGCGTGAAGCTCGTGGCGGATGCCATCGAGCGGGCGGGCTCCGGCGACCGCGCGAAGATCATCGAAGCCCTCAACGCCTCGACCTTCAAGGACCACATCATGCCCTACGGCACGACGCGGTTCGAGAACGGCCAGAACATGGGCGCCGCGCCCGTGAACCTTCAGGTGCAGGGCAACGACATCAAGGTGATCTTCCCCGAGGCCTTCGCGGACGGAAAGCCCGTCTTCCCGGCCACCGCGTAACGGTCAACCTCGCCCCGGGCGCCTGCCGCCCGGGGCCTTTCGGATCCCCGCCGATGTACTCGCCCGCCATTGTCGCCGAAGCCATGGTGAACGGCCTCATGACCGGCGCCGTCTATGCGCTCATCGCCCTCGGGCTGACGCTCGTCTACGGCGTGCTGCACATCATCAATTTCGCCCATGGGGCGCTCCTCACCGCGGCCATGTTCGCGGTCTGGGGCGTGCATGTGGGAATCGGGCTCGATCCCTATCTGGCCATACCGGTCCTGACGCCGCTCTTCTTCGCGCTCGGCTATGGGGTGCAGCGCTTCGTCATCGGGCCGGCGAGCCACGGGGACGACAGCAACATCCTCCTCGTGACGCTCGGCCTGTCCATCGCCATCGAGAACGCGCTGCTCGCCAGCTTCCGGTCGGATACGCGCACGCTCAACACGGAATACGGGTTCCAGGTGGTGGAGATCGGACCGCTGCTGCTCTCGCAGCCCCGTCTCATCGGCTTCGGCGCCGCCGTGCTCGTGACGATCCTCCTCTGGCTGGTTCTCTCCCGCACCGATACGGGCCGCGCCATCCGGGCGGTCGCCAAGGAGAAGCTCGGGGCGAGCCTCGTCGGCATCGACGTCGCCCATGTCTATGCGGTCACCTTCGGGCTCGGCTGCGCCTGCCTTGCGGTCGCGGCCTGCCTCCTCATGCCGACCTTCTACGTGAACCCGCGCGTCGGCAACGCCTTCGTCCTCGTCGCCTTCACCATCGTGGTGCTCGGGGGCATGGGCTCGATCCCCGGGGCGCTCCTCGGCGGCCTCTTCATCGGCGTCGTCGAGAGCCTGTGCGGCCTCTATCTCGGCGATTCCCTCGGCCAGATCGGCATCTTCCTCATCTTCATCCTGGTGCTGCTCGTGCGACCGACCGGCCTGTTCGGAGCCAAGGCATGACAGCCCGCGATCTTGTCTCCATCGCGGTCGTCGTCGGCCTCCTGGCGCTGATCCCGCTTTTCGTCACCGCCAACACGGTGCTGAACTTCCTGGTCTTCACCCTCGTGATCGCCCTGGCGGCTCAAGGGTGGAATCTGCTCGGCGGGTTCGGCGGCCAGTTCTCCTTCGGCCACGCGGCCTTCTTCGGCACGGGGGCCTATGCGACCGCGCTCCTCCAGGCTCGCCTTGGGGTGAATGCATGGGCGGGTTTTGCGCTGGCGATCGCGGCTGGTGCCGCCATCGGGTGGCTGATCGGCTACCTCAGCTTCCGCTCGGGGCTGCGCGGCTCCTACTTCGCTCTCGTGACCCTCGCCTTCGCCGAGGTGCTGCGCATCCTCACCAATGCGACCGGGTTCACCGGCGGCGCCGCGGGCCTGCTCCTCAAGCTCGATGCCCGTCCCGAGAACTTCCAGTTCGCGAGCCGCGCCGCCTTCTTCTGGATCGCGCTCGCCCTCGTGGCGGCGGCGCTCGTGATCACCCGGGCGGTCGAGCGCTCGCGCTTCGGCGCCCAGCTCGTCGCCGTGCGGGAGAACGAGGCGGCCGCCAAGGCATTGGGCGTCGACGTCCTCGCCGTGAAGCTGAAGGCCATCACCCTGTCGGCCGCCATCACGGCCGCGGCGGGCGCCTTCTACACCCAGTATTTCCTGTATATCGACGCCACCATCGCCTACGGGACCTGGATCTCCGTCGAGGCCCTTTTGGCCCCGATCATCGGCGGGCTTGGCACCGTGTTCGGGCCGCTTCTCGGCGCCTTCACGCTCCATGGCCTCGGCGAGCTGACGAAGACCTTCGCGGGCAGCGTGCCGGGCATCGATCTCGTGATCTTCGGCGCTCTCCTCATCGTCGCCGTCGCCTTCGCGCCGGACGGTCTGCTTGGATTGCTGCGCCGGCTCGGCCTGCGCGGGCGGGCGAGGGGAGCCTGACCATGCTGAAGGTCGAGGGCATCACCAAGCGGTTCGGCGGCCTCGTTGCGGTGAGCGAAGCCTCGCTTGCCGTGGAGCCGGGCTCGATCACCGGGCTCATCGGTCCCAACGGGGCCGGTAAGACCACGCTCTTTGCGGTCATCTCCGGCTTCGAGGCGCCGACGGAGGGCCGCGTGCTCTTCGAGGGTCAGGATATCAGCCGCGACGAGCCGCATGTGCGGGCTCGCAAGGGCATCGCCCGCACCTTCCAGATCGTGCAGCCCTTCGCGGGGCTCACGGTCTGCGAGAACATCGCGGTCGGCGCCCATCTGCGCCGGGCCAAGCGCGCCGACGCCATGGCCGAGGCAGCCGCGATCGCGCTGCAGGTGGGGCTGGAGCCCGATCTCCACAAACCGGCATCGAGCCTCACGGTCGCCGGCCGCAAGCGCCTGGAACTTGCCCGGGCTCTCGCCACCGGGCCGAAGCTCCTGCTCCTCGACGAGGTGCTGGCCGGCCTCAATCCGTCCGAGATCCGCGACATCATCCCGGTGATCCGCGCCATCCGCGACCAGGGCGTCACGATCCTCATGATCGAGCACGTCATGCAGGCGGTGATGAATCTCTGCGAGCACGTCTACGTGCTGGCGCAAGGCCGGATGATCGCGGAGGGCGTGCCGGCCGCCGTGTGCGACGATCCCGCGGTCATCGAGGCCTATCTCGGCCACGGGGCGGCGGCGCGCCTGAAGGGGGAGGCGACGCATGTGTGATCCCATGCGGGCGCGCCGCTCGATCGGGGCGCAAGGGGAGGGGACGGCCGATGCTTGAGGTGAAGGACCTGCGCGCCGGCTATGGCGGGACGGAGGTCCTGCGCGGCATCCATATGAGCGTGGGCGCGGGCGAGATCGTCGCGGTGCTCGGCTCCAACGGCGTCGGCAAGACCACGCTCAACAAGGTTCTGTCCGGCGTCCTCGGCCGTCGCTCGGGGCACATCACCTTCGACGGCAAGCCGCTCGACGGCTTGGCCGCGCCCGCCATCGTGGAGGCCGGCCTCATCCACGTGCCCGAGGGGCGGAAGGTCTTCCCCAACCTCTCCGTGCGCGAGAACCTGGAACTCGGCAGCTACCGGCGCGGACGCCAGCGGCGCGCCGCCAACCTGGACAAGGTGTTCTCGATCTTTCCGCGCCTCAAGGAGCGCGTCGCCCAGTTCGCCGGCACCTTGTCCGGAGGCGAGCAGCAGATGCTCGCCATCGGGCGCGGCCTCATGGCGGAACCCAAGCTCCTCATCCTCGACGAGCCGTCGCTCGGCCTCTCGCCGCTCCTCGTCGAGGAGATGTTCGCCCTCATCCGCCGCCTCAACGGGGAGGGGCTTCCGATCATGCTCGTGGAGCAGAACGTGATGCAGTCCCTCGAACTCGCGAGCCGGGCCTACATCCTGGAGAACGGCCGCTTCGCCCTGTCCGGCCCTGCCGCGGAGGTGAGGGCCAATCCCGAGCTCAAGCGCGCCTACCTTGGCATGTGAGGAGACGAGCATGCCCAGATTCGATCCATTGCCATCACAATCATCGTGGAATTGCAGAGGTCCGTCATGAGCCTCAAGGAACGCCTGTCCCGCGACGGCGCCGTCCTCGCCCCCGGCGTCTTCGACCCGCTCACCGCCTCCATCGCCACGGAGGCGGGGTTCGAAGCCCTCTACCTGTCCGGCGCCGCCATCGCCTATACCCGGCTCGGACGCCCCGATATCGGCCTCGTCTCCATGAGCGAGGTCGCCGAGACCATCGCGCTGGTGCGAGACCGGGTCGCGACGCCCCTCATCGTCGATGCGGATACCGGCTACGGCAACGCCCTCAACGTGCAGCGCACCGTGCGGGTCTTCGAGCGGGCCGGCGCGAGCGCCATCCAGATCGAGGACCAGACCTTCCCCAAGCGCTGCGGCCACTTGCAGGACAAGGGCATCGTTCCGGTCACCGAGATGGTGGGCAAGGTGCGGGCCGCCGTGGATGCGCGGGCGAATGAGCAGACCCTCATCATCGCCCGCACGGACGCGGTGGCGGTCGAGGGGTTCGAGGCGGCCGTCGAGCGGGCGCGGCTCTATGCGGAGGCGGGGGCCGACGTGCTCTTCGTGGAGGCGCCGAAATCCCGTGACCAGCTCTCCGCCGTCGCCGGCGCCCTCGGCAATGTGAGGCCCCTCGTCGCCAATATGGTGGAGGGCGGCGAGACGCCGATCTCCTCCGCTGACGATCTCGGCGGGCTCGGCTTCCGAATCGTGATCTTCCCGGGCGGCATCGTGCGGGCTCTCGCGCGGACGGCGCAGGATTACTATCGCTCGCTGCGCCAGCACGGCACCAACGAGCCGTTCCGCGACCGCATGTTCGATTTCGGCGCTCTCAACCAGCTCATCGGCACCCCGGCGATGCTGGCGCTCGGCGAGCGCTACGAGAGCGACAAGGAGGCGGCGGAATGAGGTCCCCCCATGCGCCGATCCTCGAAGGCCGTCCGATGACCGCACCCGTTCTCCTCACAAAGCCGGCTCCGCAGGAGCGGCCGGCCCTGCGCCGGATCGCGGAGGCTGTTCGATGACCGCGATCGATCCCGTCACCCTGGCCGTGCTGAAAGGCCGTCTCGAGCAGATCGCCGACGAGATGGATGCGACGCTCTATCGCTCCGCCTTCAACCCGATCATCGCGGAGGCCCGTGACGCCTGCCATGGGCTCTACCATGCCGAGACGGGCGCCACCCTGGTTCAGGGCACCAAGGGCCTGCCGATCTTCGTCGGCGCCATGGCCTTCGCCGTGAAGGCGGTGATCGACAAGGTGGCGCGGGACGGCGGCCTCGAGCCCGGGGACACGTTCCTCTTCAACGACCCCTATGACGGGGGCACCCACCTCAACGATTTTCGCCTCGTGCGCCCGATCTTCCGCGACGGCGAGCTCTTCTGCTGGCTCGCCTCGGTCGGCCACTGGCTCGATATTGGCGGCAACGTGCCGGGCGGCTTCAACGCCCGGGCGACGGAGAGCTTCCAGGAGGGCGTGCGCATCCCGCCCGTGAAGCTGTTCACCAAGGGCGTGATGAACCCGGACATCGTGGCGATCCTGCAGGCCAATTCCCGGGTGCCCATGTCGAATTTCGGCGATCTCAACGGGCAGCTCAACGCGCTCGATCTCGGCGAGCGGCGCCTGCGCCAGCTTCTCGACGAGGTGGGCGATGCAACGGTCGCGGCGGCGTTCGACGCCTTTTCCGAGCGCGCCGAGGCCCTGATGCGGACCGCCATCGCCGCCTTGCCCGACGGCACCTACAGCTTCGAGGATTACCTCGACAACGACGGCATCACCGACGAGCGCCTCACCATCGCCCTCGACCTCACCGTCGCGGGCGACCGCATGACGCTCGACTTCTCCCGCTCGTCGAAGCCCTGCGCCGGCCCGCTCAACATCGCCTATTCGACGGCGGCCGCCTGCTGCTACGTCGCCCTGAAGCACGTCTTCACGGACGTGCCGGCCAATGCCGGGTGTCTGAGGCCCATCACCTTCGTGATCCCGGAGACGACGCTGCTCGGCGTGAAGGCGCCGAAGCCCGTGGGCGGCTATACGGAAACGATCCTGCGCGTGATCGGCGTCGTGTTCGGCGCGCTCGCCAAGGCCGATCCGGCGCGGGCGACCGCCGCGCCCTTTGGCACCATCAACGCCCTGTCGCTCGCCGGCCACCGGGCCGATGGCAGCCGCTGGGTGATGTTCTCCTTCTTCGGCGGCGGGCTCGGCGGCAACCCGGAGACGGACGGGCTCAACCACGCCAACAACCCGATCTCCATGGCGACGATCCCGCCGGCCGAGATCCTGGAGGCGGCCTATCCGGTCATGTTCACCCAATGGGCCCTGCGGCCCGATTCCGCCGGAATGGGCGCCCATCGGGGCGGGTTCGGCGCGGTCTACGAGGTCGAGGCGCTCACCGACGCGGATGTGTTTCTGCTGGGCGAGCGCGGGCGGTTCGCGCCCTTCGGGGTTGCGGGCGGCGGCTCCGGCGCGCTCAACCGTTTCGTCTGGCACGAGAACGGGGAGGAGCGCACGCCGCCCATGGCGTCCAAGATCGCCGACCTGAAGATCCGCGCCGGCGAGCGCGTGCGACTCGAAACGCCGGGCGGCGGCGGCTGGGGCGATCCGCGAGAGCGCCCGCCCGCCGAGGTCGCGCGGGACGTGCGCCTCGGCTTCGTCGCGGCGGAGGCCGCGGCCCGGGATTACGGAGTCGTGGTCTCCCAGGACGGCCATGTGGACGAGGCGGGCACGGCGGCGCTTCGCAAGGGAGTGGCGGCATGACCTCCGGATCCATCGTCGGCGTGGATGTGGGCGGCACCTTCACGGACCTGTTCTATTTCGACGAGGCCGCGGGCCGCTTCCAGACCGCCAAGGTGCCCTCGAACCGGGGCGACGAAGCGGTCGGCTTCCTCGAAGGCCTCAAGACGTTCGGCCCCGTCGCGAACCTCTCCTCCATCGTTCACGGCACCACGGTGGGCACCAACGCGCTTCTCGAGCGCAAGGGCGCCCGCATCGGCCTCATCACGACACAGGGCTTCCGCGACGTGCTGGAGATGCGCCGCCGCGACCGCAAGCACACCTGGGGCCTGTGGGGCGATTTCGTGCCCGTGGTGGACCGCGACCTGCGCCTCGAGGTGAATGAGCGCACGCTCGCCGACGGCACGGTGCGGACGGCGCTCGACCCCGACGAGGTGCGCGAGGCCGCGCGCCATCTTCTGACACGGGGCGCCGAGGCTCTCGCCATCGTGTTCGTCAACGCCTATGCGAACCCGCAGAACGAGCTCAAGGCGCTCGCCGCGGCCGCCGAGGTCTGGCCCAACGGCAACGTCGCCTGCTCGGCGCAGATCCTGCCCGAGATCCGCGAGTTCGAGCGCACCTCCACGACGGCGCTCAACGCCTATCTCCAGCCGGTCGTCGGCAGCTACCTCGCCAAGCTCGACGACGCCTTGCGGAGCGAGGGCTTCACCGGCCCGTTCCACATCGTGCAGTCCAACGGCGGCGTGATGTCCACCGCCACCGCCCGGCGGCTGCCGGTCCGCACGGCCCTGTCAGGCCCGGCCGCCGGTGTCATCGCGGCCGCCGCCATCGCCAAGGCGGCCGGATTTCCGGACGTGATCACCGGGGATCTCGGCGGCACGTCCTTCGACGTGTCCATCGTGGTCGATGGCGAGACGTCGCTTGCGGCGCAGACCACCATCGATTTCGGCCTCGTCATCCGCACGCCGATGATCGAGATCACCACCATCGGCGCCGGGGGCGGCTCCATCGCCCATGTGGATGCGGGCGGGCTCCTGCAGGTCGGCCCCGAGAGCGCGGGCTCCCGTCCGGGTCCCGTCGCCTATGGGCAGGGCAACACGCGCCCGACGCTCACGGACGCCAACGTGGTGCTCGGGCGCATCAACGCGGAGCGGCCCATCGGCGGCAAGCTCCAGCGCCTCGACGTGGAGGCCGCGAGGGCCGCCATCGCGCGCCATGTGGGCGAGCCGCTGGGGCTCGATCCCATGAGCGCGGCGGAGGCCATCGTGCGGGTCGCGAATGCTAAGATGGCCGGGGCGATCCGCCTCGTCTCCATCGAGCGGGGCCATGATCCGGGGCGCTTCGCGGCCGTTCCCTTCGGCGGCGGCGGTGCGCTTCATGTGGGCGCGCTCATCAAGGATGTCGGTCTCAAGGCCGCGCTCGTGCCGCGCTATCCGGGCGTCACCTCGGCGCTCGGCTGCGTGATCGCCGATATCCGGCACGACCAGGTGCAGACCGTGAACCTGATGCTCGACGGTCTCGACGCGCCGGCCCTCGACCGCCGCATGACCGAGGAAGCCATGGCCGCACGGCAGGTGGTCGAGACGGCGGGTCTCTCCGTCGAGCGCATCGATGTGCTGTTCGAACTCGACATGCACTATCTGGGGCAGACCCACACCGTGTCCGTGCCCCTGCCGCTGACGGCCGGTCCCGAGGGCACGGGCCTCACGGAGGCGGTGGCGCGGGACGCGTTCGAGCGCGCCTACCAGACCTCCTTCAGCCGCCTCCTGCCCGGCGTTCCGGTCAAGATCGTGAACCTGCGCACGGCGGCGGTCGGCCGGCGCCCGCATTTCGATCTCCATGCCCTCGCGCCCGGCCGGGATGCGAGCGTCGAGGCGGCGCGGCTCGGGACGCGACCCGTCTGGTTCGACGGCGCCTGGCACGAGGCGACGATCTACGCGCGCCTCGACCTGCCCGTCGGCGCCGTGATCCGGGGTCCCGCGATCCTGGAACAGACCGACGCCACGACCGTGGTCGATCCCGACCTCACGGCCCGCGTGGACGACCTCGGCAACGTCATCGTCGAGAGGGCCGCCCGGTGAGCCACGCCGCCGTTCCGACCGAGCGCACCGCGCTCCTCATCGTCGATCTCCAGAACGATTTTCTCGACCCCCGAGGCGCCTATGGCCGCGCCGGCCAGGGTGCGCCGGAGATCGCGGTCCTGCCGGAGCGCGTCGCCCCCCTGGCCGATGCCCTGCGGGCCAAGGGCGGATGGATCGTCTCGACCCAGTTCACCCTCGTTCCCGCGAAAGGTGGCGAGCCCCTGATCTCGCCGCATCTCAAGAGCCTGCGGCCCTTTCTCGCCAAGGGCGATTTCGAGCCAGGCTCCTGGGGCCATCGCCTGGTCGACCGGCTTCAGCCGGCGGACCTCACGGTGGAGAAGATCGCCTATTCGGCCTTCTACATGACGCGCCTCGAATGGGTGCTGCGCAAATGCGGCATCGAGCGGCTGCTGATCGCCGGCATCGTCACCAATGGCGGCGTCGCCTCCACGGCGCGGGACGCTCATGTGCGCGACTTCGACACGACGGTGCTGGAGGATGGCTGCGCCGCCTTCTCCCGCGCCACCCATGCCACCGCCATCGACGCCCTGCGCCCCGTCTGCCGCGTGGCCCGCATCGACGAGATCCTGGCGGAGCTTCAGGCCGCATGAGCGTCCTTCCGGCCGAGGGTGCGGCGTTCGACATCGACATGCCCGTCGTGATCGTGGGCGCGGGAGCGGCCGGCCTCGTGGCCGCTCTTGCCGCCCGCGAGGCCGGAGCCGACGTGCTGCTCCTCGAGCGCGATCCGCTGCCCCGCGGCTCGACGGCGCTCTCCGCGGGGCTCATCCCGGCCGCCGGCACCCGCTGGCAGCGGGAGGCCGGCATCGTGGATGCGCCGGCAACCTTTGCGGCCGACATCCTGCGCAAGGCCGATAACGAGCCGGACCCCGCCATCGTCGGCGTCCTGGCCCGGGAGGCGGCGCCGACCCTCGAATGGCTCGCGGAGGGGCACGGACTGCCCTTCTCGGTCGTCGACAACTTCCTCTATCCCGGCCATTCCGCCATGCGCATGCACGGGCTGCCGACCCGCTCCGGCGCCGAGCTTGTGGACCGGCTGCGGGAGGCCGCCACGGACGCCGGCGCGGAACTCATCTGCGAGGCCCATGTGACGGCTCTGTTTGCTGAGGAGGGCGTCGTGAGGGGCCTTGCCGTGACGCGCCCCGACGGCGCGACGGAGCGGATCGGCTGCGGGGCGTTGGTGCTCGCCTGCAACGGCTATGGCGGCAACCCTGATCTCGTGCGCCGGCACGTTCCCGATCTCGCCGATGCGCTCTATTTCGGCCATCCCGGCAACCAGGGCGACGCGCTGCTCTGGGGCGAGGCCCTCGGAGCCGCGGCGGGGCACCTCTCGGGGCACCAGGGCCACGGCTCGGTCGCCCATCCGCACGGCATCCTGATCACCTGGGCCACCATGACGGAGGGCGGGTTTCAGGTGAACCGGAACGGGCAGCGCTTCTCGAACGAGCTGAAGGGCTATTCCGAGCAGGCCGCCGAGGTTGTGCGCCAGCCGGACGGCATCGCGTTCTCGATCTTCGACCGACGCATCGCGGGCATTGCCCGGCAGTTCGAGGATTTCCGCCAGGCGGAGGCCCTGGGCGCCATCCTGACGGCGGAGACCCCGGACGCCCTCGCCGGGCGCCTCGGCGTGCCCACCGATGCACTGGCCGCCACGCTCCGCGAGGTGGATGAGTTGAAGCGGGCCGGCGGCACGGACCGGTTCGGCCGCAGCTTCGCCGGCTCGAAGCCCCTGGAGCCGCCGTTCTGCGCCGTGCAGGTCACGGGAGCGCTTTTCCACACACAGGGCGGGCTTCTCGTCGACGAGGCCGCGCAGGTGCGGCGCGCGGGGGGCGGCCTCCTGCCCAACGTCTGGGCCGCGGGCGGCGCCGCCTGTGGGGTCTCGGGCTCGAAGGCCTCGGGCTATCTTTCCGGCAATGGGCTGCTCACGGCCGTGGTGCTCGGCCGCCTCGCGGGCCGCTCGGCGGCTCTCCGGGCCTGAGACCGGGTCCGATGGCCCGGTGCGCCTCTGTCGTGCTACGCCCTGATCGATGACCCGTTCCGTCCCGCTCTCCCTCGCCGCCCTCGATCACCTGCCCGCCGCCGTGGAGCGCCCGACCTACGAGCGATCCGCCCTGCGGGCCGGGATCCTGCATGTGGGGGTCGGCAACTTCCACCGGGCCCATCAGGCGGTCTATCTCGACGATCTCTTCCGCTGTGGCCGTGACCACGACTGGGCGATCCTGGGGGCCGGAATCCGGCCCGGCGACCGGGCCATGCGGCAGGCCCTCGAGGCGCAGGATTGGCTCACCACCGTGGTGGAGCTGGAGCCCGGGCAAAACCGGGCGCGTGTCACCGGCGCCATGACGGGCTTCCTGCCCGTGGGCGAGGATGCGGCAGGGCTCGTCGCGGCGCTCGACGATCCGGCGCTGCGCATCGTCGCGCTCACCATCACGGAGGGTGGCTATTGCCTCGATCCCTCCACCGGCCGGTTCGACCCGGAGCATCCGGACATCGTTCACGATGCGCGAAACCACTGGCGCCCGCGCACGGCCTTCGGCGCCATCGTCGGCGCCCTGCGGCGGCGCCGGATGCAAGGCATCCAGCCCTTCACGGTGATGTCCTGCGACAACATCCCAGGCAACGGCCACGTCACGCGGGACGCGGTCGCGGGGCTCGCTTACCGGATCGACCCGGATCTCGCCGCCTTCATCGCCGGCGAGGTGGCCTTCCCGGACAGCATGGTGGACCGCATCACGCCGGCGACCACGGACCGGGAACGGGCACTGCTCGCGGAGCGCTTCGGGATCGCGGATCGCTGGCCCGTCTTCTGCGAGCCGTTCCGGCAATGGGTGCTGGAGGATCGCTTTCCCGCAGGCCGCCCGGCTCTTGAAGAGGTGGGCGTCACCTTCACGGGTGATGTCGCCGCCTATGAACTGATGAAGATCCGCATCCTCAACGGGGGTCATGCGGCAATCGCCTATCCGGCGCGCCTGCTCGGCATCCACTTCGTTCACGACGCGATGGCGGACGCGCAGATCCGTGGCTTCCTCGACAAGCTCTCGCGGGAGGAGATCATCCCCCAGGTGCCGCCGGTGCCTGGCGTGAACCTCACCGATTACGCGGCGCTCATCGCCCGGCGCTTCGCCAATCCGGAGCTCGGCGACACGATTCCGCGCCTTGCCTTCGACGGCTCGAACCGCCAGCCGAAATTCATCCTGCCCTCGACCCGCGAGCGGGTGCGGGCGGGGTGTCCGGTGACGGGCCTCGCGCTCGTCTCCGCGCTGTGGTGCCGCGCCTGCGCGGGCACGGACGATCATGGCGCGCCGCTGCCTGTGGAGGACGAGAACGCTCATCGCCTGCAGCTTGCCGCGCAGGCCGCACGGACCGATGCTTCGGCCTTTCTGGCCCTGCGCGACATCTTCGGCGATCTCGCCGACGCGCCGGCCTTTACGGCGGCTTTCGCGACGGCGCTCGCGAGCCTCTGGGCAGAGGGCACGCGAGCGACGCTGCGGCGCTATGCTGAGGCGGCGCTCTAAGAGGAGCGCTGTGCCTCACGGAACAGATGCGCCTAGTAGCGCAGGTCCGTCGCCTTGCCCTGCGCCGACGGGCCGCTGCTTGCGTCAGTAGTAGCGCAGGTCCGTCGCCTTGCCCTGCGCCGACGGGCCGCTGCTTGCGTCAGTAGTAGCGCAGGTCCGTCGCCTTGCCCCAGAAGATCCGGTACGAGAGCACCGAATAGGCGACGATGATCGGCAGCACGATGAGGGCGCCGACGAACATGATCATCAGCGATTCCGGCGCGGCTGCCGCCTGCCAGACCGTCAGCCGGTCGGGCACCACGTAAGGAAAGAAGCTGTAGGCGAGCCCGTGGAAGCCCAGCATGAAGATGCCCACGGTGCCGACGAAGGGCAGCCAGCAGAACCGGTCCGTGCGGGTCGGCAGGTGGCGCAGCGCGATGCCGAGGAGCACGAACAGCACCGCCGTGACGAGCGGCACCGGCGCGAGCAGCACGAGGTTCGGCAGGCTGAACCACTTGTCCCAGATGCGCTCGGAAACGAGAGGCGTCACCACCGACACCGCGGCCATGCCGATGCCGGAGAGAAGGAGCGTGCCGCGGGCCCAGGACACGGCCCGGCGCTGCAATTCGCCCTCGGTCTTCATGATGAGCCAGGCCGCGCCGATGAGCGCATAGGCGGCAAGAAGGCAGAGCGCCGTGAGGATCGCGAAGGCCACATGGGCGGGAGTGCGCTCGAAGCCGACGATGTAGAGGCCGAGCATGTAGCCCTGCATGAGCGCCGCGAGCGCCGAGCCGCCGATGAAGGCGCGGTCCCACCAGGGCTTCTGGCCGAAGGTGGACTTGGCGCGGAACTCGAAGGCGACGCCCCGCAGGATGAGGCCGAGCAGGAGACCGGCGACGGGCAGGTAGAGCTCGCCTAGGATCGCCCCGTGCGCCTGCGGGAAGGCGACGAGGAGGAGGCCGACCGCGAGGACGAGCCAGGTCTCGTTCGCATCCCAGAACGGACCGATGGAGGCGATCATCCGGTCGCGCTGCGTGTCGGTGGCGGCACCGCTCAGGATGCCGACGCCGAGATCGTAGCCGTCCAGCACCACATACAGAAGGACGGCAAGGCCCATCAGGCTCGCGAAGGCGACGGGCAGCCAGGTGGCGGGAGCAAGGTCGAACATGATCCGGTCCTTCAGGCCGCGGGCGCCGCAGCCACGGTGGCGCCGCCGGCCCGGACGGGCTCCGCGGGCGCGTGTTCCGCGGGCGAGCCGGACTTGCGGGCAAGGTAGAAGACGGTCCCCACATAGGCGGCAAGCAGCGCCGCATACACTGCGAGATAGCCGACGAGGGTCGAGGCGATCATCGGGGCCGCCACGCTGGAGGCCGCCTGCTTCGTGGTCAGCACGCCCGTGACGAGCCAGGGCTGGCGGCCGATCTCCGTCACGTACCAGCCGGCGAGCGTGGCGATCCAGCCGGCGAAGGTCATGGCGACGAGCGCGTAGGCAAGCGGCTGGGCGACCGTGCCGCGGCGAACGAGCTGCCAGGTGCCCGCCCAAGAGACCGCGAGCATGAGGAGGCCCATGCCCACCATGATCCGGAAGGCGAAGAAGACGGGAGCCGCCGGGGGACGGTGCTCGAAGTCGTTGAGACCCTTCACCTCGCCGTTCCAGTCGTGGGTGAGATAGAACGAGGCGATGTTCGGGATCGCGATCTCGAAGCGGTTGGAGCGCGTCTCCTCGTCGGGGATGCCGAAGACCACCATGGGCGCACCCTTCTGCGTCTCCCAGATGCCCTCCATGGCGGCGATCTTGGCGGGCTGGTGCTGCAGGGTGTTGAGGCCGTGCATGTCGCCGACGAAGATCTGCACCGGGATGAGAATGGCCGCGAGGTAAACGCCCGTGCGCAAGCCTGCCCGCACGCCCGGCGAGCGGTCCTGGCGCAGCCAGCGATAGGCCGAGATCCCGGCGACCAGGAAGGCGGCCGTGAGCCCCGAGGCCAGCAGCATATGCGTGAGCCGGTAGGGCATGGAGGGGTTGAAGACGATGGCCCACCAATCGGTCGCGTGCGCGACGCCGTCGCGCATCTCGAAACCGGCGGGCGTCTGCATCCAGGAGTTCAGGACGAGGATCCAGAAGGCCGACATGGTGGTGCCGAAGGCGACGAGCACGGTCGCGAGGGTGTGGACGCGGTTCGACACCCGGTTCCAGCCGAACAGCATGATGCCGAGGAAGGTGGCCTCCAGGAAGAAGGCGGTGAGCACCTCGTAAGCCAGCAGCGGCCCGGCGATGTTGCCGACCGTGTTCATGAAGCCCGGCCAGTTGGTGCCGAACTGGAACGACATGGTGATGCCGGAGACGACGCCGAGCGCGAAGCTCAAGGCGAAGATCTTCACCCAGAACTTGTAGGCGTCCATCCAGGCGCTGTCGCCCGTGCGATTGTAGCGCAGCTTGAAGAACAGCAGCACCCAGCCGAGCGCGATGGTGATCGTCGGGAAGAGGATGTGGAACGAGATGTTGGCCGCGAACTGGATGCGGGCGAGGAGGAGGGGGTCGGTCATGGCCTTAACTGTCCTTGCCGCCGCGGCGGCCCTTCGGTGATCCGGCAACGACGAAGAGGCGGTCCTTCATCTCCAGGATCTTCTGCACCTTGGATCCGAGGGTCAGGAGCTGGACGAGGCGCTCCGTCTCGAGCCGCTGCACGTCGGCGTACCAGCCCGTCAGAAGCTCGAAGAGGTCGTGCATCTCCCGCATGCGCTCCTGCGCATGCCGCTCCTCGGGGCTTGCGGGATCCTGCATCAGCACCTCGCGCAGAAGAGTGAGCGTCGGGTCGATCTCCCGCTTCTTGCGCTCGTCCACGAGGGTGCGGACGATCTGCCAGATATCGTCGGGCGTCGTGAAATAATCGCGCCGGTCGCCGGGCCGATGCTGCAGGCGCACGAGGTTCCAGGCCTGCAGCTCCTTGAGGCCCATGCTCACATTGGAGCGGGAGACGCCGAGGCGCTCCACGATGTCGTCCGCGTTCAGCGGCTCGCTCGAGAGGAACAGGAGCGCATAGATCTGCCCGACCGTGCGGTTGATCCCCCAGCGGGAGCCCATCTCGCCGAAATGCAGGACGAAGGACTGAACGAGAGGCGGGAGCTGCATATTCTGAACTTTCAGTATTTTCTGAAATATGTGGCCACGGTACTCCTCCCGCAAGAGCGCGGTCATGGCCAAAGCGTCGCGGCACCGCCCCCACGGTGACGGCAACGAACCGGTTGATTAACAGCTATAATTAATATTAATTAAAGATTGCTAAGCGGAACGCGCTGCCTGGGGAGCGTTCATGACGGGGATCGAAAGCGTCGATGATGGTCAAGGAACGTCCGCATGACGGCGCCATTCGAGCCGGTACGACGCCGCGGCAGCCTCGTGGCGTCCGCGTGATCGGGCGACCACGCCCAGGCGCCTTGTGGCTCGCCGCCATGCGGGGGCTCGCATGATCGGTCCTCTCAGCACGAGCGGCAATCAGATCGTCGATGCGACGGGCAAGCGGGTCCAAATCCATGGGGTCAACTGGTCCGGGCTCGAGACCCAGACCTTCGTGCCGGACGGACTGCACGCCCGGAACTACAAGGCCATGATCGACCAGATGGCGGATCTTGGCTTCAACACTCTTCGGATCCCCTATTCCAATGCGATGATGAATCCAGGGCAGATGCCCCGGTGGGGTTCCTTCGATGCAGGGCTCAACCCCGACCTTGTGGGGAAGACGAGCCTCGAAATCCTGGACGCGATCATCGTGGCCGCCGGGGCGCGGGGCCTGCGGGTGATCCTCGACCATCACCGCAACGACGCCAATCCGGGCGCGTCCGAGAACGGCCTCTGGTACAACTATGCCTATAGCGAGCAGCGTTGGATCGCCGATTGGACGGCACTCGCGGCCCGCTACAAAGGCAACCACACGGTCATCGGCGCGGATCTCCACAACGAGCCGCATAAGAATGCCACCTGGGGTGGGGGCGGCCCGACCGACTGGGCGGCTGCGGCCGAGCGGGCCGGCAACGCCGTCCACGCCGTCAACCCGAACTGGCTGGTCTTCGTCGAGGGCGTCGAGGCGCATAACGGCCAGTATTACTGGTGGGGCGGCAACCTCATGGGCGTGAGGGACCGCCGGGTGGAGCTCAACACCCCCAACAAGGTGGTGTACTCGCCCCACGATTACCCGAACTCGATCCATCCCCAGCCCTGGTTCAACGACGCCAATTTCGCGAACAGCCTGACCCAGAAGTTCGACCAGATGTGGGGATACATCTACAGGGAGAACATCGCGCCCGTTTACATCGGCGAGATGGGAAGCAAGTTCATCGACCCCAAGGATGCGCTCTGGTTCGAGAAGCTGCGTGCCTACATCGGGGGCGACTTCGACGCGGACGGCACCCGCGATATTCCCGCCCACCACACGGGCATCAGTTGGTCCTGGTGGGCGCTGAACCCGAACTCGTCCGATACGGGCGGCATCCTGAACGACGATTGGACGACGGTCGACAGCACGAAATACACCCGGCTCGACCCCATGCTGCCAGAGGGGATCCCGGTGCCCGTCCTGACGCCGCCGGTCGCCGCCAGCGAGGGCAATGTCGCCTTTGGGCAAGAGGATGTGCCGCTCTCGGGGCAGCTCCCCGCGGGCTTCGACCCCGATGGGGACACGCCCCTGTCCTACGAGCTCTTGCAGCCGATTCCTGGATTGCTCCTCGACGATGACGGTGGGTTCTTCTTCATTCCGCCGAGCAACGCGACCGGCCAGCTCGGCTTTGCCTACCGGGTGGTGGACGCCCACGGGATGAAGAGCGCGCCGCAGGTCTTCTCGATTTTCTTGGCGCCGGTGAACGACGCGCCCACCGCATCGTCCAGCGGCAACGCGGCCTTGGGCCGGGAAGACGCGCTCCTGACCGGGCAAGTGCCCTCCGCGTGGGATCCCGACAGCCCCCTTCTCTCATATCAGCTGGTGGAGGCGCTGCCGGGCCTCGCTTTGCAGGCGAGCGGCACGTTCACCTATGCGCCACCCGCTAACTTCAACGGGTCGGTGAGCTTCCGCTACCGCGCGGTCGACGAAACGGGCGCCGCGAGCCAAGCCCGCACCTTTACCATCACGGTGGCCCCGACCAACGACGCGCCGAGCGGCATCGCGCTCAGTCGCGCCAGCGTCGCCGAGCACCAGCGCAGCGGCGTTATCGGAGCGTTCTCGGCCGCCGACATCGATCCGGGAGACCGCCACAGCTTCCGCCTGCTGGACGACGCGGGCGGCCGCTTCGCCGTCAAGGGCGGCGATCTCGTCGTCGCGCGCGGCATCCTGCTCGATTACGAGCAGGCGAGGAGCCACGTGATCCGGGTGGCCGCCACCGACGCCGCGGGCGCGGAGATCTCGGCGGATTTCGTGATCCGCCTGCGGGACGTGCGGCCGGAGCGCGTGACGGGCACCTCCGCCAACGACGTCATCCATGCGGGCGCCGGCGCCGACCGGCTCAACGGAGCGGGCGGGCACGACCGGCTTCTGGGCGGCGCCGGGCCCGACACGCTCACGGGCGGCTCCGGGCGGGACAGCTTCGTCTTTCGCAAGGGAGACAGCGGCCCCGCCCTCGGGCAAGCGGATCTCGTCACGGATTTCTCCGGCGCCCGCGGCGACCGCATCGACCTGCGGGCCATCGACGCCCATGCGTCCCGCAAGGGTGATCAGGCGTTCAGCTTCATCGGAACCGACCCGTTCACCAAGGCCGGCCAGGTGCGCTACGAGACGACGGACACCGAGACCGTGATCTCCTACAGCACCGATGGCGACACGGCGGCCGAGGGCGCCATCCGGCTCCTCGGGGCGATGGACCTGCGCAAGGGCTGGTTCGTCCTTTGAGGCTCCGCCTCAGGCCGCGCGCGTATCGGGGTTGCCGAGGGCCGTCCCATAGGCCTCGATCTCTCGTGCCCGCTCGGGGGCGCCAAGGCCGAGGCGGCGGGCCCGCAGGCGCGCCAGGGGCTCGTAGCCCGGCACGGGAAGGCGCAAGGGTGCGCAGATCGCGACGATGTCGTCGGCCTGCGGCTTCAGCAGCGCCCGCAGCACCTCCGGCGTGGAGCGTTTCGCGAAGGTCGCGATCACCACGGCCAGTTCGAAGGCATGGTCCTGCCGGGCGAGGAGGAGCACCGCCTCGCCCAAGGGGCGACGGCCCTTGAGCACGTCGGCGATGAGCTGGTTCACCTCGCTGTGCCGTCGCCTGGCCCGGCGGGCCGCCTGGGCTTCCGCCTGCTCCACCTGGACGGCAAGGCGCAGAACGCGCTGCGCCTGCCGTTCCGGGCGGGCGGCCCGCTGGGCGAGTTGGCCCACCACCTCGGTATCGTGGCGGCTGCGGTCGAGCATGCGCGCCACGCCGCCTTCCGAGAGTTGCGCGCCCGGATTGCCGCTGAGCGTCCGCAGCACGGCGATGTTCCCGCGCTCGGTCAGCACATCGGCCGTGATCTCGGCGATCGCCGCGCGCTCGGCGATGGCGATGAGGTGCTGCTGGGAATGGGTCGCCGCGATCGTGGTCAGGTCTTCGTCGGTCAGGACCGGCGACAGCTTCAGGACGAGATGCGCGACCTCGATCGCCTCGTCCGCCGCAAGCCGGATCGCGACCGGCTGCGGCAGGGTCGATTCCGCCGCCACCCGCTTGGCATAGCCCGCCCTGTCCTCCGTGGAGGCCCCTTCCAGGGACGTCATGGCGATGACGGCGTAATCCTCGCGCGCATCGGCGCTCGGGTCGGCGGCGGCGAGATAGAGGCTCGTCGCCGCGTCGAGGAGCTCCCGCCGCGCCGCCGGGGAGGGGTCATGGGCCATCTGCAACAGATCGTGGGACATCGTCTGGCCTTCTGCCGTTGCGGCACACAGAACATCCGACTCAAATTGTCCGCAAACCCGAAATGATCCTGGCGTTAAGGCCCCGTTGACGGGATCGCCGAAACCCGGCGGCAGGGCCGCCGGGGCGGCCCGCTCAGCGGGATGTCCGGGCGCTGCCGGGCGATGCTCCCTCAGCGAGGAGGTCGCGGATTTCCGACAGCAGCTTCACGTCCGGCGGGATCTCCGGCGCGCCTGGGGTGTCCACCTTGGCGTCCTCCTGGCGGCGCAGGCGGTTCATCAGCCGGACGACCAGGAAGAGCACGGCCGCGACCACGAGGAAGTTGAACGCGATGGTGATGAACTGGCCGTAGCCCAGAACCGCGCCCTGCTTCTTGGCGTCCGCGTAGGCCGCCCCCTCCTGCACCGTGCTCGACAGGGGCAGGTAGTAGTTCGAGAAATCGAGGCCACCCGTGATGGCGCCGACGATGGGCATGATGATGTCCTGCACCAGGGAGGTCACGATGGCGCCGAAGGCCGCTCCGATCACGACGCCGATCGCGAGGTCGACCACGTTGCCGCGCATCGCGAATTTCTTGAACTCCTCCAGCATTCAGGTTCTCCATGACGGGTGGCATTCCGATCGGGCGCCCGGCGCCCCGCCCCATTGAGGCACAGGGTCCTGCGGCTGGCGAGCGGAAACGGGTGGGATTCCGGTGCTGCCCCCTGCGAATGGGGGGCGGGCCGGGTTCGCTTTTCCTGCTTAGGTCGGTGCCACTTCGCCCGTGATTGCGCTAGCTTGGCGCCGCGAGGGCGAGACCCGTGATCGAATTCTGCTCGGTCAGCCCCTATCGAGAGCTTGTCGTGTATCCGTCTCCCGCGTTCGGCCATCGAGCCCTGTCGACCCGCACCCGCCTGTTCCTGCTGGTCAGCGGCGTGCTCCTGCCGGTCGTGCTCTTCGCGGCAATCCTGCTGACCCAGTTCTCCCGGGCCGAACGGGCACGCTATCAGGGCGAGGCTCTCGACGTTTCCCAGCGCGTCTCGGCGGCGATCGACCGGGAGCTCGCCGGCCTGACGGCCGCCCTCGAAGCTTTGGCCACCTCCCCGGCCCTGCAGCCCGGCGGAGATCTTGCGGCCTTCGACGCCCAGGCCCGGGCCGTCCTACGGACACGCGGATCCTTCATCGCCATGCGCGACCGCACCGGCCAGCAGATCATCAATTCGAGCCGGCCCTTCGGCTCGCCCCTGCCGGTATCGAGCGATCCCATCCTTCTCGGCGCCGACCGGCAGGTCTTCGAGACCGGCGCGCCTGTCGTGTCGGATCTCTACACCGGCACCACCACCCGCCTTCAGCTCGTCCTGATCAACGCTCCCGTCGTTCGGGGCGGCTCCGTGGCCTATGCCCTGAGCATCGCCCTGGAGCCGATCCGCCTCGCCGAGATCCTGGTGGCCTCCGCGCCGCCCGAATGGACGGTCGCCATCGTCGACCGGCGGGACCGGATCATCGCCCGCTCCAGGCAGCACGACCGCTTCCTCGGCAGCCTGGCGACCGAGAGCCTGCGCCTGAGCGCCACCGGGCAGGGCGGCACCTGGACAGGCACCACCCTCGAGGGCACCGAGGTCTTCAGCGCCTATCACCGTTCGTCCGCCTCGGGCTGGCGGATCGCGGTGGGCGTGCCGGCGACCGTGATCCAGGCTCCCCTGATGCGGCTCACCTGGACCCTGGCCGGATCCGCCCTCGTGGTGCTCGCGCTGTCGGTGGCGCTCGCCGCCTGGTTCGCCCGGGGCATCGCCCATCCGCTGCAGGAGCTCTCGGCCGCCGCTCACGCCCTCGGGCAGGGGGAGACCGTTCGGCCGCTCGCCACGGGCCTGCGGGAGGCCAATGCGGTCGCCCAGGCCATGACCAATGCAAGCCTCGGGATCCGCGAGCGGCAAGCGGCGGTTCGGGGCAGCGAGGAGCGCTTCCGCGCCGCCGTGCGGGCGGTCGAAGGCGTCGTGTGGACGAACGATGCCGAGGGCCGCATGACCGGCGACCAGCCGGGCTGGGCTGCCCTGACCGGTCAATCGCCTGCGCAATATCAGGGCCACGGATGGGCCAGCGCCGTGCATCCGGACGATGCCCAGCCGACGGTCGACGCCTGGAACAAAGCCGTGTCCCGGAGGGAGACCTTCGTGTTCGAGCACCGGGTCCGGCGCCACGACGGCGTGTACCGGCTGTTCTCGGTCCGCGCCGTGCCGGTCCTCAACGCGGATGGCGCCATCCGCGAATGGGTGGGCGTCCACACGGATGTGACGGACGAGCGGGCCGCCCAGGCGGCGCTCGCCGAGAGCCAGGCCCGCCTGAAGGCGGTGTTCGAGGCCGTTCCGGTGGGCATCGTCATCGCCGAGGCTCCGAGCGGGCGCGTGGTGGACGGCAATGCCCATATCGAGCGCATGATCCGCCATTCGACCCTGCCGTCGCAGGGCGTCGACGATTACGGCGCATGGACCGCATTCCATCCCGACGGGCGTCCGGTGGATGCGCGTGAATACCCCATGGCGCAAGTCATTGCGGAGGGAGTCGAACGGTCCGAGATCGAGGTTCTCTACCAGCGTGGCGACGGCACGCGTTTCTGGCTGCGCATCATCGGCGCGCCGGTCCGTGACGCGGCGGGGCAGGTGACGGGCGGTGTCGTTGCCGCCCTCGACGTCGACCGAGAGAAGCGGGCGGAAGCGGAGCTGCGCAACCTCAACGCCACCCTCGAGCAGCGGGTGGAGGAGGCGATCGCGGAGCGCGACCGGATTTGGCGCCTGTCGACCGAACTCATGCTCGTGGCCCGGTTCGATTCCCAGATCGTGTCCATCAATCCTGCCTGGACCAGCACCCTCGGCTGGACCGAGGAGGAACTGGTCGGCACGCCCTTCATCGACCTCGTGCATCCCGAGGACGTGCAGGCCACCATCGAGGAGGCCGGGCGCCTGTCGGAGGGCGTGACCACCTTGCGCTTCGAGAACCGCTACCGGTGCAAGGACGGCTCCTATCGCTGGCTGTCCTGGACGGCGGTGCCGGCGGCGAACTTCATCCACGCCATCGCGCGCGACATCACTGGCGAGCGCCAGGCCGCGGAGGCCCTCCGGCGCACGGAGGAGCAGCTGCGCCAGTCCCAGAAGATGGAGGTGGTCGGCCAGCTCACGGGCGGCGTCGCCCACGACTTCAACAATCTGCTCACGGTGGTGACGGGCCATGTGGACATGCTTCGGCGGCGCCTGGAGGAGATGGGCGGCGATCCCCGGCTCCTGCGTCATGCCCGCAGCGCTTTCGAGGGCGCCGAGCGCGCCGCGACGCTGACCCATCGCCTCCTTGCCTTCTCGCGCCAGTCGCCGCTGAAGCCGGAGATGGTGGACCTCAACGCATTGGTCGCCGGCATGTCGGAGCTCATCCGCCGGACGCTCGGCGAACACATCGCCGTCGAGAATGTGCCGGCTGCCGGGCTGTGGCGCACGGAAGCCGATCCGAACCAGATCGAGAGCGCGATCCTGAACCTTTGCATCAATGCCCGCGATGCGATGCCGGACGGCGGCAAGCTCACCTTGGAGACCGCGAACACCCGTCTCGACGAGAACGATCCGGCCGTGCAGCGCGGGGACCTGAAACCCGGGCAATATGTGATGGTCGCGGTCACCGACACGGGCTCAGGCATGCCGCCCGAAATCCGCGACCGGGTGTTCGAGCCGTTCTTCACCACCAAGCCCGTGGGCAAGGGCACGGGGCTTGGCCTCTCCCAGGTCTATGGGTTCACCCGGCAATCGGGCGGTCACGCGGCGGTCCATTCGGAGGTCGGCGAGGGCACCACCGTAAGGCTCTATTTCCCGCGCCTGCAGCGCACGGCGCGGGGCACCTCCGTCGAGCAGGCGCCCGCCCAGGCTGCGATCCGGGAGGGGGCGGGCGAGACGATCCTCGTGGTGGAGGACGAGGACATGGTGCGCGAGTTCACGATCTCGGCCCTGGAGGAGGCCGGCTACACCGTGATCGCCGCTGCGGACGGGCCGAGCGGTCTTGCCCTCCTCGATGTCCACCCGGAGGTCGTTCTGCTCTTCACGGACGTGGTGCTCGCGGGCCCCCTCAACGGCCGCAAGGTCGCGGACGAGGCGCTCCGGCGTCGGCCGGATCTCCGGGTGCTCTTCACCACCGGCTATACCCGCGACGCCATCATGCATCACGGGCGGCTCGACGACGATGTGGAGCTCATCACCAAGCCGTTCACGGCGGTGAGCCTGGCCGAGAAAGTGCAACGCCTCCTGGAGACGTCGTAAGCCCGTGCCGGCCGCAGGCCCGGCGGGCGGGAATGCGGCCGGCGGTCAGGCGAGGGCGCCGGTCCGCGTGGCGCGAGGAGCGGATGCCGCCTCCAGGCGCGCTGGCGCCGCCATGTCCCGGATGAGGCCGCCGAGGGTCACGAGTTCCTCGCGGCGGCTCGCACCGGCTCGCCAGGCGAGCGCGATGGTCCGCTTCGGCGCCTCGTCCGGAAACCGGATCAGCGCCACCCGGCGCCGGTCGACCTCGGGCCCGGCGCACAGAGCCGGCAACAGCGTGACCCCATGGCCGGCGGCCACCATGTGGAGAATCGTCGTGAGCGAGGTCGCGCCGAGCGTCCGCCGCTCGGCGGCGTTCCCCAGCCGGCAGAACTGCAGGGCCTGATCGCGCAGGCAATGGCCCTCGTCGAGGAGAAGCAGGGGCTCGCGGCGAAGCCGCTCGGCGGGGTCCGCCTCCGCGGCCCAACTCGCCTCCGCGGCCGCCTCCACGGCGATGAAGAACGGATCCTCGAAGAGCGGCAGGGTCTCGACCGCGTGGTCGCCAGCGGGAATCGACAGGAGGGCGGCGTCGAGTTCCCCGCGCGCCACCTCGCCGAGCAGGGCCTCGGTCTGCGCCTCCCGCACGAGGAGGTTGAGCGAGGGGAAGCGCTCGCGCGCCGCCCCGAGCAGGCCGGGGAGGATGTAGGGCGCCACGGAGGGAATGATCCCGAGACGGAAGGGGCCGACCAGCACGCCCTGGCGCTGGCGGGCATAGGCCGCGAGCTCCCCGGCTTCGGCGAGGATCGAGGCGGCCCGACGGGCCACCTCCTGCCCGTCCGGCGTGAGGCTGGCCCCGCTGCCTGACCGCTCGACGAGCGTGAGCCCGAGTTCGCGCTCGAGCTCCTTGACCTGCATGGAGAGGGCCGGCTGGGTCACCGAGCACCGCTCCGCCGCTCGTCCGAAATGGGCCGTTTGGGCGAGGGCGGCGAAATAGCGGAGCTGACGCAGCGTGACCATATGATCAGATAATCTGATCGGTGGGCGAAAACAATACGATTGGACCTGATCGGAACGGCCAAGCATGGTGCGCGCTCCAACAAGGGAGGACCGCATGACGGATCGCACGATCATGACGACCACGGCCGGTGCGCCGGTGGCGGATAACCAGAACTCGCTGAGCGCCGGCGAGCGCGGCCCGCTGCTGATGCAGGATTACCAGCTCATCGAGAAGCTCGCCCACCAGAACCGGGAGCGGATCCCCGAGCGCGTCGTCCACGCCAAGGGCTCTGCGGCCTACGGAACCTTCACGGTCACCCAGGACATCACCTCCTACACCAAGGCGAGCGTGTTCGGCGCGGTCGGCAAGCAGACCGAGGTCTTCCTGCGCTTCTCGACGGTGGCCGGCGAGCGCGGCGCGGCCGATGCGGAGCGCGACGTGCGCGGCTTCTCGGTGAAGTTCTACACGGACGAGGGCAACTGGGATCTCGTTGGCAACAACACGCCCGTGTTCTTCCTGCGCGACCCGCTGAAATTCCCCGATTTCATTCGCACGCAAAAGCGCCATCCGGCGACGAACCTGCGCTCGCCCACCGCCATGTGGGATTTCTGGTCCCTCTCCCCGGAGAGCCTGCACCAGGTGACGATCCTCTTCTCGGATCGCGGCCTGCCGCAGGGCTACCGCTTCATGCACGGCTATGGCTCGCACACCTATTCGTTCCTCAACGAGGCGGGCGAGCGCTTCTGGGTGAAGTTCCACTTCAAGTCGCTCCAGGGCATCAGGACCTGGACGAACCGCGAGGGCGAGGCCGTGGTCGCGAAGGATCGCGAGAGCGCGCAGCGCGACCTCTACGACACCATCGAGGCGGGCGATTACCCGCGCTGGCGCGTCTGCGTTCAGATCATGCCCGAGGCCGACGCGGACCGGACGCCCTACAACCCCTTCGATCTCACGAAGGTGTGGCCGCACGCGGATTACCCGCTCCACGAGGTCGGCATCCTCGAACTCAACCGGAACCCGCAACACTATTTCGCGGAGGTGGAGCAATCTTCCTTCTCGCCGTCGAACATCGTGCCGGGCATCGGCTTCTCGCCGGATAAGATGCTCCAGGGCCGGATCTTCGCCTACGCGGACGCCCATCGCTACCGGGTCGGCACCCATTACGAGGCCCTGCCGGTGAACCGCCCGCGCTGCCCGGTGAACCACTACCATGCGGACGGCGCCATGCTCTCCGACGCGCCGAACCGGGGCAACGCCTGGTACGAGCCGAACTCCTTCGGCGGGCCGGTGCAGAATCCGCGCGCCGCGGAGCCGCCGCTGCGCATCTCCGGGGACGCCGCGCGCTACGATCACCGCACGGGCAACGACGATTACACCCAGCCCGGCAACCTCTTCCGCCTGCTCTCGGCGGAGGAGCAGGGCCGCCTCATGGACAACATCGCGGAGGCCATGCAGGGCGTGCCGGAGATGATCGTGAAGCGGCAGATCGTGCACTTCTACCTGGCCGACAAGGCCTATGGCCTCGGTGTCGCGGCCCGCATGGGCCTCTCGCCCGCCGAGGCGATCACGCAAGCGGCCGAGTAGGACGCCCCGTTCTTTGGTCAAAGGCGCCGCCCCGTGGCAGGGCGGCGCCCCGACGCTATGTCACCGGCGGCCGCCCCGAACGAGGGCGCCTGCTCCCCATGCGATTTCCAGGAAGGATCTCCGATGTCGGTTGATGTGAAATACACCACGCAGGCCACCGCCAATGGAGGCCGCGACGGCCGCTCGACCACCGCCGACGGCGCGCTCGACGTGAAGCTCACCACCCCGAAGGAACTCGGCGGCGGGGGTGGCGAGGGCAACAACCCCGAGCAACTCTTCGCGGCCGGCTATGCGGCCTGCTTTCTCGGCGCCCTCAAGTTCGTGGCCGGCCAGGAGAAGGTGCGGGTGCCGGACGAGGCGACCGTTACCGCCAAGGTCGGCATCGGCCCGCGGTCCGAGGGCGGCTTCGGCATCACGGCGGATCTCACGGTCAGCCTGCCCGGCATCGAGCGCAGCCAGGCCGAGGCGCTCGTCGAGAAGGCCCACCATGTGTGCCCCTATTCGAACGCCACCCGGGGCAACGTGGATGTGGGCCTATCGATCGCTTGATCGCGACGCTCCGCAAGAGACGTGCGGCGTTCCGCCGGGCCTCGTGCCCGGCGGACGTCGTTCGAAGGCCAGTCCGGTGCGGCATAGGGCCTCCGTCGCGGCGGCGGCGCCTGCAAATTCCCATATGGGCGTGAGGCGCCCGGTCCTCGGCCGGCGCCGTTCCCCCAGACGAGATGTCCTCTCCGCCGCATGCCGCCGACCACCGACGAAATGCCCGTTTGCTCCCTGTGCGAGCGCCGGATCCCGCCCCATGCCCGCCAGAGCCGCCATCACCTGACCCCGGTGCTCAAGGGCGGCGCCCGCGGCCCGACGGTGCTGCTGCATCAAATCTGCCACAACGCCATCCACGCCCATTATTCCGAGGCCGAGCTCGCCCGGCGCCTCGCGGATGTGGAGAGCCTGCGCTCGGACCCGCAGCTTGCCCGCTTCATCGCCTGGGTCGGGACGAAGCCCGACGATTTTCATGCGCCGACCCGCACCCTCCGCGACCGGCGCGGGCGGCGCCGCCGCGCCTGAAGGCTGTCGTGGGCTAAGCCCGGGCCGGGATATCCGGCAGCATATCCGGAATGTGATCGCCCGCGTTCCGGGTCGCCTTGTGATCGCTCCCCCGGGCGCCAGAATGAAGGCTAGCCCGGAGCCGTCCATGCCCGCTTGCTTGCGCCTTGCCTTCGCTGCCCTCGTTCTCGCCGCCACGCTTGTCGGCCGGCCAGCCCCGGGAGCGGCCGCGGAGGTCGATCTGGCCCTGGTGCTCGCGGTCGACATCTCCAACTCCATGGACCCTGAGGAGCAGCAGCTCCAGCGCGAGGGCTTCGTACAGGCCTTCCGGTCACCCCTCGTCCACGATGCGATCCGCAGCGGCATGCTCGGGCGGATCGCGGTCGCCTACGTGGAATGGGCGGGCGTCAACAACCAGCAGATCGTGGTGCCCTGGACCGAGCTCGAAGGGGCGGAGGACGCCACGAGCTTTTCGGACCGGCTCGCCGCGGCACCGATCCGCCGCGGGCCGCGCACCTCCATCTCGGGTGCCATCGATTTCAGCGTCAATCTTCTGGCCCAGCGGAAGGACGAGGCGCTGCGGCAGGTCATCGACGTGTCGGGCGACGGCGCCAACAACCAGGGGCGCAGCGTCACGCAGGCCCGCGACGACGCGGTCGCGAAGGGCATCACCATCAACGGGCTTCCCCTTCTCCTCAAGCGGCCCACCGGGTCGTGGGACGTGGAGAAGCTCGACGAGCACTACCGGGATTGCGTGATCGGCGGCCCGGGCGCCTTCATGATCCCGGTCAGGGACCGCAATCAGTTCGCCGAGGCGATCAAGACCAAGATCATCCGCGAGATCGCCGGGCTGCCGGGCGATGCCTTCCTCATTCCGGCCCAGGCCGCATCGCCGGCCGACTGCGCGGCGGCCGAAAACCCCTACTGGGATCGCTGGCGGAACTGACCCCGGCCTCCGGCGCGATCGTTCGGCGGATCGCTGTCTTCCCCTGACCCAACGGCATGGCGACGCGCCTCAACCAGCGGTGCGCGCGCGTGCGCCGCCCTTGCAGCCACAGCGCTCAAAGTCTTGAAAAATAAGGTCTCTGGCTGAAGCCAGCTAAGGATTGGCTAACGATCGTCCGCATATTCTCCTAGGGCTACGCGGACGAGGATCGACGTCTCGGATGATCCTCCGATCGGCGGGTGCCCCACTCTCGATCCGGTCGTCAGCCCGGAGGATTGATGCTCATGATGAAGCACGTTTCCATCCGCACCAAGCTCTACATCGCCCTTGCGACCCTTGGCACGCTGCTCGTCGCCGTTCTCCTCGGAGGAGGCATGGCGACCTCCCTGATGCGGGGAACGATCACCACGATCTATGCGGATCGCGTGGTGCCCCTGCGCGACCTGAAGGTAGTCGCGGATCTCTATGCCGTGAACATCGTCGATGCGTCCCACAAGGTTCGCAACCGCAACATCGCCTGGGAAGAGGGGCTGAAGGGCGTCGAGGCGGCCCGGGCCGAGATTCGGCAGAGATGGACCGCCTACATGGCAACCGCCATGGATGCCCAGGAAGGCGCTTTGGCCCAGCGTGCGGAAACGCTGATGCGCCAAGCCGATAGTGTCGTCGAACAGCTCACTAGGATCCTGAAGGCGAAGGACGAGGCCGCACTCGCCGCCTTCACGATGCGCGATCTCTACAGCGCCATCGACCCGGTTAGCGAGGCCGTGACGAAGCTGGTGGAGATCCAGCTCGATGTGGCGAAAGCAGAGGCCGAGCGAGCCGAGCAGGTCTTCGAAGGCTTGAAGATCGGCTTTGCTGCGGCTGCGTTCTGCGTGCTCGTCGCTCTGGTTCTTGCCGGGCGTACGGTGAGCCGGGACGTCACCAGCCCGCTCACGCGCCTGTCGCGTCAGATGCAGCAGATCGCCGGAGGCGATCTTGAAACGGTGGTGACCGACTCCGACCGTCGCAACGAGGTGGGGTCGCTGGCCGGCTCGCTTCAAGTTTTCAAGGATGCGTTGATTGCCAAGCGTGCGGCGGACGAGGCGGCGGCGCTTGAGGCGGATGCCAAGATGCGGCGTGCGGCGCGTCTGGATCAGGTGACCAAGTCGTTTGAGGCCAATGTGCAGGCGC